>Ga0302046_10005723_pt1 | contig 10917 bp, 9 predicted proteins | sample RVTome_11_FD_200261 | JGI IMG/M metagenome (GOLD analysis project Ga0302046, IMG submission 200261) | Soil microbial communities from uranium-contaminated site in the Upper Colorado River Basin, Wyoming, United States - RVT147D111 (version 2) ... | reverse complement strand
CCCTGATCCGCGAGTTCCTGGAGACGCTCACGCAGCGCGAAGCGCGGGCCCGGACGGCCCGGCGCCGGATCGCCAAGCTGTGCCGTGAATCGACGGCCGAGGTCGGAGAGCGCGGGTGGACCCGCGACGAGCTTCATGAGCGTTGACGTGGTAGGGACGGACTATCCCCTGATCACCGCGGCGGTCGAGCTCTCGGTCCGCTACGGCATCTCTTACTGGGACGGGGCGATCCTCGCAGCGGCCGGGGTGCTCGAGGCCCCCGTCCTCTACTCCGAGGATCTCGGGCACGGGCAGCGATACGGGTCGGTTCGAGTCACGAACCCCTTCACCGCGGAGTAGACCGGCGGCGTGCCCATCTCGCGGCCACCCTCTCGCACTCGGCCCTGATGGACGAGCTCGCCCGGCATCCACCGCCCGGCTCCCCTGAGGCTGTCGGGCCCTACTCGGGAGCGGTCGCGCCGCACTCCGCGTTGACGTAGCCCAGCGCCGCGATCTCGCGGCACTGCTCCACGCTGGGAGCCGCGGCCGCTCCCGACCGCGGCCGTCGGCGCTGGCTGGCGATCCACGCGTCCAGCTCCTGGCGGTAGTAGAGCGCCCTCAGCGGGCGGGCGGCGGCGACGTCGCTCCGCTCCTCGGGATCCGTCTCCAGGTCGAAGAGCTGCGACGCTCCGTTGCGCGTGTCGTGGATGAGCTTGTAGCGGGCGTCGCGCACCGCGTAGATCGGCGCGTCCCAGACGCTCCGCGAGATCACGAGGTCGCGCCCGGGCGCTCCCGCCACCACCGGCAGCAGGCTCCTCCCCTGGAACGCCCGATCGGACCCACCCCTCCCCAGCACGCCGAGCAGGTCCGCGATGGTGGGGGCCAGGTCGGTCAGGTCGGCGAGGGCGCCGCTGCGCGTTCCGGCGGGCCCTACGCCGGGCGGGAAGCGCAGGACGAACGGGATGCGGATGCTGGGCTCGAAGAGCTGGACGTTGTGGCCGATCCAGCCGTGCTCGCCGAGGGCCTCGCCGTGGTCGGCCGTGACGACGACGACGGTGCGGTCCCACAGCCCGGTCCGCTCGAGGTCGGCGCGGATGCGACCCAGCTCCGAGTCCGCGTAGGCCAGGTTGCCGTCGTAGAGGCGGATCAGGTGGTCCCGCTCGGCTTCCGACAGCTCGCGGCGACCCTGGTTCACGTCGGTGATCCACTCGATCCGGGATCGCTGCTCCTTGGAGAGCGGTCCCCCGGTGCCGAAGCGGGAGTCGAAGGGGGGCGGCGGGTCGTAGGGGAAGTGGGGCTCCCGGAAGTGGACGTAGGCGAAGAAGCGCTCCCCCGGCGCGAGGCTGTCCCAGAGCGCCGGCAGCGCTTCACGGAACGCCCCGGCCCCGGATCCCCCGTCCTCGAACACCTCGCCGAACTCCGAGAAGCCGCGGTCGAAGCCGAAGGCCTCGCCGGCCACCGGGTTCGCCACGAAGCCGGCGGTCCGGATCCCCTGGGCGGTCAGCAGCTCCGCCAGCGTCAGCCGATCCTCGGGCAGGCGGGCCGAGAACGTGGTCTCGGTCCGGTGCCGGTCCGGGGGCTCCGCCGTCCACACCGCCGACATCGCCGCCAGGGTGTAGACGGCCGGGGTGAAGAAACGATCGAACACGACTCCCTCGGCTGCGATGCGGTCGATCTCCGGGGTGGTGGGTCGGGGGTAGCCGTAGCAGCCGAACTGCCGGGCCCTCGCCGCGTCGAGGACGACGAGCAGCACGTTCGCGTCCACGAGCTCGCGGAGCAGCGCGTCGGCCCGTCGTCGCCCCCGCTCCCGGCTCGTCTCGTCGCGGCCGCCCACGACCCGCGGACCGCGCCAGTCCACCCACTGCAGCCGCCCTCCCCCCTCCACGTGGAGGCCGAGCAGCGCGACCTCACCGGCCCGACCGGGCAGCCCGACGGAAATCTCCGCCGCTGGCCGGGAGGCCGACAGCTCTCCTCGCCACAGCTCTCGCTCCCCGCCGCCCCCTTCAGAGGTCGCGGTCACACGAACCGTGACGGCGGCGCCGGCCGCGGCGCTCTCGACGTGGAGCGCCGGAGCCGCCCGCAGCTCGGCCCCGGTCGGAAGACGCACCGCGAAGCGGACCGCGCTGGGCCCGACCTGCCAGAACCCAGGCACGCCGTCCACGTCCGAGCGGCCGAAGGGAGGCGGCGCGTCCCGCCGGAGCAGGTCCTCGAGGCCCGGATCCTCCGCCGGCCCGATGCTCATCGCGTAGAAAGCGGCGGCGACCTGCCCCCGATCGCCGCTGGCCGGGTCCACGTCGGCCCGGGACGCCGTCTTCGCGAACTCGAACGCGATCCGGTTCTCCCCGGGCCGCTGCGGGGCCTCGGGGAGCGGGATCCGGTAGCGCTGGCGTCTCTCGCTCAACGACAGGGCGGCGACCGACGTGCCGTTGAGGGCGACCTCGACCGACTGGGCGTCGATCGCCTCGAAGGGAGCCGTGTCCAGGATCGCGATCCGAGGCAGGGGGCCGTCCCAGGTCGCCGCGACCTCGACCTCGCGCCGAGCCAGCACGGATCGGTCCCCTGGGCCGCCCGCCCAGGGGTGAAAGCCCTCGGCCTCGTGACGCTCGGAGGCCGCCGTCCCGAAGAGGATCAGCTCGCGGCCCGGGTCTTCCCGCTCCGCTACCGGGACCCGCTCCGCGAGGTCGAGGACCACCACCAGAGGCTCACCGCAGGCGGCGCCGCCCAGGGCCAGCGCCAGCCCGGCGACCCGGACCGGGCCTCCCGTCACTTCACGAGGGTGCCCGCCGGGACCTCGCCCTCGGGTGTCAGCAGCACAGGCCGTCCGTCGATCGACGCCGCCAGCAGCATGCCGTTCGACTCGACACCCATGAGCTTCGCGGGCTTGAGGTTCGCGACGACGACGATGCGCTTGCCGGGGAGCGACTCGGCCGCGTAGGCCTCGGCGATGCCGGCCACGATCTGTCGCTTCTCGGTCCCGAGGTCCACCTGCAGGCGGACCAGTTTCTTCGACTTGGGGATGCGCTCGGCCGCCTCGATCATCGCGACCCTCAGCTCCACCCGGGCCAGGTCCGCGACGTCGATGCGCTCCGCTGCCTCCGCCTGCTGGTCGTCCTCGGCCACTTTCTTCTCCTTGGCTTCCTTCTCGATGCGCGGGAAGAGCGCCTTGACCTCCCCCAGCGGACGTCCCGGCTCCAGAACCCCCCAGCCCAGCTCGCGGGGCGCCGGCGCGGCGGCTGCCAGGCCGAGCATCCCGCGCAGCTCCCGTTCCGCGCGGGGCATCACCGGGGAGACGAGCAGGGCGATGCTGCGGATCGCCTCCAGCAGGCGGTAGAGGAAGGCGTCGAGCTCTGCCCTGCGGGACGGGTCCTTCGCCAGGACCCAGGGCTGGACCGCGACGATGCGCTGGTTCAGCTCACCGACCCAGGCCCACAGCTCCTGCAGCGCTCCCGAGAAGTCGAGGGCGTCGTAGCGGTCGAAAACCCCGTCGAGAAGCGCCTCCCGTGCCGCGGGCACGGCGAGCCGCTCCTCGATCCCCGTGCCCGTCGCGGGCGCCGGCGGGCACGGCGGGACCTTTCCGGCGCAGAAACGGCTCGCCATGGTGAGCGCCCGGGAGGCCAGGTTCCCCAGGTCGTTCGCGAGGTCGCTGTTGTATCGCTTCTCCAGGGCCTCGTCGGTGAAGTCCCAGTCCTGGCCGAAGGCCCCCTCGCGCAGGAAGAAGTAGCGGACCGGGTCGGGGCCGTAGCGGTCCAGCAGCTCGTCGGGATCGATGGTGTTGCCGGTGGTCTTGCTGAGCTTCCGGCCACCCTTGGTCATCCAGCCGTGGGCGAAGATGCGCGTCGGCAGGGGGAGGCGCGCGGCCTGGAGCATGGCGGGCCAGTACAGGCAGTGGAAGCGGATGATCTCCTTGCCGATCAGGTGGAAGCGCTCGCCCCCCTGGGCCCAGTAGCGTCCGTAGCTCGCGCCGCCGTCGGCGAAGCCGAGGGCGGTGATGTAGTTCGCGAGGGCGTCCATCCAGACGTAGAAGACGTGGTCGGGCTGTTCCGGGACCGGGATGCCCCACTTGACCCGGGCCCGGGATATCGAGAAGTCCTGCAGTCCCTGGCGGATCACCGCCAGCACCTCGTTGCGCCTTCCCGGCGGGTCGATCTGGAGCGCCCCGCTCCCGATCCGGTCCTTCAGCCAGTCCCCGTAGGCCGACAGGCGGAAGAAGTAGTTCTCCTCCTCGGTCCACTCGCAGGGGCGCTCGTGATCCGCGCACAGGTTGTCCGGCTGGATCAGCTCGGCGTCGGTCTTGAAGCTCTCGCAGCGCGGGCAGTACCAGCCGGCGTAGGTGCCGAGGTAGATGGCCGGCTCGCCGCCGGGGGCCTTGGCCTCCCGCAGCGCTCCCCACAGCTTCAGGACGCCGCGCTTGTGCAGCTCGTCGGTGGTGCGGATGAAGCGGTCGTAGCGGATCTCGAGACGCTCCCAGAGCGCCCTGAACACGGCGGCGATCTCGTCGCAGTACTGCTGGACCGGCTTGCCCCGCTCCCGGGCGATCCGCTCGATGTTCTGGCCGTGCTCGTCGGTGCCGGTCAGGAAGAGGGCGTCGTCCCCGCGCAGGCGCCGGGCCCGGGTCAGGGCGTCGACAGCGACCGTGGAGTAGGCGTGGCCGGGGTGCGGCACGTCGTTCACGTAGTAGATGGGCGTCGTGTGGTAGACGGTGCGGCCGGCTCGGCTCATCGGGTCGTCTCTCGGTGGTAGGCCGCCAGAGCCGCAGCCCAGACGTCCTTCGTCGCCGCGTCGCGCTCCAGGGCGAGACGGCGGCAGTCCTCGAACTCAGGCTGCGCATTGTAGACCCGCCCGCCCCGACGCCCGACCTTGACCCGCACCGTGCCCCAGGGCGTCTCGACGCTGCGGCTCTCCCGAACCAGCTTGCTGCGCGTCCAGACCTGGCGCCGGACCCCCAGGGTGGTCGTCTCCGCGAAGAGCCGCTCCTCGACCGGTCCGGCGCGCTCCGGGGCGGCGAGGGCCGTGACCAGGAAGCCGGGGCGCCCCTTCTTCATCAGGATCGGCGCCAGGTAGGCGTCCACGGCCCCGGCCTCGAGCAGCCGCTCCACGAGGGGCCCGAGCAGCTCGGGAGTCATATCGTCGATCTCGCACTCCAGGACCACCACCGCATCGGCGTCGGCCGACTCGCCCTCCGCATCCCCGACGATCAGGCGCAGCACGTTGGGCCGGGCCCTGGGATCCCGGGCGCCCGCTCCGTACCCCGTCTTCTCGATCCGCATCTCCGGGAGCCCGCCGTAGCGCTCGGCGTAGGCCGTCACGACCAGGGCGCCCGTGGGGGTGAGCAGCTCCCCATCTCCGTCGCCGTAGACGGGGACGCCCTCGACGAGGCGGGCCGTCGCGGGCGGCGGGACTCCCACGGTCCCGTGGGACATCCGCACGCTCCCCGTCCCCAGGTTGAGCGGGGACGCAGCGAAGCGGGTCACCCCGAGCCGGGCCAGGCCCCAGACGCTCCCGACGACGTCCACGATGGAGTCGACCGCTCCGACCTCGTGGAAGTGAACCTGCTCCGCGGACGTCCCGTGGACCTCCGCCTCGACCCCGGCCAGGCGCTCGAAGAGCCCCAGGGCCCGGTCTCTCACCGCGGGCTCCAGACCACCGGCCTCGAGGATCTCCCGGATCTCGCGCAGGCCGCGGTGCGAGTGCCCCCCCGGGGGCGACTCCACGACCACGTCCAGCTTCGTCGCGCTGATCCCGCCCCGCTTCTCCCGCCGCGCCTCGAGCCTGTACCCGTCCAGGGGCAGCCCGCGCAGCGCAGCCTCGAGGGCGTCCAGCGGGAGGCCGAGGTCGAGCAGCGCTCCGAGCAGCATGTCGCCGGAAGCGCCGGAGGCGCAGTCGAAGTACAGCAGCCGAGCCATGCCGGGCCCTTCAGGCGCCCCGAGACACGTGGACTGCGCGGATCATCCCCGGCCCATACTGCCACAGGCGCCGCGGCCGCGCCTAAAGCGGCGACTCAGAGCGCGCCCCGATCCTTCAGGCTCACGAAGCGCCCCGCGCCGAGGATGACGTGGTCGAGGACCTCCACCCCCATCAGCTCTCCGGCGGAGGCCAGACGTCGGGTCAGGGCCACGTCTTCCGAGGAGGGCTCGGGATCTCCCGACGGATGGTTGTGGAAGAGGATCAGCGCAGCCGCGCGGCAGGAGAGCGCCTCCTGGAAGACCTCCCGCGGATGGACGAGGCTGGCGGTCAGGCAGCCCACGGAGATCACCGCCTCCCGCTTCAGCCGGTGCCGCACGTCGAGGGCGAGGATCCCGAAGACCTCCACCGAGCGCGGGCCGTGGCGGGGCAGCAGGTAGCGGGCGACGTCCGCGGGAGTGCCGAGACGGGGCGCCTCGGCGCCGGGGTCCGCCGCGAGCCGCGCCCCCAGCTCCAGGCCGGCCAGGATCCGCGCCGCCTTGGCCGCTCCGACCCCCCGGCCGCGGCACAGCTCGAAGGCGCTGCGCCCCGCCAGCCCGTGCAGGCCGCTCCCGATCAGCTCCTCCGCAACTGCGAGGGCGGAGCGTCCGCGGGCCCCGCTGCCGATGAGGAGCGCCAGGAGCTCGCGGTTCGAGAGCGCCGCGGCACCGAGCCGCAACAGCCGCTCCCGGGGTCGATCCTCCCGGGGCAGGTCGCAGACCCGGGACGGCCTGGTCGTCTCGACTTCGCTCACGCCGATGCTCCTTCGCCCCACCGCGGAGCGAGACGGGGATAATGCCCCGGAGATGCTCAGCAGCAGGTCCGACCGCGCGTTCCGCTGGCCACTGGCCGCAGCGGGGGTGGTGGCGGTGGTCCTCGGCGTGGCGGCGATGTGGTCGACGGCGGCGCTCGCGGCCGGGGCAGGGTGGGAGCTGCGCGGGGTGCTGGTCGGCGGCGAGGCGGCGCTCCTCGCCGTGGCCGTCGTATCGAGCCGGAGCCTCGGCCTGCGCCAGGTGTGGCAGGGGAGCGCAGGAGCCGGCCCCGTCTCCCGGGCGCTGCTGGTGGGCCTCGCCCTCTGGCTCGCCTCCCTGGGGTTGGTCGGGCTCCAACAGGCAGTCTGGCCTCCGCCCCCGGGCTACCTGCCCGCGTTCCTGGAGGTGCACCGCGCCCTGCGCCCGAGTGGAGCCCTCGACGCGCTCGGGTCGCTGATCGCCGTCGCCCTGGCACCCGCCCTGTGCGAGGAGCTGATGTTCCGGGGGGTCGCGCTCCCGGCACTCATCCCGCTGCTCCGACCCTTGGGCGCTGCGCTGGCGTCCTCGCTGCTCTTCGGCCTGATCCACGTGGACCTCGTCGACGGCGAGCCCTCGCTCTACAGGGCGCCCTTCGCCTTCGCGGTGGGGCTGGGGCTCGCGGCGCTCCGCCTCCGCTCGGGATCCGTACTCCCCCCTATGCTCGCCCACGCCGCTCTGAATGCCTGCACCTGGGGGGTTACGCTCGGGACGCTGATCGCCCTCGGCCCCGAGGCCGCGCCGCCCGAGGACGCGGGGAGCCCAGTCCTCGCCGCGGGCCAGCTCGCGGTCGGGCTGCTGGCGGTGGGTGGGCTGCTCCGCCGCTGGCCCGCTCCTCCGACGTAATCCCCCTCACTCGCCCCGGAGAAACGCTCCCCCGCAGGCCGCCGTTTCCGCTTAAACTCTCGCGATGATCAGCCCGAGAAGCGCTCTCGCTGCGCTCGTCCTCGTTGCGCTGGTGGCTTCCCCACTCGCGGCCCAGCGGTACTTCTCCCTGCGCGCCGTGCGCCGCCCCGCCCCGCCCGCGGGGAGCTACGTCCCCGGCGAGGTGATCGTGGGCTTCGCCGTAGCCGACGACTTCGCCCGGGTCGAGCGGGCGCTGCGCGGCGTCGGGGGCGTGGCCGCCCGCCGCAGCCGGCACGGGGGCCGCTTCCTGGTCACTCTCGAGGAGGGGCGCAGCGTCGCGAGCGCCGTCGCCGAGCTCGAGGCCATGCCGGAGGTGGAGTACGCCGAGCCCAACGGCATCGTGAGCGCCTTCCTCACGCCCGACGACCCCGAGTTCGAGCTGCAGTGGCACATGCGCCAGATCGGCGCCGAGCGCACCTGGGACATCCAGACCGGAGACCCCTCCGTGGCGGTGGCGATCCTGGACACCGGCATCGCCTACGAGGACTTCGGTCCCTTCCGCAAGGCTCCGGACTTCGGCAACACGGTGTTCCTCCGGGGCTTCAACGTCTTCGACGGAAGCGAGCACGCCAACGACGACAACTTCCACGGGACCCACGTCGCCTCCACGGTCGCCGAGTCGACGAACAACGGCCTGGGAGCGGTCGGCCTCGCCTTCGGGTGCGCGCTGATGCCGGTCAAGGTGCTCGACTCCGACGGCACGGGTACGTTCTTCGGCGTCTCGGAGGGGATCGACTACGTGGTCAACTTCCGACAGGACGGCCAGAACCCCGTCAAGGTGATCAACCTGAGCCTCGGAGGGGACTTCGTCAGCACCACCCTGGGGGCGGCCGTCGACCGCGCCGTGGACGCGGGGATCACGGTCGTGGCCGCCTCCGGCAACGAGGGGAAGCGGGGCGTGTCCTTCCCCGCCTCCCACGCCCGGACCATCGCCGTGGGGGCCACGGACGGACGGCGGGAGCGGGCGATCTACTCGAACACCGGTCCCGAGCTGGACGTGCTGGCCCCGGGCGGCAACGTGGACCGGGACGACGACCGGAACGGCTTTCCGGACGGGGTGCTGCAACAGACCTTCGACCCCTTCACCGCGGCCGTCTTCGGCCGCTACGACGACTTCGACCTCTTCTTCGTGGACGGCACGAGCCAGGCGGCGCCCCACGTCGCGGCCATCGCGGCGCTGCTCTACACCCAGGGCATCACCGACCCCGACGCGATCAGGGAGTCGATCCGGAGCACGGCCGAGGATCTGGGCCCCGAAGGACGGGACGACGACACCGGCTACGGCCTCGTCCAGCCGGCCAGGGCCCTCTCCGGCCTCGGGCTCAACCAGTGACCGCGCCGCGGACGGCCGTCGCTCTCGCGTGCCTGGCCCTGGCCGCCCCCGCCTCGGCCCAGGAGTGGTTCGCAGAGGCCGAAGCCGGCGGCATCGCCTTCACTGCGAAGGACTCCGTGCGGGCCGTGTTCGGGCGGGAGGGCGCCCCGATCTTCGGCCTCGGGGGCGGCTATCAGTCGTCGTTCGGGCTCTTCTTCCGGGCCGGTGTGCGCCGCGTGTCCCCGGAAGGGGAGCGCGTCTTCGTCGCGGGCCCGGGGAGCCCGGTCTTCGGCCTGGGGCATCCCCTGCGCGCGACGATCACGCCGGTCTTCGGCACCGTGGGCTACCGCTTCGGAACGGGGACGTTCCGACCCTACTACGGCGTCGGGGCCGGCGTCACGAGCTATCGGGAGGAGAGCACGATCGCAGGGGTGGCGGAGACCGTCGACGAGAGCCGGTTCTCGTGGCGGGTCGTCGGGGGGGTGCAGGTGCTGCGGGGCCCGTTGCGGTTCTCCGTGGAGGCCTCCTACTCGAGCGCACCCGATCTGCTCGGGCGGGGCGGCGTATCGGCCGTCTACGGGGAGACGAAGGGGGGCGGCCTGAGCGCGGTGGCGAAGGTCATCTTCGTCCCCTAGGCGGGCGTGAGCCACCGGTCGCGGGGCGAGGCCCTCCGCTCGTGGCAAAGAAAACGGGAGAGCGAGCGGACCCGCTGCGGCACTCTCCTGAGCTAGCCTGCACCGCAGGGTACGTTGAGGGGTCGTGGAGCCGCCCGGCAGGGGGTGCGAGATGAGCCTCGACGACGATCGCCGCACCTGGCCGCGCATCCTGGCGGAGAAGCGGATACCCCTGGTGGTCGTGGGGGCCGCGCTGGAGCTTCGACGCGGGACCGCCCTCAACATCTCCGGGGGAGGCGCGTGCATCCGCCTCGAAGAGAGGGTCGAGTTCGGGTCCGAGGAGGATCTCCTCGTGAGGATGAGCCTGGACGGAAGTCCTTCTCCCGTGAGCGTCTTCGGCAGGGTGGCCTGGCGCGGGGCCGCGGAGCCCGACTCGGACTTGTACGGGATCGCGTGGACCGGCCGCCGAGGCCTGGAGACCGTTCGCGAACTGATCGCCGCACCCGATCCGGGTTCCGACGGCATGCCGCAGAGTCGGGGGCGCGCGGGCTGGTGAGCCACACGGCTAGCGCCGCTCCAGACCCACCTCGTCGAGGAGCTTCGGGTCCTCCCGCCAGCGGGGCCGCACCTTGACGAACAGCCCGAGGTAGACCTTCGCCCCGAGGAGCCCCTCGATCTGCTCCCGGGCTTCGCTCCCGACGCGCTTCAGCATCGTCCCGCCCTTCCCGATCAGGATCGCCTTCTGGCCGGGCCTCTCGACGAGCACCGAGGCGTGGATCCGCACCAGACGGGGCAGCTCCTCGAAGGAGTCCACGATCACCCCCACCGAGTACGGGAGCTCCTCCCGGGTGTGCTCGAGGATCCGCTCCCGCACCATCTCCGCCGCGAGGAAGCGCTCGGGCTGGTCAGTGAGGTAGTCGGGCGGGTAGAGGGGCTCCCCTTCGGGAAGGTGGGCCAGGAGCCGCTCCGCGAGCAGCTCGACGTTGTCCCCCGTGAGGGCCGACAGCGGAACGATCTCGAGGAAGTCGTGCATCGCGCGGTAGCTGTCGATGGCGGGCAGGATCCTCGGCTTCGGGACGCGGTCGATCTTGTTGATGCCCAGCAGCACGGGACGGCCTGCGGCGGCCAGCCGCTCCCTCACGAAGGCGTCGCCCGGCCCGGGAGCCTGAGTGACGTCCACCAGCCACAGGGCCAGCTCCACCTGCGCCAGAGTCCGGATCGCCGCCCCCACCATCCGCTCGTTCATCTCGTGCTGGGGCTTGTGGATCCCGGGGGTGTCGAAGAGCACGATCTGGCCGCCGGGCCGGTTGACCACACCGAGGATGCGGTTGCGGGTCGTCTGGGGCTTCCGGGAGACGATCGCGACCTTCTCTCCCAC
>Ga0302046_10005722_pt1 | contig 10918 bp, 11 predicted proteins | sample RVTome_11_FD_200261 | JGI IMG/M metagenome (GOLD analysis project Ga0302046, IMG submission 200261) | Soil microbial communities from uranium-contaminated site in the Upper Colorado River Basin, Wyoming, United States - RVT147D111 (version 2) ... | reverse complement strand
TGTCCGAACGCGACCGCACGGTGTTTGCCCGGTACATGGAGGCCTTTGCCGGGATGCTCACGCACACCGACCATCACGTGGGCCGCTACCTCGACTTCCTCGCCGGGGCCGGCGACCTCGACAACACCCTCGTGATGGTCCTGTCCGACAACGGGGCCAGCTCCGAGGGCGGCCCGACCGGATCCATCAACGACGTCCGCACGTGGAACGCGGTCGAGAACGAGGTCGACGAGGCCCACGAGCGGCTCGACGAGATCGGTGGCCCGCGCACGCACACGAACTACCCGTGGGGCTGGACCGTGGCGGGCAACACCCCGTTCCGTCGCTGGAAGCGCGAGGTCCACGAGGGCGGCGTCGCCGACCCCCTGATCGTGCACTGGCCTGCCCGGCTGGGTGAGGGGGGCGGGACGCTCCGGCGCCAGTACGTGCACGCGATCGATGTGGTCCCGACGATCCTCGACGCCATCGGGGCCGACCCGCCGGTGCGGATCCACGGGGTCGACCAGCGGCCGCTGGACGGGATCTCGTTCTTGCCGACGTTCGCCGACGCCGATGCCACCGAACGGCACACGACCCAGTACTACGAGATGTTCGCGTGCCGGGCGATCTACAACGACGGCTGGAAGCTGGTCACCTACCACGACATCCAGTCACCCGAGCCGGGCATCGACCAGGTCCCGTGGGAGCTCTACGACCTGCGCGCCGATCCCTCCGAGTGTCACGACGTGGCCGTCGAGCATCCGGACAAGGTGGCCGAGCTGGACGCGCTCTTCTGGGCAGAGGCGGAGCGCAACCAGGTTCTCCCGCTCGACAACCGGCCGCTGTCGTCGATGACGGTCGGCGTTCCGAGGTCCGTGCCTGACCGGGTCGAGTACACGTACTGGCCGGGTTCGTCGATGGTCCCCGAGCCGGTTGCCGTCAACCTGCGCAACCGGCCACACCGGGTGCGGGCCGCGGTGGTGATCCCCGAGGACGGCGCGAGCGGCGTCATCGTCTCGCAAGGGTCGTTGCTGGGAGGCTGGGTCCTGTACCTGACCGACGACGGCCGGCCCCGCTACGTGCACAACCGCAGCGGCCGCGAAGCCCAGCAGATCACGTCGCCGGATCCCCTCCCGCCGGGCGAGCACGACGTGACGTTCGCGTTCGGGATGCGCGAGGAGCAGCCGACGCTTGCCGAGCTGTTCGTGAACGGCGCGATGGTGGGTTCAGTCGAGATCCCGGGCTTCACGTGGCACCGCTTCTCGATCACCGGCGCCGGGCTGTGCTGCGGCTGGACGGTCGAGCCGCCCGTGGTCGATGACCTGGTTGCCCCGGCCCGTTTCACGGGCGTGTTGCATCCCGTGGTGGTCGAGGTGTCCGGCCGTCCGATGATCGACGCGGTCGCGGAGGCCGTCGACGCCGTCGTCAGCCAGTAGAACTCCAACGCTGCCCGAGATCAGTGCAGGCACTGAATCCGCAGACGTCAGTGGTGGCGCGGAGGTGCCACTGGCTCCCGGATGCTTTCCTGCCTGCATGGCGGGGATGGGACATCGGGCCGCCAAACGAAGTCCTGCGCGCGACTTGGCGGCGAGCTTGGTTCAGCACGCTCTTCGGGCATGCGCCCCCGCGCGCCCGCCCAGGGTCGCCACCGCAGTTCGATGCGTCCGATGATTCGATGGCTCGAGCGCTCCCTCGAAGGCCTGCTCCAGCGGCTGGGCCCCCGCTATCTGTCCGTGCTCCGACTCCTGGTTCTGCTCATCGTCGTTCTCGTTGCCGACTCGCTCGTCGGACTCCTGCTCTACGTCCATTTCGATCCCGATCTCGTCGAGTTCACGAGGGTCATGCTCGTGAGCAACGGCGTGATCCTCTGCGTGGCGCTGGCATGGCTGATGCCCAAGTGGCGGAGGTTCGCTCGGCCGATCGAGTTGGTCCTCGCCGGAGCCAGGGATCCTGACCATCTGGTCGCGGCGTGGCAGTCGATCAAGACGTTCACGCTTGATCACCTCCGTTCAGGGGTGGCGGCGGGCATCCTCGCTCTCGTGCTCGCGACCGCCTACGGGACATGGGAGGTCGATTTCAGCGCCCTGGACGCCGCCATCGCGATCTTCGCGCAGCTGATCACGCTCGTGTTCATCACGGCCCTGGCATGGCCGGTGATCGAGCTGGCCCAACGACCCGTTCGGCGGATGCTCGGACCGTTGGTGCCGCGCGGACAGCCATCGCAGCCTGAAGGACCGACGCTGGGAATCCGTGTTGCCCTGTCCATCCTGGGGATCAGCTTGGTCACAGGTGCCGGGGTGGCGATCGTGGCGACGATCGACGACACCGTCGAGTCGTTCGGCGGCCTGCTCCTGGTCGCGACGGCGACCAGCCTGTCGTTCGGCGGCCTCCTGGCCGTGCTCCTCAGCCGGTCGCTGCTCGCGCCGCTTGACGACCTGTTGGACACGGCGAGGTTGGTCACAGCTGGGCGGCTCGACCTGCGGGTGGCCGTCACCTCGAGCGACGAGATCGGCGAGGTGGCCGGGGCCTTCAACGAGATGCTGGACGCCATCGAGCGGTCGTCGGCGGAAGTTCGGGCATCGCGGGAGCGGATCGTGGCGGCGTCGGATGCCGAGCGTCGGCGGATCGAGCGCAACATTCACGACGGGGCGCAGCAGCAGCTGGTGGCCTTGGCGCTGGAGCTGCGCACGATGCAGGCGCGGCTTGGTTACGAGCCCGAGGCGGTGTCGAGACTTGAGGCCGCACTCGATCATCTGCAGACGGCATTGGATGACCTGCGGGAGCTCGCGCAGGGGTTGCACCCGTCGATCCTGTCCACTGATGGGCTCGCCCCGGCACTGCAACAACTGGCAGAACGAGCAACCGGAGCGGTGACGGTCGAGGCGGACGGACAGCGGTGGCCGGAGATGATCGAGTCGACCGCGTGGTTCGTGGCCTCGGAAGCGTTGGCGAACGTGGCCAAGTACGCGCACGCATCGTCGGTGTCGGTTTCGGCGAAACAGCGTGATGGGCACCTCGTGGTCACGATCACCGACGACGGCATCGGCGGCGCGCACGCCGACGAAGGCTCCGGGCTGCGGGGGTTGGCCGACCGCGTCGAGGCTGTGGGCGGCCTCTTCGACGTGGTCAGTCCCCCGGGTGCCGGCACGATTCTCACCGCTTGGCTGCCCGTGGACCACGTGCACGCGGGTACCGTTGTTGTACAGTAAGTTGTACAAGATCGGAAGCAGCCACCGTGGCAGACGTGCTGGGCGTGCTCGAATTCCGATCCTCGCTGCCGTCGATCCTTCGCCGGCTCCGCGAGTCGGGCGAGGTTGTCCTGGTCGGGGCCTACCGTCGCCCGCAGGCCGCGCTGGTCCCGATCGAACGGGTCGAGGAGGTCGGGCCGGGCAGGGAACACTCGCCAAACCTGCCGGCGATCCGCGAACTGCTGCGGATGAGTCCGCAGGAGCGGCTCGAGGGCCTGGTGAACGCCGCTGGCTTCTTCGCGGCGGCAAGCCGTGCCTGAAACTCCCGGCGTCTTCGATCCCGAGCGGGTCATCCGGGCCTTGGACGAGCACGCCGTCGACTACGTCCTCGTCGGTGGGGTGGCCGCACGCATGCACGGTTCGCCCACGCTGACCGAGGACATCGACGTCACGCCGGAGCGCTCGGCCGACAACCTCGGTCGGCTGGCAGACGCACTCGATGCGATCGATGCTCGCCTCGCGGTCCCTGACCGGGAGAAGGGAATCGAGATCCCACTCGACGAGGGCACCTTCAGCTCGCCGGTGATGAGCTTCGTCACGAGCGCGGGCGTCATCGATGTGGTCCTCGAACCGCTCGGGACAGGCGGCTACGACCGGCTGGTTGAGGACGCGGTGGACTTCGAGGTGTTCGGGATTCGCGTCACGGTCGCGAGCCTCGACCAGGTCATCCGCTCCAAGGAGGCAGCGTCACGCCCCAGGGATCGCGCGCACCTCGACGTCCTCCACGAGCTTCGCGAAGAGCTGCGCCGCCGCCGATCCTGACGCGTCAGACGGCACGCACCCGTTCCACCCGTGGGGCGATGACCGGCCCATGAAGCGCGAACCATGCCGTCACGCGGGGCTCGTCACGGTTGACGACGAACCGTCCGAGCAGGACGCCCGGTACGACCTGGACCAGCTCGTCGTGCATCCGGCGCAGGAAATCAGGGTTCGTCACCACGTCGGCGTACTCGATTCGCCCGACCTGCCGGCCATCGTCGAGGGCACTGGGACCGAGGCGGTAGCCGAACTCGTAGCCGGCGGTGAGCCTTCCGCAGGGGTAGGTCGGCGAGGACCCGAGGAACTGCCCGAGCACGGTGTCCGCGCCAGGCTTGAGCAGGTTGTAGCCGCGCTCCTCGCTGGGTTCCAGGTGCTTGCCGACCCAGGGCATCCACAGTCGTTTGAAGCCTGCTCCAAGCGCATCCACCAGCGGGTGGAAGGCGCCCGACAGGACGCCGCGGTAGGAGCCTCGCTCCAAGACGGGGGTCGACGCTTCCCGAAACAGCTCGTCCAGCTCGCGGTGCCGTCGGTCGCGGGTGCGGATCGGGCCTTCGACCAGCTCGGCGAGCCGGGCCCACTCGGCGGTGTCGACGGCCGTGCTCACAGGCCGTACATCACGCGGTTGAGGAAGCGGAGCAGTCGCGGCGCGAAGCGACGCAGCCGCCAGAGCGTGGGCGACCCGCGGCCAGGAAAGACGAACAGGCGACCCTTCTCGAGCCCCTCCTCGATGCTGTCGACGACGTCGTCACCGGTGATCGGAGGAACCAGCTTCGTCACCCGCGTCGGGACGTCGGGATGCGACCGGATGCTCTCCAGCATCGGCGTGTCCACGGCAGGTGGGCAGGTCGCCAGGACTCGAACGCCGGTCCTTCGAAGTTCAATCGCCAAGGTCTCGGTCAAACCGACGACGGCAAACTTGCTGGCGGTGTAGGCGCCGGTGATGGGAGTCGGCATCCACCCGGCCAGCGACGCGAAGTTGACGATGGTCCCCCGGTTCGCCGCCTTCATTCCGGGTAGGACGGCGTGTATCCAGTGAACCGTGCCGAGGTAGTTGACCTCGATGGCGTCGCGAAAGTCGGACGTCCTGAGGTCGTCGACCCTGCCCAGGCGGATGATGCCGGCGGCATTGACGAGCGTCTCGATTGGCCCGAACTCCTCGGCCACCTGCCTTGCCGCATCTGCGACGGCGTCGGCATCCCGCACGTCGACCTCGAGGGCTCGCGCGACCCGTCCGTCGGCTTCGAGCTGCTTGATGGGAGCGGCGTTCAGGTCGACGCCCACGACGGTGAAGCCGCGATCCGCCCAGCGTTCTGCCAGGCACCGCCCCATGCCGCTGCCTGCACCCGTGACCACGACCGGGCTGCGGACGTCCTTCATCGGCAGTCCTACAGGCGCAGGTCGCCGGCGCGGATGGCGTCGACATCCTCTTCCTCGAGCCGCCGGTAGGCATCCTCGGCGGGTGGGAGGATCATGATGGGGTCGGCGACGGCGGAGAGGTCATACGCCTCTTGCTTGAGGTCGTATTTCTGGGGTCGGAACGTGCCGGTCATCGCCAGGGTCGATCCGATTCGAACGAACCGCGGGACGGCGAACTTCGGCAGGTTGGCACGAAGGTGCTTTGCGAATCCCTCCCCATCGAGCTGTTCACCGTCGCGGAGCATCAGCAGGGCCATCCCGCACCGGCCTTCCATGCCCGGCACCTCGACGCCGTAGACGACGGCCTGGTCGACCTGGTGCCAGGAGCCGGCGACGCCCTCGACCTCGGTCGTGGCCACGTTCTCGCCGGCCCACCGGAACGTGTCCCCTGTGCGGTCGATGAACCGGGCGTGCCCGTGACCGAGATTCTCGATCAGGTCACCCGAGTCGAACCAGGTGTCCCCCTCCTCGAAGACGTTGCGGAGGACCTTCTTCTCTGTCGCTTCCTCGTCGGTGTAGCCCGCGAATTCCTGGTGGGCGTCAATCTTCATGATCAGGAGTCCGGTGTGGCCGGGGCCGACCTCGCTCATGAGGCCGTCGGGGCCACGCGCGGGCTCCTCGGCCTGGGCGTCCCACTCGACCGTCTTCCATCCCATCGGGTTCCAGCCGATGGTCTTGTCGAAGTTCAGCAGGTTGAGAAATCCGTTGGGTGACTCCGAGGCGCCCCAGACTTCGTAGATGCTGGGGATGTCGAAGCGCTGCTTGAACTCGTCCCAGATCTCGGTGCGCAGGCCGGCTCCGTAGATCCCACGGACGCGGTGATTGCGGTCCTCGGGACTCGGCGGCTGGTTCAGCAGATAGCGCAGCGTCTCGCCGACGTAGTTGAACGCCGAGGCGTTGAAGCGGCGCACGTCGTCCCAGAAGCTGGACGCACTGAACTGGCGAGCGACGCCGATGGCCGATCCCGTGTGGACGGCCGATGCCCACCCTCCCAGCAGGCCAGTCGAGTGGTAGAGCGGCAATGGTGAATAGACCGTGTCCTGCGGCGTCAGCTCGAGGACGGCCCGGCCGACGAGCATGCCGCCCATTCGGAGCCGCAGGTGCTTGGTGATGGCGGCCTTCGGAAAACCGGTCGTGCCCGACGTGTAGATGTAGACGGCCGGCTGTCCCAGCTTCAGCGTTTCGGTGACTGCCGGGTTTGACGTGGAGGCGGTGTCTGCTGCCTGCTCGAGGTCAGTCCAGCCGTCCGGGGCGTTCGCGTCGCCACGGTCGGCCACCCACAACCAGTCCGACGCAATCCCGTCGGTCGAAATCGTGTCGAGCGACGCCATCTGCTCCTCGCCGACGACGACCGTCTTCGGGTTGACCAAGCGCAGCGAGTGGGCCAGCGCGGCGCCCTTGATCCCGGTGTTGACCAAGGCCGCGATCGCCCCGAGCTTCAGCACGGCCATCGTCGCGACCAGCATCTCGGGCCGGTTGATGATGTCGACGACGACCACGTCCTCCATCTCGACGCCGCGATCCGCAAGCACATGCGCGTACTGGTTCGTCCGTTCGTTGAACTCGCGCCACGACATCGCCCGGTCCTCGTACTTGATCGCGGCGTGGTCGGGCCAGGTCGCGGCCGCTGCCACCACCCGTTGTCCGAGGGAGTCGACCGTCTCGTTGTCCAGCCGGCGCGACTTGACGAAGGCGGGCAGCACGCCCGGGCGGGACATCTTCTTGAGCAGGCGGCCGTAGACGCGCAGCGCCGTGATCTCCTCGTTGCCCTTGGCCATTTGGAGCCCTCCCGCTGGCCTCGCAGCCGATACAGTTGAACAAGTTAACTGATTTGCGGTTGGGACGGGTGGGAATGACAGGCGCGGCCGCGGAGGACCTTGGCGCGTTCCTCGATGAGGCGCGCGTGTTCCTTGAGGGTGCCGTCCCCCGACGAACGGCCGGCAACGTTGAGTGGGGAGTCGGGTCCGATCGCATCGGGATCATGGAGGAGTTCGGCGCCGAGGAGGAGCGCGCGTTCGTGGCCCGTGCGTGCGACTGGCAGCGCGCCAAGTACGACGCCGGGTTCGGCTGGGTCACGGGGCCGCCCGCGTTCGGTGGCCGTGGCCTCGACCTGTTGCACGACCTGGCCTTCGCGGAGCTCGAGGCCGAGTACGAGACCCCGGACAGCACGCCCATGATCGTCGGCCTTGGCATGGTCGCACCGACGATCCTCGAGCACGGCCCTGACCCCCTGCGCGGTGATCTGCTGCCGCGGCTGTACCGCGGAGACCTGGTTGCCTGCCAGCTGTTCTCGGAGCCGTCGGCTGGCTCGGATCTTGCTGCCGTGGCCACTCGTGCGACCCGCGACGGCGACCGTTGGGTCATCAACGGCCAAAAGGTCTGGACCTCGTGGGCGTACAGCGCCGACATCGGCCTCCTGCTGGCCCGCTCCAACCGCGAAGTGGCCAAGCACGCCGGCATGACCATGTTCGTCGTCGACATGAACGCCGCAGGCGTCGACGTGCGGCCATTGAGGCAGATGACCGGCGGCTCGGGGTTCTGTGAAGTCTTCTTCGACGACGTTGCGATTCCGGACACGCGCCGCATCGGCGACGTCGATGCCGGGTGGGCCACGGCCATCACGACCCTGTCCAACGAGCGCGCTGCGCTTTCAGCCAAGGGCAGCGAGCTGCCGATCCCTCGGCTCGCCCAGGCTGTGCGGCGATTCGGCCCGACCGATGATCGGCTGACCTCGCTCGGCCGACTGGCCCGGGACGAGCGGGTGCGGGCGCTGACGTCCCAGCGTGCACTGGAGATGATGAAGGCGGGTGAGCCTCCAGGACCTGCCCTGTCCGCGGGCAAGATCCTGCTGAGTCGCGGGCACCGAGCGGCGTCACGGCTGGTCCAGGCGCTGATGGCGGACCGGCTGCTGGCTGACGAGGGTGAGTGGGGCACGTTTGCCTGGAACGAGTACGTGCTGGGTGTGCCGGGCACGCGCATCGCCGGTGGTACCGACGAGATCCAGCGCAACATCATTGCCGAGCGCGTGCTCGGCCTGCCGCGCGAGCCTCGAGCGGCGGAAACGTCGTGATCAAGCTGCCGAGGGCGATCGACGAGATCACGGCGAGCTTTGCGACCGAGGCGCTGGCGGTGCGCCACCCGGGCACGCAGGTCGACGCTGTCGAGGTCGTCGACGTCCGCCAGGGATCGGCCAGCAGCCTGCGCCTCCGGCTGTCGTTCGCCGAAAACCCGGATGCGCTGCCCGAATCGATGTATCTCAAGGGTGACTTCATCGACCACGAGTTCACCTCGCCGATCGCCTTCGCCAGCGAGGCCCGGTTCTACGAGGAGGTCGCCCCGGACCTGCCCGGCGAGGTCAACGTCCCGGGCTCGTTCTTCGCGGCCGTGGACGAGTCGGGACAGGCCATCGTCCTGCTCGAGGACCTTCTCGACCGCGGGGCCACCTTCGGGCAGGCCGACACGCCCATGGACGCCGACACCGTCGACGCGGGGTTCGGACAGCTGGCCGCGCTCCATGCTGCCCACTGGCTGAGCGCCTCGCTGGCCGACGCCGATTGGCTCGACGAGGCCAGCGCGGTCGGCGTGCTCATGCGCTACCTCGTCCAGCCGATCCACTTCGACGACTACATCGCGCGCGAGCGTGCCGCCGAGATCCCCGAGCCGCTGCGCGACCGCGCCGCCGTCGAACGTGCCCTGGAGGCGATGTTCGAGACGGACGAGCGGCTGCCGTGGACCTTCGTGCACGGCGACCCGCACCTGGGCAACACCTTCGTCGAGCCCGATGGTCGGCCGGGCTTCGTCGACTGGCAGGCGTCGCCCGGGGTCCGTGGATCTGGGACGCGACGTACTTCCTGACCGGCGCCCTCGACACCGAGGTGCGGCGGGCCAACGAGGAAGACCTGCTCCGTGGCTACCTCGGCCGCCTGAAGGCCGCCGGGATCGACGCGCCATCCTTCAACGAGGCGTGGCTGGCGCATCGCCGCCACATGATGCACGGCTACCTGTCCATCCTCACCCCGGACCAGATGCAGCCAGATTCGTTCGCCACGATCATGGGCGGCCGGTTCGCCCGCGCAGCCGAAGACCTCGAGACCCTGTCCGCGTTCGATTGACGTCAGATCCGCGATGGCCGCGCGCGGTACGAGGAAACCTCCGGCTGAGGCCTACTGGCCCTTCGACAGGCCGCGGACCCGGTCGAGGGCCTCGCCGACGGCCTGGGCGCGCGCCTGGAGTCGCTGGGCGGCGTCATCGTCGCCGGCGGCCTTCGCCGCCTCGAGCTCCCCGGTGACCGCAGACAGCTCCTCCTCGAGGCGCTCGCCGGCCTCGTCGAGGGTGAGCAGGTCCTGGTCTTCCCAGTCGGACTCGCCGAGCGACCGGTCGCTCACTCGAACAGCTCGATCAGCGTCTCGGACTCCCGCCCGTCGAGCATCCACTGGCCGATCGCCCGCATGTGCTCGTCCCAGTGGGCCTGGGCCTTGGTCGCCTTTCCGCCCGCCACCAGGTCGTACAGGCGGGTGTGCGCCTTGTGGGCGGCCTCCATGTCCTCTGGGCTGCTCGGTTCCTTGCGGACGACCTCGGTGGTGTGCCGGTCGATGATCTCCTCGAGGATCTCTGCGAAGACCGCGAGCGTGTTGTTGCCGGCCAGCTCGGCGACCTTCTCGTGGAACGTCGCGGACGCGTGGGCGAACTCGCTGGGGTCGCCCATCGCGGCGCCTTCGGCATCCAGGTACTCCTTGAGCTGCACGATGGCGGTCGCGTCCTGCTTGGTGGCGAGCATCGCGGCCGCAGGAGGCTCGATCAGCAACCGGGCGGCATAGACGTCGCCGACGGTCGTTCGACGGAACTGGAGGACGGAGCCGGCCAGCCGTGCGGCCACGTCCGAGCTCGGGGCCAGGACCTGGGCACCACCGCGGGAGCCGCGACGGATGGTGATGAGGGCTTCGGACTCAAGGATCCGGAACGCCTCTCGCAGCGTCGGGCGCGAGACGCCGAACCGCTCCATGAGCTCGGCTTCGGCCGGCAGTGAGTGCCCTTCCTCGAGCTCGCCTCGTACGATCTGGCGGCGAATCTGGTTGGCGACGAGCTCCGCCGTCTTGGGGACGTGGACTCGCTGGTCGACTGCCATGGCTTCCTCGAGGCGGATCCAGAATAGGTTATCGAAGTAAGACGATTCTCCCGCGAGGTCGTTGCCGCACCGTCCGGTATGTGCGCTCGCCCCGCCCCTCAATCAGTTATAACATATAGACGTTTCATGGCCTTGGCGGGAGCGGCGACATGAAGGTCCTGGTGACGGGAGCGTCCGGGGTCTTCGGTCGAGCCGCCATGGACCGGCTGGCCATGGAGGGTCACGAGGTTGCCGGCATCTCCCGCGGGCGCCCGAAGAACCTGGCGCCGACCGTCACCTGGACCTCCGTCGACATCCGTGACGCCGAGGGCGTGACCAAGGCAATGGCCGGGGCGGACGCGGTGGTCCACAACGCCTGGGCGCTCACCCAGCTCGAGACCGAACAGGCCAC
>Ga0302046_10005721_pt1 | contig 10920 bp, 9 predicted proteins | sample RVTome_11_FD_200261 | JGI IMG/M metagenome (GOLD analysis project Ga0302046, IMG submission 200261) | Soil microbial communities from uranium-contaminated site in the Upper Colorado River Basin, Wyoming, United States - RVT147D111 (version 2) ... | reverse complement strand
TCCCGGCGCTCGCGCAAGGCCGGATCGCCAAGCCCTATCAAAAGCCGCATCCGCCGATCGTCGTGACGGCGGTCGCGCCCTTTTCCAAAGGCGTCACCGCCGCCGCCGAGCGCGGCTGGGATCCGATCTCCGCGAACTTCCTGCAGCCGCAATGGGTCAAATCGCATTGGCCGAAATATGTCGAAGGCTGCGAGAAAGGCGGGCGCAGGGCCGAGCCGCGGAACTGGCGCGTCGCGAAAAGCATCTTCGTTGCCGACGACGAGGCGACAGCGCGTCGCTACGCCACCGACCCCAAGGGGCCGTACTATTTCTACTACTACTCGCTCTTCACCAAGCTGAAGGCAGGCGGGCGGGCGGAGCTGTTCAAAACCGACCGCAACATGCGGGACGAGGACCTGAACGTCGAGACGATCGTCGACCAGCTCGTCATCTGGGGCACGCCCGAGAGCGTTACCGACCAGATCCTCGCCTACCGCGAGGAGATCGGCGACTTCGGCACCCTGCTGTATGCCGGACACGACTGGATGGACAAGCGGCTCGCCCGGCGGTCGATGGAATTAATGGCGACGCGCGTCATGCCGGAGGTTAACAAGGCGATCGGCCGGGCCAGCGTCGCTGCGCAATAAGAAACCGAGGCTATGCGAAACCCGCGGCCGATGGAGCCGCGAAAGAAAAGATCGAGAGGCTGAAGCAGACGAAGACACTTTAGACGACCGAAGGCTCGCCCCATAACGGCGCCGGCAAACGGCAGAAATCATCGAGCCTTCGGACAGAAAATGATTGGGCAGCGGAGCATTGCCCAGATAGGGAGGAATATCATGAGTAAGAGAGATCGCGGCGCGCGCGGCGTCGCGGGACCATCGAAGGGTATCGAGCGCCGGACAATCGTCCTCGGCCTCGGTGCGGTGGGTGCGGCCGTCGCCGCACCGTCTGTCTTCGTTGCCGGCGGCGCACGGGCGGCGGCCTGGCCGGACCGGCCGATCAATGCGGTGATCATGTATTCCGCCGGCGGCGGCACAGACACCGTCATCCGCACGATCGCAGACGAAATGGCCAAGGCAACCGGCTGGACGATCAACGCGGTCAACAAGCCGGGCGCTGTCGGCGGCGTCGCCACCTCCTTCGTACTCAAGAAGCCGAGCGACGGCTACTGGTGGCTGGGCGCGGCGAATTACAACAAATTCGTCCGCGTGATGGGCCACTCCGACTCCAAAGCCTGGGAGGACTGGCAATATTTCCAGGCCGCGAACTCGATCGCGAGCTGGTCCGTCCGCGCGGACTCGCCGTTCAAGACGCTCGAAGACGTCATTACGGCAGCGAAGGCGAACCCGGGCAAGATCTCGATCTCGACCTCGGGCACCGGCGGGCTCTGGCAGGAGCTTGCGCTGATCGTCTCCGAGGCGGCCGGCATCAAGTTGAAATACGTGCCCTATAAGGGCGGCAAGCCGGCGACGCTCGCCGGACTGCAAGGCGAAGTCGACATCGCCGGCGGCGGCGTCCACGAGCATATCGAGTTCATCAAGGCGGGCCAGCTGCGCAACCTGCAGCAGACCGGCAAGACGGATCTGAATGTTCCGGGCGTCGGCACGCTGCGCTCGGTCGGCGGCATTATTCCGGAGCTGAAACCGCTGCTTCCGGTCGGCGGGATCTACAATATCGCCTTGCGGCGGGATACGCCGAGCGAAATTCTCGAGCAGGTGAAAACCGCCTTCATCGCCGCCACCAAGTCGAAGGCCTTTCAGGACGTTGCGAAGGCAAAGTACTTCGATGTGGATGTTCTCACCGGCGAGGCCGCCGACCGGCGCGCCGCGCTGGTCGAGGCCGTCACCGCCGCGACCTTCTCCAAGGTGCAGGACCAGATCGGCAAGAAAGTCAAAACGCCCGAGGAACTCGGCCTGCCCGATCCCAAGGACTTCGACAAGTGGTGGCCGCCCAAGGGCTATAAGCCCCGCATGGTGTAACGGTCCACGTTCCGCGTGAACGGAAGGCACGAAGCGCATGAGCGACAGCAACCACGGGGCGGCGGATGCGGGCGGGGGGAAGACCCCCGCCCGGTTCGTCGGCGAGGAAGGCGAGGACACCCGCACGACGCCGCAGAAGGATCTGGCCGCGGCCCTGGTCATCGGGGCGGCCTCCCTTGTCGCGATGTACCTTGCGCTCGCCATGCCGGTGATGGACTCCGTGCTGACGGCGCCGGGGCTCCTGCCTTTCCTCGTCGGTCTATCGCTCCTGGCGATGTCGGCCGGGCTCGGCGTCAGGGCGGTCCGGAATGGCGCCACCTTGCGGCCGCGCACAACGCGGCCGGCCACACCGGCGGGCGCCGGCGATGAAGGTCGCCTCGCCTTCGTCATCGGCTTGGTCGCTGCCTATGTCGTCGCCGTCGATCTGGTGACATTCGATCTGGATTTCCCGACTCCCTTCTTCCGACTCAGCTTCAGCAGCTACGAGCTGGTGTCGGCGGTCGCGTTGACGATCCTGCTGAAAATGTTCTGGCGCGCGACGCTACCGCGGTGCCTGCTGGTCTCCGTCGTCTGGGTCATCGTGCTCGCTTCCATCTTCCGCGATGGATTCCGCATCCTACTGCCGGGATCGGCATAGGAGCGGCCGGTGATCTGGGATCAGATACTCCTCTCCTTCACGCCCTACATGCTGCTGCTGTGCCTCGTGGGCGTGACGCTCGGCATCCTCTGGGGGGCGATGCCGGGCCTGTCGACGACGATGGCGATGGTGCTGCTGATCGGCCTCTCGGCCGGGATGGAGCAGTACACCGCGCTCATGTTCATGCTCGGCGTCTATACCGGCAGCGTATTCGGCGGCGCGATCTCCGCCGTCCTGATCAACATTCCCGGGACGCCGGATGCGGTGCCGACGATGATGGAGGGCCATCCGCTCGCCTTGCGAGGCGAAGGCGGCATGGCGCTGGGCACGGCGATCGCCGCCTCCTTCCTCGGCAACTGGATCGGCATTCTGCTGCTGATCGCCTGCATTCCCATCATCCTGTTCCTCGCGCTGCAGTTCCAATCCTGGGAAATGTTCCTGCTGTCGATGTGGGGCATCGCCATCTGCGGGTCGATGTCCGCCGGCGAGATGCCGCTGAAGGGCTGGATGTCCGGCTGGATCGGCCTGCTGATCGCCTTCGTCGGGCTGGACGATATACACGGCGTCCCGCGCTATACCTTCGGCAGCGCGATGCTGGAGGACGGCATCAGCTATGTGCCGGTGCTGATCGGCCTGTTCGGCCTGACGGAGATCCTCCGTGTCCTGCCGCAGAAATCGCCCCAGGCGATCCCCGCGGAAGTCGGCCGCGTCATTCCGCCGATCTCGGTGATCCGGAAATATGCGCGGTCGGCAGTACGCTCCGGGCTGATCGGCACGGTGATCGGCGCCATTCCGGGCGCCGGCGCCAATGTCGCGTCTTTCCTCGCCTACGACGTCGGGCGACGGCGCGCCAAACCGGAAGAGCAGGCGAAATGGGGTAAGGGCAGCTACGAAGGCATTGTCTGCTCTGAGGTCGCGAACAACGCCAATATCGGCGGCTCGATGCTGCCGACGCTTACCCTCGGCATCCCCGGCAACGCGCCGGCAGCAGCGATCCTCGCGGCGCTGGAGCTCAAGCATGTCGTCGTCGGGCCGTCGATCCAGATCGAGCATCCGGGCCTGATCTACTTCATCTATGTCGCGCTGATCGTCGCGAACTTCCTGATGTACGGCATGGCGATCGTGCTGGTGAAGCCCTGCGTCAAGCTGTTCAGCCTGCCGCGCGGCCTGCTCATGCCGATGATCGTGCCGCTTTGCGTGATCGGCGCTTTCGCGGTCAATCTCAACATCTTCGATGTCTACGTCATGCTGGCTTCCGGTCTGCTCGGTTACGCCTTGTATCTGTTCGGCTTTCCGCTCGCGCCGATGGTTCTAGCGGTGATCCTCGGGCCGCTGGCGGACGAGAACCTTCGCCGGGCGCTGCTGGTGTTCGAGGACGAATCATGGGCGAGCGTCTTCGTCGACCATCCGATTGGAACCGTACTGATACTCGTCGTCCTGTTTACCTTCTACGACGGCATCTTCCGGCGTGGGAAGCCGGCGAAGGCCGTCGGCATCAAGATGGCGGAAAGCGGAGCGCGCAAATGATAAACGCCGCGATCGTCGGCCTCGGCTGGTGGGGCCGGAAAATCGTCGGCAGCCTCAAGCCGAGCGAGAAGCTCCGCATCACGCGAGCGGTCGACGCGAATCCGGGCGCGGCGGGCGCCTTCGCCGCCGAACACGGTCTGCCGCTCGCCCATTCGCTCGACGAGGTGCTGCCGGACGCCGGGATCGATGCCGTCATACTGGCCACGCCGCATTCGCTGCACGAGGCGCAGATTGTCGCAGCGGCCGGCGCCGGCAAGCATGTGTTCTGCGAAAAGCCGCTGACCCTGACCCGCTCCGGCGCCGCACGCGCGATCGCCGCCTGCGAGCAGGCCGGCGTCGCCCTCGGCGTCGGGCACGAGCGGCGCTTCGAGCCTGCGATGGTAGAAATCAAGCGGCTGATCGACAGCGGCGCGCTCGGCACCATCATGCACGCAGAGTCGAATTTCAGCCACGACAAGCTTGCCAACGTCCCGGCGGGCGACTGGCGCGCATCGGCCGTTGACGCGCCTGCGGCCGGGATGACAGGGATGGGTATCCACCTGACCGACGCCTACATCAACATGCTGGGGTCGGTCATCGAGGTGTTCGCGCAGACGGCGCGGCGCATCCTGCCGGCGGAAAACGGCGACGTGGTGTCGGTGCAGCTCCGCTTCGCGAGCGGCGCGACGGGGTATTTCAGCGCAATCCTGGCGACGCCGCTCTATCTCCGCTACCAGGTATTCGGCTCCGACGCCTGGGTCGAGGCGCGCGATACCGCACATCCGGACTCCGAGGGCGAGACCCACCTCACGATCCATCGCAAAGGCGGCGAGCCGGAATCCCGGACATTCCGATCGATCGACACGGTGCGCGCCAACATTGAGGCCTTCGCCGACGCGGCCGCGCGCCGCAGCCCCTATCCCATCCCGACGGCGCAGAAGCTCCATAACATCGCGACGCTGGAGGCGATCTGCAAATCCGCCGAGAGCGGCATGCCCGTCACGGTCGATTGAACCACGGCAACGGAGAACAGCATGGCACGGGCAAGAAAGGAAATCGGACTGGCGGTCGTCGGCTGCGGCACCATCGGGCGAATCCGCGCGAAGCTGGCGCGGCAGTATCCCGGCATCGGTTGGATCGGGTTGTGCGACATCAACGAGACCGTCGGCCGCCGGCTGGCCGAGGACGTGCAGGCGGATTTCTTCACCACGGACCATACCGAGCTGCTGAAACGCCCCGAGGTGACGGCAGCGATCATCGCCACCGACGAGAACCATCACGCCGCGCCGGTCCTGGCCGCGGCCGAGAACGGCCACGATCTGTTTATCGAGAAGCCGCTGGCGACCGACGCCAAGGAATCGCTTCAGGTTCTGACGGCCATCGAGAAAAGCGGCGTCGACGCCGTGATAGGCTATACCCAGCGCTTCCGCCGCCGCTTCCTGGCGATCAAGGAAAAGCTGCAGACCGGGCAGATTGGCGACGTTACCGCCGTCGTCACCCGCGCCTTCATGAACCGCATGGTGCCGATCGCCACCACCCGGCGCACCAACGAGCGGCGTAACCTCACGCCCATGGTCGTCTCCGGCACGCACAGCCTCGACATGAGCCTGTGGCTGATGGAGGGCAAGGAGCCAGTGTCGGTCTATGCCCGCTCGACCGACCGGGTGCTGTCCGAGATCGGCACCAAGGATTCCACCTTCGGTCTGTTCACCATGAGCGACGGCACGATCTGGAGCATGAATATCAGCTGGGCGCTGCCGGAGATTTGGCCTGGCGCCGTCTATGGCCTGGAGATCGGCATCGTCGGCACCAAGGGCGTGATCGACATCGAGGATACCCACCGCGACCTGGTGCTCGCCTCCGAGGTCGCGCAGGGCGCGGGCTACAGCCCCGACGGCTTCGCGCCTGGCGCGCCGCGCCATGTGGAATTCCTCACCAGCTATCCGCCGGGTGACATCTGGAACGGCCAGCTCTGGGGTCCGATGCGGGAGGAGACCAATGCCTGGTTCGGGCGGCTCTATACGGGGCTCGCGACGCCACATGCGACAGCCGCCGAAGGACATCGCAACCTGCTGCTGACGATGGCAATGGATCTTTCCGCAGCGCGCGGCACGGAGGTCAGGCTGCCGGTCGACTCCGAAGAGCTCGCCCTCTGAGGCGCGTGGGCGGCGGCGTCACGCCGTCGCAGCGGCGATAGCGGGGTCGCGATTGAGCGGCAGCGGCACCGGCTCGTTGCGCTCGGCCGATAGGTCGGCCGCGATATAGACCTCCATCACCTGACGCGCCTCCTCGGGCGTGACCAGGACGGGCCGGTCGCGCGCAACCGCGTCGACGAAGTGCAGCGTCTCCTGCGCCATCGGCCCGGCAAAGACGTGGCCGACGGATTCGCCCGGCATGGTCGACATCGGCAAGACCATGCCGCCACCCATGGTGTTGAGCAGCACGTCGCGGTGGCTGTCGTCGATCATCAGTGCGCCTTCGGTGCCGACGAACTCGATCGTCGTCGCCGAGTAGTTCGGGTAGCCCGGCGGCAGGATCCAGCCCGCGCCGATGGTAAAGGCGGTGCCGTCGTCCATGGTGATCATGATCCACATGCAGTCGGCGGCGTCGTGCGTCGCCTTCATCACCTTTTCCACCGCCTGGGCGTAGACCCGCACCGGGCGCGCCGGCGCGAGGCACCACAACACGAAATCGATGTCATGCGTCGCCTCCATCGCTGCCGGCGACAGCTTGATGCGGCCGCTGATCTTCTTGCCGAGATTGCGCGTGATGTGGCGGCTGACCAGTGCGCTCACCGGCGTGCCGAGCGTGCCCTCATCCAGGCATTTCTTCACATAGGCGTATTTCGGGTTGAAGCGCTGCGAATAGCCGATGGTGAACTTCAGGTTCCGGGACCGCGCCAGATCGAGCAGCTCATCCGCCTCGCCGAGCGTGATCGCCAGCGGCTTCTCGAGGAAGACATGCTTGCCGGCCAGCAGCGAATCGCGCGCCATCGGGAAATGCGTCGTCTCGGGCGTCGCCGAGATGAAGATCGCATCGATGTCGTCGATCTTGAGCAGATCGCGATAGTCCGTCGTCGCCGTCGCCGCGCCGGTTTCCGAGGCGATCTCGTCGAGCCGCTCGGGCTTGATCTCCGCGATATGCAGCCGATCGACCAGGGCGCTGTCGGCGCAGGCATGCGCCCGGATGCCGCCGCACCAACCGGTGCCTATGATCCCGACATTGACCGGTTTCATGAGCCTGTCCTCCGTCCCCGCGCCGTTGCCGCGATTCACCCTTCGGAGCAAAAGGATAGACTGGCTTCTCTATGAACAATAATTCAAAAACCATCTGCGCATATGAGAATTTTTCATACCACAAACAGTGCTGAAATCGCGCGGGCGGCTCTATAATCGGTCGGTCTCGTGAAGGAGCCGATGCCATGCCGCTGCAGCATCTTCAGCATTTTCTGGTCCAGACCGAGGACCTGGAAGCGACGAAGGACTGGTACGTAAAGATTCTCGGCCTGACGGTCGGACCTAACCCCGACTTCGCGTTTCCGGTCTACTGGCTCTACCTCGGCGGCAAGGACGTCCTGCACCTGACCGTCGGCGGGAAGAACGTCAGCGAAAACCGGAAGGCCTATCTCGGCCAGCAGTCCGAAGCGACCTACGGTACCGGCGTGTTGGACCACGTCGCCTTCCACGCCACGGGCCTCACCGATATGATCGCGCATCTCGATGCGAACGGGATCGCCTTCACGCAAAGGCGGGTCTCGGACCAGGACCTGGTCCAGCTGTTCCTGATCGATCCGAATGGGCTGAAGGTCGAGCTGAACTTCACCACCGATGAGGCGAGCACTCCCTCGAGCGCCCAAGGGAACGGCTAAAAATTAAGCTGTCCGCACGACTTGCCTAAAAGACATTCGCATGCCGTTCCCGCGGCGTCGGAAATTAAACAATTGTTTTCATATGGTTATACTCACTTATTCGTGGCATGCATTTTGCGCAGGCAACTCCAGCCGGTAAAGACCGGCGCAATACCCGGAAATCGATTATCCAGGCAGGGAGTGCCAATTAAATGCAAAGAAGGTCATTTCTGAAACGCGGAGCCGTCGGTGCGGCCGCTGCGGGCGCGGCAACGATCGCCGCCCCAGCCGTCTTGCAGGCCCAGAAAGCATTCAAGTGGAAGATGACGACGGCCTTTCCGCCCGGCGTCCCGTTCTATTCGACCGGGCCGGGCTCGCTCGCCGACCTGGTGCTGTGGATCAAGACCATGTCGGGCGGCCGCCTGGACATTCAACAGTTCCACGCCGGCGAGCTGGTGCCCGCCTTCGAAGGTTTCGACGCGGCGTCGCGCGGTACCTTGGAAGTGAACGCGTGGGTGTCCTATTTCGGCGCCGGCAAGGTTCCTGCGGCGCAGTTCTTCGGCGCCGTTCCGTTCGGCATGAGCTTCCAGGGCCAGAACGCCTGGTTTTACGACGGCGGCGGCATCAAGCTTTGGCACGAAGTTTACGAGCCGTACGACCTGGTCGCGTTTCCGTGCGGCAATACCGGCGTCCAGATGACCGGGTGGTTCAAGAAGGAGATCAAATCCCTCGCCGACCTCAAGGGCCTTCGCATGCGGATTCCGGGCCTCGCCGGCAAGGGCTATGCGAAGTTGGGGGTGGACGTGAAGCTCCTTCCCGGCGGTGAGATCTTCCCGGCGCTGGAGCGCGGCGTCATCGACGCCGCCGAATGGGTCGGCCCGGCACAGGATAAGCGCCTCGGTCTCAACAAGGCGGCGAAGTACTACTACACCACCGGCTGGCACGAGCCGACGACGGTCACGGAATTCGCGATCAACAAGATGGCATGGCAATCGCTGCCGAAGGATCTGCAGCAGACAGTGACGACCGCCTGTGCCGCCGCAAACCTCGTCTCGCACAGCTGGTCCGAAGCGAACAACGCTCTGGCCTTCGAGGAATTCGTCAACAGCGGCACCGAGGCGCGCATCCTGCCGGACGATGTCGTCATCGCTCTGAAGAAAGCCATGGACGGCGTCTATGAGGAGCTCGCGGGCAAGGACCCAATGTTCAAGAAAGTCATGGAGTCCTATTTTTCGTTCAAGAAGACGCACGACAAATGGGCACGGATGAGCGAAGGGGTCTGGCACGCCCAGCTCCGCAATCCTGCCGGCTAGGAGCGTCTTACCCTGTTTAAGAGGCTGGCGTCACGGTTGGAGACCGCCATCAAGCTACTGGGTCATGTGGCTGTCTTTACCGTTCTGGCCCTCGTGCTCCTCGTCGCCGCCAACGTGCTGCTGCGCTACTTCTTTCGCGAAGGCTCGGTGTGGAGTCAGGAGCTGGAGTGGCACTTGCTCGCGCCGATCGCGATGCTGGGAATCCCCTATACATTAATGATGGGCGATTGCGTGAGAGTCGACCTGCTGTACGAGCGCTTCTCGAACCGGACACGCCTTGTCCTCGATATCGCCGTCGGCGCCGTCGGCATCGCCGTCGCATTGCTCCTGCTGAAATTTTCGATCCCCTATGTGGAGAAATCCTGGATCGACGGCGAAGGCTCTCCGGACCCGGGCGGATTGCCGGCGCGCTACATCCTGAAGGCGATCCTGCCCATCGGATTCATTGCCTTGTTCCTGCAACAGGTGGCATTCCTGATTCGAAGCGTCTCGCGCCTCGTGGGGCCGGGTGCCCCGGCGAGCGCCAATATCTGGCCCGACTGACCCCGCCATGGCACCCAATCCTGGCTGACATCGGATCATGACCGGAAACGAATGGCTCGCGATCGGAATGATCGCCTCCTTTTTTGTCCTGACGTCGGTCGGAGTCCCGGTCGCGATCGGGATCGCGCTATCCGGGCTGGTGTTCGGATTTTTCGGCTTCGGCGAGTTTCTTTTCAATCTCCTGCCGGCGCGCATTTACGGCGTCGTCACCAACTACACCCTCATGGCGATCCCGCTGTTCGTCTTCATGGGCGTAATGCTCGAGAAGTCGAAGATCGCCGAGGAGCTGATCGACGTCATCGGCCATCTCGCGGGCGGGCTGAAGGGCGGCATGGCGCTCGCCATCATCATCGTCGGTGTCATTCTCGGCGCATCGACCGGCATCGTCGGCGCGACCGTCGTCACGCTCGGTCTGCTCACGCTGCCGGTGCTCGTCCGGCGCGGCTACGACAAGGCGCTTGCCGCCGGCAGCATCTGCGCGTCCGGAACCCTCGGCCAGATCATTCCGCCCAGCCTGGTCCTGATACTGCTGGCAGACATCACAGGCCAGTCCGTGGGAACCCTGTTCGCCGCCGCAATGGTTCCGGGGCTGGTGCTGGCCGGCCTCTATTGCGTCTATATCCTGATGCTGGCCTATGTCCGCCCGGAGGCCGCACCGCCGATCCCGTCCGAGGAACGCGCCGCGCTCGACGGCGCGGCGCTTCTCAGGAAGACCGTCTTCGTGGTCGGGCCCCCGCTGGTCCTGGTGGCAGCGGTATTGGGCACGATCATCGGCGGCGTCGCGGCGCCGACCGAAGCCGCCTCCATGGGCGCCTTCGGAAGCCTGGTGGTCGCGCTGCTGCATCGCCGGTTGAATTGGCCACTGCTGCTCGAAGTCATGCGGGGCGCAACCCGGATCACGGCGATGATCTTTTTCATCCTGATCGCCGCCCAGGTATTCGCCTTGGCCTTCCGCGGTCTGCAAGGCGAAAGCCTGGTTCACGGCATGTTCGGCGCACTGCCCGGTGGAACCGACGCCGGCTTGCTCTTTATGATGCTGCTTCTCTTCGTGCTCGGGTTCTTCCTAGAGTGGATAGAGATCTCCTACATCGCCCTGCCCTTGTTCTTTCCCTA
>Ga0302046_10005720_pt1 | contig 10921 bp, 9 predicted proteins | sample RVTome_11_FD_200261 | JGI IMG/M metagenome (GOLD analysis project Ga0302046, IMG submission 200261) | Soil microbial communities from uranium-contaminated site in the Upper Colorado River Basin, Wyoming, United States - RVT147D111 (version 2) ... | reverse complement strand
CGCCGCAGGTCGTCGGGCGTGTTCACGTTGAGCAGGGCCGTGCCGTCGGGGTCCGCATCGCGCAGCGGGTCGCCCTCGAGCCAGCGCGTGTCGAGCGCGGCCAGCAAGCCTTGCAGCGAGAGGTCCTGGCCGGCGAGGCGCGCGCGGGCCGGGCCGAGCGCGGCGGCGCGCCGGTAACGGGCGCACAGGGGATGCGGTCCCGCGGCGTCGCGCGGGACCAGCGCGTCGGCCGGCTGCGCGGACGCGAGCGCGCGCAGGAAGCGCGGCGTCACCAGCGGCAGGTCGGTGGCCACCACCAGCACGTGCTCGGCCTGCGAGGCCTCGAGGGCCGCCACCAGTCCGCGCAGGGCACAGCGGGGACCGGGCGGGTCGGGCACGGGCCGCCCGGGCGCATCCTCGGGCCGCGCGCCGCCCACGAGCCAGACCGTGCCGCAGACCTCGCCGAGCGCGCGCGCCACCCGTGTGGCGCAGGCGACGCCGCCCACCCGCAGCCGCGCCTTGTCGCTGCCCATGCGACGGGATTCGCCGCCGAGCAGCACCGCGCCGTCGCTGGCGGCGGCCGCCGGCAAGCCCGCGCTAGACGCCGGAGCTCGCCGGCGCCAGCACGGCAAGGTCGAGCACCTGCACCTGGGCGGTCTGGCCCTCGGCGATGCGCGTGGCCTCGGCCGGGAACAGCAGCAGGCCCTGGGCCTCGGTCATGGAGCGCAGCGCGCCCGAGCTCTGGTTGCCCGCCGTGCGCGCCACGATCCGGGGGCCCTCGCGCTCGAGGCGCACGCGCACGAAGTGCATGCGGCCGGCCTTCTTGGTCAGGGTCTCGCCGAGCGTGGCCGTGATGCGCGGGCGCCAGACCGCCTGGTGGCCCGCCAGGCGCAGCAGAGCGGGCCGCACGAACTGCTCGAAGGTCACCATGGCGGAGACCGGGTTGCCCGGCAGCCCGAACACGAGCGGCCCGCCCCGGCCCTCGAAGCTGCCGAACACGAAGGGGTAGCCGGGCTTCATGTGCACGCCCCAGAAGTGCAGCCGGCAGCCGAGCTTCTCGAGCACCGGCCGCACGTGGTCGCGGTCGCCCACCGACACGCCGGCCGAGCTCACCAGCACGTCGCAGCCGAGCCCGGTCCGCAGGCGGCGCTCGATGTCGGCGGGATCGTCGCGGGCGATGCCCAGGTAGCGCGGCTCGGCGCCCACCTCGCGGCACTGGGCGGCGAGCGCGTAGCTGTTGGAGGAGACGATCCGCCCGCCGGCCACGCTGGCGTCGGGCTCCACCAGCTCGTCGCCGCCCGAGAGCAGCGCTACGCGCGGGCACTGGTGCACCGACACGATCGTGCGTCCCAGCGAGGCCAGCATGCCCAGGTGGGCCGGGGCCAGGCGCACGCCCGCGGCGAAGATGGTCTCGCCGGCGCGCACGTCCTCGCCGGCCGGGCGCACGCTCTCGCCCGCCGGCACCGCGACGTCCACGCGCACGCGCTCGCCACGCCGCTCGGCGTCCTCCTGGCGCACCACGGCGTCGGCCCCCTCGGGCATGGGCGCGCCCGTCAGGATGCGCGCCGCCTCGCCGGGACGGAGCGCGCGGGGGGCGACGCCACCCGCCGGGATCTCGAAGGCCACGGGCAGGTGGACCGGGGCGCCGGCCACGTCGGCGGCACGCACCGCGTAGCCGTCCATGGCGGAGTTGTCCTCGGGCGGGAGCGTGCGCGTGGCGACCACGGGCTCGGCCAGCACGCGGCCCAGGGCCTCGCCCGCGGCGAGGGTCTCGGCGCCCAGGGGCGCCGTGGCCTCCAGGATCAGCCGCTGCGCCTCGGCGACCGACAGCCCCTCCCGCATGGGGGCGGACCCTACCCCGCGCCCGCCCGGCCGCCAAGCCCGCTCGACGCGCCACGGCGCACCGGCTAGGCTGCCCACTTTGTAGGCAGAGGACGGTCGATCCCTCTTGATTCCAGGCGGTTAGGCATGCGGGACCTGGGTCACGTCATCGACGCGCTGCTCTCGGGGGTCGTGGTGATCGACGCCGGCGGGAACGTGCGCGAGATGAACGCCGAGGCCTGCCGGATCCTAGGCTGCTCGGCCCCGACGGCGCGCCGCCGCCCGGTGGAGGAGGTGCTCGGGCCCCCGCTGGCCAAGCTCACGCGCGGCGTGCTGGCCGCGGGCCGCGCGCTCGTGGAGAACGAGATCCGCATCGACGACCGCAAGAGCCCGGCGCGCGTGGCCGAGGTGGCGGTGGCCCCGTTCCAGGATCTCTCGGGCCGGGTGGACGGCGTGGTGCTCGAGATCCGCGACCGCAGCATCCACCGCGAGCTGCGCGAGGCCGAGTGGCAGCGCCACCGCCTGTCCTCCTTCGGCCGGATCGCCGCCGGCATCGCCCACGAGGTCAAGAACCCCCTGGGCGGCATCCGTGGCGCGGGGGAGCTGGTCTCCAAGCGCGCCGAGGACGGTCGCTCGCGCAAGGCCGCCGAGCTGATCATCCGCGAGGTGGACCGCATCGCCGCGCTGCTGGACGACTTCATGGTGCTGGGCGGCGAGGAGCTGGTGCGCGAGCGCCAGGTCAACCTGCACCGCATCCTCGACGACGTGCTCGACCTGAACGGCCTGGACCCGCTCTCCCAGGGCGTGGAGATCGCGCGCATCTACGACCCTTCGATCCCCGAGCTGCTGGCCGACCGCGACCGGCTGGCCCAGGTGTTCCACAACCTGGTGCGCAACGCGCTACAGGCCATGGCCGAGCAGGGCGAGGGCGGACGCCTCACGTTGGTGACGCGCGTGGACCTGGACCACCCGCTGCCGGGCGGCGACGGCGCGCGCGTGCCGGCCCTCTCCGTCGAGGTGTGCGACACGGGTCCGGGCATCCCCGAGGACCTGCGCGACCGGATCACGGATCCCTTCTTCACCACGCGACCGGCCGGCACGGGGCTCGGCCTGTCCATCGCCCAACACTGGGTCACCGCCCACGGCGGACGCCTCGTGCTCGGGGATGCGCCGGGCGGGGGGACGGTGGCGCGGGTCACCCTGCCGCTGCGCGCCGCCGGCAGCGCGCGCGCCGGGAGGCCCACGTGAGCGAGGAGCGCGCACGCGCAAGCGACGAGCGCGCACGCGTGCTGGTGGCCGACGACGAGCCCTCGATCCTGGAGAACCTGCGCGAGTGGCTCTCCGACGAGGGCCACGAGGTGGTGACGGTCGCGTCGGGTGACGCCGCCTTCGAGGCCCTGGCGGGCCAGGACTTCGACATCGCCTTCCTGGACATCCGCATGCCCGGCGCCACGGGCCTCGAGATCCTGGAGCGCGTCCGCACGCTGGGCAGCGACACGGCGGTGGTGATCATGACCGCCGAGAGCACCTTCGACAACACCATGGAGGCCATGAAGCGCGGCGCGCTCGACTACCTGCGCAAGCCGTTCTCGCTGGCGGAGACGGGCGTGCTGGTGACCAAGGCGCTTCGCAACCGCGCGCTCGAGCGCGAGGTGCGGCTGCTGCGCCGCGAGGTGGCCGGCCGCCACGGTCCGCCGGACCGGCTGATCGGCCGCTGCGACGCCATGCTCGAGGTGTTCAAGACCGTGGGCAAGGTCGCCATGAGCGACGTGCCGGTGCTGATCACGGGCGAGACCGGCACGGGCAAGGAGCGCGTGGCGCGCGCCATCCACGAGGCCAGCGCGCGGGCCGGCCAGCGCTTCGTGGCGGTCAACACCGCGGCCATCCCGCGCGAGCTGCTGGAGAGCGAGCTGTTCGGGCACGAGCGCGGCGCCTTCACCGGCGCCGTGGAGGCGCGGACCGGGCGCTTCCGCGAGGCCGCGGGCGGCACGCTCCTGCTCGACGAGATCGGAGACATGGCCGTGGATCTCCAGGCCAAGCTCCTGCGCGTGCTCCAGAACGGCGAGGTGACCTCGGTGGGCGGCAAGCGCGCCGAGCGCGTGGACGTGCGCGTGATCGCCGCCACCCACCGCGACCTGGACCAGCTCGTGCGCGACGGTCGCTTCCGAGAGGACCTGCTCTACCGGCTGCGGATCGTGCCGGTGCACCTGCCGCCGCTGCGTGAGCGCAACGAGGACGTGCGCAGCCTGGCCGAGCACTTCGTGGCGCTCTACGCCGAAGATCTGGTGGGCGGCGCGCGCTGGCTGTCGGAGGCGGCGCTCGAGAAGCTCGTCGGCCACCCCTGGCCCGGCAATGTCCGCGAGCTCGAGAACGCCATCAAGCGCGCGCTGGTGCTGGCCTCGGGCGACGTGCTCTCGCCCGAGGATTTCGCGTTCCTCCTGCACCGGGCGGACGGCGAAGCCGAGGAGCCGCTCTCGTTCGCGGACCTGGTGGAGCACGAGATCGAGGCCGCGCTCGCGGATCCCCAGGGCGGGGGCGAGCTGTACCGGCGCGTGGTGGAGAGCGTGGAGCGCCCGCTGCTCGCCGCGGCGCTAGAGCGCACGGGCGGCAACCAGATCCGCGCGGCGGCGCTGCTGGGCATCAACCGCAACACGCTGCGCAAGAAGATCGTCGACCTGGGCATCGCGCTGCCGGGACGCCGTTGACGCGCGCGCCCGCCGTCCTGGAGGGCCTGGTGGTCCTGGCCGACGACGACCCGCGCTGGCGCTGGGACCCGGTGGAGCAGGCGCGGGCGGCCTGCGCGGGCGGCGCGCGCATGGTCCAGCTGCGGGTCAAGCACGCCGGCGACCGGCAGGCGCTCGTCTGGGCGGCCCGCATCCGGCGCCAGACGCGCGAGGCCGGGGTGTTGTTCTTCGTGAACGACCGCTTCGATCTGGCCTGCCTGTGCGAGGCCGACGGCGTGCACCTCGGGCAGGACGATCTGCCGCCCGCGAGCCTGCCGGCCGCGGCGCTCGCGAGGCTGCGCGTGGGACGCTCGACCCACACGCCGGCCGAGCTCAGCGCCGCGCGCGAAGAGCCCGTGGATTACGTGGCCTTCGGCCCGGTCCATGGCACGGGCTCCAAAGACTCGCCCCACGGGCCGCGCGGCCTGCTCGCGCTGCGCGACGCCGTGCGCGCGGCCGCGCCGCGGCCGCTGGCGGCCATCGGTGGCATCGACGCCGGCAACGCGGGCGAGGCGGCGGCCGCCGGCGCGCGCCTGTGCGCGGTGATCTCCGCCGTGGCGGGCGCCGACGATCCCGAGGCCGCCACGCGCGCGCTGGTGCGCGCCTTCGAAGCCGGGCGGCGCGCGTGAACGAGCTCGGACCGCGCGCGATCTCGGCGCTCGGGCTGGTGGTGATGATGGCGATCGCCTGGCTCGTGTCGTCGGACCGGCGCCGCTTCCCGTGGCGGGTGGTGGCCTGGGGCCTCGGCGTGCAGCTCGCGCTGGCGCTCCTGCTGCTGCGCACGCCCGTCGGACGCGCCTTCTTCGCGGGCGTGAACGTCGTGGCCCAGGCCCTGCTGGCCGTCACCGAGACGGGCTCGCGCTTCGTGTTCGGCTCGCTCTACGACGTGGGGCCGTCGTTCCTGATGACCGTCTTCCCGATCATCATCTTCATGGGCAGCCTGTACGGCGTCCTCTACCACCTGGGCGTGATCCAGGTCGCGATCCGCGCCATGGCGCGCGGGCTCTCGCGCACCATGCGGCTCTCGGGCGCCGAGAGCCTCTCGGCGGTGGCCAACGTGTTCGTGGGCATGGCCGAGGCGGCGATGCTCGTGCGCCCCTACGTGGAGGGCATGACGCGCTCGGAGCTGTTCACGCTGATGACCACGGGCATGGCCACCGTGGCCGGCTCGGTGCTGTTCGCCTACGTGACCATGCTGGGCGGCGGCGACTACGCGGGGCACCTGGTGACGGCGAGCCTGCTCTCGGCGCCCGCGGCGATCCTGATCGCCAAGATCATGGTCCCCGAGACGGAGACGCCGGCCACGGCGGGCGGGCACCAGGCCACCGTCGAGGTGAAGACCGTGAACCTGATCGACGCGGCGGCGGCCGGCGCCATCGACGGCCTGCGCATCGGCGCGTTCGTGGGCGCCATGCTGATCGCGTTCGTGGCGCTGGTGGCGCTCTTGAACGGCTGCCTCGCCACCGCCGGCGGCTGGGTCGGCATCGAGGGGCTCACCTTCCAGCGCGTGCTCGGCGTGCTGCTCGCGCCGCTGGCCTTCGTCATGGGCGTGCCCTGGGACGAGGCGCCGCAGATCGGCGCGTTGCTCGGCGTGAAGACCGTGCTGAACGAGTTCCTGGCCTTCCAGGAGCTGGGCGCGCTGATCGCCCAGGGCGCGATCTCGCAACGCGCGGCGCTGATCGCCTCCTACGGGCTGTGCGGCTTCGCCAACTTCGGGTCGCTCGCGATCCTGGTCGGGGCGATCGGCGCCCTGGCGCCCGCGCGGCGCCCGGACCTGGCGCGGCTGGGGTTCGCCTCGATCCTCTCGGGGTCGCTGGCGAGCTTCATGACCGGCTGCATCGCGGGCCTGCTGCTCTAGCGGGGCTGCTGGAGGGATCCCTCCGCGGCCGGGCATGGGGTTGCGGTGGGCGGCGCGCACCTGACATCATGGCGCGGCGCGCGCCGGAGACCGGCCCATGTCCCCGACCATCCAGATCGTCCTGCTCTGGCTCGCCTTCGCCGGCAGCCATCTCCTGCTCTCGAGCAACGCGCTGCGCCCGCGCATCGCCGGCCGGATCGGCGAGCAGCCCTTCCAGGGGCTCTACTCGCTGGTGTCGCTCCTGTTCTTCGTGCCGCTGGTCGCGATCTACCTCGGCCACCGCCACGAAGGAGCCTGGCTCTGGACCGTCGCCATGACGCCCGCGCTCACGTGGCTCGTGTACGCGCTGATGACGGTGGGTGTGCTGCTGCTGGTGGCGGGCTTCGTCTCGCCCTCGCCCACGTCGTTCATTGCGCGGGGCGGGCCGCCGCAGGTGCGAGGCGTGCACCGGATCACGCGCCACCCGGTGATCATGGGCTTCGGCTGGCTGGGCGCGGTCCACCTGATCCCCAACGCCAGCGTGACCGACGTGGCGTTCTTCGCGGGGCTCCCGCTGTTCGCCGTGGTCGGCTGCCGCCACCAGGAGCTCCGCATGGCCGTCCGGCGCGGCCCGGAGTTCGCCGCCTATCTCGCGACGACGCCGTTCCTGCCCTTCGCCGGCGCCGGCGCCCTGCGCGGCCTGCGCGAGATCCCTCTCCGGATCTGGGCCGCCGCCATCGCCCTCTCTGCCACCCTCCGCTGGCTCCACCCTTAGCCGGGGAGCGCGTGGCCGGGGGCGTCGGGACGGACGCAGCGGACGCCGCCGCGGTCCATCTCGGCCACGCATTGGTTGCAGTGGTCGCAGCCCGAGCGCGCGCCGGGCTCGCGCTGCATGCGCCGCACGAAGCCGGGATCGAAGATCAGCGCGCGGCCCATCACCGCAAAGTCGAAGCCGTCGCGCATGGCGGCGTCCACGTTGGCGCGCGACACGATGCCACCGAGCAGCGCCACCGGCATGCGCACGGCCTCGCGCACGCGCTGCGCGTCCTTGCGGAAGAACATCTCCTCGAACGGGTACTGCCGGATCACCTTCCTGCCGAACAGCCGCAGCGTGACGCGCTGGAGGCGGCTCTTCTCCACCTCGATCATCTGCGGGATCGGCGCCTCGCCGCGCATCATGTAGAAGCCGTTCCTGCTGGTGAAGCCGCCCGAGAGCACCAGGCAGTCCACACCCTCGCGCTCGAGCGCCTTGGCGATCTCCACGGCCTCGGCCACCTCGAGCCCGCCGCGGAAGCCGTCGCGCAGGTTGGTCTTGGCGAGCACCGGGTAGGCGGCGCCCACCCGCTCGCGCACGCGGCGGATCACCTCGAGCGGGAAGCGCAGCCGGTTCTCGAGGCTCCCGCCGTAGCGGTCCGTGCGCCGGTTCACGGCGGGCGAGAGGAACTGGGAGAGCAGGTAGCCGTGGCCCAGGTGCAGCTCCACGGCGTCGAAGCCGGTCTCGCGCGCGAAGGCCGCCGCCCGGCCGAAGTCGTCCACGCTGGCGGCGATCTGCGCCTCGCTCATGCCGTCGGCGAAGGGCATGCCGGCCATCAAGCCGTATTCGTTCAGCGCGAAGGAAGGCCCGAGCGGGCGGCGCACGCCGAGCTCCTTGTTCTTGCTGAAGTTCCCGCAGTGACCGAGCTGGAGCGAGACGGCCGCGCCCTCGGCGTGGACGGCGTCGGTGAGCCGGCGCAGCGGCGCGCGCGCGGCCTCGTGCACGTAGAGCTGGCCGGCGAAGGTGCGGCCGTCGGGCGAGACCGCGCAGTAGGCCACGGTGGTCATGCCCACGCCGCCGCGCGCCAGGTCGCGGTGGTGACCCACCAGCAGGTCCGAGGGCACGCCGCCCGGGCTCATGCCCTCGTAGGTGGCGGTCTTGATGATCCGGTTGCGCAGCGCGAGGCCGGCCAGCCGGGCGGGCGCGAAGGCGTCGTGGGGCACGGCGCGCAGTCTACCCGACCGCGGCCGCGATCACCGTGCGCGAGAAGCGCTCGATCTCCTCCGCAGCGGCGCCGGTCAGCTTCAGGTGCACGAACAGGGTGGCCGAGCCCACGAACAGGCGGGCGACCGCGCGCGGGTCGCGGCCCGCCGGGATCGTGCCCGCCGCCTGACCCTCCCGGATCACCTGCTCGCAGCGCCCCACCACGCCGTCCATGAAGCCGAGGAAGCGGCGCCAGACGTGCTCGCGGAAGCAGGTGCTCCAGTCGAGCCAGACCAGGGCGTGGGGGAGGTCGCGTTCGAGCGAGGCCAGGTAGGCGTGGGCCAGGGCCTCGAGCCGGGCGGGCGCCGGGCCGCTCCCGGCGAAGGCGCGCTCGCACAGGATCAGGTAGAAGCGCTCCACCTCCGAGAGGACCGCGTCCACCAGGACCTCGCGCGTGGGGAAGTAGAGGAACACCGTCGAGACGGCCACGCCCGCTTCGCGCGCGATGGCCGCGTGGCGCGCCGCGCCGAGCCCCTGGCGCGCGAACACAAGGACGGCCACGGCCAGGAGCTGCGCCCGCCGCTGGTCGGGCGGGAGGCGCCGTCGCGCGAGCCCGGGTGCGCGGGCGGCTCGAGCCACGGCTAGCCGCCCAGCACGGGTGCCCCGGGCGTCGGCACCACGCCGGCGTCGAAGGCCTCGGCCACGCGCTCGTCCTGGCGGCCGAGCTCCTCCACGTCCACGTCGGCGAAGCCCAGGATCCCCATCCGGCCGTAGGCCTCGCGGATCTTCGGCCCCCACAGGCCGATGTCCTTGATGGTGGGCACGATGCGCGTGAACAGGTCCGAGCGGTAGCCCGCCATCATCTGCGAGCGGTCCACGAAGCTCATGCACTCCGCCACCGGCAGGCCCAGGTTCCCCCAGACCTCCTCGGCCAGGAAGCGGTCGCGCATCAGGTGGCATGCCTCGATCACGAACTCCTCGCGCTCGTCGCGCTCGGCCTGGGTGAGCTTCGGGTAGTAGTCGCGCAGGGCCAGACGCCCGAAGGCCACGTGGCGCGCCTCGTCCTGCATGACGTAGGCGTTCACGGCGGCCGCCAGCGGGTTGCGGGCGTGGTCGCGGATCAGCTGGAAGGCAGCCAGCGCCAGGCCCTCGATCAGCACCTGCATGCCCAGGTAGGTCATGTCCCAGCGCGAATCGCGCAGCACGTCGTCGAGCAGCGACTTGAGGTAGGGGTTGATCGGGTAGGCCAGCTCGAACTTCTGGTGCAGCAGCCGCGCGTAGCTCTCCACGTGACGCGCCTCGTCCACGACCTGGGTCGCGGCGTAGTACTTGGAGTCCATGTCGGGGACCTGCTGGACGATCTTGGCGGTGCAGATCAACGCGCCCTGCTCGCCGTGCAGGAACTGGGAGAGCTGCCAGGCCTGGTAGTGGTGGCGGATCTTCGCGCGCTCGGCCCGGGTGGCCCTCTCCCAGGCGGGCGAACCGAAGATCGGGATCGACTCGTCGGGCAGGCCCGAGGGGTTCTCGGGGTCCAGGTCCTGGGACCAGTCGATGCGCTCCTCGCTGTTCCACTGGAGCTTCTTGGCCTTGCGGTAGAGGTTCACGAGGCCGGCGCGCCCGTCGTCGTACTCCCAGTTGAACTCGGTCTCGAAGCCCTGGGGAATCTGCCAGTCGGTCTCGCTGGGCATGGCGTAGCGGTCGAAGCTGGTCATGGGGCCTCCGGGCCCTGGCGCGGGCCGCGCGACGCCTCCTTCTACTCCTTGCTGAGCGAATTGTCATCAGTGATTTCATTACATCCATTTGCTTGATTCCACTCCAGGATGTAATGTCCACGGTCATGGAGCCGTCTCCCCGGAGCCTGATCCTGGACCTGCTCTCCACCCTGCGGCGCGGAGCCATGCCCGTGCGCGCGCTGGTGGCGGCGGGCGGCCTGTTCGGCATCTCCGAGAACAACCTGCGGGTCGCCCTCGCGCGCCTGCTGCGCGCGGGCCTGGTGGAGCGCGACGAGCGCGGCCGCTACCGGCTCGGCACGGTCGCCCGGCCCGTGAACGAGCGCGTGACGTCGTGGCCGCGCGTCGAGGAGCGGCTGCGCGTCTGGCGCGGCGACTGGGCTGCCGTGCTCACGGCCGGCCTCCCGCGCGGCCAGCGCGCGGCGCTGCGCCGCGCCGAGCGGGCGCTGCGGCTCACCGGCTTCCGCACGCTCGAGCCGGGCCTCGAGCTCCGGCCCGACAACCTGGCCGGCGGCGTGCCCGCCCTGCGCGAGACGCTCGTGGGCCTGGGCCTCGACGCCGGCCTGCCGGTGGTGCGGCTCGCGGACCTCGACGCCGCGCGCGAGGCCCGCGCGCGTGGCCTGTGGGACGGCGCGGCGCTGCACGCCGCCCAGCGCGAGGCGCGCGAGGCCGTGCTGGCCAGCGCCGCGCGCCTGCCCGCGCTCGCGCCCGAGGCCGCCATGGTGGAGTCGTTCGCGGTGGGCGGCCGCGCGCTGCGCACGATCGTGCGCGACCCGCTGCTGCCCGAGGCGCTGGTCCCGGGCGCCGAGCGGCGCGCGCTGGTGGAAGCCATGCAGCGCTACGACCGCATGGGGCGCGAGTCGTGGCGCGGCTT
>Ga0302046_10005719_pt1 | contig 10922 bp, 7 predicted proteins | sample RVTome_11_FD_200261 | JGI IMG/M metagenome (GOLD analysis project Ga0302046, IMG submission 200261) | Soil microbial communities from uranium-contaminated site in the Upper Colorado River Basin, Wyoming, United States - RVT147D111 (version 2) ... | reverse complement strand
CGATTGGGATTCCAAGTCGTGCTGAGGGGAACCACATTTCCATGCTGCGGGAGAATCCCGACGGCAGCCGGACGCCGTTGACGATGCCGAACCACCGTACGATCAAGCGCTCGACGTTGCGCACGATCTTGACCCAAGCGCGAATCCGTCGCGATGAGTTCCTCAAGGTCTACGAGGACGCCTGAGATGCGGCCAGTCCGCGTCGTTTCGTAAAAGGTCCTTGGCGAGGAGCACCGAGAGGGCGCCGAGGAAATCGGGGAGCGGGACCGGCGCGACCGGCGAGACCGAGCGGTTGTAGGCATCGAAGAGGTCGGGGACCTGGTCATGGGCGGGGGCCAGCTCGACGAGGCGGCGGAGGTCGACGCCGCGCAGGTAGCGCAGCCCGCGGGGCAGCGACGGGGTCGCCAGGTGATCGTCCATCACGACCGTCCGATCGCCGATGGCGGGCGCCTTGACCACCTGCAGGTCCGGGCCCGGCGCGAGGCGAATCGACGGGCTCCGGCGGAGCGCCTCGAAGGCGGCGAGCACCTCGGGGTCGCGCCGGAAGGCGGCGACGTCCGGATCTCCGGGAAGGTCGCGCTCGGCCTCCGCCCGGCCGCTCCAGAACGGATGCGTCTCGTCGGCGGCGACCTCGTCGAAGAACCCGGCCGCCTGCGCCTCGAACGCCTCGTAGACCCGCTGCTCGTGCTCCTCGAACAGCCCCCGCGCCGCCTCCGCCAGCCGCGGCTCGCTCCTCGCCCGTGCTTTCGCCAAGCCCGGTTCTTCGTGGGCCCGATCCTCGGGCCGACGCGCGTCCAGGGCCTGCACCGCCTCCGCCGGCTGCGGCTCGCCCAAGGTTGGCGCCACCTCCCCCGGCTGCGGCTCGCTGAGGATCGTGTTGGCGACGATGGCGGCCAGCCAGGCGGAGCCCAGCGCCTTCTTGACGCCGAAGGAGGACAGCGGATCGATGAACGACGCGGCGTCGCCGACCAGCAGGAAGCGATCGCCGGTCACCCGCGTCGACCGGTACCAGGACGCGTCGCAACCCCACGGCTCGCCGACGAGCTCGGCGCCATCGAGCAGGCCGTGCAGCGCCTTGGCGCGCCGCAGCGCTGCCGTGTACCGATCGGCGAGCTCGCCGGAGGCCCGCTCCGAGACGACCGGATCGAGCATGCAGGTGAAGTAGCGGACCTCCGGGGTGATCGGCACCGACCAGGCCCAGCCGTCCGCGAACGACTCCACCAGCGTGTGGGTGTCGTCGGGGACCTGCCAGCCGCCGCGGCGCCGCCAGGTCCCGACCAGCGCGACGGTCGGCGGGCCGGGCTCGAGACGCAGCCCCTGGGCGCGGGCGATCACGCCCCGTCGCCCGGAGGCATCGAGCACGATGCGAGCGGCCAGCCATTGTTCACCATCTTCAGCGGCGAAGCGGAGCCGCGCCGGGCTTCCCGGCGACTGTCGGTGCCGAAGCTCGCGGCCACCTTCTTGGCGTGCACTCGGGCTTCCCGTTGAACCGAGCTCCACTTCCTCCACCGAGGCATCGCGGAGCACGGTGGCGCCGGCCGCCTCGGCGGCGGCGAGAAGGACCCGATCGAGATCGCCGTGGCGCACCTGGTAGCCGGTCTCGCCGCCGACGAACCGCTGCGCGCGCGGCTCCCGCGCCGCCCACCAGACGGTGTTGCCAGTCGACCGCACGAAGCCGGCCGCATCGATCGCCTCGAGCACTCCGAGCGTGGCGAACAGCTTGCGGATGCTCGGCGGCAACGACACCGCCAGGTCGCGCCCGGGGTCTCGGCGTTGCGTCGCCAGCACAACGTCGCGCCCCCACAGCGCCAGCAACCGCGCCGCCGCGGCCCCGGCGGGCCCGCCGCCGATGACCGCGACGTCGTAAAGTTCCCGCTTGACCGTGGGTTTCACGGCTCGACAGGCGACCTGCGCTCTAGCATGGTCTCCCAGCGCCGTTGGCGGCGCGCGCCTCGTGTGTCAGACGGCCTGCTCTGTCGCGAACCCACCAAGCGAGTAGTCCACGACGAGTTCCACCAAGCTTCGCAGCTGCGGCGAGCAGTTCTTGAACTCCAATAGCCCAAGTGCCGCATCACGGTGCTTGTGGAGGGCCTCACCGATCAGCGCGTGGACGAAGGATTGCGTCGCGTAGTTGACCTTTGCGAAATCCAATACGACGGATTCCCCGCGATCCAATGCAGGAAGAATCTTCTCCTGCCTGATTGACCTGGCGAGATCCTTGTCCTCGAGAAATCCGTTGGCGCCCGGCCATAACTTGATCTCTTCGCTCATGTGAACCGTATCCTGCGTTCTTGTACGCGACGTCCTGGGATCTGGCGGAAGATCCATTGAAAAAATCCCTCATAGTCTGCAATGTGCTCAGTCCTGATCTCCACCGACACTACAGTTCCGAACCAGGCGTGGTCGAACACCCAGGAATCGTGCCTGTCCTCGTCGTACGCATCCACGAACAGGAGGAGCTGTTCGTCGTGCGATGGGGTTCTCCGCAGCCGATATGCGGCCTTTCCGGAATGGAGGAAGAAGTAGCCACCGGTCCCCTTGGCCATGGATCTCGTGATGAATAGGCCAGCCCCCGCGTTGTCTGGCGTCCCGTACATGCCGGGGAGCGCTCCGGTGATGCCCGGGCGCATTGCCAATCCCAAGGCGGCGCGATCATCGGCCAGTGCGGCAGCATGCGCGCGCCCCAGGTGCGCGGCGATTCCATCGCCGCAGTCTGCAACCGCTACTGTGACACGGTGTGGCTGACGCTTCGTGTAGCGATGCGCGCAGATGAAAGCACCCTCAGGCGAACCCGAATGCTCGAGGACATTCCGCAGTAGCTCGCTGACGCAATACTGAACGGCTGCCAGGCTTTCCGGGTCATCATCGAGATGAAGAAGTGCCGAGACATCCCCGATCACGCTGCCGATCTCCGAACGCTTTTGCACCCTCGTAATCGGTAGAAAGCGGCCGGTTTCTTCGCGCTCACGTAGCCCGGGATCGTAGTCCACGTCGAGGTGCTCAAACAGACGCATTCGAGCGGCATAGTTGGCGTGCCTGCCGATGTTCTCGACCGTCACAGGAAGGTCGTGCCTGCGACACCAGCCTCCCCACGCGGCAATCATCGCGAGCGCGTACGGCTCCATGTAAATCCATTTGGGGTGCAGCTCCAGTACCGCTGGTCTCTCGGTGTCCGCAAACGGATCGCAGCCCGCCAGAAACGAGCGCGCATTACGCAGGCTTGCGCTGTTTGGGACCACGAACTTGGGCACGTTTGAGTCTCGCCTGATCAGTGGCTTCCTATTTTCGCATGCATCGAGGCGATCCACCTGCGCCTGAAGCAGCATAGTTGCCTCGGCGTAGGGGGGTCGGCGCCGTCGAACGAGCGCTCCGCGTGCACCTGGCGCTCGACTGACCGGGAACAGGATCGACAGCGTGGCCGGCGTCACCATGACCGTGCCGGCATCGTAGCCCGAACGGCCCCCCACCTCCTCTTGACTTCCGACAGGAAGCTCCGTTAGTTTCTGTAGGGATTCGACAGGAGGGGCGAATGACGAACTCCAGCGGCACCGATGTCCTGCGCGGGACGCTCGACCTTCTCGTCCTCACGGTCCTGGCCGCCGGGCCGATGCATGGCTGGGGAATCAGCCAACGGTTGCAGCAGCGCTCGCGGGGGATGCTCGAGGTCAACCAGGGCTCGCTGTACCCGGCGCTGCAGCGGCTCGCGCAAAAGGGCTGGATCGAGAGCGAGTGGCAGGTGACGGAGAACAACCGGCGCGCCAAGTACTACCGGCTCACGCGGGCCGGGCGGCGGGCCGTGGGCGTGGAGACCGCGCAGTGGAGGCGCTACGTCGGCGCCGTCGAGCTCGTGCTCGATCCCGCCGTCGAGCTGGTCCCCGATCCCTCTGAGGGGCGGGCATGAGCCGCCCGGGTGCAGCAGCAGCGACCCGGGCCGTGCGGCCGGCGACCCTTCCCGCGTTGTCGCGCTTGCGGCCGGGGGTGGAACGGTGAGCCGGCTCAAGGGGGCGCGGGCGCGCCTGCGTGCCTGGCTGCGGCGCGGGGCGGTCGAGCGGGAGCTCGACGAGGAGCTGCGCTGGCATCTCGAGATGGAGACGGAGAAGTACCTGCGCCAGGGGCTCGCCCCGGAGGAGGCGCGCCGCCGGGCCAGGCTCGCCTTCGGGAGCATCGAGCGCTGCCGCGAGGAGCATCGCGACGTGCGCGGGATGCGGCAGCCGGAGCGCCTGTGGAACGACCTCCGCTACGCCGCCCGCGGGCTCGCCCGCAGCAAGGGGTTCACGCTCGCGGCGGTCCTGACGCTGGCGCTGGGGATCGGCGCCAACGCGGCGGCCTTCGGCGTGGTCGATGCGCTGCTCTACCGGCCGCCCGCCGGCGTCGGCGATCCCGACAGTCTGTACCGGCTCCGCCTTTCTCCTCTGCCGCCGGATCCCGACGTCCAGCAGTCGTGGCGCGCGGCCTGGGCCACGTATCCGGAGTTCGCGGCGCTCCGCGATCGCACCCGCCCATTGGCCGAGGTCGCCGCCTACAGCATGAGCACGGTGATCTACGGGCAGGGCACCGAAGCCCGCGAGCTCAGGGCCCTGGCAGTTTCGGACAACTACTTCACCACCTTGCAGGCCGATCCCGGGCTGGGGCGATTCTGGTCGCCAGGGGACGAGATCTCCGAGCTCGAGCTGGGGCGGTTCTGGTCGCTGGGGGACGCAATCGCCGCGGGGCCCGTCGTGGTGGTCGGCCATGATTTCTGGCGGCGCGAGCTCGGCGCCGATCCGGACGTCATCGGTCGGACCATCCTGGCGTCGGCGGTGACGCTCACGATCGTCGGCGTGGCGCCGGCGCACTTCAAGGGCGTTGACCTGGACGCGGTGGACCTCTTCCTGCCGATCAACACGACCACCGGCGTCACCTCCCGAGAACAGCTCGAGGCGCGCAACAGCTACTGGCTGTGGATGGTGGCGCGGCCCGAGCCGGGCGTACTGCCGGAGGCGGTGGCGACGCGGGCCACCGAGGTCCTGGCGGAGCTGGTTCGCGAGTATCCGGGGCCGCTCGACTCCGAGCCGGGGCAGGTCGATCTCATCCCGGTGACCGACCGCTTCGCCGGGGTCGATCGCATCAGCGTCGGGCCCACCAGCCCGGTGCCCGTCTGGATCCTCGGCGTGACCGCGGTGGTGCTGTTGATCGCCTGCGCCAACGTGTCGAACCTCCTGCTGGCGCGCGGCGCCGGCCGCCGGCGAGAGCTCGCCATCCGCGCGGCGATCGGCGCGTCACGCGGCCGGATCGTCCAGCTCCTGCTCACCGAGAGCCTCGTGCTGGCTGCTCTGGGAGGCGGTGCCGGCTTGCTGCTGAGCCTGTCGAGCGCGAGGCTGCTACGACTGTTCGACCTGCCGCCGCTCGATCCGCTGATCGATACGCGCGTCCTCGGGTTTTCCTTGACCGTGGCCATGGCGACCAGCGTGCTGATCGGCCTGCTGCCGGCGGCCCGGCTCTCCCGAGCGAACGTCGAGACCGAGCTGAAGGCGGCGACGCCGCGGGCGACGTATGACCGCTCCCGCCTGCGGGCGGCGCTCACCGTGGCGCAGGTGGCGCTGTCGATCATGCTGCTGGTAAACGCGGGCTTGTTCGTTCGCAGCCTGCGCAACGTGACGGCGATCGACGAAGGCTTCGACTTCGACCGCCTGCTGGTGGTCTCGACGGGTTTCCAGCGCGGCACGCCGCCGGAGCGGGTCCGCGCCGCGCAGGAGGCTGGGATCGAGGTGCTTCGGGCCATTCCCGGTGTCGTGTCGGCGGCGCTGGCGCGCGATGCGCCCTACGGGCGCCCGGGCATGCAGCGCCTCGCGAACGAATCCTGGGGGCTGCCGCCGGAGGCGATTGTGGCTGCCGTCTACCTGCGCGTCGGCCCCGAGTACTTCCGGACCCTCGGCCTGCCGCTGCGGGCCGGGCGCGTGCTCGATCGCGGCGATCGAGCCGAGTCGGAGCCGGTGATGGTCATCAACGAGACGCTGGCCGGCATGCTCGGGGGCGAAAACTCCGCCCTCGATCGATGTATCCCCCAGCGCGACGGCTGCACCCGGATCGTCGGCGTCGTGGCCGACGCGCGCTTCGGCGATCCCCTCGAGGAGCCGCTACCCGCCACCTACTATCCGCTCGCCCAGGAGCGAGTAAGCACATCCTCTCGCGCCGTGTTGCTCGTACGCACGGCCGTGCCGCCGTCGGAGATTGCCGCGCCGATCCGCCGCGACCTGATGGAAGGCGAGCCGGCGTTGCAGCTCGTCGAGGTGCAGTCGGTGGCCGAGCTGCTGCGCCCCAAGCTCGGACCATGGCGCATGGCGACGGGGATCTTCACCCTGTTCGGCGGCGTGGCGTTCCTGCTGGCGACGATCGGGCTCTACAGCGTGATCGCCTACCTCGTTGCCGCGCGGCGGCCGGAGATGGGCATCCGCATCGCGCTCGGCGCCAGCGGCGCCCGCATCCGCGCCCTGGTTCTCGCCGAAGGGGTCCGCCTGGTCGTGACAGGCTCGGCGCTGGGCCTCGCCCTCGCCTTCGGCGCCTCGCGCCTGCTCGAGCACCGGATGTACGGGGTGCAGGCCACCGATCCGCTGACCTACACCGTCGTGGCGATCCTGATGGCCACCGCCGCCCTCGCCGCGAGCTTCATCTCGGCCGAGCGCGCCTCGCGGGTCGATCCGAACGTCGCCCTCCGCAGCGACTGACGTTCCGCCCCGAATCACTCGGCCCGCAGCGACAGCACGGGGTCGACGCGGGTGGCGCGCCAGGCCGGCAGGGCGCTGGCGAGCATCGACAGGCAGACGAGGGCGATCGCGGCGATCAGGAAGGTGAGCGGGTCGAGCGGCGACAGGCCGTAGAGGAACCCGGACAGCAATCGGGTGGTGGCCGCGGCGCCGAGGGCGCCGGCGACGATGCCGATCGCCGCCAGCCCCAGGCCGCGGCCGACGACCATGGCGAGGAGGTCGCGGCGCTGGGCGCCGAGGGCGACGCGAATGCCGAGCTCGCGGGTACGGCGAGCGACCGCGTAGCGCATGACCCCGAAGATGCCGGCGCCGGCCATCAGGATCGCGGTGATCGCGAAGCCGCCGAGCAGCGACGCGTAGAAGCGCTCCTGCTCCAACGACTCGGTGATCAGCGTGCGGAGCGGCACGACGCGCTCGACGGGGACGAAGGGGTCGACCTCGCGGACGGCCTCGCGCAGCAGCTCGGCCACGGGGCGCGATTCCCCCGCCGTGCGCGCCAGGAGCCGCAGCCAGCCATCCGGCGATGCCGCCAAGGGGACGTAGACGTGGGGAGGCGGCTCGTCGCGGAGCGAGCGCTCCCGGACGTTGCCGACGACGCCGATCACGGTCAAGGGGGTCTCCCGCCAGCGGTACGTCGTGAGCCGCCGGCCGATCGGGTCCTGGCCCTTGAAATAGGCATCGACGGCCGCCTGATCGATGACGGCGACGGGGCCGGCGGAGGCCGAGGTCTCGTCGTACAGCTCGCCGCGGAGCAACGGAACGCCGACCATCCGGAAGTAGCCGGGCGACGTGGCGTTGATGGCGGCCCACGGCAGCCCCTCGAGCTCGGGCGCGTCGGGCAGCGAGACCGACGAGATGATCCGCCGGCCGAACGGCGCCGAGGTGGCGACGGCTGCGTCGATGACGCCCGGCGTGCCGCCGGCGCGCGCCAACAGCCGGCCCGCGTAGGCGAGCCGCTGCTCTTCCCGCGGGTACAACCAGCCCGGCAGGTCCACCTCGGCCATCAGGAGCTGCTCGGCCTGGAATCCCGGCTGAACGCGAAGCAGGCCGAGCAGGGTCCGGACCAGCAGACCGGCGCCCGCCAGCAACATGAGGGTCAGGGCCACCTGGACGACGACCAGCGCCCCGGTGGCGCGCCCCAGGCGTCGCCCCTCGCCGGCGCCGCGGCCCGAGGCGATCAGGCTTCCGGCCCGGGCGCGCCTCCCCGCCCGCAGCGCCGGGGCGCTGCCGGCGGCAATCCCGGCCAGAAACGTGCCGGCGAGCGTCGCGCCGAGGACGCCGGAGTTGATGCCGATGTCGTTGATGCGCGGGATCAGCCCGCCGCCGAGCGACAGGATCAGCGGGATCGTCCGGTGCGCCACCAGGACCCCGAGCAGGCCGCCGGCGGCGGCCAGCAGCAACGACTCGACCAGCACCTGGCCCATGAGCCGCCGCGAGCTCGCCCCCACCGCCATGCGGATCGACATCTCCCGCTCGCGCGCCGCGCCGCGCGCCAGCAGCAGGTTGGCGACGTTCGAGCAGGCCACCATGAGCACCAGGCCGACGGCACCGAGCAGCAGCAAGAGCGGCTGCCGCACGTCCTCGCTCACCCAGGCGTGCAGCGGCGTGACGTTGGCCCGCCACTCGATGCGCCGGCTGTGGCGCTCGCCGCTGCGCTCGAGGTCATCGAGAACGGCATCGAGCTCGGCCTTGGCCTGCGCCCGGGTGACGCCCGCTTGCAAGCGGCCGACGACCCAACAGTCTCCCTGCGCGTTGCCGGGCTCCTCGAGTCTCTCGATTCGCACGCCGAGGGGGATCCAGACCGTGGGGCGGTTGGGATCCCCGAAGGTAGGAAAGCGGAAGCCGCTGGGCATGACGCCGACGATCTCGTAGGGCTCGCCGTCGAGGTTCAGGGTGCGGCCGATCGCCCCGGGATCGCCGCCGAAGCGCGTCGACCAGAAGCCATGGCTGAGCACGACGACGCGCGGTGAGCCGGCCCCGTCCTCCTCCGGCAGGAACCCGCGGCCATGGAGGGGCTGGGCCCCGAGAAGGCCGAAGAGGTTGCTTTCGACGGCGTTGGCGCTGACCTCTTCAGGGTCGCCGACGCCGGTGACCAGGGGCGCGTCCGACGTGTAGACCGCCATCTCCTCGAAGAGGCGCACCCGCTGCCGCCAGGCTCTGTAGGTCGAGATCATCACGACGCCGCCGCCGGCGCCGCTGTCACCGGCCTCGATGAGCCGCGCCGGCAATTCGTTGACATCGACCAGCCGTTCCGGCTCCGCGAACGGCAGCGGCCGCAACAGCGTCGCCTCGACGACGCTGAACACCGCGGTGTTGGCGCCGATGCCCAGCGCGAACACCACGATCGCCACGACGGTCACGGTCGGGTTGGCGGCGAACGTCCGCAGGGCATACCGCGCATCTTGAAGGACGCCCTCGACGAAGCGCCCACGCGAGGAGGCGTGACCCCGGCGGTTTCCCTTACCCCCGGCGGTCCCGTTGGGCGTTGCGTCGCCGCTCCGGGCCGAGGCCCGACGGTGAGCCGCGCTCTCGTCGGAGGTGTCGATCGTCCCTTCCTCGCCCCGCGCGCGTAGGCCCCATCGCGCCGCCTCGGCGCAGGCAACCAGGCCGAGCCACCAGGCAGCGGCGCGGCCGCGCTGCGATCGGGCTTCGACGTAGAGGTCCTCGAAGAGGTCTTCCATCTCGCGGGCGGCCCGCTGCCGATCCGCCACCGGATAGGCGCGCAGGAAGAGCCGGTAGATGCGCCGCGCCGGAAGAACGGCGCGCGTCACCGCACGACCTCCTGGATCACGTGCGTGGCACCCCGGAGGGGCGGACCGACAGTCGCCGCCGCGGCGAGGGTCATCGCGCCTTCTCCTCGCTCAGCTCCTTGACCTCGGCGGTCTCCACCAGGCGCTTCAACCGCGCCGCCTCGGCGGCGGCGACCTCACGCCCGAGCGGCGTGATCGCGTAGTAGGCGCGCGCCGGCCCCCCGCCGCCCGGCGACCGGCGGCCGGACCTCTCGATCAGACCGTTTCGCTCCATCCGCCGCAGCACCGCGTAGAGGTTGCCCGGCAGCAAATCGATCTGGCCGCCGCTCCGTTCGCGCATCTCCTTGACGATGTCGTAGCCGTAGCTCTCGCCGCCGAGCAGCACGACGAGCAGCATGAAGTCGACCGCGCTCAGCGGCAGGGGCGCCGGACCGCTCTGTTCTCGCATCTCGTCCTCCGGGAAGCATCATTACCGATCGCCACTCTCATCTTCGAAGCCGCTCTCATTCCCCAGGTCCTGCTCACATCCTCCAGGCAGAAGCGTTGAACCTTCGCAGAGTATACTTAAGATTAGTATACTAATGCAAAGTATATTTTGTCTCGACACCTGGAGCCGCGCTGAGGCCTCGGGCGAGGGCCACGAGGACCCACGAGACGGCCGGCGAGCTGCTGGGATTCCACCCGTACGTGGACCTGCTGCTGACCGGCGGAGGGTTTGATCGGGACGCGGATTCGGCCTGTCGCCACTCACGTCCGTCAGAACCGCTCGACGAGACGCATCCGCTTCCTCACCGGGATGTTGGCGAGGGGCGCAGGTGTATCCGCCGTTCTTGTTGAACTCCGAAAGGTCGATCTCTTGCGGGAGCTTCGCCGACTCCGCAGCGTCGACTACAGGTCTCCCACGAGGTCGGGCGCCCAGAGCTCGACGCGGCCGTCGGCCGCCAGATGGAAGAGTCGAGTGGCGGCGTCCGTGAGCGTCAATACGACGACGCCGCATGAACCTGGCGAATCACCGGAAGGAGTTCTTCCAGGTCGCGCTCGACGATCCACGGATCCTTCCGCTGTCTGGTGAGGATCCATCGTGCCGCTTCGCTACCAACGGGGCTTGCCGCTACCGCCCGGTGATCGAATTCCCCGAAATCAGCGATCGGATTCCGCCGAAATCACTGATCGGATTCAACCGAAATGGGTGATCGGAATCAGCCGAAATACGCATATTTATCGATGGGGCGCGGAAATGCTCTTCCCAAGCCAGCCAGGGACACAGGCTCAGTTGTGCCGCAACGTCACCGCCGAATCGACGCGGCCGCGATGTCGGGACCGTCACCCGTGGTGCCGAGCGAGCCGTCAACGGCGGGCATCGCAAACGGAGAATCCACCTTCGTTTCGCGCGTAGTCGATGATCGAGCCGTCGGCCGTGACGAGAGGT
>Ga0302046_10005718_pt1 | contig 10925 bp, 11 predicted proteins | sample RVTome_11_FD_200261 | JGI IMG/M metagenome (GOLD analysis project Ga0302046, IMG submission 200261) | Soil microbial communities from uranium-contaminated site in the Upper Colorado River Basin, Wyoming, United States - RVT147D111 (version 2) ... | reverse complement strand
ACGACATCTTCGGAGCGACCAAGATCGAGTGGAACAAATCGGTGTGGGAATCGGACCTGGACTACGGGCTGCGCACACTGCGGTTGGCGGTGGACACGCACGTCATCACCAGCCACTTCGCGATCCCACTGCTCATCAAGACCCCGGGCGGCCTGGTAGTTGAGGTCAATGACGGAACCGCCGAGTACAACGGCAGCAACTATCGGAACTCTTTTTTCTATGACCTCGCCAAGGCGGCAGTGCTCCGAATGGGGTTCTCGCTGGGGCACGAGCTCATGCCGTACGGCGCAACGGCGGTTTCACTCACGCCAGGTTGGTTGCGATCGGAAGCGATGCTCGAGGCTTTCGGCGTGACCGAGTCCAACTGGCACGATGCAATAGAGCGGGTGCCCGGCTTCGCTATATCCGAAAGTCCTGCTTTTGTCGGCCGGGCGGTATTGGCGCTTGCACAGGATCCGAAGCTGTCGCGTTGGAACGGACAGTCAGTATCCAGCGGACAACTGGCGCGGCTTTACGGTTTCACCGATCTTGATGGCAGCCAGCCTGATGCCTGGCGGTATATAGTCGAGGTGGAGAATGCAGCTAAGCCTAGCGATGTAACCGGCTACCGCTAGAGGTATACCAACGAGGTTTGGTTGCCATCGTCTGTCACTCATTTGTTGCAGCCGGTAGGGATTACGACGAGTGCTTCCGAGCGAGCCATTCCTTCAATGATAGTAGGACTTCGATGGCAGGCTCTACACGGAGGAGTCGGCGCACCAACAGCTCGCTGCGCAGTCGGCCAAGCTCGTAGAAGACATTGGGATTGCGCCCGCTGCAGTCAGCGACGATCACGTCTGCCTGGCGAATGTAATCGACGATCTTGTCGAGAAGGGGGCCAGTCAAGACACGGTCATCGCCTCGCTCCACGCTGACTTCGGGAAAGGCCGACTCCACGTGCGCCTTCACTGTCCGGTATAGGTAAGTGAGCTCCGGCCGGAACGGCATGATCACGAAGCAGTTGGCCACGTGTGACCGCTGGGTCAGTAGCTGGCAAGTGTCTGCTGCGCGATGGTGTCACGGAGCCACATTTCCACGTAGCGCCGGACCGTGGCAAGGTCATCAGGTCGATAGACCGCGATCTGAAGTGCGCGCAAGTCGAAAGGCACGTCTTCCAGGGGCTGTTGCGAAAGCAAAAGCACCGGCTTGCCGACGCCGAGCGCGACGCCGACCTCGAACAACACGTTCGGGTTCGTGCCGGTCACATCCGCCACGACTACTTGCGAGTTTCGGATCGCGCCCTGGATCCGGTCCGGCGATGGCCCTGTAGGGCCGAGACCCTCAGGCAGCACAGCCTCGAAGCCGTGCTGCTCGAGCGCAGCAGCAATTTGGGCGGCGAGCTCCGGAGATGCCGGACCCTTCCATGGCAAAGACAGGAATGCTTGCGGTCTCTCTCTGAACATTGAATCTCTATACCGTGTGGACGGAGGCTCGGCATGGCCTGCGCGCCGTGCCTTTGGTGGCAGCGTACCACGGGAGCGACTTCCCGGTACCTCAGCTCTTAGGCGGCGCGCGGCGGCAGCCGTAGTCCGCGGCGTCGCAATCGGGCCGCTACTCGCCTCGGGAGCCGGGACCGGCCGGCGCCGGTGCGGCAGCCAGCCGCCGGCGGACGAGCTTCTCCAGCTCGAGGATCAGCAGCAGCGCCACGCCTACCCCCACCACCTGCATTCCCACCGGCAGCGACAGGGGCTGGGTGGCAAAGAAAAGCTGCATGAACGGGGCATAGGTGAACAGAAGCTGCAGCGCAAACACGGCAAACACCGCGATCAGCACCGGCCGGGTGCCTTGCACGCCCTGGAAGGTGAATGAGGGTGTGCGCAGATAGCGGACGCTGAATAGGTAGAACACCTCCATGGCTACCAGGGTATTGACGGCCACCGTGCGCGCCTCTCCCAGATCCGCGCCGCGGGCCAGGGAGAGGTGGAACATGCCGAGCACGCCGGCCAGAAACAGGGTCGACACCAGCGCCACGCGCCACACCAGGAAGGCCGAGAGCAATGGCTCCTGGGCGCCCCGGGGTGGCCGTTGCATCACGTCCGGCTCAGTGGGCTCGAAGGCGAGCGCCATGGCCAGAGCCACCGAGCTGACCATGTTCACCCACAGGACCTGCACCGGCGTCAACGGCAAGGTGGCGCCGGCGGCGATGGCCGCCAGCAAGGTGAGCGACTCGCCGCCGTTCACCGGCAGCAGGAAGATGATGGCTTTGCGCAGGTTGTCGTAGACCGTACGTCCTTCCTCGACCGCGTGATGGATGGAGGCGAAATTGTCGTCTGCCAGCACCATCTCCGCCGCCTCCTTGGCGGCCTCGGTGCCTTTCACCCCCATGGCCACACCCACGTCGGCGCGCTTCAATGCCGGTGCGTCGTTCACGCCGTCGCCGGTCATGGCCACGATGTCGCCGTTGGCCTGCAGGGCCTGCACCAGCCGCAGCTTGTGCTCGGGGCTGGCCCGTGCGAACACGTCCGTTGTGATCACGGCACGGCGCATGGCCTCATCGTCCATCACCTCCAGTTCGGGCCCGGTGAGCGCGCTGCGGCCATCGCCGATGCCGAGCTGGGCGCCGATCGCGCGCGCCGTGACGGCATGGTCGCCGGTGATCATCTTGACCCGGATCCCCGCCGACTGGCACTCGCGCACGGCGGCGATCGCTTCCTCCCGGGCCGGGTCGATGATCCCCACCAGCGCCAGCAAGGTGAGCCCGGCCTCCACGTCTCCGAACCTCAGCTCGTGGCTGCCCTGCGGCATGGCACGGTAGGCCAAGGCCAGCACCCGCTGGCCCGCCTGTGCCAGCTCATCCAGCCACTGCCGCCAATAGTCGGAATCGAGGGGGCAATCCTCGCCTTCGCTGCGTGACTTAGACACATCTCCAGCACGCGCTCGGGGGCCCCTTTCAGGAACACGCAGGCGTGCCCCGAGTGATCGTGGTGCAGGGTGGCCATGAAGCGGTGCTCGGACTCGAAGGGGATGACATCGATCCGGAGCAGCTCCTCGCTTTCGAAGTGCGGATCGATGCCTACCTTCATCGCCAGGGTGAGCAACGCGCCCTCGGTGGGATCGCCCTCCAGGCGCCACTCGCCGTCGACTTCGCGCAGGGCTGCGTCGTTGCAGAGCGCCGCCGCGCGGGCTACCTCCCAGAGCTCGGGAAAGTCCTCCGGCGTCACCTCCCGACCATCGCGGCTCAGGGCGCCGTGGGGCGCATAGCCGGCACCGCTGACCTCGTAGCTACTCTGGGCGGTGACCGCGCTGCGTACGGTCATCTCGTTGCGGGTCAGGGTTCCGGTCTTGTCCGAGCAGATCACGGTCACCGAGCCCAGGGTCTCGACCGCCGGCAGCCGCCGGATGATGGCGTTGCGCCGGGCCATGCGCTGCACCCCGATGGCCAGGGTAACGGTCAGGATCGCCGGTAGGCCCTCGGGAATGGCTGCCACTGCCAGCGCGACGGCGGCGGTGAACATCTCGGCGGCGGCGTAGTTGCCCAGGGTGACGCCGACCACGAAGATCCCCGCGGCCGCAATCAAGATCGCCACGCTCAGCCAGCGGGCAAAGACGGCCATCTTGCGCAACAGCGGCGTGGTAGTTTCCGCGACCTGCTCCAACATCGCGCCGATGCGGCCGAGCTCGGTCGTCGGCCCGGTGGCTACCACCACCCCCGTAGCCTGGCCGTAGGTCACCAAGGTGCCCGAGTAAGCCATGCAGAGGCGATCGCCGATCCCCGCCTGGGCCTCGACCGCCGCCACGGACTTCTCCACCGGCTCGGATTCCCCGGTGAGAGCGGCCTCGTCCACGCGCAGATTGCGGAGCTCGAGCAGGCGCAGGTCGGCCGGCACTTTGTCGCCGGAAGCTAGCAGCACGATGTCGCCGGGCACCAGTTGCTCGGCGGCCAGCTCCTGGCGGCGACCGTCACGCCGCACGCTGGCGCGCAGCGACAGCATCTTGCGGATAGCGTCCAGGGACTTTTCCGCCTTGCCCTCCTGGATGAAGCCGACGATCGCATTGATCAGCACCACCCCCAGGATGACACCGGTGTCGACCCAGTGCTGAAAGGCGCCGGTCAGCGTCGCGGCGGCCAGCAGCACGTAGATCAGCACGTTGTGGAACTGCTGCAGAAAGCGCCGGAATGGTCCGCGGCGGCTTGGCGGCGCCAGGCGGTTGGGACCATAGCGCTGCAGCCGCCTGGCGGCCTCCTCGTGGCTCAAGCCCTGGCGGTTGCCGTGTAGCGCGGCCAGCACGGCATCCGGGGCCAACGCATGCCACTGGGCCGTCGGCGCTGGCACCGGCGGACCTGGGGTTGTGCTGCGGTCGCTGGCGGCTGCGGGATACGCGCGGGTCTCGGGCATGCTGGCTTCGTCGGTTCGGGATCTACCAAGATGAAGCCGGGCGCGGGTAACGTCGGCAGCCCGATGACAGGCATCCAGCGCCGGGTGCTTTCAGTGCGCTCGTGCTTCCCAGTGTTTTTGTTCGGGGCTGACGCAAGGTCCATGGCCACCCACTCGAGACCGTGCACTCGTGACAGCCGCAGCGTCAAGATAATCCGGCGGCATCCAACGGCCGGTGCTCGACCATCCATCCCTCGTTGCTGTTGCCCAACCGTGCCCTATTGCGAGGTGCGTCGAATCAAGCAGGGTCTGTCACCCAGTTCTCGACAGCGAGCCCGCGGTAGACACGAAAGTCGGCGTCGTTGTTGGTGACCAGGGTGACGCCGAGGCTGAGCGCGTGCGCCGCAATCAGCCGGTCCAGGGCATCGCGCCGGCGGTCCCGCACCAAGGCGCGAATGACGCCATAGCTCGCGGCTGCGTCGCAGCCGAATGGCACGGCCGGCAGGTCCTCGAGCAGGGAGTCGAGCGCGCGCCGGTTGTGCTCGCGTGTCTCTGGACGCGCCTCTACGCCAAACTGCAATTCCGCGAGTGTGATTGCAGATATCATCGCCTCGCCGACCGTGAGACTCGCAAACCGTGCCGCGAGCGGGGGCGGTTGCCGCTTCATGATGTAGATGCAGATGTTGGTGTCCAACATGTAGCGCATCACGCATCAGTCCCAGTCACGTTCTTTTTGCTCGTGGAATTCGCGCCCTTCCGCCATGAAGTTAGGAGAGAAGGCGGCGAACTTTTCCATCAGACCGGCCAGTGATCGTCGCCGGACCGGGCGGATGATGAGGCTATCGCCTTCACGCTCGATATCCACCTCCTGTGGCGCATCGACGAATCCAAGTTCCTTTGGGATCCGAACGGCCAGGGAATTGCCGCTTTTGAACAAGCGCGTGCGCATAGGCTTCCTTTTTGATGTATAGACGGTATATACAATGGCACGATGGTATGTTGTCGCGAGACTAGGCGCAAGGCGTGGCTTCTACGAACGAGGTTCTCGGGTCGGACCCACACATCTTATTGTAAAGATGGTCGAAATGGTTCAAGAAAACCCGATTTCGGCCCTTAAAGGTGCTATTTCTACCTCGAAATCACGCCTCTGGCAAAGCAGGCAACTTGCGCGAACAGCAGCAAGTAGTGGTGGTCCTGCGTCTCTCACAGGGGCTCGACAATAGCTGGCTTGCGTACAAACCGGGCTAGAAAGTCTCACCGGCCTCCATCGCGGCCCATTTGAGGGCCGAAAAATGCGCTTCTAGGCTGCTTTATAGCCCGTATTTTTGACACATTATTTGATATATCAAGCAGTTAGCTTGGTCAGACCCCACACTCCCCTGGATAGGGGCAGCCGTGCGGGGGCGCGGCCTGCCGTTGCGTGTGCTGCGCTATGATTCCGGCCCCGCCCAGGAGATCTGCCACCATGCATCGCTGGCTGCTCGCAATGCTGCTGGGATTGGCTCTAGGCTGCGCCTTGGCGGCGCCGCCGCCGGCCTTCGTGGCGGTCACCGCCATCGTCGAGCATCCCTCCCTGGACGCGGTGCGCCACGGACTCGTGGCCGAGCTGGCCAACGCCGGCTATCGGGCGGGCGAGAACCTGCGCCTGGTGTACGAGAGCGCCCAGGGCAGCCCCGCCACCGCCGCCCAGATCGCCCGCCGCCTGGTGGGCCAGGAGCCGGACGTGATCGTGCCCATTTCCACCCCATCGGCGCAGGCGGTGGTGGCGGCGACCCGGGAGATTCCGGTGGTCTTCACCGCCGTGACCGACCCGCTGGCGGCGCGGCTGGTGCAAGACTCCGCCCACCCGGGCGGCAACGTCACCGGGGTGAGCGACCTCTCGCCGGTAGCTCGGCACCTGGACTTGATCCGCCGGGTGACGCCCCTGGCGCGGCTGATCGGTGTGCCCCACAACCCCGGCGAGGCGAACTCGGTGGCGGTGCTGGAGCGGCTCGAATCCCTGGCGCCGGCCAAGGGCTTCCAGGTTCTGCCGGCGGCCGCCCCGCGCTCGGCCGACGTACAGGCCGCCGCGCGCAGCCTGGTCGGCAAGGTGGACGTGATCTACGTGCCCACGGACAACACCGTGGCCTCGGCGCTGGAGGGCGTGCTGCAGGTGGCAGAGAGCAGCCGGATACCGGTCTACGCCGCCGACACCGACAGCGTCGCCCGGGGCGCCGCCGCGGCGCTGGGCTTCAACTATTACGACGTCGGCCGGCAGACGGCGCGCATGGTTCTGCGGGTGCTAGCCGGCGAGTCACCGGCTGTGATCCCGGTGCAGGGCGTGCAGATCACCGAGCTGCACGTAAATCCCGCAGCCGCCCTGCGCATGGGCTTCGAGATTCCCGCGGAAGTGCTGGCCGAGGCCACGGTGGTGGTCCGCTGAGCCGGTGGCTCGGCCCCTTCCGCGGAGTCTCGGAAGCTTGAGCTGGATCGCCTTCCTGGGCGCCCTGGAGATGGGGCTCGTGTTCGCCTTGGTGGCCCTCGGGGTGCTGCTGTCCTTCCGGGTGCTGGCCTTTCCGGACCTGACCGTGGACGGCAGCTTTCCGCTCGGCGCCGCGGTGGCCGCCACCACGATCCTCGCCGGGGTCGATCCCTGGTCCGCGACCCTGCTCGGGGCGCTCGCCGGCGCCGCGGCAGGGCTGGTGACGGCGCTCCTCAACGTGCGTTTCCGCATCCTCCACCTGCTCGCCAGCATCCTCACCATGATCGCGCTCTACTCCATCAACCTGCGGGTGATGGGGCGGCCCAATCTGGCATTGCTCGGTGAGACCACCGTGCTGACACCCTTCGCGGGTCTGGGCCTGGGGGACGCGGTATTGCGGCCGCTCGTCCTGGCCGTGGTGGTGGCCCTGGTGGCAGCCGCGCTGATCCGCTTCCTGGCCAGCGATCTGGGGCTGGCGCTGCGCGCCACCGGCGCCAATCCGCGGATGGCCGCCGCCGCCGGCGTCGACACCGGCGCCAGCATCTACCTGGGCATGGGGCTCGCCAACAGTCTGGTGGGCCTGGCGGGGGCCTTGTTCGCCCAATTCAGCGGCTTCGCCGACGTCACCCTGGGCACTGGCACCATCGTCGTGGGGCTGGCGGCGGTGATCCTGGGCGAGACCCTGGTGGGCGCCCGCGGCGTGGCGGCCCTGGTACTGGGCGCGGTGCTGGGCTCGCTGCTCTACCGGATTGCCTTGGCCCTGGCGCTGAACGCTGAGCTCTTCGGGCTGCAGGCCTCCGACCTGAACCTCTTGACCGCACTGCTGGTGGCGGCCGCGCTGGTGCTGCCGGGCCTGCGTCGGCGCCTCCACGGGCTCAGGCGCGGCTCGGGAGGCACGGAATGATCCGCTTGGAAGGCGTACAGGTCACGTTCGCCGCCGGCACGCCCTTGCAGGCCCGCGCCCTCCGAGGCATAGACCTGAGCCTGGAGGAGGGTAGCTTCACCACCGTCATCGGCAGCAACGGCGCCGGCAAGTCTACGCTGCTGAACCTTCTGAGCGGCGATGTGGCGCCCGCCCGCGGACGGGTGCTGATCGACGGCCGCGACGTCACCGGCTGGCCGCCGCCGCGTCGCGCGGCCCTGGTGGCGCGGGTTTTCCAGGACCCTCTGGGCGGCACCTGCGAAGCGCTCACGGTGGAGGAGAATATGGCCCTGGCCCTGGAGCGCGGCCGTCGGCGGGGCCTGCGGCGGGCACTGGATCGGCGCCGGCGGGAGCACTTCGGCGAGGCCCTCGGGCAGCTTGGGCTCGGCCTGGAAAAGCGACTACACGATCCGGTGGGGCAGCTCTCCGGCGGCCAGCGCCAGGCCCTGTGCCTGGTGATGGCGACGCTCGCCGACACCCGCGTGCTGCTGCTGGACGAGCACACGGCGGCCCTCGATCCCCGCACCAGCGCGCTGGTCCTCGACCTCACCCGGCGGCTGGTGGCAGAGAAGGGTCTCACCACGCTGATGGTGACCCACAGCCTGCGGCAGGCGCTGAGCTGCGGCGAGCGTACCCTAATGCTGCACGAGGGGCAGCTGGTGCTGGAGGTGGCCGGCGCCGACCGCCGCGGGCTCACGGTGTCGGAACTCATGCAGATGTTCGCCCGGGCGCGGGGCGAGGAGCTGGCCGATAACAGCCTGCTGCTCGACTGAGCCCTCTGGGCGGGAGGTTATAGCCCATGGATGATCCCTATGCTATCGGCTACCGCGCCATCGACGGCGAGGAGCGCAGCCTGGAGGCATTTCGCGGCTCGGCGCTGCTGATCGTGAACGTGGCCAGCGAGTGCGGCTACACGCCCCAGTACGGGGGCCTGGAAGCGCTTTGGCAGGAGCTGAAGGCGCAGGGCCTGGTGGTGCTGGGCTTTCCCTGCAACCAGTTCGGCGCCCAGGAGCCCGGCGACGAGGCGGCCATCCGCCGCTTCTGCCAGACCCGCTATCAGGTGAGCTTCCCTATGGCGGCCAAGGTGGCGGTGAACGGCCCGGAGCGCCATCCCCTCTATGCCTGGCTCACCGACCGGGCGGGCGGCTTCGGCGGCGACATCGAGTGGAACTTCGAGAAGTTCCTGCTCGGCCGCGACGGCCGCCGCCTGGCCCGCTACCCCTCCGGCACCACGCCCCAGGACGCGGTGCTGCTGCAGCAGGTGCTGGACGCGCTAGGGCAGTAGCACGCTGGAGCCGGTGGTCAGCCTCGCCTCCAGGTCCCGGTGGGCTCGGGGCGCCTCGGCCAGCGGGTAGGTCTGGCGCACCTCGATCCGCACGGCTCCCTCGACCACCACCTGGAAGAGCTCCGCGGCGGCGGCCAGCAGGTCCTCGCGACGGCGGGTGTAGTCCATCAAAGTGGGGCGGGTGAGGTACAACGAGCCCTTGGCGGAGAGCAAGGCCGGCTCGAAGGGGGGCACCGGGCCCGAGGAGTTGCCGAAAGACACCAGCATCCCCATGGGCCGCAGGCTCTCCAAGGAGCCGCTGAAGGTGTCTTTGCCCACCGAGTCGTAGGCCACCGCCACGCCCTCGCCGCCGGTGATCTCCCGCACCCGGGCGGGGAAGCTCTCGCGGCTGTAGACGATGGGGTGCTCGCAGCCGTGGGCGCGGGCGAGCTCGGCCTTCTCGTCACTGCCCACCGTGCCGATGACCCGCGCGCCCAGATGCTTTGCCCACTGACAGGCGATCAGGCCGACCCCGCCGGCGGCGGCGTGGATCAGGACCCAGTCGCCGGCCTGCACCCGATAGGTGCGCCGCAGCAGATACTGGGCGGTGAGCCCTTGCAGCATCATGGCCGCCGCCGTGCGCGCGTCGATGGCCTCGGGTAGCCGTACCAGGTGGTCGGCGGGCATCAGCCGGACCTCGGCATAGGCGCCGAGCGGCGGGTAGGCGTAGGCGACCCGGTCGCCGGGCGCCACTTGGCTTACGCCCTCGCCCACCGCTTCCACCGTACCGGCGCCTTCCAGGCCGATGCCGCTGGGGAAGTTGGCGATGGGGTAGAGGCCGCTGCGATGGTAGACGTCGATGAAGTTGAGGCCGACGGCCTGCTGTCGCAGCCGCACCTGGCCTGGTCCGGGCTCGCCTACTTCGACGCTCTCCCAGCGCAGCACCTCCGGGTCGCCGTGCTGGTGGATGCGGATGGCATGGGGCATGGTGATCTCCTGGTGGCTCGAGGGGGGAGTGCGCCCGCGGCCTACGGCTGCGGGGCGCTTAGCAGAAGGGTAGCCCAGAGTCGCGGCGGCCTCGCCCTCGACCTTGCCGCGATCGTGACTGGGGCACCGGCAATGCGGCCTGCTCCCTGGGCATTGCCGGCGCCGCCGGCTAATCTGGGCGGCCGGCGGAATCGGCAATGAGCGATGGGGCCCAATGCTCGAGCATGGCTGCAATGACCTGAGCGCCGCTGCCGGCCAGGCCGAGGAGCTCAGCATCGCCACCCGCTACCAGCGCTTCGCGGCGCGGGGCTGGGGACCGCTGGAGGCGCCGCCGGTGCTGGCGCTACATGGCTGGCTGGACAACGCCGCGAGCTTCGATGCCCTGGCGCCGCTGCTGCCGGGCTGCCGCATCGTGGCCCTGGATCTCGCCGGGCACGGTCGCTCGGACTGGCGGCCGCCCGGGATGCACTACCACTTCGTGGACTTCGTGGAAGATGTGGTAAGGGTGGCCGATGCCCTGGCCTGGGAGCGCTTCTCGCTGCTGGGCCACTCGCTGGGCGCGGCGGTGGCCAGCTGCACCGCGGCGGTGATCCGCGCCCGGGTGCGCCGGCTGGCGCTAATCGAGGGCCTGGGGCCCCTGTCGCGGGCGCCCGAGGACGGGCCGGCGGCCCACGCCCAGGCGATCCGGCAGATGGGTCGCTTGGCGGACAAGCGGTCTTCTGTTTACCCGGATCTGGATGCCGCCGCGAGAGTCCGGGAGGCGGCGGGAGATCTCAGCCATGCCGCCGCCAGGCGGCTCAGCGCCCGCGGTACCCGTGCCGTCGAAGGCGGCCTCAGCTGGCGTAGCGACCCCCGGCTCACCTTCCGCTCGCCCCAGTACCTGAGCGAGCCCCAGGTCCTGGCCTATCTGCGGGCAATTCGGGCGCCGGTTCGGCT
>Ga0302046_10005716_pt1 | contig 10928 bp, 9 predicted proteins | sample RVTome_11_FD_200261 | JGI IMG/M metagenome (GOLD analysis project Ga0302046, IMG submission 200261) | Soil microbial communities from uranium-contaminated site in the Upper Colorado River Basin, Wyoming, United States - RVT147D111 (version 2) ... | reverse complement strand
CGGGCAGCCGTACGCCGTCCAGGGTCGTGACCCAGTCCGGTTCGATCGCCAGCATGGCAGTCGCCGCCTCGCCCACACTGTGGACCGGACCGCCTGGGACGTCGGACGCGATCATGGCCGCGACCAGGTCGTCGCGGCGCCAGTCGGCGATCCGCGGCGCGAGGACCGCAAGGACCTCGTCTCGGCGCGGAATGCGGCCCGGGTTGGTGGCCCACTCAGGCCGAGGCTCCACCCCCAGCACCGCGCAGAACCTCGCGAACTGGCCGTCGTTTCCGACCGCCACTACCAGGTGTCCGTCGCGGGCCGCAAAGACCTGGTACGGGACGATGTCGGGGTGTCCAGTCCCCCACCGGCGTGGCTCCACGCCGGTGGACAGGTAGTACCCGAGCACGTTGGACAGCCCCGCCACTGCGGCCTCCACCAGACTGACCGATGCCTGCGGCGCGGGCGCCTGGCGCCCGCCCGGGCCGCCCGCCCCGCGTTCCCGAGCCGCGAGTCCGGCGAGAGCCGCCACGGCCGCCTCCAGGCCCGCGAGCAGGTCCAGGAGGCCGACGCCGATCTTGATCGGCCCGCCCTCCGGGTCACCCGTCACCGCCATCTGGCCGCTCCAGGCCTGGGCCACCAGGTCGTAGGCCGGTCGCTCGGCGAGGGCACCGCTCCCCGGGAAGCCCCCGACGGTGGAGACCACCAGCCGGGGGTGGCGTGCCCGCAACCGCTCGGGCTCCAGGCCAAGCTTGGCCGCCACCGAGGGCAGGTAGTTGTGCATGAGCAGGTCGGATCGCGCGGCGAGGCGGTCGAGGATCTCGCGCCCGGCATCGGTCTTCAGGTTCACGACGAGGCTGCGCTTGTTCCGGTTCACCGCCGCGAAATACGCGCTCCGCCCGTCCCCCGGGTCGCCCCAGAAGGGCGGACCCCAGCCGCGCGTCTCATCGCCGGACGGCGGCTCGAGCTTCCAGACGTCGGCCCCCAGGTCGGCCAGCAGCATGGTGGCGTGCGGCCCGGCGAATACCCGGGAACAGTCGAGGACGGTGACGCCCTCCAGCGGCAGCGGGGCGGGAGTCCCAGGGCCCATGGTGCAAACCTCAGCTGCGGCGTTCAGCCCAAGGCTAGCGTTCCGATCAGGCCGAGGCGCTCTCCCCCGACGATGTCGCCGACACCGGAGCCGGTGCCTCGTACAGACCCAGCTTGGCCACCGCCCGCTGGACCGGGGCCGGTGCCCACCAGTTCAGGCGACCCATGACCCGCATGAAGGCGGGCACCAGCAGGCCGCGCACGATGGTGGCATCGATGAGCACCGCCAGCGCCTGCGCGAAGCCGATCGCTTTCAGGAAGAGCACGTCTGACAGGGCGAAGGTCGCGAACACGACGACCATGATCAGCGCCGCCCCGGTGATGATCCCGCCCGTGATCCCGATCCCCTCGGCCACGGACTGGGTGTTGTTGCGGGTCGCCACCCATCGCTCGCGGATCCGCGACAGGAGCAGCACTTCGTAGTCCATCGACAGCCCGAACAGGATCGCGAACATCAGGATCGGGAGCCACGCCCCCAGCGAGCCGGTGGCCTCGAAGCCGAGCAGGTCCTGGAGGTTGCCGTCTTGGAAGACCCACACCAGGGCGCCGAAGCTGGCGCTGATCGAGATCAGGCTCATCAGGACCGCCTTGACCGGCAGAAAGACCGATCCGAAGGTCAGGAACAGGACCACCATCGTGATGGCGATGACGATGGCCACCGCCACCGGTACGCTGGCGCGGAAGCTGTCCATGAAGTCCGCCGAGCGGGCGGCCAGACCGGCCACCCCGACCGTCGAGCCCGGCGGGTCCGGCACGTCGCGCACGTCCGCCACCAGGCCGCGGCCAGCGTCCGTGTCGGGCAACAGGGTCGAGAACACGGTGACCTTGGCCGTGTCGCCGGCGACCGACTGCGACACCCAGTCGTCCAAACCCGGCGGCCATGCCTCGCGAGGCGCCGACAGGAGGGCCAGGTACTGGTCGGCGGGAATGCCTGGCGGCGGGTCCAGGACGCTCTCGATGCCCTGAATGTCGGGCAGCGCGGCAACTTCGTCGACGTAGGCCTCCAGATCGGCCAGCCGCTGGGGCGTCAGCCCGCCATCGGTCAGGTCGGCGGCGGCGGCGTACGTGACCGCAGCCAGCATGGGGTCGGCGTCACCGCCGGGGAACTCGTCGCGCAGAATGATGAAGCCCTGCTTGGCCGGGGTGTCGGGCAGGTCTTCCAGGTTGCCGCCGGTGGACAGCTGGATGTGCAGGAACGGGATGCCGGCCACCAGGAGCAGGACCAGGATGGGCGCGCCGATCAGGACCGGCCGGCGCATGACCCGCGCTGCCACCCGGGACCAGAACCCGTGCCCGCGGCGCCGCTCGGCTTCCACCGGGTCGACCTCCACGAACCGGAGGAAGGCCGGGACCGGGATCCGCAGCCGGTTCACGCGGTGACCGAGCATCCCGAGCAGGGCGGGCAGCACGGTCATGGCGTAGACCAGGGTGGCCACGACCACGACGACCCCGCCGATGCCCATCGAGCGCAGCGCCGCAGCCTCGAACACGGTGAGCGCGCCGAGCCCGATCGCCACCGCGATTCCCGACACCGCCACGGCCTTGCCGACGGTCGCCATGGTGCGCTCGAGGGCGTCGGGGACCGGGTGGTGCAGCAGCTCCTCGCGGAAGCGGCTGACCAGGAACAGCGAATAGTCGATGGCCAGGGCCAGACCGATCATGGTCGCCAGGTTGGTGACGAAGATCGACATGTCGTACGACGCCGCCAGCAACCCGATGACGGCAAACGTCGAGACCAATGACAGGCCGGCAATGAGCAGCGGGAGTCCGGCGCCCACCAGGGTGCCGAAGACGACCAGCAGGATGATGCCGGCGATGGGCACGCTGATGATCTCCGCCTGCTGGAGATCCTCCTCGATGACCCCGTTGAACTCGTCGTACACGACTGGCACGCCCGTGATCCAGGTCTCGACGCCCGGCAGGCGCTCCACCAGCTCCACCAGGCGGCGCGCGTCTTCGACGGCCTCCTCGTCGGGCGAGCGCAGCCGGACCAGGGCGAACGTGGCGCCGCCATCGGTCGAGAGGAACCGTGGATCCCCGTTGTCGGCGTAGGTGATGATCTCGTCGACCACCGGATCGTCGGCCAATGGGGCGACCGCATCCGCGACCACCCCTTGGAACTCGGGCGATGCGGCATCCCCCGCCGGGTCGCGCAGGATGACGAAGATGGCGGTCGCCTGCTCCCCGAAACGGTCCGCCAGGAGCTCTTCGGTGGTCCGCGATTCGGAGCCCGCGATCTGCCAGCCACCCTGCGACAGCTCGCCGCCGGCCTGGTTGGACCAGACCGTCAGGCCGATGACCAGGGCCAGGCCCATGGGTGGGATCCAGCGCCGGAATCGGTACGAGAACCTGCCCAGGGCCGCGAACACGGGGCGCACTCTAGCCGACCCGACCGATTGGGGCAGATATGATCGGCCCCGCATGAGTCATCGGTCCGTGGCGTGACGGTCCTGGCGCCCGCCAGCTGGTGGCGGAGCCTCGGCGGACTGACCCGCTCCGGCAGCTCGGTCGAGGGCCTGTCGTGGGCCCTGTACGACTTCGCGAACACGATCTACAGCTACGCGATCGTGTCGTACGCGATGGGCCTGTGGGTGGTCGACCGAATGGGCCCGCAGGCCGGGCAGTTCTGGTTCGGCGTGGCCTTTGCCGTCAGTGTGGGACTCAATGCACTCGTTTCACCGGTCCTGGGTGCCATCAGCGACCGTGCCGGGCGACGACTGCCGTTCCTGTTCGTGTTCACCGTTCTGTGCATTGCCGGCACCGCGGCCATTGCCTTCATCCCGTTGGGCGGCCTCGGGGCCGCCGTTCTTGGGCTCAGCGCATTCGCGGTAACGAATTTCGCCTACCAGGCCGCGCTTATCTACTACGACGCGACGCTGCCCACCGTGTCACGTCCCGGCTCGCGTGGCCGGATGTCAGGCATCGGAGTTGCCGTCGGATACCTAGGGACCATTCTTATTGCGCTCCTGATCCTTCTTCTTGGAACGGAAGCCAGTGGCGTTACCTTCCTGCTGGCGGCGGCGATGTTCGCCGTCTTCAGCATCCCGATCTTTGTGTTCGTTCACGAGCGGCCTGAAACGGCGGGTCGGATCACCGCGCGTCAGATCGCCGCGTCGTGGGCCCAACTCGCAACGACCATTCGACACGCCCGCGAGGTTCCCGGGTTGCCGCGATTCTTGGTGGGACGCTTCTTCTATACGGATCCGGTTAACACGGTCATCGTGGTTATGGCCGTGTTCGCCACCCAAGCGATTGGGATGACGGCCGGCCAGGCCAATCTCGTCCTGCTCAGCTTGACTGTTGCCGCTGTGATCGCCAGCTTCCTGTGGGGCCATCTCGTCGAGCGGATCGGTCCCAAGCGAACCCTGATGACGGTCCTGGGCACCTGGGTACTCGGCCTGTTCATCGGGGGCATCTACCTGAGTGTGCCGACGTTCCTAATCGCCGGCGTCCTGCTCGGAGCGGCGCTGGGCGGGGTTTGGACTTCAGATCGCGTGTTCATGCTGCGGCTTTCACCGCCTGACAAGGTCGGGGAGTTCTTCGGGCTGTATGGGCTGGCGGGCAAGTTCAGTGCTGTGACGGGCCCGCTCCTGTATGGCGCCGTGGTAACCCTCCTCTTGCCCAGCCTCGGTACGGTCGCCTATCAGGTCGCCATCTTCTCGCTGCTGGGTCTGATGGCGGTCGGCTTCGTCCTCCTGCGGGGGGTCCCGGAGCCGCCGATCGAGGCGGAGGAGCCGGCGAAGGTGGCCCTGGCCGAGGGAGTGGGAGCGAGGCTGGCGTGACCCTGGTGGTGGCTCACCGGGGCGCCTCGGCGCGCGCCCCGGAGAACACGATGGAGGCCTTCCGGCTCGGCGTGGAAGCGGGTGCCGACGCCATTGAGCTGGACATCCACGTGTCCGCCGATGGCCAGCTGGCGGTCATCCACGACCCGACCCTGGATCGGACCACCGACCGCACGACGACCGTAGCCGATGCGCCGATGGCGGAGATCCAGGCCGCCGACGCCGGATGGGCCTTCCCGGGCCCGAATGGCGACTATCCGTATCGGGGTCGGGGGTTGACCGTGCCCACCTTGCCGGAGGTCGTGGACTGGCTGCCGGCCGGCATCGGGCTGGCGCTCGAGATCAAGGCTCCAGAGGCGGCCGATGGCGTGGTGGCGGCGCTGGCCGGATCGGGGGTCCGAACCGCGGGCCTGGTCACCGTGATGAGCTTCCAGGAAGCCGCCATTCAGCGCGTTCGGGAACTTGCCCCGGACCTGCCGACCGGGCTGTTGCTCGTTCCAGGGGATATCTTCGAGCGCGGGCTGACATGGGCCGTCGAGCATGGGCACGCCGCGGTCCTGCCCTTTGAGGTCGATCTCGGCTACGACCCGGCACCCAACATCCAGCTGGCCACCGCGTACGGGTGCCGCGTCGGCTGCTACGTGGTCAACGAGCCCGAGCGGATGCAGCAACTGGCCGCCGCCGGCGCGTGGGGGTTCGTCACCGACGTCTCCGAGCTGGCGAGGGCCGCGCTCGGCCCCCGCCCGGAGTAGGACGGCTGGCCTAGCCGGCGGCGGCGGCCGTCAGCTCGCCGAGGGCAGCCTTGGCTGCGCCCGCATTGTCGACGCCGAACAGGATGCCCACCTTGCCGCCCTCCATCCCCACCGGGATGAGCGCCTCGATGTTGACGCCCGCCGACGCGAGGCGTCGTGCCGCGTCGGCAAGAGTGCCGGGCCGGTCGTCGAGCCAGGCAACAATGGCCTCGACCTCGCGGGACTTCACACCCTTGCCCTGGAGCGCCGCGCGGGTGGAGTCGTCGTCGTTGGTCTGGAAGGCGATCGAGCCGCCCTCGCCCCAGGTGGCGCCGCCGCCGGTGATGATGTTCACTCCCCGCTCGGCGATCGCCTCGAGGGCATCGGCCAGGGTTCCGGGCCGGTTTTCGGCACTGATGATGAACAGGTGCACGGTGCTGACTCCTCCTCGTGACGCGCTGCTGCGCGTTCCTGGGACGAGCCTACACCCGGCGCGCGCTACCGTCGATCATGGGAGCCACATATGACCGTTACGGGCCACCAACCCCGGTTGGCGTTCGGATTGACGGCCGGGCGGCGGGCCTGGCTCGGCGAGCTGGCCGCCGCCATCGAGGCGCTCGGGTATGACGAGCTGTGGAGCAACGACGTGCCCCGGGCATCGGGTCTGGACACCCTGGCCGTTGTGGGCGGCGCCACTCGCCGGCTGCAGTTGGCGGTGGGGGTGATCGCGCTCAGCGGGCGGTCGCCGGCCCAGGTCGGGGTGGAGGTCCGGGCCCTGGCCCTGCCGGCCGAGCGGCTGACGGTCGGTGTAGGGAGCGGTTCGGGGCGCTCCCTGAGAGCGATGCGTGCCGGGATAGCGGAGTTGCGCGGCCTCCTCCCCGACCATGCCATCGGCCTGGCGGCGGTGGGACCCCGGATGGCAGAGCTGGGCGGAGCCGCGGCGGACGTGGTGCTCCTCAACTGGGCCGGTCCGCGCCTGGCGGCGGAACGCCGGCGCGTGGTGGAGGCGGGGGCGGCGGCCGCTGGTCGCACGATGCCCCGGATCGCGGCGTATGTCCGGGTGGCTGTCGGGCGTGGCGCCGACGAGCGGTTGGCGAGCGAGCAGGCGCGGTACGTCGGGTACGGCGGCTCGTATCGCCGGGTGATTGATGCCCAGGTCGCGTCCGGCGAATCGGTGATTGGGATCGCGGCCGAGGAGCCGGGAGGGGTGGCGCCGGCCCTGGCCGGCTATCGGTCCGCGCTGGACACAGTCGTGATCCGCGGACTGCCGGCGGAGGACACGCTGGAGGCGTGGTTGGACGTCGCGCGGGCCGCTACTCTCCGCGCATGACGTACAGCATCGTGGCCCGCGACCCGGAAACGGGGCGCCTGGGAGTCGCGGTGCAGTCTCATTACCTTGGTGTGGGCCCGGTCGTGCCGTGGCTCGAGCCAGGCGTGGGTGCGATTGCGACCCAGGCCCAGGTGGACGTTTCCTATGGGCCGATGGGCCTCGAGCTGCTGCGCAACGGGCGGAAGGCCGAGCAGGTGGTCGCGGCGCTGATCGCAAGCGACCTGACGCCCCAGATCCGGCAGGTCGGGGTCGTGGACGCAGAGGGTGGAGCGGCCGCGTTCACCGGGACGGAGACCATCCCAGCCGCCGGGCACCTGGTCCGCGACGGCTTCACCGTCCAGGGCAACCTCCTTGAGCGCGACACGTGCTGGCCGGCCATGGCCACGGCCTACGAGGCCGCCCTCGGCGAGGCGCTGCCGTTCAGCGAACGGCTCATGCGCGCCCTCGAGGCAGCCGAGGGGGAAGGCGGCGACGTCCGCGGCCGGCAGAGCGCGGCGATCAGGATCGTGGAATCGACCCTCCAGGCCGCTCCCTGGAAAGGACGCCTCCTCGACGCCCGAGTCGACGACCATCCGGATCCTGTTCCCGAGCTGCGGCGCCTGGTGGGCCTGTACGAGAGCTACGCCCTGTTCGACGAGGAGGGCGACGCGGCGCGCGCCGGCCGCTCCGAAGCGGATCGCTACGCCGAGGCCCGGCGACGCACGCCGGAAGCCATGGAATTGGTCTTCTGGATGGGCATCGAGCACGCCAAGCGCGGAGAGATGGATGCCGCCCGTCGGGAGCTGCAGATCGCGTTCGCGGCCGACGCGCGCTGGCGGACCACTCTCCAGCACCTCGCGGACGCCGGCCGCGAGGGGATGACGCCCGAGCTTGCGGCCCAGCTGACCGCCTGACCGCCTGACCCCCCGACGCGGGGACCGCTACCAGTTGGTGGCGGTGGTGGCCACGTGCTCGCCGATGGACTCCAGCCAGCGCTCGGCGTCGATGGCCGCCTTACAGCCTTCCCCGGCAGCCGTGACGGCCTGCCGATAGGTATGGTCGTGAACGTCTCCGGCGACGAACACGCCCTCGATGTTCGAGCTCGTCTCGCCCGCTGTTCGACCTGCGACTTCGCAATAGCCGCGTTCGTCGAGGTCCAGCTGCCCCACGAACAGACCCGTGTTGGGCTTGTAGCCGATGGCGATGAACAGGCCCTGGGCGTCGAGCATCTCCTCTTCGCCGGACTGCGTGTCGCGCAGGCGCAGCTTATCGACGGTGGTGTTGCCGAGCACTTCGGCCACCTCGCGGTTCCATCGAACCTCGACCTTGGGGTGCGCGAAGGCGCGGTCCTGCATGATCTTCGAGCCGCGCAGCTCGTCGCGCCGGACGAGCATGGTGACCTTGGACGCGAACTTGGTCAGGAACAGCGCCTCCTCGAGCGCCGTGTCGCCGCCGCCGACCACCGCCACCTCCCGGTCGCGGAAGAAGAACCCATCGCACGTGGCGCAGGCGCTGACCCCGCGCCCGCGAAACGCCTCCTCGCTGGGGAGGCCCAGCCACAGGGCGCTGGCCCCGGTGGCCACGATGACGGCATCGGCCAGGTACAGGTCGTCGCGAACCCACAGCTTGAACGGCCGCTGGCTGAAGTCGACCTTGGTGACGTCCTCCTCCACCAGATGCGCGCCGAAGCGCTCCGCCTGCCGCCGGAACAGGTCCATGAGCTCCGGTCCCAGGATGCCGTCGGGGAATCCGGGGTAGTTCTCGACGTCGGAGGTGATCATCAGCTGGCCCAGCGGCGCATTGCCGGCGAACACCACTGGCTCCAGGTTGGCACGCGCGGCGTATAGGGCGGCCGTCAGGCCGGCCGGACCCGAACCGATGATGGCGAGCTTGGGGTGGGACAGGTCGACCGGATCGGTCGAGGTTGAGATCGGAGTTGCGGTGCTGGTCATGTCCTTGGTCTGCAGTCTAGTCCGCGCATCACGCACGGAACCTCCGTCATGGTATCAGTAGTTGCGCAAGTACGCAAGTGATCTAGGCCAGGATGAGGTCGAGGTTGTTGGCCAGATCCCAGACCCCGACCCCCACCAATCCGGCCCCCAGGATGAGCTGTAGCGGTCGCTCCCATCGGATCAACGCCGCCGCCAACTGCCGGCCGCGCAGCTGCCCCAGCAGCCCGATGACGAACAGGGGCAGTCCGAATCCGATGCCGAAGACCAGGAAGAAGGCGAGCTGGTCCACCACGTCACCAACGGTGAGCGAGAAAGCGAAGATGCTGACGATGAAGGGTCCGCTGCAAGGCACGGCGATGGGCGCGAAGGCGAGCCCGTAGACGTAGGCACCCAGGGCCGGACCGCGCCCGACGGCAAGGGCCGGCGACAGCTGAGGGAGCCGCGCGAATGGATTGCGGCCGGCGAGCAGCAGGATGCCGAGCCCGATGAGCAGGCCATCGGCGATTGGCAACACGACCCGGTTGAAGTCGCCCAGGGGCTGGGCGATGAGGGCGAAGATGGCGCCGATGGCCACCATGCCGCTCACCACCCCGGCCCACACCAGGAGCGCCACGACGAGCGGAGGAAATGGTCGGGCGGCGCCGGCCGTGGGACCTTGAGTCAGGTAGGCGATGAAGGCCGGATACAGGGGCAGGATGCAGGGCGTGACCGTGGCCGCCACCCCCAGGCCGGCGGCGGCGACAAGCTCCCCCACCGGCTCAGCCGGCTGCCAGCTCGGCCGCGAGCTCAGCGGCCGAGTAGCCCCGCCCGAATTCGAGCGCGCGCACCGAGCCGTCGGGGAAGAGCAGGATCATGGGCATGGACGGCGGATTGAGTACGGCCGATCCGAACCGTTCGCGCAGGGCGGCGGCCAGCGTCTGGTTGGCCATGGCGAACCGCCAATCGAAGCCCATCGCTTCGGAGTACGCCGCCAGGTCGCCGGGGCGTTCGTTGGGGTCCACGTCCAGCGAAACGGAATCGAACTCGGCCATCTCGTGAGCCGCCACCACCTCGTGCTGCTGGGCCCGGCAGTTCGTGCACCAGATGGCCATTGTCTCGAGCAGAACCGGGCGCCCCGCCGCCAGCGCCCCCAGGGTGAAGCTTGTCGACGTGTTCACGTCGAACAACTCCACAATGTGGAGCGGGTCGGAGGTGAGCGGCGCACCGGTGGGTCCAGGAGTTTCGCTGGGACCAGCCGCGCTGGGAACGGGGCGAGAGCTGGAGGCTGGGCTGGCGCTGGCGCCGGCCTGGGGCGTGGGTGAAGCCGAGCAGCCCGCGACGAAAAGCAGGACCCCAAGAGTGACCGCCGGCGCGGCAACATGCATCCATGCCATGGCCCGCAGGGTAGCCCAGGCCGATGACGGACGCGTGACGGCCAGATGTCTGCTCTCATCGGTACACTCAGGGCACCCATGAGCGAAACCCAGACTGCGACACCCCGCCGGGCGACGACGAGCGTCGACGTCGGCGGCGTGCTGGTGGGCTCCAGCCATCCGGTGGTCGTGCAGTCCATGACCAACACCGACACCGCCGATGCCGATGCGACCGTCATCCAGGTCGCCCAGCTGGCCCACGCGGGCTCCGAGCTGGTGCGGGTGACGGTCAACACCGATGCGGCCGCCGAAGCGGTGCCGGTCATCCGCGACAAGCTGGACAAGCTGGGCGTGGGGGTCCCGATCATCGGCGACTTCCACTACAACGGCCACCTGCTGCTGACCAAGTACCCGGCCTGCGCGGCCGCCCTGGCCAAGTACCGCATCAACCCCGGCAACGTGGGCACCAAGCGGCGGGACGAGCAGTTCCGCCAGATCATCGAGGTGGCCCTGGCCAACGACAAGCCGGTGCGGATCGGCGTGAACTGGGGCTCGCTCGACCAGCGGCTGCTGACCGAGCTGATGGATGCCAACGCCGCCAGCCCCGAGCCGCGCGACAGCCGGGCGGTGATGATCGACGCCATGCTCGAATCGGCCCTGCGCTCGGCCACCCTGGCCGAGGAGACCGGCCTGGGCCACGACCGGATCATCATCAGCGCCAAGGTCAGCGG
>Ga0302046_10005715_pt1 | contig 10929 bp, 9 predicted proteins | sample RVTome_11_FD_200261 | JGI IMG/M metagenome (GOLD analysis project Ga0302046, IMG submission 200261) | Soil microbial communities from uranium-contaminated site in the Upper Colorado River Basin, Wyoming, United States - RVT147D111 (version 2) ... | reverse complement strand
GGAGCTGATCGAGCTCAACCTGCACATGAACTCCTTCATGCTCTCGCAGTTCCTGCACGGCGAGCAGGGGGCGCTGGTGGCCACGGCCAAGATCGTGCAGGCCGCGCCCACCGAGGAGGCCAAGTTCTACGCGGCCAACCAGGTGGCCGACGAGGCGCGCCACGTGGAGGTCTACCACCGCTACCTGACGGAGAAGCTCGGCATCTCCTACGAGGTCCATCCCTCGCTCGGCACGCTGCTCGACGACATCGTGACCGACTCGCGCTGGGACGTGACCTACCTGGGCATGCAGATCATGGTGGAGGGCCTGGCGCTCGCCGCCTTCGGCATGCAGAAGCTGATGATGCAGGACGAGCCCCTGATCCAGGACATCACCACGCGCATCATGGGTGACGAGTCGCGCCACGTGGCCTTCGGGGTGCTCTCGCTCGAGGGGCTGTACCGGGAGATGTCCGAGCCGGAGCTGCGCCAGCGAGAGGAGTTCATCATCGACGCCACCCACCTGATGCGCGAGCGCCTGATGATGCACCAGGTGTTCGATCGCCTGGGCTGGGACAAGAACGTCTGGATCCCGTGGATGGACACGACGCCGTTCATGCAGGGCTTCCGCCAGATGCTGTTCTCGAAGATCGTCCCGAACCTGAAGCGGCTCGGGCTGCTCACGCCGCGCGTGCGCGAGGCCTACGCGAAGATCGGCATCCTCCAGTACGAGACGCTGAAGGACTCGGTGGAGGATCCGGAGGTGGCGCCGCCCCAGGAGCTCGTGCGGCTGCTCATGCAGTTCATGGCCGGGAACGCGGCGGCCGCGCCGGGAGCCGCGGCCGGGAGCGCGAGCTCCGGCGCGGCGTAGGCGGCGCCGATCAAGCCCCGCCGGTGATGCGGGCCAGGTCTGCCGCCAGGGTGTCGCGGATGTGGCCCGCCACCGCGGCGCGCGTCTTGCGCTTGGTGCCGGCGTAGGCCCCCTTCACGAGCTGGGTGAGGGCGGCGGCGCTGGCCAGCGTCTCGCGCTCGAGCGCCTGGGCCGGGACGCTGCGGTCGAGGAAGCCCGCCGCCACGGCGGCCTCGGGATCGTAGATCCGCGCCTGGACCACGGCCTCGGTGTAGTGGCGCTTGCACAAGCGGTCGCGGGCGAGCTCCACGCCGAAGACCGGCAGGGTCATGCCGATGGCCACCTCGTTGAGCCCGATCTTGAACTCGCCGCGCGCGCCGATGCGCGTGTCCGCGGCGCACAGCAGCAGGGCACCCGCCGCGAGCGCATGGCCGCTCGCGCCGACCACGGTCGGCAGCGGGTGCTCGTAGAGCTCGAGCAGCAGCTCCGCCCCGGCGGTGACCAGGCCGCGCGCCGCCTCGGCTCCCTGGGCCATGGTCTTGAGATCGAAGCCGCCGGTCAGGTAGCCAGGTCGCCCGAGCAGGGCCACGGCGCCGGCCTCGCTCGCGGCGCGGTCCAGGGCCTTGCGCAGCGCGTCGATCATGGCGTGGGAGAGCGCGTTCACCTTGCCGTCGTCCATGCGCAGGACGGCCACGTCGCCTTCGAGGGAGTAGGAGAGAGCTTCGCTCATGGCCCCAAGTTTGCGCGGGCGCGTGGGCTCGTGCCACCCTGCGGCGGGGCCAACCCCCGCCTCCCGTGCGGGTGCCCATGGCCGGAGGCCACCATGCTCAGCGAAGCCGACGTGAAGCGCCATCTCGGGGAGATCCGGGAGCGGGGCTACACGATCCTCGAGAGGGTGATCGAGCCCGAGCTGCTGGCGGCCATCGCCGCCGACCTCGAGCGCCTGGAGAAGGAGCTCGGGATCGGCGCGGGCAACAACCCGTTCGAGGGTTACAAGACCGTACGCATCTACAACCTGCTGGTGCACGGCGAGACCTTCGAGCGGATCCCGGTCCATCCCGGCGTGCTGCCGGTGGTGGAGGGCGTGCTCGACCGCGGCTGCCTGATCTCCTCGCTCTCCAGCATCGCCATCGGGCCCGACGAGGTCCCCCAGCCGGTCCACGCCGACGATCAGCTCATCCCGCTGCCCAAGCCCCACGTGCCGCTCGTGTGCAACACCATCTGGGCGATCACCGACTTCAGCGATGCCAACGGCGCCACGCGGCTCGTGCCCGGCTCCCACCGGGCCGACCGCTCGCCGAATCCGTTCGAACGCCACGAGACCGTCGCGGCCGAGATGCCCGCCGGCGGCGTGCTCGTCTACCACGGGAGCCTCTGGCACGGCGGCGGCGCCAACCGTACGCGCGAGCGTCGCGTGGGCATCGCCATGAACTACTGCGCCGGCTGGGTGCGCCAGCAGGAGAACCAGCAGCTCGGCATCCCGCGCGAGATCGCGCGCGGATTCTCGCCGCGCCTGCGCGAGCTGGTGGGCTACGGCGTCTACAACCACCTGATCGGGCACATCGACAAGCAGAGCCCGGTGGGCCTGCTCGACGCCGACGCCGACGTGCGCATGGTCTGGGACGTGAAGCGCTAGCCGGGCTGTTGACTCCGCTCGCCTGCGGCTCGCTGCGCGCGCCGCAGGCGAGCGAAGTCAGCGAGCCGGTTCGAACACCAGGAAACTCTGGTGCGCGAGGAAGTCGTGGTCGGCGGCGAGCCGGTAGCCGGCCGCCTCGAGCGCCGCGACGATCTGCTCGGGCGGCGTGGCGTGGCCGAAGATGCGAGCGAACCAGCCCGCCTTCGCCGGGTCCAGCTCCACGATGGCCACGCGGCCGCGCGGGCTCAACGCCTGCTTCACGCCTGCGAAGTAGCCGCCCTGCTCGGGCAGGTGGTGGAAGGTGTTGCTGGTGAAGATCAGGTCCACCCCACCGGGCGGGAGCCCCGGGTCCTCTGCGGTGGCGAGCACCACCGCCACGTTGCGAATGCCTTCCTCCACGAGCTTGCGCTCGAGCCAGGCATTCAGCTCGGCGTCCACGTCCACGGCGAACACGCGCCCGCCCGGCTCGACGGCCTTGGCCAGGCGGCGTGTGAAGTAGCCGCCGCCCGAGCCCAGGTCGGCCACGCGGTCGCCGGGGCGCAGCCCGAGCGCCTCGACCACGCGGTCGGGCTGCTGCCACGCGTCGCGGTCGCCGCGCTCGTACATCCAGGCCTTGAAGCCCGGGCCGCAACCGGAGCCCAGCAGGCCCACGCAGAGCAGGAGGAGCAGGGTCGGAACGGTCTTGCGCATGGCCGGCAGGATAAGGTGCCCGGCCGCAACGCTTCCACTGCAGGAGTGGCCCCGGGCGGCTTCGCCGATTGGCCCTGGCCCCGCGACGGGCGGCTCCCGATCCTGGCCGGGCACGCCCCGGAGGCACCATGAAGCTCTACAGCGGCCCGCTCTCGCTCTTCACGGCCAAGGTCCGGGTCGCCCTGCGGGAGAAGGGTCTCGCGGTCGAGATCGTCGACGTCCCGTTCGGACGCCAGGGCTACCGGCCCAAGCACCCCGAGGTGCTGCGCGTGAACCCCAAGGCCCAGGTCCCGGTGCTGGTGGACGGCGCGCTCGAGCTCTACGACTCGACGGTGATCCTCGAGTACCTGGAGGATCTCCACCCCGAGCCCGCGCTGTACCCGCGCGCGGTGGCAGGACGGGCCCGTTGCCGCCAGCTCGAGCTGTTCGCCGACGAGGTGGTGTTCAAGCCGATCCTGCCGTTGATCCAGGAGGTCTTCTACGAGCCCGAGCCCGCCCGGCGCGACGCCGCCAAGGTGGCGGAGGCCAGCGCGGAGCTGCGCGCGCGCCACGCCGACCTCGAGCGCCTGCTGGGCGACGGCGAGTACTTCTGCGGGGAGTTCAGCGTGGCCGACATCGGCATCTTCCTGTGCTGCATGTTCGGCGCGAGCCTGGGCGTGCCGGTGGGCGAGGGCGAGCCGCGCCTGCGGGCATGGCTGGCGCGCACCGGCGCGCGCCCCGCCATCGCCCACGAGGCCCAGGAGATGATGCGCTTCTCGGCCTCGCTGCCCGCCTCCGCCGCGGCTGCCTGAGCGCGCGGGGGCTCCGGCCCCCGCGCGTCGCGCCGGCCGGGCTGTTTGCCATATACCCCTATGGGGTATATGCTGCCGCGCGTGACGGACGACGTGCGCGAGCAGTCCAGGCGGCGCATGCGCCGGATCGCGGGCCAGGTGGCCGCCATCGAGCGCATGATCGACGACGATCGCTACTGCGTGGACGTCCTCGTGCAGGTGGCGGCGGCACGGGCGGCGCTCGATGGCGCGGGCAAGGTGCTGCTCCAGGGCCACGTGGAGCATTGCTTCGCCGAGGCCATGGCGTCGGGGCGGCCGAAGGAGCGCCAGCAGAAGATCGCCGAGCTGCTGGACGTGTTCGCCCGCTTCGCCAGCGTCGGGAGCCGCTAGCGTGCCGGCGGCCGGCGCGCGCGTGAAGGATCCCGTGTGCGGGATGCTCGTCGATCCCGGAGGCCGCCTCCGGCACCAGCACGGCGGGCAGGAGCACTACTTCTGCTCCGCGCGCTGCCTCCAGCGCTTCCGCGACGATCCGGAGCGCTACCTCGCGCCCGCCGCGCCCGAGCCGGCGGTGCCGGCCGCCGCGCCCGCCGCGTTCGCGCGCTGGACCTGCCCCATGCATCCGGAGATCTCGCGCGACGGGCCCGGCGACTGCCCGATCTGCGGCATGGCCCTCGAGCCCGCCGGGGGCGCGGCCGAGGGCGAGGATGCCGAGCTCGCCGCCATGAGCCGCCGCTTCCGGGTGAGCCTCGTGCTCACGCTCCCGGTGTTCGCCCTCGCCATGAGCGATATGGTGGAGGGCAACCCGCTGACGGCGCGGCTCTCACCGGCCGCCCTGGCCTGGCTCCAACTCGTGCTCGGCACGCCGGTCGTGCTCTGGGGCGGGGCGCCGTTCTTCGCCCGCGGCCTTGCCTCGTTGCGCAGCGGCCATCTCAACATGTTCACGTTGATCGCTCTCGGCACCGGGGCGGCATGGGCCTACAGCACGATCGCCACCCTGGCGCCGGGGGTCTTCCCGCACTCCTTCCGCCACGCGGGCGGGGCGGTGGCGGTCTACTTCGAGGCGGCTGCGGTGATCGTGACCCTGGTGCTGCTGGGCCAGGTGCTCGAGCTGCGCGCTCGCAGCCGCACCGGCGCCGCCATCCGCGCGCTGCTCGGGCTCGCGCCGCGCACCGCCCGGCGCGTGGCCGACGACGGCAGCGAGCACGACGTCGCGCTCGAGGCGGTGGTCGTGGGCGATCGGCTGCGCGTGCGGCCCGGCGAGAAGATCCCCGTGGACGGTGTGGTGCTCGAGGGCCGCAGCGCCGTGGACGAGTCCATGCTCACGGGCGAGCCGATGCCCGTGACCCGGCAGCCGGGCGACGCGCTGACCGGCGCCACGCTGAACGGGACGGGTGCGCTGCTGATGCGCGCCGAGCGCGTGGGCGCCGACACGCTGCTCGCGCAGATCGTCGCCATGGTGTCCGAGGCCCAGCGCAGCCGCGCCCCGATCCAGCGCCTGGCCGACGTGGTGGCCGGCTGGTTCGTGCCGGCGGTGATCGTCGCAGCGGCCGCGACCTTCGTCGCCTGGGCAGCGCTGGGCCCGGAGCCGCGCATGGCCTTTGCCTTGATCAACGCCGTGGCGGTGCTGATCATCGCCTGCCCGTGCGCCCTGGGGCTGGCCACGCCCATGTCGATCATGGTGGCGACGGGTCGGGCGGCCATGGCCGGCGTGCTGTTCCGCGACGCCGAGGCCATCGAGGTGCTGCGCGCCGTGGACACTGTGGTGGTGGACAAGACCGGCACGCTCACCGAGGGCAAGCCGCGCCTGGTGGCCGTGCGCCCGGCCGAGGGCCGGAGCGAGGCCGAGCTCCTGCGACTCGCCGCGTCCCTCGAACGCGCCAGCGAGCATCCGCTGGCCCGGGCCGTGCTGGACGGCGCCGCCGAGCGCGGCCTGACGCTCACGGACGTCCGCGACTTCGACTCCCGCACGGGCCGCGGCGTGGTCGGGACGGTCGACGGGCGCCAGGTCGGGATCGGCAGCCCGCGGCTGCTCTCGGAGCTCGGCGCCGCGCCCGGCGCGCTCGCGAGCGTCGCGGACGAGATGCGCGGCGAGGCCTCGACCGTGATGTTCGTGGCCGTCGACGGACGGCTCGCCGGCCTCGTGGCCGTCGCCGACCCGATCAAGGCGTCGACCCCGGAGGCCGTGGCCGGGCTCCAGCGCGAGGGCCTGCGCGTGGTCATGCTGACCGGCGACGACCGCGCCACCGCCGAGGCCGTGGCGCGACGGCTCGGCCTCGACGAGGTCGTCGCCAACGTGTTGCCGGCCCAGAAGGCCGAGGCCGTGCGCCGGCTCCAGGCCGAGGGCCGCATCGTGGCCATGGCCGGCGACGGCGTGAACGACGCGCCCGCCCTGGCCCAGGCCCAGGTAGGCATCGCCATGGGAACGGGCACGGACGTCGCCATGGAGAGCGCCGGCGTGACGCTCGTGCGGGGCGACCTGCGCGGCATCCTGCGCGCGCGGCGCCTCTCGCGCGCCACCATGCGGAACATCCGCCAGAACCTGTTCTTCGCGTTCGTCTACAACGCTCTGGGCGTTCCCGTGGCGGCCGGCGCGCTCTACCCGTTCTTCGGCGTCCTGCTGAGCCCGATGATCGCGGCCGCCGCCATGAGCCTGAGCTCGGTCTCGGTGATCGCCAACGCCCTGCGCCTGCGGCGCGTGCGCATCTAGCGGCGCCCCGCGCGCCACTCGTCGGCGAGCAGCGCGAAGCGGTCGTGGTCGCGCCAGCGCCCGGCCACCTTGAGGTAGCGGCGCGAGCGTCCCTCCTGGCGGAAGCCCAGCCGCCGCAGCAGCGCCGCCGAAGCCACGTTGGCGGGCTGCACGTTGGCCTCGAGCCGGTGCAGGCGCAGGGGGCCGAAGGCGCGCCGCAGCACGAGCGCGAGGCCCTCGCTCATGGAGCCCTGGCGCGCGAAGGGCGCGCCGATCCAGTAGCCCAGGTAGGCGCTCTGGAGGCTCCCGCGCACGATCTCGTTCACGTTCACCGCGCCGAGCAGCACACCGTCCGCGTTGCGCCGCAGCAGGAAGCCCGCGTGCCGGCCGGCGCGCAGGCGCGCGAGCCAGGCGGCGAAGGCGTCCGGCGTGCGAGGGGGTGAGATCCAGCCGCGCTGCAAGGTCCGGCTGCGGCGCACGAGCGTCAGGTACTCGTCGCGATCGCGGACGCCCGGCGCGTGGATGTGGACCCGCTCGCCTCGCTCCAGCACCCGCCGGCGCACCGCCATGGCGGCAGGCTAGGCGATCGCGGCCCGTCGGACAGCCCGAGCGCTTGACGCCTGCGGGGCGAAACCCCGAAGATGGGCGCCGGGCCGCCGCACCCCGCGCGAGCGCCGAGGAGAGCCATGAGCCCCCGCTCGCCGAGCTACGAGTTCCAGGGCCGCACGGTCACGCTGCCCTGCCAGGTGCGCGAGGCGCGCTCGGCCGCCGCCACCTTCCTGGTGGACGCCGAGGCCGTCCGCCGCCTGCTGCCCGGCCCGGAGGTGGTCCCTGCCGAGCTGTTGCCCGGCCGCGCGCTGTGCAGCATCGCCTGCATCGACTACCGCGACAACGATCTCGGCGACTACGACGAGATCTCCATCGCCTTCTTCGTGCGCGAGCGGAGCGCTCCGGCCGGCATCCCCTGGCTCGGCACGCTGCTCGACCTGATGCGCGGCAGGCTCGGCACCTGGATCTGGCGCCTGCCCGTGAACCAGTCCTTCACCTGCGAGGCGGGCCGCGGCATCTGGGGCTTCCCGAAGACCGTGGAGACGATCGCCTTCTCCGAGCGCGATGGCCGCGTGTCGTGCCGCTGGGAGTCGGCGGGCCGCCACGTGCTGACGCTCACCACGCGCCGCGGCGGCGAGCGCACGCTGCCGGACGCGGACCTCGTCACCTACACCTGGATCGACGGCGCACCCCACCGCACCCGCTTCCGCTCGGGATCGCGCGGCGTGGGCGTCCGCCTCGGCGGGGCGACACTCGAGCTCGGAGACCAGGCGGTCGCCGAAGAGCTGCGGCAGCTCGGGCTTCCGCGGCGGCCGCTCATGAGCGTCTGGATGGAGCACATGCACGGCACCTTCGAGGCGCCCGAGAAGCTCTAGACCGACGGGGAGGGATGGCATGGGGCGCGTGGTGGGACGACGTGGGCTCGCGCTGGGCGCGGCGGTGGCGCTGTTCGTGGCGGCAGGCTGCGGCGAGCACGAGGGACCGGGGGAGATCCAGGGCGAGGCGTTGCCCGCCGACGCAGTGAAGGTGCGCGTTGCCGCCCAGGCGGCCGACACCGACGGAGCCTTCCGGGACCTCGGCTACGACCAGCGGCCCCGCAAGCAGATCCTGTTCGGCGACCTCCACGTCCACACCACCTTCTCGGCCGACGCGTTCCTGACCAGCCTCGCGGTCCAGCAGGGCGACGGCGCCCATCCTCCTGCGGACGCCTGTGACTACGCGCGCTACTGCTCGGCGCTGGACTTCTGGAGCATCAACGACCACGCCGAGGCCTTGACCCCGCAGCACTGGGCCGAGACCCAGGACTCGATCCACGAGTGCAACGAGCGCTCGGGCGATCCGCGCAACCCCGACATGGTCTCGTTCCTCGGCTGGGAGTGGTCGCACATCCGTCCCGACGCCGGGGAGCACTTCGGCCACAAGAACGTGATCCTCTACGACACCGAGGAGGAGCGCGTGCCGGCGCGGCCGATCAGCTCCCTCGATCCCGAGGCGCCGCGCCCCGACATCCGCATCGGTCTCTTGAGCCGGATCCTGTTCCCGATCTTCGCTCCCGACACCCAGCGCGTGCTGGATCTCGCCAAGTACCAGCGCGAGATCAACGCGGTGCCGTTCTGCGAGGCAGGCGTGGACACCCGCGAGCTGCCCGAGGACTGCCACGAGGCGGCGCCCACGCCCGACGTCCTGTTCGAGAAGCTGGCCCAGGGCGGCTGGCAGTCGATCGTGATCCCCCACGGCAACACCTGGGGGTTCTACTCGCCGCTCGGCACGAGCTGGGACAAGCAGCTCGCCGGGAAGAACCACGACCCGCGCTATCAGACCTTGATCGAGGTCTACTCGGGCCACGGCAACTCCGAGGAGCACCGCGGCTGGCGCGAGGTGGCCTTCGACTCGCGCGGTGAGACGGTCTGCCCCGAGCCGACGCCCGACTACCTGCCGTGCTGCTGGCGGGCGGGCGAGATCATCCGCTCCCGCTGCGAAGACGACGTGGCGGCCGAGGCGTGCGAAGAGCGCGTGGCCGCGGCCCAGCGCAACTACCTGGACGCCGGGATCATCGGCTGGAGCACGGTGCCGGGCGTGGAGGTGGCCGATTGGCTCGACTGCGGCCAGTGCCGCGACTGCTACAACCCCGCCTACGACTACCGGCCCGGCGGCTCGACCCAGTACGCCATGGCACTCACGAACTTCGACGAGGCCGAGCCGCGGCGCTTCCGCTTCGGCTTCATTGCGTCGAGCGACAACCACTCGGCGCGGCCCGGCACCGGCTACAAGGAGATCGACCGCCACGACACCACCGAGGCCGCCGGCGCGAGCAGCGAGACCTGGCGCAAGCGGCTGGGCGGCGCGCCGGGCGAGCCGCTGCCCGAGTCCCAGCCGGCGGAGCAGTTCCAGCAGCTCGGCCAGTTCCTGCGCCGCGCCTACGCCGAGCGGCAGATGTCGTTCTTCATGACGGGCGGGCTGGTGGCCGTGCACGCCGAGGGTCGCGACCGCCAGGCCATCTGGCAGGCCATGGAGCGCCGGGAGGTCTACGGCACCTCGGGCGAGCGCATCCTCTTGTGGTTCGAGCTGACCAACGGCGAGGCCGGCCGCGTCGCCATGGGCTCCGAGGCCCGGGTCGCCGAGCCGCCGCGCTTCCGCGTGCGTGCGGTGGGCGCGGCGCGGCAGCAGGAAGGCTGCCCCGACTACGCCGTGCGCGGCCTCCCGGCCGAGCGCCTCGAGCACCTGTGCCGGGGCGAGTGCCACAACCCCGGCGAGGAGCACCAGCGGATCACGCGCATCGAGGTGGTGCGCATCCGGCCGCAGGTCCGCCCCGGCGAGCCCGTGGAGGATCTGATCGAGGACCCGTGGCGGCAGTTCGCCTGCGCGCCCGACCCCGCGGGCTGCGCCGTGGAGTTCGAGGACCCGGAGCTCGTCGCCGGCGGGCGCGACGCCCTCTACTACGTGCGCGCGATCCAGGAGCCGACGCCCGCCGTCAACGCTGCCCTGCTCCGCTGCAAGTACGACGCCGAGGGCAACTGCATCGAGGTGAACCCCTGCTACGGCGACTACCGCACGGACATGGCGGACGACTGCCTGGCCGAGAACGAGGAGCGCGCCTGGTCGTCGCCGATCTTCGTGCAGCCCTTCTAGCCCCGATCTCGGAGGCCAGCGTCACGTTCGTGGCCGCAGGCAGCAGCGAGGAGCACGGCGGCTCGGCTGCGCTTTGTTTCGGCTACAGGCGCCCCAGCCCCATCCGCTCCCTCCGTGTTTCGTCGGATCAGGGCTAGGTCCCTGCCGTGGGGCGGAAGGGGAGGGCGAGCAGCTCGCCGAGCCCCGGCGGTGAGGCCGGCTGGATCTGCGCCAGGCCGATCGTCATGGCCTCGTGGCCCGCTTCGGGCGCCTCGCGGTAGGTGCCGAGCAGGCGGTCCCACCAGGGCAGGTTGAAGCCGTAGTTGCTGTTGGTCTCGCGGGGCAGCGCCGAGTGGTGGACGCGATGCATGTCGGGCGTCACCAGCACGAGGCGCAGGGCGCGATCGAGTCGTCGTGGGATGCGCACGTTCCCGTGGTTGAAGAGCGAGGTGGCGTTCAGTAGCACCTCGAACGCCAGCACGGCCGCGACCGGCGCCCCGAGCGCCAGCACCACGGCCATCTTCCAGAAGAGCGAGAGCAGGATCTCGAGCGGGTGGAAGCGCAGGCCCGTGGTCACGTCGAAGTCCTGGTCGCTGTGGTGGACGAGGTGCAGCCGCCACAGGGCCGGCACGGCGTGGAGCACCACGTGCTGGAGGTAGAC
>Ga0302046_10005714_pt1 | contig 10929 bp, 10 predicted proteins | sample RVTome_11_FD_200261 | JGI IMG/M metagenome (GOLD analysis project Ga0302046, IMG submission 200261) | Soil microbial communities from uranium-contaminated site in the Upper Colorado River Basin, Wyoming, United States - RVT147D111 (version 2) ... | reverse complement strand
GATGAGCACGGTGCGCCCGGTGGGCGTGCCCTCGTCGTCGACGTTGAGCGAGCCGCGCCGGTTGGGGATGGTGCCGTCGTCGACCACCGTCACCAGCTCGGAGGCCACCTTCTGGCCCAGCCGGCCGGCGAACGCCGACACGCCCTTGCGGTTGAAGTCGCCCTCCAGCCCGTGGCCGATCGCCTCGTGCAGCAGGATGCCCGGCCAGCCGGGCGCGAGCACGACCGTCATGGTGCCGGCCGGCGCCTCGCGCGCGCGCAGCTTGAGAATCGCCTGGCGGGCGGCCTCCGCCGCGAAGCGCTTCCAGCGCTCGGCGTCCAGGAAGAAATCGAACGGCACCCGGCCGCCCCCGCCCCAGGAGCCGATCTCGCGCTTGCCGTCCTCCTCGGCGATGACCGTCACGTTGAGCCGGGTGAGCGGGCGCACGTCACCGATCGTCCACCCGGAGGCGGTGGCGATCAGCATGACGACCTCTTCGCTCGCGACGCTGGCGATCACCTGGCTGATCCGCGGGTCGGCCGCGCGGGCCTCGGTGTCGATCCTGCGCAGCAGCTCCAGCTTGCGGGCCAGCGCGGTGACGATCGGCGGCTCGGCCAGCCTGTAGAGGTCGTGGGCGGCCCGGCCCGGCACGGCGAGGATCGCGGAGGTGCCGGCGCGGTCGGCGATGGCGCGGGCCTGCCGGGCGGCCTCTTCGAGATTGTCGAGCGAGATCTCGTCGGTGTGGGCGTACCCGGTGCGCGTCTCGACCTGGGCGCGCACACCGGCGCCCTGGCTCACGTGGCGCGAGGCCTTCTTGACGACGTTCTCCTCGAGCACCAGCTCCTCGTTGACCCGGTACTCGAGATAGATGTCGGCGTCGTCGACCCGGCCGGCGAGGCTGCCCCCGAGCAGGCGTTCCATCAGGGCGGGCGTGACGTTGAACCGGTCGGAGAAGAAGCGCTCAGGGCTTCTGCGGGCGAGATCTTCCATGAGGTTCGGAGGGCTCCAATCCTAACGCGGCACCGGCCGCGTCCCAAGCTTTTCGCGCCGATTCGCACCCTACATTGTAGCCCGCCGTCCAAGCGCTCAAGCGGCCTGAAAGGCCTGGATTATCTCGTGGATTCGCCGCAGCCCGTGCATGAGCGAGGGGCCCGGCGACAGGACGTCCTCGCCGTCGATCTCGTGGATCTGGCCGGCCGCCACCGCGCTCACGCGGTCCCACTCCGGCCGGGCGGCGATCGCCCGCCGGTCGACCGGCTTGCCGCACCAGGACGCCAGGATGATCTGCGGGTCCCGCCGCACGACCTCGCCGGCGGCGACGATCCGCTCGCGCGCGCCGCCGCGCCCGCGCAGCTCGGCGAACACGTCGTGGCCCCCGGCGATCTCGATCAGATCCGAGACCCAGCCGATGCCGGCGATCAACGGGTCCATCCACTCCTCGAAGTAGACGCGGGGCCGGTCCGGCCACACCGAGGAGTACTCGCGGATCTGCTTGACCTCGTCGCGCATGTCGGCGATCAGCTCCCTGGCGGCCTCCTCCCGGCCCAGCGCGCCCCCGATCAACAGGATGGCGCGCAGGACGTCGTCGAGCGAGCGCTGGTTGGTGCACAGCACGCTGACGCCGGCCGCGATCAGCTCGCCGACGATCTCGCGCTGGAGGTCGGAGAACGCGAGCACCAGGTCGGGCTCGAGGGCCAGGATCCTGTCGGTGCGGAAGGTCGTGAAGCCGCCCACCCGCGCCCGCTCGCGGGCGGCGTCCGGCCGCCGCGCCGTGCCGGGGACGCCGACCACGCGGTCGCCGGCGCCGAGGGCGAAGGCGATCTCGGTGGTCTCGGCGGTGAGACAGACGAGGCGCCGGGGAAAGTCGATCCCGCTCTTGCCGTACACCGCGTCAGCCGGCGTGCGCCGGGCGCGCGACGTGCGCGAAGTGGCTGAGGAGCAGCCACGCGGGGAATGCCTGGACCAGCGCCCGTGGCCCCTCCACCCGCACGGCCCCCGACCGGAGCGCCTGCCCGAACGTCAGCTGCCCCATCCACACGCGGGCCAGCGCACCGGCGTCGGCGGAGACGGTGACGTCGACGTCGAAGCCGCGATCCTTCAGGCAGAGGTCCACCTCCGGACGCTGCAGGACGAGCCACCAGGTCCGCATCGCCTTGCAGTGCGCCGCCATCCCGCGGAGGTCGAAGCGCACGACGGTGCGCCCGGGGGGCAGCCGCTCCACGTCGATGCGGCGATGGACGTTCCACATCAGCACGCCGACGTCGAGGTTGTCCGGGTCGAACTGGTTGCTCGCCCAGCGCTGGCCCCAGGCGCCGAGGCCGTCCACGACGTCCCGGAACTCCTCGCCCGCTTTCGTCAGGCTGTACTCGCGACCCCGCCCGGCCGCCAGCGGGCGGCTCGAGATCACCCCGCCGTCCTCCAGCTCGCGCAATCGCTGGCTCAGCAGCGAGCGGGAGATGAGCGGCACGCCGCGCCGGATGTCGTTGAAGCGGTGCGCGCCGCAGAACAGCTCGCGCAGGATGAGCGGCGTCCAGCGCTCGGCGAAGATCTCCGCGGCCATCGCCACCGGACAGAACTGCCCGTAGCCCTTCATGGCCCAGACTCTAGGCAGCCGGCGGCCTCCCGGCAAGTCCATTTTTAGGGCTTGGCAGCGGCGTACCGGTCTGGGATCGTGTGGCCCTCGGGAGCCGGACTCTCCCGACCAGAGCAGGAGGGACGACGATGGTTGCCTCGCCGACCACGCCCACCGCCGGCAGGGTGCGCTCGGACTGGGTCGTGCTGGCGCGGGAGCTGGGTCCGCGCTTCGCGTCCCGCGCCGCCGGCCACGACGCCGCCGACGCCTTCGTCGCCGAGAACTACCGTGACCTCCGCCAGCACCGGGTGTTCTCGGCCGGCGTGCCGGCCGAGCTGGGGGGCGGCGGCGCCTCCCACGCCGAGCTCGCCGTGATGTTGAGCGTGCTCGGACAGCACTGCGGCTCCACGGCCCTCGCGCTGGCGATGCACACCCACCAGGTCGCGATCCCGGCCTGGCGGTGGCGCCACGAGACCACCGCGGTGGAGCCCTTCCTGCGCCGGGTGGCGGCCGAGGAGCTGATCCTCGTCACCAGCGGCGGCTCCGACTGGCTGGCGGGGTCGGGCCGGGCCGAGAAGGTCGAGGGTGGCTACCGCGTGACCGGGCGCAAGGTGTTCGCCAGCGGCTCGCCCGCCGGCGACCTGTTCATGACGATGGCGGTGTACGACGACCCCGAGGCCGGCCCGACGGTGCTGCACTTCCCGGTCGCGCTCGACGCGCCCGGGCTGACGGTCCAGGACAACTGGCGCACGCTCGGCATGCGCGGGAGCGGCTCGAACGACGTCAGGCTGGAGGGCGTCTTCGTGCCGGAGACCGCGATCGGCGTGCGCCGTCCCGCGGGGCGGTGGAGCCCCGCGTGGCACGTGGTCGCGACGATCGCCCTGCCGCTGATCTATTCCGTCTACGTCGGCCTCGCCGAGGCCGCCCGTGCGCTCGCCCTCCGCCAGGCGGCCGGCCGGCGGCACGACCGCGGCACCCAGGAGCTGGCGGGGGCCATGGAGACCGAGCTGGCCACCGCCCGGATGGCGCTGCGGTCCATGATCGAGGCGGCGGCGGCGAAGCCGATGGGGCCCGAGACGACGAACGCGGTGCTGATGGGCCGGGCGGTGACCGGCGGCGCGGCGATCCGGACCGTCGAGCTGGCCATGGAGGTCGCCGCCGGCGCCGGCTTCTTCCGCACCCTGGGCCTCGAGCGTCTCTTCCGCGACGTGCAGGGCGCCCGCTACCACCCCGTTCGTGGCGGTGCGCAGCGCCTGTACTCGGGCCGTCTGGCCCTCGGTCTGGACGTGAACGAATGATCTCTTCCGCCGCATGAAGAAGGAGAACGTGATGCGCAGCCTTGGGACACATGCATGGATCGGATTCCTGGCCGTGCTGATCCTGGCCGGCGCGCCGCGCGCCCACGCCGACGTCGTCACCGACGCCAATGCGAAAGCCGCCGCGATCGCGTCCAGGCACCCGGGGACGCCGATTGCGGTGAGGATGATGGCGATCGTCCAGGTCTCGGCCTTCGAGGCCGTCAACGCGATCACCGGGCGCTACCCGGCGTATCGCGCGAAGATGACGCCGGCGCCCGGCGCCTCGATCGACGCCGCGGTGGCCGCCGCCACGCGGGGGGCGCTGCTGAAGCTCATGCCGGCCCAGCAAGCGGCGATCGAGGCCGACTATCAGGCCGCGCTGACGCTCGTGCCCGACGGCCCGGCGAGGGCCAGCGGCATCGCCGTGGGCGAGCAAGCGGCGGCGGCGATCGTGGCCATGTGCGCCGACGACGGGGTGACCGCACCGGACACGTATCGCCCGCAGGCAGCCCCCGGCGTCTACGCGCCGACCCTGCTTCCCGCGGTACCCCACTGGGGCAAGCGCCGGCCCTGGGTGATGGCCCGCAACGATCAGTTCCGCCCCGGCCCGCCGCCCAGCCTGAGCAGCGACACGTGGCGGCGGGACTACGACGAGATCAAGGCGATCGGCGGGAAGAGCAGCACCCGGCGCACGCCCGAACAGACCGCGATCGCCAAGTTCTGGGAGGCGACGGCCCCGTCCGTCTACTGGCCGGTGGCGCGCTCGGTCGCCGACGTGCCCGGCCGCGACCTGACCGACAACGCCCGCCTGCTGGCGGTGGCGGCCATGGCCATGGACGACGCGCTGATCGCCGTGTTCGACGCCAAGTACACCTACAACTTCTGGCGCCCGATCACGGCCATCCGCAACGGCCACGACGGCAATGATGCGAGCACGCGTGACCCCGGCTGGACGCCGTTCGTCGACACGCCGATGCACCCCGAGTATCCGTGCGCCCACTGCATCGTGTCGGCGGCGCTCGGCGCGGTCCTCGACGCCGAGATCGGCGCCGGCCCGGCGCCGAAGCTCAGCTCCGCCAGCCCGACCGCGCAGGGCGCCGTGCGCACCTGGGCCACCGTCAACGACTTCACGCAGGAGGTCGCCGTGGCCCGCATCTACGACGGCGTGCACTACCGCTTCTCGACCGTCGCCGGCTCGATGATGGGCAAGAAGCTCGGCGAGCTGGCGGTGAAGACCGCCCCCCGACCGATCCGCTGAACGCGTCAGCCTGCCGGGGGTAGCCGCGTCTGGCGGCTACCCCTCGTACATCTCGCGCGTCGCGATGCCGCGCTGGAACGCCAGGTACTGCTCGCGGGTCATCGGCGGCTTCGCGGTGCTCAGCACCTCGCGGGCGCCGGCGGCGCCGTCGGCCAGCAGGTCGATGGCCATCGCGGCCAGGCCCTTGGCGATGCCGAGGTAGGCGAGCTGCTGGTCGACGATCTCGTAGTCGGCGCCGTGGCCGGAGCCGGTGGCGCCGCCCATGTAGGGGTGCAGGACCGGCATCACCATGCTGAGGTCGCCCATGTCGGTCGAGCCGGTGCGATGGCCGATCTGGCGGTAGTGCTCGGCGCCGACCAGCTCGGCGGCGTTGGCCTGGTACATCCTCGCCATCGTGGCGTCGCACGTCATCGGCATGTAGCCCGGCAGCGTCTCGATCTCGACCTTCGCGCCCAGCGCGAGCGCGCCCGCCCGCAGCGCCCGATCCACCTTCCGGTTGGCGTCGAGGATCGCCTCGACCGTGCGGCCGCGCACGTAGGTCTCCAGCCGCACCTCGCCGGGGATCACGTTCACCTGCGAGCCGCCGTGGGTGATGATCGGGTGCACCCGGATGGTGTCCTCGTCGCGGAAGGTCTCGCGGATGGCGTTGATGGCGGCCAGGCCGATCTGGGCGGCGTAGAGCGCGTTGATCCCCTGGTGGGGCGCGCCGCCGGCGTGGGCGGCGCGGCCGAGATAGCGCACGGTCTTCACGATGCAGCCGTTGTTGGAGGCCGGCACGCCGGTCCTGCCGTCCTCGGGGCGCGAGGTCATGTGGATCATCATCGACAGGTCGACGTCGTCGAAATGCCCCAGGCGCAGGAGCTCCGGCTTGCCGCCGAGGAACTCGAGCCTGCCCGCCCGCGCCTGCCCGACCCGCCACTCGACGTCCCCGTACTCCTCGGCCGGCACAGCGAAGAACACCACGCGCCCCGCGAGGTGGTCGAACGCCTTGCTGTCGAGCAGGCCCATGGCGGCGCCCAGCATCCCGGCCACCTGGGCATTGTGACCGCAGGCGTGGGCGGCGCCGGTCTGGGGATCGGCGACCGGATGGCCGGTGACCACGAGCCCGTCGAGCTCGCCCAGCAGCGCGAAGGTCGGGCCGGCGCCGGCACGCCCGGCGGCGTCGGCCCGCACCCCGGTCATCGCCAGCCCGCCCTTGGGCTGAAGGCCGAGCCGGCCGAACGTCTCCTCGACGAGGCGCGCGGTCTTCACCTCCTTGAAGCCCAGCTCGGGCGTCTTCCGGATCTGCTCGCCGAGCCCGATGATCTCCTCGCCCCGCCTGTCGATCGCCGCGTACACGCGCTGCTTCAGCTCGGCCCTGGTCATGGTCGTTCTCCGTTATGCCAGCCCGTTGGCCCGCATGGCGCGACGGTACGCCACCGCCACCGCGTCGAAGCGCAGGTGCAGCTCGGCGGCCAGGTCGAACGGGACGGCCTCCGGCCGCTGCGACTCCACCACCCGCTGGTCCTGGGCGAAGATCACGCGCTCGAACTCCTGCATCACGTCGTCGGGCTGGTCGAGGTTGTAGTTGCGCGCCACCAGACAGTACCCGATGCACCGGTCGGGCGCCACCGGCTGGGAGGCGAAGAAGTAGACCATCCGTTCCTGCGTGCCCCAGCCGATGTGCTCGACGATCGTGTACGGCAGGTGCAGCGCGTAGCGGGTCACGCGCCGTTGGGCCTCGCGGCCGGCCTCGGCGTAGACCGGGAACGCGTCGGTGTTCTTGCTGTCGGGCCGCGCGTACTCGTAGCGCAGGACGTCACCGTCCACGCGCACCTCGTAGGGCGCCACCACCGCCTGGTCGGGGTCGCCGAGCAGGCCGGGATGCACGAACGCGAAGTGGCCGAAGTCGGTGAAGTTCTCCACTTGCCGCGAGGCCTCGCAGCGCCAGGCGAACGGGCCCGTCGCCACGACTCTCCAGGCCGGGTCTTCCAGCTCGGGCACCTCCGGGAGTGGCTGCCGCGGCTCCTCCAGCGCGACCCACAGCAGGCCGTAGCGCTCGTAGCACCGGTGGGCGGTGACGCGCGCCCGCGCCGGCACGCCGGTGGGCTCCGCAAGCTGCGGGATGAACGTGCAGACCCCGCCGGCGCCGTAGCGCCAGCCGTGGTACGCGCACACCAGCTCGTCGCCCCTCACGCTGCCGAGCGAGAGCGCGGTGCCCCGGTGCGCGCAGAGATCGTCGAACGCGTGGGCGGCGCCGCGCGAATCGCGCCAGAGGACGAGCGGCTGGCCCAGCAGATCGGCCGGGCGCGGCGTCCCCGCGACCTGGGTGGTGTAGGCCACCGGGTGCCAGCAGCGGCGCAGGGCTCTCGTGCGGTCCGTGGACGCCTCGCTCATGAGCGCCCGTCTCGGCCGGGCGTCCAATGATATCCGCTCGGCCCCGCGCAGTGAGAGGATGTCGGCGGAGGGGCCATGGACTATCACCACGTCATCGAGGCCGCCGGTGTCGTGAGCCTGGGGCTCGTCGCGTACTCCTACCTGGTCCGCTGGTTCGAGGCCGCGCCGCCGGCCTGGCGGCGCGCCCGCCCGGTCGCCATCGGCGTGGTGTTCGGCGCCGTGGCGGTGGTGCTGATGATCTCGCGCATCCACGTGGGGGGCGACCGGTTCGTGGACGCCCGCGGGATTCCGATCGCGCTCGTCGCGCTAGTGGAGGGCGGGCCGGCCGGCGCCGTGGCGGCGGCCATGGCCGCCGCCTACCGCATCTGGCTCGGGGGCAGCGGCGCCGTGGCCGGCGTGCTGGCCATCGCGGCCATCGCCCTCGCCGCCGCCGGCGTCCGGGTGTGGGCCCGGCGCGACGGCGGGATCGGCCTGCGCCATTCGATCGCGCTGAGCCTGGCCGTGTGGGCGATCACGGCCGCCGCCTTCTTCCTGCTGGGCGAGTCGGGCCGGGCGATGTTCGCGCCCGTGTGGCTGCCGATCCTCGTGCTCGACCTGGTCGGCATCGGGCTCGTGGCGCGGCTGTTCGCCGAGGTCGTCGCCGCCCAGGCCGCCGAGCGCGCCCGCCGCGAGACCGCCCAGCTGCGCGCGGTGACCACGCTGGCCAACGCCGCGGCCCACGAGATCAACAACCCGCTCATGGCGGTGCTCGGGGGCCTGTCGCTGATCGAGCGCGGCGTGCCGGCCGATACCGACCAGGCCCGCTGGATCGCCGGCGCGAAGGGCGGCGCCGAGCAGATCCGCGACATCGTCAAGCGCATGAACCGCATCACGACGCTGGAGGAAGTGCCGCAGCAGGGCGCGCTGCCGCCGATGCTCGACATCAGGAAGTCGAGCGCGCCCTCCTGACGCCGAGCGCCTTCAGGAACCGCCGCGTCGCGTCCGCGGCCGAGTCGGCGGCCAGGATGCCGGAGATCACCGCGACGCCGCGCGCGCCCGCCGCCAGGACTTCTGCGACCCGCTCGGGCGTGATCCCGCCGATCGCCACGACCGGGATGCGGAGCCCGCGGCTCACGGTCGCGAGCCGCTCCAGGCCCTGGGGGGGGCCGAACGGACGCTTGCTCGGCGTCTCGTAGATCGGGCCGAAGGTCACCCAGTCGGCGCCCTTCAGCTCGGCCTCGACGGCGTCCTCGAGCGAGTGGACGGAGGCGCCGATGCGCAGCCGCCCACCGGCGATCGCCCGGATGTCGTCCACCGGGAGCGAGGCGCTCGTGCGCTGGACCGCGTCGGCGCCGACCGCGAGGGCGACGTCGACCCGGTCGTTGACGACCAGGGCGGCGTCCGTATCGCGCACCGGGCCCAGGAGGCGGCGGCAGAGGAACGCCAGGTCGCCTGCGCCCAGGTCCTTCTCGCGGACCTGCACGGCGGGAAGCCCCGCGGCCAGGCACTCGCCGACCACCGCGACGAGGTCCCGCCCGCGGGTCTGCGTCCGGTCGGTGACGAGGGTGAGGCTCAGCTCGTCCAATCCGGCAGGCCCTCGAGCGGCGAGGACGCTGTCGCGTACAGCTTCTTGCCGATCCGCCCCGCCTTGTACGCCAGGCGCCCCGCCTCGACGGCGAGCCTCATCGCCCGGGCCATGGCGACGGCGTCCCGCGCGCCGGCGATGGCGGTGTTCATGAGCACGCCGTCGCAGCCCAGCTCCATGGCGACGGCCGCGTCCGAGGCCGTCCCCACACCGGCATCGACGATCACCGGGACCGTCACCGTCTCGAGGATGATCTTGATGTTGTACGGGTTGCGGATCCCCAGCCCCGAGCCGATCGGCGCCCCCAGCGGCATCACGCAGGCCGCGCCCGCGTCCTGCAGCTTCCGGGCCGCCACCGGGTCGTCGTTGGTGTACGGCATGACGATGAAGCCCTCGCGCGCCAGCGTGCGGGTGGCCTCGATCAGCTCGGGAACGTCGGGGAACAGCGTCCGCTGGTCGCCGATGACCTCCAGCTTGACCAGGTCGCCCATCCCGGCCTCCCGGGCGAGGTACGCCGTACGCACCGCCTCGTCGGCCGTGTAGCAGCCGGCCGTGTTCGGCAGCAGCGTGAAGCGCTTGGTGTCGATGAAGTCGAGGATCGACTCGCCGGTGCCCGGCAGGCTGACCCGCCGGACCGCCACCGTCACGATCTCGGCGCCGGAGGCCTCGTGGGCCTCGCGCATGACCTCGAGCGTGCTGTACTTGCCCGTCCCCACGATCAAGCGGGACGTGAACTCCTTGCCCCCGAGAACCAGGTTGGTGTCGTACATGCTGCTACCCTCCCCCCATCGGGCGAACGATCTCCACCTTGTCGCCTTCGGACAGCGTCACCGTGCCGTAGGCGCTCTTCGGCGTGACCTCACGGTTGACGGCGACCGCCGTGTACTCGCGCTTGATGTTCAGGAGGGTCAGCAGGCCGTCCACGGTCGTCCCGGGCCCGACCTCCATCGGCTTGCCGTTGACGCTGATCTGCACAGACACGAACGGCCGCTCCCCTCCGAGGGTGCGGCCGTGCTTACCTCGCCGCCGTGTTCCCTTCGCTGGAATTACCCAGAGCAGGTTCGAGGGGTCCCGGGCCGCACCCGGTTCTCAGGAATCCTCCCCCCACGGGCGACGGGGTGGAGTATACACCCGCCAGAGGAGCTCCAGCAGCCGACGTCGCGGTCGCTCACTCACGCGGGCGTCGTTTCACGCGCACCCAGCACCCCAACGATGATCATCGCCGGCACAAATCGTCGAAAACCACTGCTGCCAAATGTGAGGCCAGCCGGTACATACGTCGATCTCAATAACCATCGATGCGTCGAGTCAGTACCGTGGCCGGCTTGTCGGCAAAGACGCTTGCGCGAGGCTCGAGCCATCGGCGCAGGCGCGGGCCCCGGGATCGGCGGAATGATCCCGATGGGGCACGTGGCGGGCTGTGGCACGTCGGCGCGGGAACCGCTCGGGATGGCCCGCAGAAGAAGCCCTCCTGGAACGCGCGGGCATCCTGGATCGAGCCGAAACGGAGCTGACACGACCATTCCTTGGGGCGGCGCCGGCGAGCCGCGCCGATCCGGGCCGTGGCCGAGGAGCTGCGCCTCGACGGGCACACCACCGTGATCTCCCTGCATGCCGCCCGCGATCGGACCGGGCCGCCATATCTCCAGGTGTCTGATATCGTCCACAGTTGTCACGAAGGCTTTCGAGGAATTCCGCTTGACACGATTCTGCATGTGCAGCGGCCGCCGGCCGCCAGCGTTGGCTGAAGGCGTCCCAGCGGGCCACCCGCGCGCACAGCGCCACCTTCGGCGGCCCGTCACGAAAAAGTCTGGCGCCGGCCGCGATCGCCTCCAGGCGCGCCTGCCAGAGGGCTCCGAAATCGGGGTGTAGAGTCGCCCCA
>Ga0302046_10005713_pt1 | contig 10930 bp, 11 predicted proteins | sample RVTome_11_FD_200261 | JGI IMG/M metagenome (GOLD analysis project Ga0302046, IMG submission 200261) | Soil microbial communities from uranium-contaminated site in the Upper Colorado River Basin, Wyoming, United States - RVT147D111 (version 2) ... | reverse complement strand
TTCACGGGTCACGTCCCGCAACAGGACCGGATCGGCCTCGAACTGGTACTTGTCGAAGTACTCAGTGGCCGTAGCTCCCGATCGCAGCGTAAACTGACCCTCGAGATGTGCCACTTCAAGTACACGACGAGCCAAGACTTCATTCATGCGCCCCCCAAAGCGTTGGCACTCCTTCGAAGGTGATGACTGGCAAGATACCCACAATCTGATCGCGTTCAACGTGCAGCGCTTCGCGGACGAAACCACGCCACCCAGATCTCCCTCGACCGAGGCTCGAGACTCGATAGGCCTTGTCCAATCTCCGTATCAGGTGATGCGCTGACCCGCATGCACCGTTACAGCCGATCCTTCAGCCACAAACGCCGAGCGTGGCGATCGGAGAAGCGTACGACCCAGCGCCAAGCCATAGAATTTTTCCGCATCGCCGTCGAAGCTTGCCACTCGCGCCGGCCAGACCCGCCACCGAGGATGATCAACCCGGTACTCAATGGTCCTTCCCCTCGGAGTCCCGGAGTACCCCCAGTAGTGCTCGGTGACGAAGTCGCATTCGGAACCAAGCTCCGGTAGCGTGGGAGCACCCGCAAATTCCGCGCGCACAGAATACGTCGAGTGGTCTGCCAACCATCTGTATTCCGCGATACCGGTTTGTCCCATCTTGGGCAGCTCGATTGAGGACACCGTAGGGTGCCTGACGTAGTTCTCCTGAAAAAGGCGGCGCGCGACGAGGGCGACCAGGGCTCGGGGAACGACCTCCTTGATGAACACCACACCCCGACGCCATCCATCCGGACCGCGACGCCTAACGTAGAATCGCAGGTTGATCTCGTCAAAATCTCCATGAAAGGGAAAGGGAATCGACAACACCCGCGTGTTCAAGAAACGAAATGCCACGAGTGTGACGAGTACCATTCCCCTCCACCGATCAAACACGGTGCCAACGGGCAGCAATCCGGACAAGAGAGGCGGATCGACCTCATAGTTCAGCATCACGAGATTCCGCCACTGAGCCGTGAGAAAAATCACCTGCCTCGTTCTCCCGGAGTTTCTTGATCAATCAAATCGTGTTCGAACAGGTCAACTTATCCTGCCTTGCGACCAACGAACACGTAGAACTGCTGATCGTCCAGCTCTGAGTGTACAAACGGAACCGAACTCGCTTCAAACCCGGCATCAGTCAGCAGGCGCATCCAGTCGGCCAGGCTGAACAGTCCTTCAATATGACGGTCGTGTTCCACATTTACGGACCCGTCCGGCAGGCGAAGCACGTACGCGTAATCAACTGTGTATGTCGTATCTGACGGATCTGGATCCCAAGTCCACTCGAGATATCGGAGCCCTCGATCCTGCCCATCGTGGCCTCCGTGTTCCGTTGCGGCACGGAAGGTCTCGCGAACATAGTCGGGGGCGAACAGCACGACCCCACCGTTCGCACAGTGCAAATGCGCGGTTTCGATGGCTTGAGTCAAGTCGGCCTCAGTCGTCATGTAACACACGGCATCGTGAACAAAGACACAATCAAAGACTCTTCCCAACCGAACAGTACGCATGTCGCCCTGAACGTGTTCGCACTCCGGGTTTAATCGCCGGCTCGTTTCCAACATGTCAGCGGATACGTCCACCAGGGTCATTTGCAGCCGAGCCTTCATATGAGAGGCGTTGTTCCCACCGCCACTTCCCAGCTCCAGAACGGTCCTGGGTGGCGTGCTGCACGACTCGACCAGGGTGCGCTGGTAGAATGTTGCTTCTTCCGCGTAATCCTCGGGGGCCGAGAGGAGCGGCCACCAGGAGGCAAGCTGCGCGTAGAGTTTCACTGCCCGTCCCGTCAACTCGTGCGTTCAATCAACCAGGGTCTTCAAGTCGACCGTAGACAGAAGTACGGTATCAGGATGCGCCAAAGTGTACTCCTTCTTCATTGATGAACACCGGACGTGCTCGCCTGCCATGCGGCGACCCTGGCGAGCCCTTGTGCATGAACATCGGAAAGCTAATCTATCTGACATGAAAGTCCCGTTCGCGTTGATCGTTGGAATCATGGCTGCTCTGGCGTTGCCCGGCTCGCCACAAGACCGCGCGTATACGATTCGTGCCATTCGCTACGGCACCATTCCTGAGTTTCCCGTCTCTTCCCTGGTGCGCGGCGCCGACCCTGAGGAACGCCTGGACATTGCCATGGTCTTCTGGCTGATCGAAGGCAACAATCACGTCATCCTGTTCGACACGGGATTCCATCGATCACAATGGTTCGAGCGTTTCCAGATCCGTGATTTCATATCACCCGATGAAGCCATCCGACTGGCGGGAGTTGCTCCGGAGGAGGTGACCGACATCGTCGTGAGTCACGCGCATTGGGACCATATGGGTGGGATCGATCTCTTCCCGAACGCTACAATCTGGATTCAGGCGGCCGAGTATGACCACTACACGGGAGACGCGTGGCAGGAAGGACGACGCGGTGGTGGAAGCGACGCCGCAGATCTGCTCGAACTTGTCAGGCGAAATACCATGGGGTCTGTCCGCTTGGTTCGTGGCGACAGTGTCGAACTCCTACCGGACATTCGCGTGTACACGGGTGCACGGCACACGTTTGCCTCCCAATACCTCACAGTCGGCACCGGGACCGTCACCCTTCTGGCGTCCGACAACGCCTATCTCTATCGGAACCTCGAGCGGATGCGACCGGTGGCCACGTTCGCCCCAGACGATACGACGGCGAACCTGGCGGCCCTTCAACGCATGCTGCAACTTGCTGGCGGAGTCGACAACGTCATCCCTGGTCACGACCCGGCAATGTTTGAACGCTACCCCACAATCGGACGGATAGCCAGGATTCGGTGACGACACATCCGGGTGGAGCAGGGCAACCGTTTCGTCAGGTACGGCCGTTCCTTCCCTTGAAACCCCATCGTGCGTCAGCGCGGATGGTTCACCAGCCCGACGCGACCTAACCTCGCGTCTTCTCCCGCCCAGCACGAAAGCGGCCCGGAGCACAAAGTCCTTTTCCTGAATCTGATGTGCCTGAACACCCGTTTCCGCACCACCGTGCCCGGGGTCGATCACGACGATCTGACGGTCCTGCCCAACTGTCGGACCCGCGATCAACAGCAAGACCGTCACGCAACTGGCACACATGGTAAATCGATTTATGAAACCTCGTGGTCCATGCGGACAATGCACTGCCTCGGTCGCCTCTCAGTCGCCCTCATGGTTCAGACAGGAATCGAACTATTTCGTTCAGCAGCCGATCACCTTGATTCGTGTCGAACAGGAATTGCGCGTGGGTATCCCCCTCCAGAATCACAAGTTCTTTGGGTCCGGGTGCTCGTCGGTACTGATCGCGGATGTCGGGGAGGCGGAGGACGCCATCGCCACTGAAATCGTCCCGACTCGTAATAAACAGCTTACGACCATGCATGCGTTCGGGCTCGGCAATCGGTGAATGCGCCAGAAGAACAAGGCGATCGATCTGGCCGGGTTCGCCTTCGACTGACGCTTGTGCCGCGGCCCACCCCCCAAAACTGGCCCCAACTACTGAAACATCCGCGGCTCCGGTTGCGCGCAGGTACCGCACGGCACCCAGGACGTCGAATTCGTAGCGTGGTTCTCCCGAGGCGGAGTCCGGACCACGTGACCGACCTCTGCCACGGAAATCGATCGCCAACACACGAAACCCCTCCGCTTCAAGTGCGAGTGCCTGGACACCCCAACTCTCCTTTGTAAACCTCCCACCGTGTGCCAGCACGACACCGTGGCTACCTCCTCCGTACTCGTGGGCGTAAACGATACCCCCGTCCGGCGTCGGAAATGATACCAACACCTGCGCCTGCATGGTGGAAATACTCGAAACCGTTAGGGCGAAGCCCGCGACCAGCGCGTTCATACCGGTCCAATCTCTGTGAAACGGGGAGTGCGTGCTGATGCGCATTCGCCCTTCGGCGGGCAACGGCTCCAATCCGAGGGTATCGATGATCCGTTGAATGGTCATATCCATTCATACACTGCTGATATGAGGTTTGCGGGCTCAGAACGCCGAGCGCCGAGGCGCCGCAGCGATCAAGATCTGTATCGGTTCCTCGGCGTTGCGGCCTGCGTGACGTCGGCCCAGTCATTCAATGCGTTGGTACACCGCGTGAGAAACCCCGGTGATCCTTCCATGGTCATCAAAGCGGATGTACTCGTTGTTGATTGTATTATGGTCTTCGGACAGGGTATTGATGATGATCTGCGTGACCCGTCCATTGCGCTTGTTCAGGATTCGTGTGGTCCGCTCGTCAACAATCTCCACCGCCGTTTCAGCGCTCTCCTGACCGGTCACGGTTCTGAAAACACCGTCGAAGAGCGTGACATATCCCCATCGCGATTCGCGACCACTGCTATTGGTGGATGCAACCGTTATCCTCATCCCACCATCATCATACGGCTCGTACGTCATGATGTTGCTGGCGGGCGGCGGAGCATCGGATTGCATGCGCCAGACGCCAAATCGCGGATTGTCAGTCTGTGCCGCGCCGGTAGCTACCCCGAAGATTGTCAACGCGGCAGCGGCCATCACTGAGGTCATCGGACGACTCATGAGTCGGCTCCTTTCAAGAGAGATCCAATGATATCGTCAGCGAACGCGGCCCGGAATGGGGGACACGCTGCTGTGATCGGGATTCCGCATGGATCAGCCAAGCTGGATCAGTCCGCAGAACGGCGTGCCGTCGCTTCGTTGATGAGCTGCCAGAGCGAACCCCCGTCGTTGCTCCGTTCCAGGCGAAAGAGTGCGAATCCGGTGCGATGTCGTAGTATCTGAATCGCACCATGAACTCACCACGCCCATCAAAGCCATAGCCGTCACCAGTGCGATGACCTCCGCGGACGGGAACCTGTCGACCGATGTTCATTTGTCCAGCACTCTGTGGTCGGCCAGCCACTCGGACACCGCCGCATCTACACCGTACGGAAACGGGACGCCATCCTCGACCCCCACATAGAGGAGCGCCATTTGCGCGACTTTTGTGAACACCCGCTCGTACTTATTGAGCCACACCCGCAGGTGGATCTTGAGCGCACCGAGGATCGGGAGCACGCCGCGAACGTTCGGATGTGTTTCAATCAGATCGAGAATCGCCCGATTGCCATCATAAAGCGTACTCTCCGTGATGCCCCGGATCTGAATGAATTCGAATCGTTCCTCCGTGTTCATATCGTCGTAGTACTTCAAGAAGAGACGTTCAAATTGAAGTCTCTCCCGGATGACGAGGCGATCGCGCAGCATGGCGACGAGCTTGTCACGAAGGCGAGCCTGCTGAATGAACGCCGCGTGTGTAGTTTCCAGGTGGTCTCCGATTGCCTGTATGACACGATACAGGTCACCATCGTTTGAGTGCGCCGGCGCGAGCACGTTTGCCTCGCGCATGTCCCGTGCGATCGTGAGAGCCAGGTCGTTCAACTGCTTGTTCTGCGCCGACTCATCAAGCGATTCCAACGGCTCTGACGGATCGTTGAAGGCCTGATACGGCTCAAGCACACTCCCGGGCCATGGGCAATACGCCACGATAAGTGGATACAAGCGGATGCGCTTTGCGTCGACCGCCTCCAATAGGGGAGGCAGCTCATGTTCTCTGATGAATTCTGACGCGAGGAATCCGGGCCCGATCAGCAGCAGGGCGGCACTGGTTTCACCAAGGACCGTCTCGATCTTCTCGCGCCACTTCTCTCCCGACTTGATGCCCTGATCACTCCACGGCGTGAGCGGTAGCGCTTCGCGAAGGGCATCCAGGAAGACCGTCAACCGCTGAAGCCAGCGACCGCTCATGTTGTCGTGATGGCTGTAACTGATGAACAATTTCTGCGTCACGTCTCACTCCGCAAACAGGGCCGGACACCAGCGCTCCAGACGCAAATGGTATCGACCCTCCCGGGTGGCCGCCAGGACAGAATGCAAAAGTCCCCTCAGTAGCTCCTGCCGCTCACGAAGATCGTAGATCCGCAAACACAAACCCATCACGCAACACCAGGTCTCCAACTTCGACGTTGATTGGGTGCGAAAACATCGGTCCGTCACATACGAACGTGTGAAATTCACCTCGTTCACCGCACGGGTCCACCGAGGGAGGCAGGTCGGCGAGCAGGCCGGCATTGAACGGACGTCCCGCGAATGACGGCTCAAGCACCTTTGGATCGACACAGGTCAGATACGCCGTGACTCCCGCGTCGATCATCTCTCCGGCGAGCCCATGGGTGTCGAGGCCCCACAGTGGAAAGAGTGGCTCGATTCGGGAAGGAGACAACAATCCCTCTCGGTAAGCCCGGATATCTTCCAGGAACAGGTCGCCGAAGGCCATACACTCGACACCATCGTCCTGAGCCCGCCTGATAAGTGAGGATACGGCTGCCTCGTACACAGCGTCAGGACATGGATACGGGATGTCGACCGCATGGACCTCCAACCCGACGGCGTCGGCTTGCGCATAGAGCAGATCCGATCGTGTCGCGTGCATGGCGACGCGATCGAATTCGCTGTTCACCGTGGTAACCAGTGCGCTGACGCTCACGTCCATGCGTTCACGCAAGAGTTTGAGCGCCCATGCACTGTCCTTACCCGTACTCCACCAGAGCCACGTGTTTCGCGCGGCCTCCCCCTGAGTTCCCGGCACTACCGATGCCTCTTCATCGGCAATGCCGGCGACACCTGCACGGATCCCACCGCAATTGAAGACGGGCTATGAAGACAGTCGAATCGAAAAACCGATGGACAGCACAGGATAATATTGAAACATCTCGAGGTCTTCCTCAGCGGAGACGCGCTCTGCTTCCAGATCCGCCTGGAACGAAGGGAGCAGAGTAACCGGGCCGTCCGCCGTCAACGCCACCTCAGGTGCTCCCTGGAATGCCACGCCGAGGTCCAGGAAAAATCCGATTCTCGACGCGGCGGGGTTACCGAATCCGATGCCGATGTACGGACCGAGGTCATCGTTGATGATCGAGCCGATAAGTGTACCTACTTGACTCGGGGTATAAACATCGTCTCCGATCTCGACGTCGTCGCTCAGCATTCCGACCAGATTGATATCGTCCGAGGACGCAAACAGGCCACCGCTCAACCGTAGTCCGCCAAGGAGATAGAGATCCAGAACAGCGGTGAACTGCGGTGAGGGGAGGTCAATCGTGTAGTCGAGATCTGACACAGTCAGGTCGATGTCCGTCGGAAAGAAGTTGGCCCCGGCGCGTATCCCGATACGCGGCGTGACTGCGACAGCCACGTCAACACCAAGTCCGAGCGTACCCGCGTGCCCGGCCACACCAAGGCCTTGCGCACCGAGGGGGGCAACCGTTGTGAGGGAAAGGATACAGCCAGCTAACACGTAACGCATAGATGTCCTCGCAAAGTTAACGTCAAGTTGTTACCGTCAGGAGAAGCAAATCAACTCTGACCATCAGGCCGACTCACCACGCGATCAAGTATCATCAGAACCGCCGGTCCGTCAGGGGTTATTATCGGACCGGCCGGGCCAAACCCAACCCGCTCGTAACATCGTATGGCCCGCAGATTCTCAGGGTGCCCAGTGTACCCGGCTTCGCGCCATCAGGCCACCAAACGTCCCGGAAACATCAACAGAAAGTGTTCGTCCTCGAGATTCACCCCCTGCCCCAGGTTGCAGGCAAGATGTGCGCAGCAAAGTCCGAGAACCTGCAGGCAATAAACAACGTACCAGATGAAGGTCTTTCGTATATAAAAGGAATACCGAATCTTCGAGGCCTCCAGCACACCGTGTTCACACGTTGACGGCCTTCCTGCATGACCTCCGACCGCAAAGACATCCACCAACTTTCAGGGACTGGACTTCACCGCTTCCAACGGCATGTACGCTGGAAAATAGGTAGTGGACTCGATTGATTGACTCGACCGATCAGAGCCGAAGCCAACGGTTGGCTGTTGAAGGTGTCAAGATCCGGCGCCAGTCCGTTATGTTGGGTACAGCCTGGAGGGGGACCGTAAAGAGTGCCCCGAGGAACGTCGCAAGGTGAAACGTAGATTGTCGCCCAGACCGAACCCGGTCGGAGACAGTGTGCGGACTGGGAAAGAAAGTGAGCAAATGTACCATGACGGGTGCCACCGCTCACGTCCCTGATGGTCAACCCCACCTTGATCCCTGCAAGCCAGATGGGCTACGTGGCCGTGGTCGGGTTCTCAACACGCAGACGATTGGATTCGTATTTCCTCCGTGACTATAGACGCGAACAACGGTTTCTCGCCCCGCTCGGGGCACCGCATGGCGAGTGCCGGAATGGGCCTTATCATCGGGCTTGGTCTCAGTACGGGCTGGTCGTGCTCCAACGAGGGTCAGAGTCAGACCAGCGGAGGCCGGAATCGGGGACGTGATGTAATCGCTCCCGTCGCCGTATCCGTGGTAGCGTCCCAGGATCTGGCGCGGCGGGTTACGCTTGCCGGGCCGGTCGAACCGATTCGGATCGTCGAAGTGAACAGCCGGACCGCGGGTTCCATCAACACGGTTCGGGTCGTTGAGGGCGACCGTGTGCGAAGTGGTCAGCGTCTCGCGGAGCTGGATGCGCGGGAAACCGAAGCGCAACTGGGACGGGCCCGAGCCGTTCACTATAACGCCGAGACCGCGTTCCGTCGTTCGGAGCAGCTCGCTGCTTCGGGCATCGTGACCAATGCCGAATTGGAGCAGGCCCGGGCGTCATACGAAACGGCCAGGAGCGACGTGACCCTTTGGGAAACGCGTCTGGATTTCACCAGGATTCTGGCCCCCACTGGGGGCATGGTGACTGCCAAGTACGTGGAAGCTGGAAGTGCCGTCTCCACAAATCAGCGTCTCTTCGACATCGCCGACGATACCCTCCTGGTAATCCGTGTCCAAATGTCCGAGCTGGACGTTGTCCATGTGAGGCGTGGTGACACCGTCCAGATCGAACTCGATGCCTACCCTGGCTCTCAATTTGATGGTACGGTGCGTCGGATTTTTCCGAGCGCGACCGCGCAGACGCGGCTGGTTCCGGTCGAGGTCGCTTTGGCGCCAACATCCGGTGACCGGGCCCCACGGGTTGGTTTTCTCGCACGGGTCCATTTCAGCATCGAGCGCCGACGTGATGTGCTTGCAGTCCCGGCGTCGGCACTGGGCGCAGGCGCGAGCGGCACGTTTGTCTACCTGGTTGAGGCAGACACCCTTATCCGACGATTCATCACAACCGGTTTGACATCCGAGGGGATGGTGGAAGTGGCGGCCGGCCTCGAGGGGGGCGAGTTGGTGGTAACGTCTCCACAGCTGAACCTCCAACCCGGTGCACAGGTTCGGGTCTCGGGTAATACCGAAACCCCATCTGAAATAGATTCGATCGGCTCCGCCACAGGATTGCGCTAAAATGCCTCCACATCGCACCATTTCCAGCCTCGCCATTGTTCGTCCGGTTGGGACGATTGCTCTTGCGTCCGTTGTCGTGGTGCTGGGGTTGTACTATGGGCGTCAATTGGCGATCGATCTGCTACCGCAGATCGTGTACCCACAGGTTCGTGCAAACGTGCGGTACCCGGGCGTTGCCCCGGAGGTCATGGAGGAGCAGGTCACGAAGGTTCTCGAGACCAGTCTTGCCACCACAGAAAACCTGATCCGTATCGAGTCGGAAACCCAGGAAGGGCAATCCAGCATCAGTCTTCATTTCCGGTATGGCACGGACATGAACTTCGCCCTCCAAGACGCTTCGAAGAATCTCGATCGCGCGAGGTCTCGTTTGCCGGAAGACGCGGATCCCCCAAGCATCTTCAAGTTCGATCCGTCACAGGCTCCGGTCTTTGAAGTCGGGTTCAGTTCGGCCGTTTGGAATCTGATCGACCTTCGGCGGTGGGTGGATCTTCAGCTCGTTCCGCAGCTCCTCACGGTGGAGGGTGTCGCTTCAATTGATGTAGCCGGCGGGCTCCAACGAGAGGTCCAGGTGGTGCTCAACCAGGAACGCCTGCGCCACTACCGCCTCACGGTCAGCACGATCCTCGATGCACTGCGAAATGAGAACCAGGACGTTGCGGCGGGCAACGTTACGTCGGAGACGTTCGAAATAGTCAGCAAGACGGCGGGAAAATTTCGCGACGTGGAAGACGTGCGCTCGATACTGCTGAGCGTTCCGGGAACCGGACAGCGGATCCCGCTGTCCGATATTGCCGTGATAACGGACTCACACAGGGAACAACGATTGTGGTCCCGGCTGAACGGCGTGCCGGCCGTAAAGCTCTCGGTTCGTAAACTCCCGGAGTCGAACACCGTCACCGTTGCTGGCGGCGTGGGCGGCAAACTCACGGACCTTGCTGAAACGCGCTTTATACCGGGCGACATCGATTTCCGGGTCGTTTCTGACCAGTCGTTCTTCATACGCAGCGCCGTTTCGAGCGTTCAAATGGCGGCGCTGGTGGGTGCCGGACTCGCCATGCTCGTGGTCCTGCTCTTCCTTGGGAGCCTGCGGAAGACGTTTGTAATCGGCCTGTCGATTCCCATCGCCATCCTGGCCACACTCTTCCTGATGGGAGTTGGGGGCCTGACACTGAATATCATGACGTTAGGCGGACTTGCCCTCGGCGTTGGCTTACTCCTGGACAACTCGATCGTCATGCTCGAGAACATCTTTCGACACTATTCCCGGCCCGGCGTAAGCCCCGAACGTGCCGCACATGAGGGGTCAAAAGAGGTCACGTCGGCCGTCGTGGCGTCCACCCTCACCAATCTCGCGGCGGTCATACCGTTCCTCCTGATAACGGGTCTTGCCGCACTCATCTTTCGGGAATTGATCCTGACGATTTCACTCGCGATGATCGCGGCGCTCTGCACAGCCCTCACACTCGTACCCATGCTGGCAGCCCAACTCGCAAAGGTACGGTGGACAAGCGGCCTCTCTGGTTCCAAACCACAACGAGCCTTCAACTCACTCCTGACGAAGACCA
>Ga0302046_10005712_pt1 | contig 10931 bp, 10 predicted proteins | sample RVTome_11_FD_200261 | JGI IMG/M metagenome (GOLD analysis project Ga0302046, IMG submission 200261) | Soil microbial communities from uranium-contaminated site in the Upper Colorado River Basin, Wyoming, United States - RVT147D111 (version 2) ... | reverse complement strand
CACGCCGTGTTGGGGTCGAGCCCGATGAAGATGAACGCGCCCGGCACCCCGAGCGTCTCGAGCTCACCGGTGTCGCGGTTTCGGACGCGGATCTCGTGGAGCTTCGAGTCGGCCCCGACGAACTCCTCCACCTCGGTGCGGAACCGCACCTCTATCTGCGCGTGCTCGAGCGCCTTTTCAGAGATGACGTGGCTCGCGGTGAGCTCGCTCCCCCGCACGAGGAGGGTCACGCGGTCGACGAACCGGGTGAGGAACAGGCTCTCCTCCGCCGCGCTGTTCCCACCGCCCACGACCGCGACGGGGCGGCCCTTGTAGAACGGCCCGTCGCACGTGGCGCAGAAATGGACCCCCGCGCCGAGATAGTCCTCTTCGCCGCGAACGCCCAGCCGCCGGTACTTCGTGCCCGCCGCGATCAGCACCGCGAGGGCGCTGTACTCTTCCCCGCCGGCGGTCTCGACGCAGTGGTAGTTGTCGTGCTGGTGGAGACCAACCACCTGCTGCGCCTGGAGCAGCTCGACGCCGAAGCGCTCGGCCTGTGCCCTCAGCCGGGCCGACAGCTCCTGTCCGCTCACCCCGTCCACGAAGCCGGGCACGTTGTCGAGGTGGAGGGTGGCCGCCGCCTGGCCGCCAAAGGCCGCCCGCTCGATGACGAGCGTGTCGATCCCTTCGCGTGCCGAGTAGAGCGCCGCGGTGAGCCCCGCCGGACCACCGCCGATCACGATGAGGTCGTAGTGGTGGCGCTCCGCGGTGGTCTTGAGACCGAGCCTCGCGGCGAGCTCCGCGTTGGACGGGTTGGTGAGGACGGTCCCGTCCCCGAACACGATCGTCGGGATCCGGCGCTTTCCCTCGTTCTCGCGGATCACGAGTGCCTCGCCGTCGGCGTCCTCCTCGACGTCCACCCAGCCGTAGGGGATCTGGTGCTCGCCGAGGAACGTTTTCGCGCGGTGGCAATCGGGGCACCAGAAGGCCCCGTATATGGTGATGTCGGGCTCGCTCATGATCGACTCCCGGGTGCATGGCCAACGTCCTGGTGACAGAACAATTCCGGGTTCCCCACCGACCCGTCCGTCAAGCGCGGGTCGGTGCGCCCCGCCGCAGCCACATGCGGGCCGCGAGGCCCGCGAACGCGCCCGCCGCCACGCCGGCACACCCCCAACCGGACGGCGACAGGATCACGGCGACCCCGGGGACGATCAAGAGCGCCGCCATCCAGGCCGACGCCGCGAGAGGGAGCCACTTCGGCGCCACCCACAGTCCGAGCGGAAGCGCGAGCAGAGCCATCCAGGCGAGATCGAGCCACTGCCCCCGGCGACGCGCGAGCCGATCCGGATACATGAGGAGGGCCCACGCCCTGGCGGAGGGTATGCGGAGGATCTCCCAATCGGGCGAGGTCGGCGGACCTCCGGCCGGGGCCGCGCTCCCCCGGGGGCGTGCGCCACCAACGCGGACCCGGACTCCGTGCCGGATCGCCGCAACGGTGAGCCGTACCGTATCCCCCACCATCCATCGACTCGTCGCGTCCGGCACCCTGAAGTCCGGCCGGCCGAGTCGCAGGCCGAGGCCCTCCGTCCGGTAACGAATCACGAGATCGCGGTCGTCGACTCCGATCAGGAAGAGCTCCCGCTCCGCCCCGTCGAACAGACCCAGGATGGGTGAGAGGCGCTCGGGCGCCCGCCCGGCCACGAACGCGACCTCGATGCGCGCGCCGTCGAGCAGGGCGCGGCGCACGCTCGCGGAGGCGGCGAGCGCCCCGTCGCGGAGCGGGATCGTGTCGATCGAGGCTTCGATCACCTCGCCCGCGTACGTCCCGAGGTAGGCGAGGTCGGGGGTCCACCGTGCGCTCCAGCCCCCCTCCGTGAGCTGCGGCGCGAGCGCCAGCGGCGTCCCGAGGACGAGCGCGATCCCGAGAGTGCACCAGGCGACCGTCAGCCGCCGGGCCGCCCGCAAGTCGGGCCGGAGCAGGTGCCGGCGCCACGCATGGAGCGTAACTCCGGCGGACGTGCCGAAGCCGTTGTACAGCACGTCGCCGAGCGTTGGATATCTGTCAGGGATCGAGAACTGCGCGAGCTCGATCCCGAGCGATGCCGCCAGCCCGATCGCGAGACCCAGGAGGGCGCCGCGACCCGTCGCGCCGAGCGCCACACCGAACGGGACGAACAACGCGACGTTGAGAATCGCATCGGAAAGCCCCCGTCCTCCACACAGGACGCATAGGAAAGGGATGCGCTCGTAGGCGGTGGGGCCCGGGACGAGCGTGACGAGAAGGACCGGAGCGATCGTTGCCGCGAGAGCGAGCTTGCGCGCGGAAGACCCCGTCAGGAGCTCACCCCGTTCCGAAGAGTCTGTCGCCCGCGTCGCCGAGACCCGGGAGGATGTACCCGTGCTCGTTCAGCTCCCGGTCGAGCACCGCGCAGAACACGGGGACGTCGGGGTGATCGCGCTCGAGACGCCGCACGCCCTCGGGCGCGGCGACGATGCACATGAGTCGAATCCAGCTCGCCCCGGCCGCTTTCAGGTACGTGATCGCGGCACTCGCCGACCCGCCGGTCGCGAGCATCGGATCGGTCACGATGAAGTAACGGCTCTCCGGGCGCGGCGGTATCTTGAAGTAGTAGTCGATCGGCTCGAGCGTCTCGTGCTGGCGCTGGAGGCCGATGTGGCCCACCCGCATCGTCGGCAGGGCGCGCATCACGCCTTCGACCATCCCGAGCCCGGCCCGCAGGATCGGGACGAGCGTGGTTCGGTGGCCCGCGATGCGGACGCCCTGAGTTCGTTCGAGCGGAGTCTCGACCTCGCAGGGCTCGACAGGCAAGTCGGCCGTCACCTCGTAGGCCATGAGCATCGCGATCTCGTCGACGAGCTCCTTGAACAGCTTCTTGCTCGTCTCCGTGTCGCGCAGCAGGGTCGTCTTGTGGCCGAGGAGCGGGTGATCGAACACGATGAGGTTCCCGTAGTCCTCGTGCCGTCTCGCCGTCATCAGGTCTCGCGTGTCAGGGGCATTCGACCCCCCTCAGGGGTCGATCGCGATCGTGGGCACGTCGCCGCCCGCGGTCTCGAGCACACCGATCACCGTCGCTTCGTAGCCCGCCGCCAGCAGTCCTTCGACGGCGCGATCGACGTTTCGAGGGGAGACCGCGGCCAACAGCCCCCCCGAGGTCTGTGGATCGTACAGCAGCTCACGCGTCACGTCGTCGATGTCGTCCGACCACCGTACGTGACGATCGGTCGCGTGTCGATTCCTGCCCGTGCCGCCCGGCACGCAGCCGGCCATCGCGAGCTCGATGGCGCCCGGCAGCACCGCGGGCGCCGATGCCCGCAGCCGCGCGTCCAGACCCGACGCCCGGCACATCTCCCACAGATGACCCAGCAACCCGTACCCCGTCACATCGGTCACACCCTGCACGTCGCACCCCTCGAGCACCACGGCCGCGTCCCGGTTCAGGCGTCGCATGGAGGCCACCGTGACGGCGAGCGTCGCGTCATCGACCTGCCCGCGCTTGAGCGCGGTCGTGACGATCCCGGTCCCGATGGCCTTGCCGAGGACGAGGGAATCTCCGGCCGCTCCCCCGCCCTTCCGCCACAGATCCTCGGGGTCCGCGAGACCGAGGGCGACGAGGCCGAACTTGGGCTCGGGGTCGTCGATCGAATGGCCGCCGGCGATCGGGATTCCCGCCTCGGCGCACACCTCGGCGGCCCCGGCCAGGATGGCGCCGATGATCTCCGGGCCGAGCCGGCCCACCGGGACTCCGAGAATGTTGAGCGCGAACAGGGGCCGGGCATGCATCGCGTACAGATCGCTGAGCGCGTTCGCGGCCGCCACCGCGCCGAAATCACGTGGATCGTCGAGCAGCGGCGTAAAGAAATCCAGCGTGGCCACGAGCGCCTGACCCCCGCCGAGCGCGTACACCGCCGCGTCATCACGGCGATCGAGCCCGATGAGCAGCCGATCATCGGGGATCACGGGAACGTGCTTCAGGATGCGGTCCAGATCCTCCGGACCGAGCTTGCAGCCTCAACCGGCGCCGTGGGAGTACTGGGTCAGCCGCGCCGCCTCGGCCGACGGCGTGTTCACCAGTTCTTCTCGACCACGGGGTCGTTGAATCGGTTTCGCCCCATGACACGATCGCGGATCGCCGCCTCCGCGTCGCCCGCCTGGTCGAGCAGGGCCGCCGCCTCTTCCGGCGACAGCATCCGATCGTCGCCCTCCCCCCCGCCGGGTGCGCCGCCGGCGCCGGAGCCTCCCTGCGAGTCCGCTTGCCCACCCTGGTTACCCTGACCACCCGATTGCTCATCCTCTTCGAGCCAGCGCTCGACGAGCTCCAGATTCCAGCGCGCGTCCTCGTCATCGGGCCGCCGACGAAGCACCTCCCTGAACGCCTGTCTCGCCGCGTTGAGGGCCGACCGCCCCCCGTTGGGGTCCTGCTGCTGGTAGCGACCGTCGAGGGCCGTGCTCAATCCGTAGTTGTACTGACCGCTCAGCCGTACCGCCTCGCGGTCGCTCTGAAACGCGATCTGAAGGGGAGTCTGCGCCGGGGCGACCTGACCATCGAGGAGCAGAGCGGTCCCGAGGTTGTAGTGGTCGATCGCCTCGTCCGAACCCTCCGCCGCCGCCCGGTATCTCTCGAGCGTCTCGGGCGCCACACGACTGGCACCCCCCGGCACGGGGGCGTCCTGCGATGCGGCCGCCAGGGCCACCGCGGCTACCATCACCAGGGCGGCGTCTCTCCACCTTCCGGACATCGTCATCCCTCCGCCTCGTGCATCGATCAACCTCGCGGGAACAGGAAGCCCTCGCCCCATAAACTGGCGAACGCGAGGACCAGCAGAAAGCCGACAGCCGCGTCATCGGGCGCCGGGATGGGGTCGGAACCCTCGGAAATCGCGCGCTCGAGCCCGCCGATCCCCTCGGCGGCGTCGACGTAAAGACCTCCGGTGGCGGCGGCGATCTCGCGGAGCGCCCCGTCCTCGAGGCGACTGACGACCGGCTGGCCATCCGGTCCTTCCAGATACGAGGTGCCGCGCCTCCGTCGCAACGCCGTCGACGGATCCAGCGAAGCGTCCCGGGTGAGGGGGATCTGGGCACCCGCGGCCGTCCCTATCCCGACTGCGTGAACCACGATCCCGGCCCCCCGCGCCCTGTCGAGGGCATCCTGAGTCGGCTGTCCGACGGTCTCTTCCCCATCGGAGAACAGCACGATCGCCTTCCGGGCGTCCGTTTCACCCCCCGAAAGCAGGTCGATGGCCTGGGTGAGCCCCGCTGCCAGCGAAGATCCCCCCAGCCCCACCGCCGCCGGACGCACACCCTCGACGAACATCTGGATCGCGTTCATGTCTGTGGTCAACGGCGACAGGACGTACGCGCGCCCGGCGAAGTAGACGACTCCCAGACGACCGGCGACGCGGGTCGCGAGCCGGCCGGCGAGCGATCGCTCCGCGGCCAGCCGGCTGGGAGCGACGTCTTCGGCCAGCATCGAGTTCGACGCGTCGAGGACCAGGATCGTCTCCCCCCCCTGCGGATCCGTGCGCCGCACCTCCGCCCGACCCGTGCGGCTGGCGAGCGTGAGCGCCCACACGCCGATCCCGAGGAGGGCCAGTCGCACGAAGCCGATCCGCGAACGCGGCAGACGCACGAACCTGCGCAGCAACCCTTCGTCCGCCAGCCTCGCGCGCTCTCGATCGGCGCGTCGCGAGGCCAACAGACGCAACGCCATGGCCGCCCCGGCCAGCGCGAGAGCGAGGAGGATCCCGGGCACGGCGGTCAGGCCCAGACCCGACGCGCGCGGGTCGCGCTCGCCAACAGCTCGGCCAGCAGGAGCGCCAGCGCTGCGAACAGGAGCTCGCGCCGGATGCCTACCCTCTCCTCTGTGCGGATCTCCCTGAGCGGAGTCGTCTCGAGCTCGTTGATGCGATCGTAGATCCGGGTGAGCCCCTCCGGATCGGTCGCGCGGAAGTAGAGCCCTCCGGTCTGCGAGGCCATCTTGTCCAGCAGCTCATCGTTCACATGGACCCGCACGTTGGCGTACTGGTATCCGAACGCGGTCCGGGCGACGGGGACGGGCGCGACGCCATCCCGCCCCACCCCGATCGTATATACTCGGATGCCGAGCGATGCCGCGGCGGCGGCGGCATCCTCGGGCGAGATGCTGCCGCTGTTGTTGTCTCCATCGGTGAGGAGGACGACGATCTTGGATTCGGGCTCGAGATCGCGAAGCCGGTTGGCGGCCGTGGCGAGCGCGACGCCGATCGCCGTCCCGTCCCGGAGCTGACCGGCCTCGAGTCTCTCCACCGAGTTTTCGACGACGGCGTGATCGAGGGTCCCGGGCACCATGGTCAGCGCCTCGCCGGCGAACGCGACCAGCCCCATCCAGTCCGATTCGCGTCCCTCCACGAACCGGATCACCTCGCGCTTGGCGACCTCGATCCGGTTGTCGGGTCGGAAATCTTCCGCCAGCATCGAGCTCGAGATATCGACCGCGAGCATGATCGCGACCCCCTCCCGCTCGGACTCGACCCGCTCCCACACCCGGACGGGCTGTACGAGCGCGATCGCGACGAGCGCGAGACTGGTGGAGCGGAGCACCGTGGGCGCGTGCCACCATATCCGTGGACGCGAGCGTGTCGGGGCGAGTCGCGCGGGGTCGGGGTACGGGAGCCGAACCCGTTGCCGCTTCATCAGCAGCCACCCCATCGGGATGAGCGCCAGCAGCAGGAGAAACGGCAACCCCTCGACCGAAAAGCCGCTCACGCGCCCCCCCTGTCCTCACCCGCTTCGGCCACGCTCGCCCCGTCATCGGCCGGCATCTCGGCGCGCACGAATCCTTCCGCCGCGTCGAGCGCCGACGGCGGTCCGGAGTCGTGGGCGAGGACGCGCCCGAAACGCACGACGAGCGACGACTGGAGGGCCCGGATCAGGGTGGCGCCCGCCTCCGTGAGACCGACGAGCGCGCGACCCGGCGACCATGTCCGGGTGCGATCGACGTAGCGGCGCAGCGCGTGCTCGTACTCATCGAAGAACTGGTCCCCGCTCACGGCTCCGCTCGCCCATTGCGCCCGCAGGCGAGCAAAATCCTGGAGCGCGAGCTCGGCCGGCGCGAGGAACGGCGCGGAGACGAGCCGTGTGCGGCGACGTCGCATCGTCCACCAGGCGAGCGCTACGAGGGGGATGAGCAGCAGCAGGAGCCACCACGGGAACGCGCGCACACGCAGGAAGGGCCGCGCGTCTCTGAGCTCGAGCCCCGGGTCCCCCGCCGGGAGGATGCTGAGGACCTGGACGACCGGCGGCACGAACGTGAGCGGCCCCGCCGGCTGTCCATCGCGTTCGAGCGTCACCTCGATCGGCGGAATGCGGATGGCCTCAGCCTTCCAGGCCACGAGCGTATAGTACGCGCGCCAATCCGTGGCCTCGCGAGCCGACCGGATCTCGACCGCACCGCGCTGCTCGAGCTCTTCGGGCAGCGGCAAGACGGCGGGGAACCGGACCTGACCGGTGGCCGGCAGGGAGACGGTGAGCCCGAGCGTGAACGTCTCGCCCACCGCGACCGAATCGGGATCGATCGCCGTCGCCAGGGCAGGAACTCCGGATTGGGCGGAAAGACCCGCCACCGCGGAGGCCATGAGGATCGCCGGCGGTCCCGGCAGCCCGAGGATCCACGCGCGGGCGAGGCGCGAGCATCGGCTCACGTCAGGGGCTTCCGGCCGCGCGCCGCGAAGAACATCGCGAGGGCGGCCTCGAACGACTCGTCCGTCCGGATGCGAAGACGATCGACACGGCAGCGCGCGAAGGTCGACTCGAGAGCCTGCTCCTCGACGGCCGCCCGCCCTTCGAGCGCCGCGCGCACTCCGGCATCACCTAGATCGACGACCCGCCGCGCCCCCGTCTCGGGGTCCTCGACCTCCACCCAGCCGGACTCGGGCAGGGTGAGCTCCGCCGGATCTCGCACATCGACCGCGACCACATCGTGACGCGCCGCCAGCGACAGAAACGGTCGCGTCAGGCCCTCCACATCCACGAAGTCGGAGATGACGAACACGAGCGACCGCACCGTGAGGAGTCGACTCGCGGTCGCCAGCGCCAACCCGATGTCGGTGCCCTTTCCCTCGGGCTCGCACGACACGAGCTCGTAGAGCAGGCGCAGATTGCGGTTCCGTCCGCGGACGGGTCGCGCGAAGCGCTCGATCCGGTCCGTGAACAGCAGCATCCCCACTCGATCCCCGCTCCGGATCGCCGCCATGGCCAGCACGCTGGCCACGCGGGTGGCCTGCTCCCGCTTGAGGCTGCCGCGTGTGCCGAAGTCGTTCGACGCCGAGAGATCCACCACGAGGAGGACGGTCAGCTCTCGTTCCTCCACGAACCGCTTCACGAACGGCTTGCGCATCCGCGCCGTGACCTTCCAGTCAATCGCCTGGAACGGATCGCCGGGCTGGTACGCGCGCACTTCGGAGAACTCGATGCCGTGACCTCGAAAGATCGACTTGTACTGCCCGAGCGCGGGGCTGTTCATCAGGCGCCGACTCTCGAGCTCGAGACGCCGCACGTCCCGGAGGGCGGCGCTCCGTTGGTCGGCGGTCTCCTCGACTCGCGGTCGCCAGAGGAAATCGAGCACGCTCACGGCACCGGTACGGTCTCAAGCAGCCGGTCGAGAATGCTCTCGGGTCCGACCTGCTCCGCCTCCGCCTGAAAGGTGAGGACGAGGCGGTGGCGGAGGACATCGCGGGCGATGGCCTGGACGTCCTGCGGCGTGACGAACGCGCGTCCGTCCAGGAACGCGATCGCCCGGGCCGCGCGCGCCAGATAGATCGTGGCGCGCGGCGATCCGCCCACCTCGATCCACCCGCTCAGCTCCGACAGCCCGGCCCGCGCGGGATCCCGAGTCGCCAGGACCAGGGAGAGGATGTAGTCCTCGACTCGCTCGTCGAGATAGATCGAAGCCAGCAGCGCCCGCGCCGCGAGGATCTCGCTCGGCTCGGCCACCGCATCCACGGGCGCGAGATCCTCCGCGACCATGAGGCGCATGATCTTCCGCTCCTCCGCGGCCGATGGATAGTCGACATGGACCTTGAACATGAAGCGATCGACCTGAGCCTCGGGAAGCGGGTACGTCCCCTCGTGCTCGATCGGGTTCTGGGTCGCCATGACCAGAAACGGTACGGGGAGGGGGTGTGTTTCGTCCCCGATCGTCACCTGGTGCTCCTGCATGGCCTCGAGGAGCGCCGACTGGACCTTGGCCGGCGCCCGATTGATCTCGTCCGCGAGCACGATGTTCGCGAAGATTGGACCCTGCTTCGCGGAAAAACGCCCGGTCTTCTCCTCCCATACGAGCGTTCCGATGACGTCGGCCGGAAGGAGGTCGGGGGTGAACTGGATACGTCGAAACGACGTGTGAATCGCGTCGGCGAGGGTCCGCACGGTCAGCGTCTTGGCAAGCCCCGGAACCCCCTCCAGGAGGACGTGACCGCCTGTCAACAGGCTCATGATGACGCGATCGATGAGCAACCCCTGACCCACGATCCGCTGGGCCAGGGCACCGCGAACCCGGGCGATGAACTGTCCGGCATCGCGGATCGATCGCGTCTGGGCTTCCAGATCGGCTTCGGAGATCCGATCCACGGTCCCGGCTTCAGCGCTCATTCGTCCTCTCGGAGGCTGCTGAAAAACCCTGGCGGGTCGCGTTACGGACGCCACAGCCCCGGATCCAAGGCGGGGCGACGAACCGAGCCTGCGAGCCCTGAGCGCGCAGCGCGAAGAACGCATAGCCGTAGCTACGTAGAGGAGCCCCAGGAGTACCCGCGACAGCGGGTCTGGAGACGGGGCTGTGGCGCCGTAACCGTCGGCCATGTTTGACCGCGTCATGCATGATGATCGGCGCAGGGGTGTCGCGCGGTTGATCCATCGTCTCTCCTCCTCGCCGTAGCTTCGGCTACGACTCGTCGTCGTTCCTTGCCCGAACCGCTCGAGACCCCTGCGCGCAACCCACCAGGGTTTTTCAGCAGCCTCCTCGGTTCGCTTGATCGTGCGTCAACGTAGTCGGCCGCCATCCCCCACCTACCGCTTGGTCCTCTCGCCGCCCTCGTCGATCCTGAGCACCATCGCGGCGAGCGCCCCCGGCCGAATGCGCCCCGACCACGCGCGAAGATCCACCTCGTGCCGTGACCCCCGATCCACCCCCGGAGCCTCTCGCGTCAGCGCCAGCATGCTCAAGCACCGATCGCGCCATCGGACCCAGGAGTCGGGGCGAAGATCCACCCAGCCCTGATCGGCCATTCGGTCGACGTCCAGCTCGACGTGTCCCGGACGCGGTTCGATCTTCACGACCTCGCCACGGAAGAGCAACCCATCCGGGCGCAGGATCGGGATGCCGATCGACAGGATATTTCTTCGAAGCCGTCTGTCCCCATCCATGAGGGCGAGCGCGGCCGCGGCCGTGTCGCCGCCCCGCTATCTCCATCCGCCTATCGCTCTCACTCCCTGCCCCCGGGACGACGCGACCCGGCGCGCGTGGCGTGCCGGAGTGCTTCCACCTCTGATGACCTCAGCTCGCGGTGCCGCCCCGACGCGAGCCCCGCGAGCGCGATGGGGCCGAAAGCCTCCCTCCGCAGCCACCGGATCACGACGCCCACCTCCGCGCACATCCGACGGACCTCGCGGTTTCGACCCTCTTCGAGCGTAAGCACCAGCTCCGGGGTCCCCGCGTCCGGGGCCGTGCGCCACGAGGAGCCCGTCGCGCGCGCCGGCCCATCACCCAGTTGCACACCAGAGACGAGCCTCTCGGGCAACGTCCGGGCCACCGGGCCCACGAGCCCGATGGCGTACGTTCGCGGGAGGCGCGCGCTGGGGTGGAGAAGCGCGTGCGCCAGCTCCCCTTCGTTCGTCAGGAGCAGCAGGCCCTCGCTCATGTAGTCCAGCCGGCCGACGTGGAGCAGGGTCCGCGACT
>Ga0302046_10005711_pt1 | contig 10931 bp, 10 predicted proteins | sample RVTome_11_FD_200261 | JGI IMG/M metagenome (GOLD analysis project Ga0302046, IMG submission 200261) | Soil microbial communities from uranium-contaminated site in the Upper Colorado River Basin, Wyoming, United States - RVT147D111 (version 2) ... | reverse complement strand
ATTGTCGACTGGCTCGCCGCACCGGCCGAGCGCGTGGCCGGCTTCGACGCCTACTGCGCAGCGTTCGTGACGCAGAAATGGGAGCCGCGTGCGCGGCTGCTGACGAACCAGGCGCTGGACCTGGCGCCGGACGGCGCCGAGGTGCTGGGTGCCGAGGCCGAGCGTTTGATCGCGGTAGAGCACCGCCGCCGCGCGCTGCGCATCGCCGAGGCGAGCGCCGCGCTGCTCCGGCTCGGCGCCGAGCTGGCGGACGAATACGAGGGCCTGAAGCGGGGCCGCGCGCTGCTCGACTACGACGACCTGATCTACCGGACGCGCGACCTGCTGCTGACGCCCGAGGTGGCGCCCTGGGTGCTCTACAAGCTCGACGGCGGCCTCGATCACATCCTGGTCGACGAGGCGCAGGACACCAACCCCGAGCAATGGCAGGTGATCGCCGCGCTGGCCGAGGAGTTCTTCGCCGGCGAGGGCGCGCGCGAGGAGAAGCGCACCGTCTTCGCCGTCGGCGACCCGAAGCAATCGATCTTTTCCTTCCAGCGCGCCGACCCGGCCGCCTTCGAGGCGATGCGGGCGCATTTCACCCGGGCGGTGCCGGCGGCCGGTGCCGACTGGCGGCCGCTGGAGCTGGCGCTGTCCTTCCGTTCGACGCCGGCCGTGCTCAGCTTCGTCGACCGGGTCTTCGCCGATGAGGCGGCGCGCGACGGGCTGCTCTTCGGCGCGGCCGAGATCCAGCACCGCTGCCACCGCGAGGGCCAACACGGCCTGGTCGAGCTCTGGCCGACCGAAGCGCCGGCGGATCGCGACGGCGCGCGCGAATGGCGCCTGCCGCTGGTGCAGGAGCCGGACGAGAGCCCGATGGGCCGCCTCGCCGGCCGCATCGTGCGGCAGATCCGAAGCTGGCTCGACGGCGGCGAACGGCTGGCGGCGCGCGACCGGCCGATCCGCGCCGGCGACATCATGATCCTGCTGCAGCGCCGGCGACCCTTCCTCGACGAGATCGTCCGCCGGCTGAAGCAGACCGGCATCCCCGTGGCCGGCGCCGATCGCATGGTGCTGAGCGAGCAGATGGCGGTGATGGACCTGCTGGCGCTCGGTCGTTTCCTGCTGCAGCCCGACGACGACCTGACGCTGGCGACCGTGCTGAAGGGGCCGCTGATCGGGCTCGGCGAGGACGCGCTGTTTCGCCTGGCGCATGGCCGCGAGGGCCGGCTCTGGCCGGCGCTGCGCGCGCGGCGCGGCGAAGCGCCGGCGTTCGAGGCGGCGGCAGCGCAGCTCGAGGCCTGGCTCGCCCGCGCCGATTTTGCCGCGCCCTTCGAGTTCTTCGCCACGCTGCTGACGGTGGACGGCGGCCGGCGGCGGCTGCTCGGCCGTCTCGGCGCCGAGGCCGGCGAGGCGATCGACGAGTTCCTCCACCTGGCGCGCGACTACGAGCGCATGCATCCGCCGTCGCTGCAAGGCTTCCTGGCCTGGATCGAGGCCGGCGAGGCCGAGGTCAAGCGCGACCTGGAACAGGGCCGGGACGAGGTGCGCGTGCTGACGGTGCATGGCGCCAAGGGCCTGCAGGCGCCGATCGTCATCCTGGCCGACACGGTACGCACGCCGACGCAGCAGGACGAGCTGCTGTGGCGCGACGACGCGCTTGTCTGGCTGCCGCAGGCCGAGCTGCTGGAGCCGGTCACCGAGGGCTTGCGACAGGCCGCCGCGGCGCGGCGCGACCGCGAGTACCGCCGGCTCTTCTACGTGGCGCTGACCCGGGCCGAGGACCGGCTCTACGTCGCCGGCTGGGAAACCATGCAGGCGCGCCAGGCGGGCTGCTGGTACGACTTGGCGCTGGCGGCCATGCGCCAGGTCGGCGAGGAGGTGACAGAAGCGGACGGCCGCAGCGCCTGGCGGCTGGAGTCGCCGCAGGCCGCGACCGCGAAGGCCGAGGCGGAAGCACCGACCGACCTGGCGGCCGCCGAGCCGCCGGCCTGGCTGACCCGGCCGGCGCCGCCGGAACCGGAACCGGCGCGGCCGCTGGCACCCTCGCGACCGGCGCGGGAGGACCCCGCCGTCAGCCGCCCGCTCGGGCCCGACGACGGTGCCCGCTTCCGGCGCGGCCTGCTGCTGCACCGCCTGCTGCAAAGCCTGCCCGAACTGGCGCCGGCGGTCCGGCCGGCGGCGGCGGCCCGTTTCCTGCGGCAGGCGGCCGCCGACTTGGCGGCCGAAGTCCGCGAGGCGCTGGCCGACGAGGCCCTGGCGGTGCTGGCACTGCCGGAACTGGCGCCGCTCTTCGGCCCCGATTCGCGGGCCGAAGTGCCGCTCGCCGGGCGCCTCGGCGCGCACGTGGTCTCCGGACAGGTCGACCGCCTGGCGGTGACGCGCGACGAGGTGTTGGTGGTCGACTACAAGAGCAACCGGCCGGCGCCGGAACGGGTCGAGGACTGCCCTTCCGCCTATCTGGCGCAGATGGCCGCCTACCGGGCGTTGCTGCGGCAGATCTATCCCGACAAGCGGGTCAGATGCGCCCTGCTTTGGAGCGAGATGCCCCGCCTGATGGCGCTGGATGACGCCAATCTCGACCGGCACTTGCCTTGACGCTCCCAGGGGCCGTACCTACTCTATTTGCAAGCGCCGACAGGGCGCGAAACCAGGGGCACGACGGGACGGAGACTCATGAGCAGCAAAGCGGTCACGGATTCTTCCTTCGCCACCGATGTCCTCGGATCGGGCGAGCCGGTACTGGTCGACTTCTGGGCCGAGTGGTGCGGCCCCTGCAAGCAGATCGCACCGGCCCTCGAAGAGATCGCCAGCGAGATGGGCGGGCGCCTCACCGTGGCCAAGCTGAACATCGACGACAATCCCTCGACGCCGGCGAAATACGGCGTCCGCGGCATCCCGACGCTGATGCTGTTCAAGGACGGTCAGGTGGCTTCGATGAAGGTTGGCGCCGCGCCCAAGGGCAAGATCGTCGAGTGGATCGAGCAGAGCATCTGAGCCTCGCTCAGGCGTTCTCAGCCAAGACCTCTCCCGCCAGATAGAGCGAGCCGCAGATCAGGATGCGGGGCGGCGGCGCGCGCCGGCCGCTCTCGGCGGCAATGCGCGCCATCGCCGTCGCCGGGTCCATCGCCGCCTCGGCCTCGAGGCCGAGCCCTTCCGCCACCTCGGCCAGGCGCTCGGGCTCGATCGAGGCGTGGCTGCCCGGCACCGGCACCGTCACCAGCTTCGGCCGCAGCGGCACGAACGGCGACAGGTAGCCCTCGGGATCCTTGCTGTCGAGCATGGCGACGACCATATGCAGCGGCCGCTTCGGCCAGCCTGCGAGCGTTTCCGCCACCACTTGCCCCGCACCGGGGTTATGACCGCCGTCGAGCCAGATCTGCGCTCCGGGCGGCGCCAATGCCACCAGCGGACCCTCGGTGAGGGGCTGCATGCGGGCGGGCCACTCCACCTCTTCCAGGCCGCGGGCGATGGCGCCGGCGTCGAGGGCGAAACCGTCGAGCCGCTCCAGGCAGGCCACCGCCAGGCCGGCATTCTCGATCTGGAAGGTGCCGGCGAGCGCCGGGCGCGGCAGGTGCCGCTCGCCCAGGCGCGAGCGGTAGACGAGGCCGGCACCTTCGGCGGCGATCTGCCAGTCGGCACCATGCCGCAGCAGCGGCGCGCCGACCTCGGCGGCACGGCGCACGATCACCGCGGCCGCCTCGTCCGGCTGCGGCCCCAGCACCGCGGCGACTCCCGGCTTCAGGATGCCGGCTTTCTCAAAGGCGATGCCGTCGAGTTCGTGCCCGAGGAACTGGTGGTGATCGTGGCTGATCGGCGTAATCGCCGTCAGCAGCGGGCGCTCGACGACGTTGGTGGCATCGAGCCGCCCGCCGAGGCCGGTCTCCAACAACAGGATATCGGCCGGCGTCTCGGCGAACGCTAGAAAGGCGGCGGCCGTGGTCACCTCGAAGAAGGTGATCTCCTGTCCGGCGTTGGCCCGCTCGGTCTCCTCCAGCACCCGGCAGAGATAGGCCGGGGAGATCGTCTCGCCGGCCAGGCGGATGCGCTCGTTGAAGCGTACCAGGTGCGGCGAGGTGTAGACGTGCACGCGTCGCCCGGCGGCCTCCAGCGCCGCGCGCATGTACGCCAGCAGCGAGCCCTTGCCGTTGGTGCCGGCGACGTGAACCACCGGCGGCAGCCTCAGCTCCGGCCGGTCGAGCGCCGCCAGCAGCCGGTGGATGCGGCCGAGCGAGAGGTCGATGACACGCGGATGCAGGCGCTCCAGCCGCGCCAGGATGCCGGCCTGGGCGGCCAGGTCGGAGTCAAGCGTCGGCGCGCCGAGCATCGTCGCCGCCGTCCTCCGGTACCGGGATATCCAGCTCGGCCCGAGACAGCGCCTCCTCCGGCGGTAGCGGCCGCTGCAGCATGTCGATGACGCGGATCAGCGTTTCGCGCAACCTGTGGCGGTGCACCACCATGTCGAGCATGCCGTGCTCGAGCAGGTACTCGGCGCGCTGGAAGCCCTCCGGCAGCTGCTCGCGGATGGTGTTCTCGATCACCCGCGGCCCGGCGAAGCCGATCAAGGCCCCGGGTTCGGCGATGGCGATGTCGCCGAGCATGGCGTAGGAGGCGGTGACGCCGCCGGTTGTCGGGTCGGTCATGACGACGATGTAGGGCAGGCCCTGCTCGCGCACCATCTGCACCGCGATGGTGGTGCGCGGCATCTGCATCAGCGAGAGGATGCCTTCCTGCATGCGCGCGCCGCCGGCGGCGGTGACGACGATCAGTGCCGCGCGCCGCTCGATCGCCAGCTCGGCCGCGGCGATCACGGCTTCCCCCGCCGCCATGCCCATCGAGCCGCCCATGAACTTGAAGCTCTGCGCCGCCATCACCGCGGCATGGCCGCCGAGCCTGCCGTGTGCCACCTGCACCGCATCGTCCTGCCCGGTGCGCCCGCGCATCTCCTTCAGCCGGTCGACGTAGCGCTTCTCGTCGCGGAACCTGAGCGGGTCGAGCGGTACCTCGGGCAGGTCGATGAGCGTATATGCGCCGTCGTCGAAGAGGTGGCGAAAGCGCTCCGCGGCGTCGATGCGCATGTGATGGTCGCATTGACCGCAGACGTACTGGGCCTCCTGGACCGCCTTATGGTGCAGCATCTGGCCGCAGCTCGGACATTTCAGCCAGAGCTTGTCGGGCGTCTCCTTCTTCGCCACCAGGGCGCGGATCTTCGGGCGGACGAAGTTGGAGAGCCAGCTCACGTGGCGGGCTCCGTCGTGCGGGCGCCGGCGACGCCGGCGGCAAGCTCAGCGACCAAGCCCAACACCGAAGCCGCCGCATCGCCGCCGTCGGCGAGCGCACCGGCGACGCGGTCCACCAGCGCGGTGCCGACCACGGCCGCATCGGCGACGCGGGCGATGGCGGCCACCTGCGCCGGCGTGCGGATGCCGAAGCCGACGGCGATCGGCAGGCGGGTGTGGCGGCGGAGCCGGGCCACGGCCTCGCCCGCCGCGGCCTCATCGGCCTGCTGCGCCCCGGTGATGCCGGTATAGGAGACGTAGTAGACGAAGCCGCTGGTGTTGGAGAGCACCTTCGGCAGCCGCTTGTCATCCGTCGTCGGCGTCGCCAGACGGATGAAGCTGAGGCCCGCGGCCATGGCCGGCAGGCAGAGCTCGTCGTCTTCCTCCGGCGGCAGGTCGACGACGATCAGACCGTCGACCCCGGCCTCGGCGGCGGCGGCCAGGAACGCGTCGACGCCGAAGCGGTAGATCGGATTGTAATATCCCATCAGGACGATCGGCGTCTCGCGGTCCGAGCGCCTGAACTCCCTCACCATCTGCAGCGTGCGCCGCAGCGTGATGCCGGCCTTGAGCGCGCGCTGGCTGGCCACCTGGATGGCCGGACCGTCGGCCATCGGATCGGTGAAGGCCATGCCGAGCTCGATCACGTCGGCGCCCGCCGCCGGCAGGCCGGCGAGAATTCTCGACGAGGTCTCGTAGTCGGGATCGCCGGCGGTGACGTAGGCGACGAAGCCGGCACGCCCCGCCGCCTTCAGGGCGGCGAAACGGGCCTCGATGCGCGCCGCGCCGCGCGGCGCCTCCGCGCTCATAGGTCGTCCCCCAACGTGTCGGCGACGGTGAAGATGTCCTTGTCGCCGCGGCCGCAGAGGTTCATCAGGATGATGTGCTCGGCCGGCAGCTCCGGCGCCATGCGGGCGACATGAGCGAGGGCGTGGGCCGGCTCCAGTGCCGGTATGATGCCTTCCAGCCGCGAGCAGAGTTGGAAGGCCTCGAGCGCCTCCTTGTCGGTGGCGGTGACGTAGCTGACGCGGCCGGTATCGTGCAGCCAGGCGTGCTCCGGCCCGATGCCGGGATAATCGAGGCCGGCGGAGATCGAGTGCGCCTCCAGGATCTGGCCGTCGTCGTCCTGCAGCAGGTAGGTCCGGTTGCCGTGCAGTACGCCGGGCCGGCCGGCGGTGAGCGAGGCCGCGTGCCGGCCGGTCTCGACGCCGTGGCCCGCCGCCTCGACGCCGTAGATCGCCACCGATGGTTCGTCGAGGAAAGCGTGGAACAGGCCCATGGCGTTCGAACCGCCGCCGATGCAGGCGACCAGGCTGTCCGGCAGCCGGCTCTCGGCCTCCTGCATCTGCTCGCGGGCCTCGTTGCCGATCACCGCCTGGAAGTCGCGCACCAGCTCTGGATAGGGATGCGGGCCGGCGACCGTGCCGATGATGTAGAAGGTGTCGCGCACGTTGGTGACCCAGTCGCGCAAGGCCTCGTTCATGGCGTCCTTCAGCGTGCGCGAGCCCGAGGTCACCGGCTTCACCTCGGCGCCCAGCAGCTTCATGCGGAAGACATTCGGCTTCTGCCGCTCGATGTCGGTCTCGCCCATGTAGACGGTGCAGGGCAGGCCGAAGAGGGCGGCCACCGTCGCCGTGGCGACGCCGTGCTGACCGGCGCCGGTCTCGGCAATGATGCGCTGCTTGCCCATGCGCCTGGCCAGCAGGATCTGGCCCATGCAGTTGTTGATCTTGTGCGCGCCGGTATGGTTCAGCTCGTCGCGCTTGAAATAGATCTTGGCGCCGCCGAAATGCGCGGTGAGGCGGCTGGCGAAGTAGAGCGGGCTCGGTCGGCCGACATAGTGCTTCAGATAGCCGTCGAGCTCGGCCCGGAAGCCGGGATCGGCCTTCGCCGCCTCGTAGGCCTGCTCCAGCTCGAGGATCAGCGGCATCAGCGTCTCGGCCACGAAGCGGCCGCCGAACATGCCGAAATGGCCGGTCTCGTCCGGGCCGGCGCGGTAGGAATTGGGTTTCTGCATCAGGGGGGCAGCTATCTCAGAGCGCCCGCACGGCGTCAAGGAATGCTTTGATGCGCGCCGGGTCCTTGCAGCCGGGCGCCGACTCCACACCGGAAGAGACGTCGACCATGGCGGCGCCGCTGATTGCCGCCGCCTCGGCCACGTTGCCGGCATCGAGGCCGCCGGACAGCATCCAGGGTTTCCGCGCCGGGCGCTCGCGCAGCAGGTTCCAGTCGAAGACCAGTCCGTTGCCGCCGGGCAACGCGTCGGCCATGTCGGTGGGGGCCTTGGCATCGAACAGGAGGATATCCGCTACCGGCTCGAAGGCTTCGGCGGCGGCGACGTCGGCCCTGGCCGCCACCTTGATGGCCTTCATCGCCGGGCGGGCGAAACGCGCCTTGACGGCCGTCACCCGCTCCGGCGTCTCCTGGCCGTGCAGCTGCAGCAGATCGAGGCGCACCTCCGCCAGCACGGTCGCGATCTCGTCGTCGGTGGCGTCGACGAACAGCCCCACCTTGGTGACGCCGTCCGGCACGCGGACGGCGAGCGCACCCGCCGCCGACGGCGACAGCGCGCGCGGCGAGGGCGGGTAGAAGACGAAGCCGACAAAGGCGGCACCGCCGGCGAGCGCGGCCTCGAGCGGCTCGACGGCGTTCAGGCCACAGATTTTTGCGGCGACGGCCATCGGCGCCTCCCTCAGGCGGCGAACTCGGCGCAGATGCCGTCGAGCGCCATCACGGGATCGGCGGCGGCGGTGATCGGCCGGCCGATCACAAGGTAGTCGGCGCCGAGCCCCAGGGCGGCGGCCGGCGTCATCACCCGCTTCTGGTCGCCGCTGGCGGTGCCGGCCGGGCGGATGCCCGGCACCACCAGCAGGATGTCCGGCCCGCAGGCGGCGCGGATGGCGGTGATCTCGTGCGCCGAGCAGACCACGCCGTCGAGGCCGCAGGCCTTCGCCAGCCGCGCCAGCGCCACCGCGCGATCGGCCGTCGGCCCGAGCATGCCGATGGCGGCGAGGTCGGCATCGTCAAGGCTGGTCAGCACGGTGACGCCGATCACGTAGGGTCGGGACGTCCCGGCCTTGGCCGCGGCCTCGGCGGCGGCGCGCAGCATTGCCGGACCGCCGGCGACGTGCACAGTGACCAGGAACGGTGCCAGCGCCAGCGACGCGGCGACGGCCGCCGCGACCGTACTGGGGATGTCGTGGAACTTCAGGTCCAGGAACAGGGGCGGCTGGCCGCCCTGGCTCAAGCGCCGCACGCCGTCGGGTCCCTGCGCGGTAAAGAGCTGCTTGCCGACCTTGATGCCGCCGCCGCCCTCGGCCATGGCTTGGGCCAGCCTCGTCGCCGCCCTGAGGTCGTCGGTGTCGAGGGCGCAGAAGACCGGATGGCGCGGCGGCTTGATGAACATGGCATCTCTGCTCCGCTGGAGCGTGGCGGCGAGGCCTTATAACAGAAGCCGCCGTGACGGCGATAGCGTTCGAGGCTGCCGGATCAGGCGGCGTGGTCGATCGTCGCCGGCGCAGACACCGCGACCGCGGCCGACTGCTTGGCGCGGGCGCGTTCGGCGCCGAGCTGGTCCTCGATCCGCACTAACTGCCGGCGCGCCTCGGCGACGCGCCGGCGCCACCTGAGCGCCTTGGCCCAAGTCGAGACGCCGCCGATCAACATGCCCAGGAAGATGAAGGCCAACGCCAGCAGATAAAGCGGTACCTCGAAGCCGAAGGGCAACGGGTCGAAGCTGACGGCGACCTCGTGCCGATTGGCGACCGCGAAGGCGATCGCCACCAGCGTCGCCGGCAGCAGCACGATCCAGGCCAGAAATTTCATCGTCGGAACGGCCTACCCTAAAGACCGCCATCGTTCAGCCGGCCGCGCAGCTCCTTGCCGGCCTTGAAGAACGGCACATGCTTCTCGGCCACCTGCACCGCTTCGCCGGTGCGCGGGTTGCGGCCGACGCGCGCCGGCCGGCGTTTCACCGAGAAGGCACCGAAGCCGCGCAACTCGACCCGATCGCCACGCGCCAGTGCCGCGCCGATCTCCTCGAAGATGGTGGAGACGATGCGCTCGACATCGCGTTGATAGAGATGCGGATTCGCTTCAGACAGGCGTTGTATAAGTTCCGACTTGATCATGCGTCATGTCCTCGGCCCGAACCGTCGGGACGGTCGGCAGCCCCGATGCTCGGACGATGTCGACCCACGTCAGCGAGGGTGCCAGACCGACACCAGCCCGTCAAGGATAAGTGGTTCAAAGGACAGCACTTTCTCGGCCATGGAGGCGGCCAGCCGATCCACCAGAGACGCCTTGTCGCCATAGCGCAGGTCCTCGACCGGCAGCTCGGTCGACACGTCGCGCTCGCGTTCCAGCCAATCGCGCGCCTCGCGCTCGCCGCCGAGCGCGTCGATCAACTTGCGCTCCTTGGCCTGACGCCCGGTAAAGACGCGGCCGTCGCTGATCCGCGCCGCCGCCTCGGTGTCGAGCCCGCGGCGCGCCTTCACCAGATCGACGAACCACGCATAACTGTCCTGGACCACAGCGTCGAGTGCCGCCCGCACCTCGTCGGTCATCGGTTCCGTCGGCGAGGGCTGCCCCTTCAGCGGCGCCGAGCGCAGCGCCTCGGCGGTAACGCCGATCTTCTCCAGGAGGCCGCTGAACTCCGCCGTCTCCACCACGACCCCGATCGAGCCGGTGATCGAGGTTTCGCGCGCGACGATGTGATCCGAGGCGATGGCGACAATGTAGCCGCCCGAGGTGCCGAGCGTGCCGATCACCGCCACCACCGGCTTCTCCGCCGCGACCCGCGTCAGCGCCTGATACAGCGCCTCGCTGCCGGCGGTGGTGCCGCCGGGGCTGTTGATGGCGACGATCAGTGCCTTGACCTTGTCGTCATCGCGCAGCGCATCGACGGCACGGTCGCGATCGGCATCCTCGAGAATGATGCCCTCCACCGCCAGACGCGCGACATGGTCGCGGTCGGGAAGCGCGAAGCGCGCGGTGAGCGCGCCCAGGGCGACGATCAGGGCGACGACGGCGAGCGTGCGCCAAGCCGCCAATCGCCGCTTCAACCTGCGGCGGTCGATGATCTGGTCGGCGTCCATAGCCGTGGCCGTCCGGCCGCCGTGCCTGCGCCGCGGCTAGGCCTCTTTGTCCTCGCCCGCTTCCTCGGTCTCGGCTCCGGCCTCGGCTTCAGCCGCCTCGGGCTCGTCGTCGGCTGCCGCTTCCGCCTCGCCCTCGCCGCGCGCCTCGGCGTCGCGCCGGGCTCGGCTGATCGCGGCGCCCAGGATGTCGCCCAGGCTGGCGCCGGAATCGGTGGAACCGTACTGCGCCACGGCTTCCTTCTCTTCGTGGATCTCGCGCGCCTTGACCGAGAGGCCGAGACGACGCTGCGTCTTGTCGAAGCTGGTCACCTGCGCGTCCACCTTGTCGCCGACCGCGAAGCGCTCGGGGCGCTGCTCGCTGCGGTCGCGCGAGAGGTCGGACTTGCGGATGAAGCTCTTCAGGCCGCCGGCGACGCTGACCTCGATGCCGTTGTCCTGCACCGCCGCCACCGTGCAGGTGACGATGTCGCCGCGCTTCAGCGTGCCGACTTGCGCGAAGGGATCCTCACCGAGCTGCTTGATGCCGAGGCTGATGCGCTCCTTCTCGACGTCGACGTCGAGCACGCGCACCTTCACG
>Ga0302046_10005709_pt1 | contig 10933 bp, 12 predicted proteins | sample RVTome_11_FD_200261 | JGI IMG/M metagenome (GOLD analysis project Ga0302046, IMG submission 200261) | Soil microbial communities from uranium-contaminated site in the Upper Colorado River Basin, Wyoming, United States - RVT147D111 (version 2) ... | reverse complement strand
GCCGTCGGCGAGCGTCACCACCTCGCCCCAATAGTTCGTCGGTATGCCGCCCATGTTGTAGTGCACCGTCGGCAGCACCGGGATCGGCTCCTTGGTGACGTCGACGTTGGCGAAGATCTTCGAGGTCTCGGCGATGCCGGGCAGGCGCTCGGCAATGACGGCGGGGTCCAGGTGCTCCAGGTGCAGGTGGATGTGGTCCTTCCGCGGTCCGACGCCGCGGCCCTCGCGGATCTCGATGGTCATCGAACGGCTGACCACGTCGCGGCTGGCCAGGTCCTTGGCCGTGGGGGCGTAGCGCTCCATGAAACGCTCGCCCTCGGAATTGGTCAGGTAGCCGCCTTCGCCGCGCGAGCCCTCGGTGATCAGCATGCCGGCGCCGTAGACGCCGGTGGGGTGGAACTGGATGAACTCCATGTCCTGCAAGGCCAAGCCGGCGCGCAGCACCATGGCGTTGCCGTCGCCGGTGCAGGTATGCGCCGAGGTGCAGGAGAAATAGCAGCGGCCGTAGCCGCCGGTCGCCAGCACCACCATGTGGGCGCGGAAGCGGTGGATCGAGCCGTCGTCGAGGCACCAGGCCATGACGCCGCGGCAGGCGCCGTCCTCCATGATCAGGTCGAGGACGAAGTACTCGATGAAGAAGTCGCTCTCGTAGCGCAGCGACTGCTGGTAGAGCGTGTGCAGGATGGCGTGCCCGGTGCGGTCGGCGGCGGCGCAGGTCCTGAGCGCCGTGCCCTCGCCGAAGTGCGTGGTCATGCCGCCGAAGGCGCGCTGGTAGATCTTGCCGTCCTCGGTGCGCGAGAACGGCAGGCCCATGTGCTCCAGCTCCAGCACCGCCCGCGGCGCCTCGCGGCACATGTATTCGATGGCGTCCTGGTCGCCGAGCCAGTCGGCGCCCTTGACGGTGTCGTACATGTGCCAGCGCCAGTCGTCCTCGCCCATGTTGCCGAGCGCGGCGGCAATCCCGCCCTGCGCCGCGACGGTATGGCTGCGGGTCGGGAACACCTTGGTGATGCAGGCCGTCTTCAGGCCAGCCTGGGCCATGCCCATGGTGGCCCTGAGGCCGGAGCCGCCGGCGCCGACGACGACGACGTCGTAGGTATGGTCGGTGATCTCGTAGGCGTTCGACATCTGCTCAGGCTCCGAGTGTCAGCTTCAGCACCGCCAGGATCGAGCCGCCGCCCAGCAGCACGCAGGCGAAGACGTTGGCGATCAGCAGCGCCACCTTGAGGCCGTGGCCGTGCACGTAGTCCTCGATCACCACTTGCAGGCCGAGCTTCAAATGGTAGAAGCCGGTGGCCAGGAACAGCACCATCAGCAAGGCCGCGAGCGGGTTCGAAAGCCAGGCCTTGATCTCGCCTTGGCCCGCACCCGTCAGCGAAACGATCGAGGCCACGAACCAGACCGCTAGCGGCACCAAGGCGACGGCGGTGAGTCGCTGCAGCCACCAATGGCCGGTGCCGTCCTTGGCCGAACCGAGCCCGGTCACCCGGGCGAGAGGCGTCCTCAGGCTGGGCTCGCTCATGCGCCCCCCCGCATCGCATAAGCTACGATCCAGGCGATGAGCGTCAGCGCCGCCGTGGCGGCGAGCACGGCCCAGCCGCTCTTGGCCGCGGTGTCGAGATCGAAGCCGAGCCCGGCATCCCAGGCCAGATGGCGGATGCCGTTCGAGAGGTGGTAGAACAGCGCCACGGTGAAACCGAGCAGGAGCAAGCGGCCGACGAACGAGCCGATGAAGCCCTGCGCGGCGGCGAAGGCCTCGGGCCCGGCGGCGGCGGCAATCAGCCACCAGGCCAGCAGGACGGTGCCGGCGCCGAGGCCGAGGCCGGTGATGCGGTGCAGGATCGAGGTGACGCTGCCGATCTGCGGCTTGTAGACCTGTAGGTGCGGCGAGAGGGGGCGGTTCCGGAATGCCATCTAGGGTCTCATGTGTGCCAGGGCCGACGGCGGGGCGCTCGGGCGGCGACACAGCGAATCGCGCCCCCATGACCCCCCGTTGTTATGCATCTACAGACTGTTGCGCACAAGGCGAGCCGTGAACGTTCTCGCCGTCACCAGCCACGTCGTCTACGGCCATGTCGGCGGCCAGGCCGCCATCCTGGCGTTGCAGCGGGCCGGGCACGAGGTCTGGCACCTGCCGACGGTGGTGTTCTCCAACCATCCGGGACACGGCGGCTTCGCCGGCGAGGTGACGCCGCCGGAGCTGGTGCGGCGCCTGCTGGACGGCCTCGCTGACGGGGGCTTCCTGGCCCAGGTCGACGCCGTGCTGAGCGGCTATCTCGGCAGCGCCGGCTGCGCCCAGGCCCTGGCCGGCGCGGTCGAGAAACTGAAAGAGCAACGCGACGTCACCTACTGCTGCGACCCGGTGCTGGGCGACGACGGCCGACACTATGTTGCCGCCGGCATCGAGGAGGCCCTGCGCGAACGCCTGCTGCCCCTCGCCGACATCGTGACGCCGAACCGCTACGAGCTGTCGCGGCTCTCCGGCATGGCGGCTGGCGGGCTGGCCGAGGCTCTCGCCGCCGCCGAGAGATTGCGCGCCGCCGGCGCCGGCAGCGTCGTCGCCAAGTCGGCGGAGTTGACGCCGACACGGCTCTGCAACGCCGTGGTCGGCCCGGCGGGCCGCTTCGCGGTGGAAGTGGAACGCCTCGACGCGGTGCCCTACGGCACCGGCGACCTGCTCGCCGCGCTGCTGTTGGCGGCGCGCCTCGCCGGCCTCGACGACGGCGCGGCGCTGGCGCAGGCCAGCGTCCAGGTGGCGGGCGTCATCGCGGAAAGCCTCGCCAGGGGCGCCGACGAGCTGGCCCTGGTGGCGGCGCAGGACGTACTGGCGACTCCGCCGATACCGCCGCTCGCGGTGCGCCGGCTCGACTAGGCGACGGCAACCGCGTCTCGCTCAGTCCGACGGTCATTGCACCGGTCTTAGGAAGTTCCGCTCCTCGCTGAGAATGAAACGCTCGGCCTCGGCGAAGCGGAAGTTCTCCGCGCCAGCGTCGTCGGCCTTCAGACACGCGCGGTAGGCCTCATAGGCGGCCAGACTGTCGAACGAGATCAGCGCCAGGGCGATGTTGTTGCTGCCCTCGTGCGGCATGTAGTAGCCGACCAGCGCGCCGCCGCAGCGCGGGATGATGTCGAGCCAGCGTCGCGCATAGGCCTCGAAGGCGTCGCGCTTGAAGGGATCGAGCACGTAGCGGATGCAGCAGGTCATGGTCATGGCGGGCTCCGACAGAGATTCTGTTTCGCGGAATATTACCCGTTGCTCCGCGCATATATTTCGGTTAATGTCGAAATATGCTTGAAGGACCCTACATCGCCGAGGCCGCCGCGCTGATCGGCGACCCCGCCCGCGCCAACATGCTGGCGTCGATGATGGACGGCCGCGCCTACACGGCGAGCGAGCTCGCGCACGTCGCCGGCGTCACCCCGTCGACCGCCAGCGGCCATCTGGCGAAGCTGCTGCAGGCCGGACTGCTGGCAGTCGAGCGCCAGGGCCGCCACCGCTACTACCGCCTCGCCGGCCCGCGGGTGGCGGCGGCGCTGGAAAGCCTGATGGCGCTGGCCGTCAGCACCGCGCCGCGGCATCGCCCGACCGGTCCGCGCGACGCGGCGATGCGCCGCGCCCGCACCTGCTACGACCACCTCGCCGGCGAGCTCGGCGTGGCCTTGACCTGGCGGCTGGTGGAGATGGGCTACCTGGCGGCGGAGGAAGGCCGGTTCCGCCCCACCGACGAGGGGCAGGCCGCGCTCGGCCGCTTCGGCATCGACCTCGGCGCGCTCGGCCGACTGCGTCGTCCGCTCGCCCGTGCCTGCCTGGACTGGAGCGAACGGCGGCCGCATCTGGCCGGCGCGCTCGGCGCGGCGCTGCTGGACGCTATCGAGGCGCGGGGCTGGATCGCGCGCGCGGCCAACAGCCGCACGGTGAAGCTGACGTCGGCCGGCCGGCACGGCCTGGCGCGGGACTTCGGCCTGAGCCTGGCCTGACCGGCATCACTTCGCCGCCTTCGCCTGCTCCTCCTGCCAGGCCATGGCCCGACGCTCGATCCCCATACGGCGCTCGGTCGGCAGCTCGTCGTGGGAGATTTCCGTCAGCAGCGAGATGGCGTCCTGCAGTCCGGTCTGCGCCGCCAGGAATAGCCAGAAGTAGGCATCCTCGATCCGCCGCGGCACGCCCTCGTCGTTCCCCAGCAGCAAATAGCCGTATTGGAACTGCGCATTCAGCAGACCGGACTCGGCGGCGCGACGCGCGTGCGTCTCGGCCTTCGCCAGGTCCTTCTCGACCCCGTCGCCCTTGTAGTAGATCGCATACAGCGCCAGGTCGGAGAAGCCGTAGCCCTGCGCCGAGGCCTTCTCGAACCATTCGATCGCCTTGGGCACGTCGCGCTCGCCTAGGGCGCCGCTGAAGAGCAGGCGCGCCAAGAGATGCTGTGAGCCAGCATTGCCCTGCGCCGCCGCCTTGCCGAACCACTCGGCGGCCTTGCCGACGTCCTTCTCGACGCCCTCGCCGCGCACGTAGAGGATGCCCAGCGCCGCCTGCGACGGCGCGTCGCCGGCCTCTGCATCGGCCTGGAAGTGCTTCAACGCTTCGGCGTAGTCGCCGCTCCGATAGGCCGCCATGCCGGCGTCGTAGTCGGCGCGCGCCGGAGCGGCGAGGCAGAGCGCCAGCGCCGCCGGCAGCGCCAGGCGGCACCAGCCGCCCGAGACCAGGCTCATGCCGCCTTGCGCAGGTGCCGGCGGGCGACGTGCTCGGCGATCTGCACCGCGTTGAGCGCCGCGCCCTTGCGCAGGTTGTCCGAAACCACCCAGAGGTTGAGTCCGTTCTCCACCGTCGGGTCGGTGCGGATGCGGCTGATGAAGGTGGCGAATTCGCCGGCGCATTCCACCGGCGTTACGTAGCCGCCGTCCTCGCGGCGATCGACGATCATGCAGCCCGGCGCCTCGCGCAGGATCTCGCGCGCCTCGTCCTCGTCGAGCGGCCGCTCGAACTCGACGTTGACCGCCTCCGAATGGCCGACGAAGACCGGCACGCGCACGCAGGTGGCGGTCAGCTTGATCGCCGGATCGAGGATCTTCTTGGTCTCCGCCACCATCTTCCACTCTTCCTTGGTGGAACCGTCCTCCATGAAGGCGTCGATGTGCGGGATAACGTTGAAGGCGATCTGCTTGGTGAACTGCTGCGGCGTCGGCTCGTCGTTGACGTAGATGCCCTTGGTCTGCACGAAGAGCTCGTCCATGGCGTCGCGGCCGGCGCCGGAGACCGACTGGTAGGTCGCCACCACCACGCGCCTGATGACCGCGCGGTCGTGCAGCGGCTTCAGCGCCACCACGAGCTGTGCCGTCGAGCAGTTCGGGTTGGCGATGATGTTGCCGTGGTGACGCCTGGCGAAGAAGTCGTCGAGCGCCTCGCCGTTGACTTCCGGCACCACCAGCGGCACGTCGGGGTGCATGCGGAAGCAGGACGAGTTGTCGATGACGATGGCGCCCGCCGCCGCCGCCTTCGGCGCCCATTCCCGGGCGGTGTCGCCGCCGGCGGCGAAGAGCGCGAAATCGGTGCCGGTGAAGTCGAAGTGTTCCAGCGCCTTGCACTTCAGGGTCTTGTCGCCGAAGGAGACCTGGCGGCCGATCGAGGCCCTGGACGCCAGCGGCACCAGCTCGTCGACCGGGAAGGTCCGCTCGGCGAGTATGTTCATCATCTCCTGGCCGACCACGCCCGTGGCGCCGACCACCGCGACCTTGTATCCCATGCGTCCTCTCCCGGGCCCCAGAACGGGCCGAATTGCGCACCAATATGGCCCGACAGCGGCCGGAGACAAGCGCTAAATGGCACCACCTGAGGCGCCGGCGAAAAATACTCGGTCCGGCGCCCGTCAGGCGGCCAGTTTGTCGAGCTCGCGCAGCAGGCTCTCGCCCATCACCGTGGTGGAGACGCGGGCCTTGCCGTCCTGCATGATGTCGGCGGTGCGGAGCCCGCCGGCGAGCACGTTCGAGACCGCCCGCTCGATCAGGTCGGCGTCCTCGGCCAGGTCGAACGAGTAGCGCAGCGCCATGGCGTAGGAGAGCAGCGCCGCGATCGGGTTGGCGACGTCGCGCCCAGCGATGTCCGGGGCCGAGCCGTGCACCGGTTCGTAGAGCGCCAGGCGCCGGCCGGTGGCGTCGGCCGGCCCGAGCGAAGCCGAGGGCAGCATGCCGAGACTGCCCGTCAGCATCGCCGCCGCGTCGGAGAGGATGTCGCCGAACAGGTTGCCGGTGACGATGACGTCGAACTGCTTCGGCCGGCGGACGATCTGCATGGCGCAGTTATCGGCGTACATGTGCGTCATCTCGACGTCGGGAAACTCGGCGTCGCGCAGCTTCTGCGCTTCCTCGCGCCAGAGCACGCCCGACTCCATGACGTTGGCTTTTTCCACCGAGGTGACGCGACGCTGGCGCTTTTGCGCCAGCTCGCATGCCACCCGCACCACGCGCAGGATCTCGGACGTCGTGTAGGTCTCGGTGTTGTAGCCGCGGCGCTGCCCGTCGGCGAGCGTCTCGATGCCGCGCGGTTCGCCGAAATAGATGCCGCCGGTCAGCTCGCGCACGATCATCATGTCGAGGCCGCTGACCAGCTCCGGCTTCAGCGAGGAGGCGTCGACCAGGCTTTCGAAGCAGATCGCCGGGCGCAGGTTGGCGAACAGGTCCATTTCCTTGCGCAAGCGCAGGATGCCGCGCTCGGCCCGTTGCTCGAACGGCAGCACGTCCCACTTCGGGCCGCCGACAGCGCCCATCAGCACGGCATCGGCGGCCAACGCCCTCGCCATGGTCTCGTCGGCGAGCGGGGTGCCGTGGGCGTCGATGGCGGAGCCGCCGACCAGGCCCTCCTCGATGTCGAAGCTGACGGCGCGGCGCCGGTCCATCCAGTCGACGACGCGCAGCACCTCGCGCATCACCTCGGGCCCGATGCCGTCGCCCGGCAGTACCAGCAGCTTCTTGTTCGCGGCCATGCCGTCCCCCCTTCCAATCGAACTCTACGCAATGGCCGTCGGGCGGCCGTCAGTCGCCGGCGGCCCCGTAGAGCCAGGGCTGTCGCGCGCGCTGGCCCGCTTCGAAGCTGTCGATCTCGGCGCGATGCTGCAGCGTCATGCCGATGTCGTCGAGCCCGTTCAGCAGGCAGTGCTTGCGGAAGGGGTCGATGTCGAAATGGATCGTTTCGCCGTTCGGACGGGTGACCTCCTGCGCCTCCAGGTCCACCGTCAGGCGCGCGTTGGCGCCCTTCTCGGCGTCGTCCAGCAGGCTCTCCAGCTCCTCCGGCTTCACCTTGATCAGCAGGATGCCGTTCTTGAAGCTGTTGTTGTAGAAGATGTCGGCGAAGCTGGAGGAGATGACGCAGCGGATGCCGAAGTCCTGCAGCGCCCAGGGCGCGTGCTCGCGGCTGGAGCCGCAGCCGAAATTGTCGCCGGCGACCAGGATCTCCGCCCCCTTGTAGGCCGGCTTGTTGAGCACGAAGTCCGGGTTCTCCGAGCCGTCGGCGTTGTAGCGCATGTCGTTGAAGAGATAGCGCCCGAGGCCGGAGCGCTTGATCGTCTTCAGGAACTGCTTCGGGATCACCCGGTCGGTGTCGACGTTGATCATGCGCAGCGGCGCCGCCACGCTCTCCAGCTTGCGGAACTTCTCCATTTCTCCCGCACCTCCTAGATCAGTTCGCGGACGTCGGCCAGGTGACCGGTCACGGCGGCGGCCGCGGCCATCGCCGGGCTCACCAGATGGGTACGGCCGCCGAAGCCCTGGCGGCCCTCGAAGTTGCGGTTCGAGGTCGAGGCGCAGCGCTCGCCCGGCTCCAGCCGGTCGGCGTTCATCGCCAGGCACATCGAGCAGCCGGGCTCGCGCCATTCGAAGCCGGCCTCGAGCAGGATCCTATCGAGGCCCTCCGCCTCGGCCTCGGCCTTGACCAGGCCGGAGCCCGGCACCACCAGCGCGTTGACGTGCGCGGCCACCTTGCGGCCCTTGGCGACGGCGGCGGCGGCACGGATGTCCTCGATGCGGCCGTTGGTGCAGGAGCCGATGAAGACCTTGTCGACCTTCAGCTGAGTCAACGGCGTGTCGGGGGTGAGACCCATGTACTGCAAGGCCCGCTCCATCGAGGCGCGGCGGTCGGGGTCGTCGACCTCGGCCGGGTTGGGCACGGCGCCGGTGATCGGCAGCACGTCCTGCGGGCTGTTGCCCCAGGTGACGTGCGGCACGATCTCGGAGACGTCGAGCGTCACCTCGGTGTCGTAACGCGCGCCCTGGTCCGAGGGCAGCGTCTGCCAATAGGCCACCGCCTTGTCGAAGTCGGCGCCCTTGGGCGACATCGGCCGCCCCTTCAGATAGGCGAAGGTGGTCTCGTCCGGCGCCACCAGGCCGGCGCGGGCGCCGGCCTCGATGGTCATGTTGCAGACCGTCATGCGGCCTTCCATCGTCAGTGCGCGGATCGCCGGCCCGGCATACTCGATGACATGGCCGGTGCCGCCGGCGGTGCCGATCTTGCCGATGATGGCCAGGACCAGGTCCTTGGCGGTGCAGCCGGCCGGCAGCGCGCCGTCGACGCTGATACGCATGTTCTTCGAGGGCGACTGGATCAGCGTCTGCGTCGCCAGCACATGCTCCACCTCCGACGTGCCGATGCCGAAGGCAAGCGCGCCGAAGGCGCCGTGGGTCGCGGTGTGGCTGTCGCCGCAGACGATGGTGTTGCCCGGCTGGGTGAAGCCCTGCTCCGGCCCGATGATGTGCACGATGCCCTGGCGCGGGTCGTTCATGTCGAATAGCTGCACGCCGAAGGCCTTGCAGTTCTCGGTCAGGGTCTCGACCTGCAGCAGCGATTCCGGATCGTCGATGCCCTTGGAGCGGTCGGTGGTCGGTACGTTGTGGTCGGCCACCGCCAAGGTGGCGGCGGGTCGGCGCACCTTGCGCCCGGACATCCTGAGGCCTTCGAAGGCCTGCGGGCTGGTCACCTCGTGAACGAGGTGGCGGTCGATATAAAGCACGCAGAAGCCGTCGTCGCGGCGGTGCACGACGTGGCTGTTCCAGATCTTGTCGTATAGCGTCTGGGGGCCTGGCATGGCTGAGCGTCACCTCCCTCGCCAACCGGCGCCGGCCGCCTGCATCGGCGCCGGCGCTTTTGAAGTTTCCGCCGCGGCTAGGCCTCGCTCGGGGTCTCGGCCGCCTTCCGGGCGCCGCGCTGCTCCTGCTTCTCGGCGATGCGCGCCCGCTTGCCGGTGCGCCCGCGCAGGTAATAGAGCTTGGCCCGACGCACCCGGCCGCGACGCACCACCTCGATGGCGTCGATGCGTGGCGAGTGCAGCGGGAAAACGCGCTCGACGCCCTCGCCGTAGCTGATCTTGCGCACGGTGAAGGACTCGTTGAGGCCGCCGCCCTTGCGCCCGATGCAGACACCCTCGAAGACCTGCACGCGCTCGCGTGTGCCTTCGGTCACCTTGACATGCACGCGCACCGTGTCGCCCGGCCCGAAATCCGGAATCTGCTTGTCGGCGCTGAGGCGAGCGACCTGTTCGTTCTCCATCTTTTCCAGCAACGTCGTCATGTTTCGGCCCTCTTGCCTTGCTTGCCGGCGAGGTAGCGATCCCAGAGATCGTGCCGCCTCGCCGCGGTCACCGCCTCGGCCTGGCGGTTGCGCCAGGCCCGGATGTTCTCGTGGTGCCCGGAAAGCAGAACCTCCGGCACCTGCCGACCCTCCCAGCACTGCGGCCGGGTGTACTGCGGGTACTCCAACAGTCCCCGCTGAAAACTCTCCTCCTCCAGCGCCGCCGGATCGCCGATCACGCCCGGCAGCAACCGCACCACCGCGTCGATCAGGCACAGCGCCGCCGGCTCGCCGCCCGAGAGGATGAAGTCGCCGAGGCTGACCTCTTCGACGTGACGCGCCTGCAGCACGCGCTCGTCGATGCCTTCGAACCGGCCACAGACCAGGATCGCACCCGCCGTCCGGCTGAGCGCCCGCACCCGTGCCTGCGTCAGACGGGCGCCGCGCGGGCTCAGGCAGAGCACCGGCAGGTCCGCTGCGGCGGCCTCGACCGCGCGGCGACGGGTGTCGTCGATCGCGTCGGCCAGCACGTCGGGGCGCATCACCATGCCGGGACCGCCGCCGAAGGGCGCGTCGTCCACGGTGCGGTGTTTATCGCGCGCAAACTCGCGGATGTCCACCGTTTCCAGGCGCCAGAGACCGTCCCGCAAGGCCTTTCCGGCAAGGCTCTCGGCCAGCGGGCCCGGGAACATCGCCGGGTAGAGGGTCAGCACCCAGGCCTGCCAGCCCAGGGCCGCGCTCATGGTTCCGCCTCCGCGCCCTCGCCCGTCAGCTCGGGCGTCGGCGCCGCGATCACATAGCCTTCCGAGACGTGCACTTCCGGCACCGCCGTGGCGGTGAACGGCAGCAACGCCGTGCCGCCGGCGTCGAGCCGGACATCGAGCAGGTCGCCGGCGCCGAAGTCCTGCACCGCGACGATACGGCCGACCGCCCCGCCGGAGGCAAGCCGTACCTCCAGGCCGATCAGGTCGGCGTGATAATAGGTGTCGTCGTCGGGCTCGGGCAGCGCCTGCCGCTCGATGTGCAGCTTCTGCCCCTTCAGCCGCTCGGCGGCGTCGCGGTCGCGAATGCCTTCGATGCGGGCGATCACGCCGGCCTTCCAGGGCGACTCGACGCTGAGCCGCCAGAGCCGGCCGGCGTCGTCGATCACCGGCCCGTAGGCGGCGACGTCCTCCGGCGTTTCTGTGAAGGTGCGAATGCGGACCAGGCCGCGGACGCCGTGCGGGCCGCCGACGACGCCGAGGCAGACCAGCTCTTTGCTATCTCCGGCCACGGCAACTCGGCCCCTCTGGTTCTGTGTCCGGGCGGCCGCGCCGGCTTCAGCCGGCGTCAGCGGCCCCCGCCTCGGGTTCGGCCGGTACCGCCGCGGCCGCTTCGCGCGCC
>Ga0302046_10005707_pt1 | contig 10935 bp, 7 predicted proteins | sample RVTome_11_FD_200261 | JGI IMG/M metagenome (GOLD analysis project Ga0302046, IMG submission 200261) | Soil microbial communities from uranium-contaminated site in the Upper Colorado River Basin, Wyoming, United States - RVT147D111 (version 2) ... | reverse complement strand
GAAGTCCGTCAACGACCGGTCGCAAAATCTGGAATTCTTCGAGAGTGTAGAAGAGAATGTCATCGACCTCTACAGTGGCGTGCGGAACGCGTATCTGCAGCGGAGGCAGAAGGCCATTCAGGAGTAACCGCCCGTTCAAGGAATCAGCCCCCTCCACCGTCAGTCCGACAGCGGCTGGCCCCGGGGCAGCGAGAGACGCTGGAGGGGATCACGACGAGGAGACGGCCGGAGCAGGGGGGCGGAGAAGGGGACAGGGAAGGCGAACCCCATGCCGAAACCGCTGGACGCAATCCATCGGGTCCTCCGTGGCGAGGCCCCTCCGCCGCCCATCGCCACCCTGCTTGGCTTCACGCTTATGGCCATCGAGCCCGGCCGGGCCGTGGTCGCCTTCGAGGCGGCCGAGCGCCACGCCAACCCGTTGGGGACGCTCCACGGCGGCGTGCTCTGCGACCTTGCCGACCTGGCGATGGGCTGGGCGTACGCCGCCACTGTTGCCGATGGGGAGAGTTTCACCACCCTGGAGCTCAAGATCAACTTCCTGCGGCCGGTGTGGGAAGGGAAACTCCTTGCGGTGGCGCGGGTGATCAAGGGAGGGCGCACCATCGGGCTCGTGGAGTGCGACGTGACGGACGACGAGGATCGCCTTGTCGCCCGGGCCTCGAGCACGTGCATGACGTTAAGGGATGACGCGGCGAAGGGCCGCTAGGCGAAGTTAATTGGACCGGCACTAGCGGTCTCGATACGCGTGAATCACATACTGCTGGACCATCCTCTGCGTATTGAAGTAGGAGGCGTTGAGCGCGATTGTGAAGCGCATCAGCTCGGCCCACCGTAAGGGATCGCCGTAGTAGAGGGGCAGGATCGTCTCCTCTAGCTTCCTGTACAGGTCCTCTGCATCCTCGCCATCCCGCCTCTCGAACGATGGGCCCCGATCTCTGGAGCCGATGGCCCACCCCGTGACCCCTTCCACAGGAACTTCCAACCACCAACCGTCCAGAACGCTGAGGCTGGGCACCCCGTTGTGGGCCGCCTTCATGCCGCTGGTGCCGGACGCTTCATGGGGAGGCTGGGGCGTGTTCAACCACAGGTCCGAGCCGGCCGTCAGGACCAACCCCAGTTCCATATCGTAGTTCGGCAGGTACGCGATCTTCACCTCGGGCTGCAATTCCCTGCTCCAGCGGAATATCTCCTGAATCAACGCCTTGCCCTCTTCGTCATTCGGGTGGGCTTTTCCGGCAAAGACCACCTGCAGCGGTCCATGCTGCATTGCGATGCGACGCAGCCGATCCGGATCGTGAAAGAGCAGGGTTGGGCGCTTATACGCAGCGGCCCGCCGCGCGAAGCCCAGCGTGAAGGCGTCCTGATCGAATCCCACACCGACCCTGTCGTTGACCTCCTTGATCAGCCGTTGCTTGGCCTCGTTGTGGGCCTGCCGAATGGCGTCCAGCGGGATGCCAAGGGCGTATCGCAGGGAGGAGTTTTCCTCCCGCCAGCCGGGGATATGCCGGTCGTACAGCTCGCGAAAGACCGGCGCGGTCCACGTGGCAGAATGCACCCCGTTGGTGATGGAGCCGATGGGGTGCTCCGGAAACAGGGTACGCGACACCTCGCCGTGCCGTTTGGTGACGCCGTTGACGTAGTCGCTCAGATAGAGCCCCACAACTGTCATGTTGAGCGCTTGGTCGCAACAGCCCAATGTCCGCAACGCGTCCCAGTGGTCTGGACTCAAGACGCCTTCGGCCAGACTCAGGGGAAACTGGTCGTGGCCCGCCGGCACCGGCGTGTGGGTGGTGAACACGCACATGCGCTTCACCCGCCCGATGGCATCCTCACGCTTGCCCGGGGCGCGCTTGAGTTCCTCAGCGAACAGCTCCAGGGCCAGCAGGGCCGCATGGCCTTCATTCATGTGGAACTTGGCGACGCGCGTGTAGCCCAGCGCCCGCAAGATGCGGACACCGCCCACCCCCAGAATCACCTCCTGGCACAGGCGATAGCGCTCGTCGCCCCCGTATAGGGAGTGGGTCAGCGTGCGGTCGTAGGGATCGTTGCCCTCAACGTCAGTATCCAGCAGGAGCACCGGGACCTCGACGCCTGACATCCCGGTGATCAGGTAGCGCCACGCACGCACAATCACCTGCCGCCCCTCGACCTCCACCTGGCATCTACCGTCGGTGGGCTGCAGGACCTCATTGACAGGCCACTCCCATGGCTCCTCATGCTGGCGTCCCTCGTCGTCAAGCCGCTGGGAGAAGTAGCCTTTCCGATAGAGCAGGGTCACCCCCACCAAGGGGAGTCCCAGGTCTGCCGCGCTGCGCAGCGCATCGCCCGCCAGTACGCCGAGGCCGCCACTGTAGGTGGGCACACGGCTCTCAAGTGCCACCTCCATGGAGAAATAGGAGATGATTCGCGGCGTCAGCATTTCGTCCGTCATGGATCTGTCTCTCCTCCACTCACCCTGGAAGACAACGATGTATCATGCGCGACACTTGCCGGTGCCCGTCGTCCCTCGAGGGACCCCCTTCCATCATCATCCAAGCAACGCTGCCCAACATCTGTTCCCCGGTTCCCGGAACTGGAGTCAAGGTAATTGATCGGCCCGTTTGGACCTGCGCAGTGTAGCATAGCGGTCGATCATTGGGTAGTGGCATCCTTCGGTGAAACAGCAAATTGACTCTCCTTCCACGGCGCGGTATGATTCAGTGCAGGGAGGGAATAATGGAAGTGCTGGGGATGGTCATGGCTGGCGGGCGCGGAGAACGCCTCTTTCCCTTGACGAAAGATCGCGCAAAGCCCGCGGTTCCCTTTGGCGGGAAGTACCGGATCATCGATTTCGTGCTGTCGAACTTCATCAATTCCGGGATCTCCTCGATCTATGTGCTGACGCAGTTTAAGGCCCAGTCCCTTGTGGAGCATCTCCAGGAAGGATGGCAGGTCCCGTCCGTCCTCCGGAATCAGTTCGTCATCGCGGTTCCGGCCCAGATGCGGACGGGGGCCGACTGGTACCGGGGAACGGCCGACGCGGTGTACCAAAACCTCCACCTGGTGAAGCGGGCCCACCCGAGGTTCGTGGCGGTCTTTGGAGCCGACCATGTCTATAGGATGAATATCCGCCAGATGATGGAGTATCACTTACGGAAGGAAGCGGGAGTGACCGTGCCGGCCCTCCCTGTGACGCTCGAGGAGGCCCCGCACTACGGGGTGATGGAGGTGGACGACGATTGGCGAATTCTCGGCTTCGAGGAGAAGCCAGAAGCGCCGAAGTCGATCCCGGCAGAGCCCGATCGGGCGCTCGCCTCGATGGGAAATTACCTTTTCGATACAGAGCTCCTGCTCCGGGCGGTTGAGGAAGACGCGACGAACGTTCAGAGTACTCACGACTTTGGCCGTGACATCCTGCCCCGCCTCGTAAGAGAAGGGAGGAAGATTTACGCCTACGACTTTAGGACGAACCGAATCCAGACTGCCATGAAAGGGGAGGAGCAGAGCTACTGGCGAGATGTGGGAACGATCGAAGCCTACTACGAGGGGAACATGGACCTGCGCGCCGTCAACCCCACCTTCAATCTCTACAACCAGAACTGGCCCATTCGGACCGTCAGCTACGGAGATCCGCCCGCAAAGTTCGTCTTTGATGAAGAGGGAAGGCGAGGGATGGCCCTTGACTCTATCGTGGCCGAAGGGACCATCATCAGCGGGAGCGTGATCCGGGCCTCGGTCATCGGGCGCAACGTTCGCATCCACAGCTTTTGCCAGATCGATGGCGCGGTCATCATGAACCTGGTGGAGATCGGAAGAGGTTGCCGGATTCGGCGGGCGATCATCGACAAAAATGTGGTCATTCCACCGGGGACAGAGATCGGCTATAACGCCGAAAAGGACCGGGAGCGTTACTTCGTGACAGAGACAGGGATCGTCGTGATTCCCCGTGAAGAGCCCAGCTTTCCCTGATCCTCGATCCGGCTCCAGTGCGACGCACCGATGTCCGATCGGGGAACGGAGGGTGGTGGCGGGGGCAGAAGACAGGGGCGAGCGCGACGCCGGGGAGGGGATCAGGCCTCCGGGGCGCTTCTGCCAAGAGGGAGAGAGTTCTCCATAGCCCGAACGAAGGTGTGAACGCTGGGGTGAGGAGGCATTACGGAGATGATTTGTGCAATGATGTGCAATTCTAAGGAGAGTACGGAATGTCGGTGAAAGCTCTCACCATGGATCTTGCTATCCGCTACGGGTTTCAGCTTGTGGGGGCGATCGTCATTCTGGCCGTCGGGATCCTCATTGCCCGATGGATCGGCAACCTCACCCAGCGATGGCTCGAACGCCAGGCGATGGAGCCTCCGATACGAACGCTGATCGTCCGTACGGTGCGAATGGTCGTGCTCCTCATGGTGGTTGTGGTGGCGCTTGACAAGTTTGGTGTTCAGATCGCGCCGCTGATTGCCGGCATCGGCATCGCGGGGTTGGGGATCGGGATCGCGCTCCAGGGGGTGCTCGGGAATGTCTTTGCCGGGCTGACGATCATCTTCACCAAGCCTTTTCGCGTTGGTGAGTATATTGAACTGGTCGGTGTGCATGGACAGGTGACGGCGATCGAACTCTTCTCGACCACGTTGATCCATACAGATTTCTCACGGGTCGTGATCCCCAATCGGAAGATTGTTGGTGAGATCCTGCACAACTATGGGACCGTGCGTCAGCTCACCATCAAAGTCGGGGTGGCCTATGGCACGAACCTGAACGCGGCGCTGGCGCTCGTGCGCGATATCATAAGCCGAAACGCTCGCATCCTTAAGGAACCACCAGCGGTCGTAGGAGTCTCGGTGGTGGGAGATTCCGCCATCACGATCTCGATCCAACCATGGGTAGCCGTTCCCGACTATGTCGACGCGCAGGTTGAGTTGTACCAGTCGATCATCGAGGGATTCCGCACGAATAAGATTGAAATCCCGTTTCCCCAGCGCGAAGTGCGTCTGCTGCCTGCATCATGACCTTCCGCTAGTCCACTTGCCCCGGGTGCCCTTTCCCCAGCAGCCCGGATCAAATAGCGCTTGAAGGAGGCGAGGGAGCATGATAGGTTGTGCACAATGACTCGGGTGGATATGCTAGGTGCGGGGCCGCCATTCGGAAGAGGGGTCGCGTTTTTTAGGGCAGCAAGGAGGAAGGAGATGCCGGAGACAAAGGTGGGTCACGTGAAAGAGTACTTCGCCAAGGTAGGGGTGGCCGGGATCGAGATCACTGAGGGTCATTTGCTGGTCGGCGACACGATTCACGTGAGGGGGCACACCACTGATCTGACCCAGCGAGTGGACTCGATCCAGCTTGAGCACCAGCCATTGCAGCGAGCAGAGCCAGGCCAACTCGTCGGAATCAAGATGCGTGAGCGGGTCCGCCCGCACGATCAAGTCTTCAAGGTGACAGAGTAGGGACCATTCCCCGATCGCACGCCGTCACTCTGGGTTATCGAGAGGCCGGCAACCGCCTTCGCCGCAAGATCGCGTTCTCAGGATAGCCGCCGGTGGAAGAATCTCTATTCGCCTCAGGGTATAACGAAAAGGAGTTGACATTTTTTTTGGGTCAGATAAGTATGTAAGCGCTTACTTTCTACGGAACATGCCTCGTCTACATCGCCAAGGTTGTATTCCCGGGGGAGCTGCATGAAAGAGCGTCTGAGCGGAGAAGAGCGACGTCGGCAGATTGTCGAGGCCGCCATCGATCTATTTTCTCGCAAGGGGTTCAGGGGGACAACGACCCGGGAGATCGCGGAAGCCGCCGGAATCAGCGAAGCAATGATCTTCAAGCACTTTGCCACCAAGCAGGAGCTCTACTCCGCCATCATCGAGGCGAAGTCCGAGACCGAGGAACTGCTGGCCAGCGCCGCCAGGGCTGCGTCAAGAAAAGATGACCGGGGGGTTTTCCGTTCGGTCGGCCTGAAGATGATGGAACAGACCGAAAAAGACCCAAGCCTCATGCGTCTGCTCCTGTTCAGCGCGCTCGAGGGGCACGAGTTGTCCGACATCTTCTTCGAATCCCGGGTCAAACGACTCCATGAATTCCTGAGTAATTATATTCATGCACGGATCGAGGAGGGCGCCTTCCGGCCGGTCGATTCGCTCGTCGCGGCGCGCGGGTTCATCGGGATGACCGTCCACTACTTGCTGATCCACGAGCTGTTCGGCGTCAAACGTCCACCACGCTCCTCCCCGGAAGAGGTGGTCCAGACATTTGTCTCCATGTTCCTGAGGGGGATCGAACGATGATTCGCGTCTCACTTCCACGGACCGTCGCTCGCTTGAAACTGCTCTCCTTGCTCCTGCCGCTCCTGGCTCTGGGCTGTTCCAGGGACCAGGGGGCCAAAGCGACTCCCGACGGATCGAAGGCTCAGACCATCGCCGTCACGGTGGCCCCCGTCGAGGCCAGGGATGTCGAGCGACGGGTGGAGGTCGTCGGCAGCCTGGAGCCGGACGAGGAGGTGACGGTCTACGCGCAGGTTTCAGGGTATGTGGTGAAGATCCTCGCGGATCTGGGGGACCGGGTGAACGCGGGGCAGCCTCTGATCCAGCTCGATCAGGGGGATTTCAGGCTACAGGTCCAGAGGACCGAGGCGATCCTCCGTCAGACACAGGCGAAGCTGGGCGCGGTGGACGGCAAAGAGACGCTTCCCGATGACCAGCAGTCACCTGTTCGCCAGGCCAAAGCCAACTCCGAGGACGCGGCCCTCTGGTACGAACGGATGCAGAGCCTGTACAAGGAGGGCGCCGTCTCGCGTAACGATGTTGATACGGCCCGGGCCAAGCGCGATGCCCTCACGGCGACGCTTGATGGCGCGCTGGATCAGGTCAGGTCTCTCCGCGACCAACTCAAGGAGCAACAGGCCCTGTTGGACTTAGCCCGCCGCAACCTAGGCTATACTGCGATCCGGGCTCCGATCGATGGCTCGATCAAACAGCGGGACGTCTCCGTCGGCCAGTACATCGCCGGTGGCAGCATGCAGAATACCAAGCTCTTGGTCATGGTGCGGGACGACCCGTTGAAGCTCAAAGCCTCGGTCCCGGAGCGGTTTCAAGGGCAGATCCGACCCGGCCAAGAGGTGAAACTCCAGATCGAGGCCCATTCGGCCCGCGATTTCACTGGAACGGTGACGAGGGTCGGGCCGGCGGTCTTCAGCGACACCCGGACGTTCCCGATCGAGGCGAGAATACCCAACAGGCAGGGGTTGTTGAAGCCCGGCTCCTTCGCAAAGGCTCGGGTCCAGATCAGGGTTGACCGTGGCGTCGCCTTCGTTCCGGAGGAAGCCGTCTATTACTTCGTGGGGATCACAAAGGCCTTCGTGGTCAAGGACGGCGTGGTTGAAGAGCGACAGGTCAAGGGGGGGGATCGACAGGACGGCCTGGTAGAGATCGTCGAGGGGATTGCTCCCGGGGAGATGGTGGCCACGTCCCGCCTGAGCCAACTCTTCGGCGGCGCCACGGTGCAGGTCGTTTCAAAATAGAAGTTCCGGGTGCCGAGTTCCGGGTTCCAGGTTTAGAAACTGGAACCTAGAGTCCGAAAGTGCGCGATCAAACTTTGAACGCGGAACTCGGTCTTCAACCCGGAACGTGGAACACGGAACCTGGAACTTGTCTTAACATGGAACCTGGAACCCGGAACTTGGAACAGTAAGCCATGTCTCTAATCGAGATTTGCGTCAGGCGCCCTGTCTTCGCAACGATGCTGATCGTCTCCCTCGTCGTCATGGGACTGGCCTCCTTCCGTGAGCTGGGACTGGATGTCTTTCCCAAGGTCGATCTCCCCACCGTCACCGTCACCACGAAGCTGGAGGGGGCGAGCCCCGAGGAGATCGAGAGCAACATCACCAAGCGGATCGAGGAAGCCGTCAACACGATCAACGGAATCGACGAGCTTCGTTCCACCACGGTCGAGGGACTGTCCAAGGTCTTTGTCACCTTCGTCCTCGAGCGGAACATCGACGAGGCGGCCAACGATGTCCGGGAAAAGGTGGGGACAGTGGTCTCAGAGTTCCCCCAGGGGACGGACGCCCCCGCCATCGAGAAGTTCGACCCCGACTCCGCGCCGATAATGGCGATCGTCGTCTCCGGAAAGCGCTCGCCCCGCGAGATCACGGAGCTCGCCGACAAGCAGATCAAGCGACAACTCGAGACCGTCAAGGATATCGGGGCCGTCACCCTCGTCGGCGACCGGAAGCGGGAGATTCAACTGTTCGTGGACCCCCACCGTCTCGAGGCCTACAATCTTTCGATCCAACAGATCAAACAGGCCGTTCAGCGTCAGAACGTTGAAGTCCCGGGCGGCAACATCACCTGGCAGTCCCGAGAGGAGGGGCTGCGGACGCTCGGCAGGATCGAGCGGGCGGCCGACTTTAATGACCTGATCGTCGCGGACTTCAAGGGGGCGCCCGTCAGGATCAAAGATATCGGTTCCGCGGCGGACGGGGAAGAGGAGCCGCGGACGCTCGCCCGTCTGGACGGGCGGAGCGCCGTCTCCCTTCTGGTCCAGAAGCAGTCGGGCACTAACACCGTTGCGGTCGTCGATCGGGTCAAGGGAAAGCTCCAGGAGATCAAGCGGACGCTACCCCCCGACGTCGAGTTCCAGGTGGTCCGCGATCTGTCCCGCTTCATCAAACGGTCGATCCTGGAGGTGGAAGAACATCTGATGCTTGGAGGCCTACTGGCCAGCCTCATCGTGGCCTTCTTTATCGGACGGCTGACGCGGCGGGAACAGGTGATCCTGGGCGCGCTGCTCGCCGGCCTCGCGCTGGCGTTCTTTTACGGCGATTCAGAGCTTCTCCTGCAGGTCGTGGTCGTGTCGATCGCCGTCACCCTGGTCCTGTTCCTCATCGTCCCCCGGCTCCGGCCCGCCTTCATCGCCGCCATCTCGATCCCCGCCTCGATCATCGCGACGTTTACCATTATGCGGATGGCGGGCTTCACACTGAACAATCTCACGATGCTCGGCCTCTCGCTCTCCACCGGCATCGTCATCGACGACGCCATCATCGTGCTGGAGAACATCTTCCGCCATATCGAGGAGGAAGGGCGCCCCCCGATGGAGGCGGCCGTGACCGGCGCGAAGGAGATCGTCTTGGCCGTCATGGCCACGACCCTCTCGTTGGTGGTCATCTTCCTTCCGGTCGCCTTCATGGGAGGGCTGGTCGGGCGGTTCTGGAACAGCTTCGGGTTGACGGCCACCTTCGCCATCATGGTCTCGCTTCTGGTGGCGTTTACCCTGACCCCGATGCTCAGCGCCAGGATGTTGAAGTCTGAGAAGATCGGTGGAGGGCACGGCGGGGGGCCCCAGCGGCACGGATCAAAGGCAACCGGCCTGTATGCTGTTCTGGAGAGCGGCTACGACCGGCTGCTCGTCTGGTGTCTCAACCACAGGCCCGCCGTCCTCCTCTTGAGCCTCGGGCTGCTGCTCTCGACGGTCTTCATCGGGCGGCAGATGAAGCCCGATTTCGTCGTCGATGACGATATGAGCGAGTTCGAGGTGATCGTGGAGGCCCCACCCGGCTCCTCCCTTCCTCGGAGCGACCAGATCATGCAGCGCCTCGAGGGCGATCTCAGAACGATCCCTGAGGTGGTGCACCTGTTCACCACCGTCGGGGTCAGGGGCAAGGACCGGGCCAACATCACGGATGCATCGATCTACGTGGGGCTGAAGCACCTCAGAGAGCGAAAGCGCTCCCAACAGGTGATCATGCAGGAGGTCCGCCAGACGCTCAAAAAGTACCCCGACCTCAGGTTCAGCGTGCAGCAGATCAGCCTGATCTCTGGTGGCGGCTTCAAGCAGACCCCTTTTAACCTGGTTCTTCGGGGCTCGGACCTGCAGAGGTTGGACGGGTACGCCCAGGCCCTCATCAAGCGACTGACGGCTGTCCCTGGGTTCGTGGACGTGGATACCAGCCAGGCCCAGCGACGGCCGGAGGTACAGGTCTGGATCGACCGAAAGAAGGCGTCGGATCTGGGGATCAGGGCCGAGGACATCGCCCTGGCGCTCCGGACCATGGTGGGGGGCGAGAAGGTCGGGTTCTATCGGGAGGGCGGCGAGCAGTACGACGTCCGCCTGCGACTCATGGACGACTACCGGAAGGACGCGTCGGTCATATCGGCGCTCACTGTTCCCGCTGCGAACGGCCGGCTCGTGAAATTAAACAACGTCGTGACCCTGAACCCTGGACGTGCACCCGCCCAGATCGATCGGTACGCCCAGGAGCGACAGATCACCGTCCAGGCGAACCTCTTCCGGATGGCGCTGGGCGAGGCGACCGCCGAGGCCGATGCCGCCGTCAAGGCGCTCGCGCTCCCCTCCGGCTACGGCACCGCGTACCTCGGCCGGGGCAAGCTGATGGCCGAGGCGTTTTACAACTTCGCCATCGCGTTTGTCCTCTCCCTCCTCTTTATCTATATGGTTCTCGCCGCCCAGTTCGAGAGCTTCATCCACCCGGTTACCATCATGGTCTCGATGTTCCTCTCGATCCCGTTCGGCCTCGTGAGTCTCCTGGCGGCCGGCCAGACCCTGAATATCTACAGCATCATGGGGCTCTTCCTCCTCATGGGGGTTGTAAAGAAGAACGCGATCCTCCAGGTAGACTTCACGAATGTGCTCCGCGCGCGCGGCAGGCCGCGCTACGAAGCCCAGCTTGAGGCTGATCGGGCTCGACTCCGGCCGATCCTCATGACGACCCTGGCCATCATCGCCGGCATGCTCCCGGTCGCTTTAGGCAAGGGGGACGGCGCCGCTTCGCGGGCCTCGCTGGCCACCGCCGTTGTCGGCGGCCAGACCCTCTGTCTCCTCATTACGCTGCTGGTCACCCCGGTCATCTACTCCTACTTCGACGACCTCCGCGGACTCCGGGTCGTCTCGTGGCTCTACGAGTTCCGTCTCTGGTCGTGGCTCCGGGCGAGAGCCGCACATGGCTTCTCA
>Ga0302046_10005705_pt1 | contig 10936 bp, 10 predicted proteins | sample RVTome_11_FD_200261 | JGI IMG/M metagenome (GOLD analysis project Ga0302046, IMG submission 200261) | Soil microbial communities from uranium-contaminated site in the Upper Colorado River Basin, Wyoming, United States - RVT147D111 (version 2) ... | reverse complement strand
TACCGTCTTTCCGGGTATGGGTACGATAATCCAGGGTCGTGTGCCCTGACGACCGGGCGGCTACGCGTTCGATAGCCGCTTTCGTTGCCGCCGGTTCTGTGGACAGGTCGGTGGCTTTCAGGCGAAGCATTTCCTGGCGGGCGTATCCGTACTGCTGTAGCGCCGCGTCGTTGACGTCGACGATGTCTTTCGTCTCCGCGTCGATGATCACGATTGCGTCCTGCGCGGAGGCAAAGAGCAGCCGGTAGCGTTCCTCGCTCTCGCGGAGGGCTTCCTGGATGCGCCGGCGCTCGGTGGTATCCCGAATGATGCCGCCGTAATACATCGCGCCGCCTACCTGCCAGCTGGAGAGCGACAGTTCGATGGGAAAGGCTTCGCCGTTTTTGCGCAACCCTTCGATTTCAAACGTGTGGCCGATCATCCGTGTTTTCCCGGTCTTCTGGACGCGTTCAATGCCGGCCAGGTGGGCGGACCGGTAGCGTGTGGGAGCCAGCATGGTCACCGGCTGGCCGATGATCTCTTCCGCGGTGTAGCCGAAGATGTGCTCGGCTCCCTGGTTCCAGGTGACGACCTGACCGGCGCTGTCGGTCGTGATGATTGCTTCGACGGCGGCTTCCGTAAGGGCACGCAGGCGCTCTTCGGACTCGCGGAGTGCAACCTCGCCCTGTTTTCGCTTTGTGATGTCGTGGGAGATCCAGACGATCATACGCCGGTCGTCGGAAGCCTCAAGCATCGGTGCCGCCTGGCCTTCGAACCAGCGCGTGCCGGCCGCCACGTCGAGTTCGTATTCCAGCGTCGTCGTTCTGCCGGTCGCGAGGGTCCGGCGTATCACGGACAAAAACTGGTCGGCCCGTTCCTGCGGCAGCACCTCGTGGAGGCGGCGTCCTTTTAACTGAGACGCAGAACTGGGGAGAAGCTGCTCCTGCGTGGCGAAGACTTCTACATAGCGCCCGTCCTCATCGAGGATAAAGGCCAGGCCGGGCAGCGCTTCGACGAAGGCACGCATCAACTCGGTGCTCTCTCGCAGCGCGTTGTTCGACCATTCACGTTCGAACACCCGCCCGAGCTGCGTTCCGACGTGGCCCATGATCTCCATCATCGGCTCATCGGGTTCCTGCGCCTCTTCCGAGAAGAACTCCAGCACGGCCACTACCTCGTTACCGACCAGTACGGGAAAGGCAAACCCGGCTTCGACGGGCAGCTTCATCCGAGCCAGCCGGCTTCGGTTGAACCATGTCTCATCATTCACGTCGGTGATCCGCGCGGGCGCACCGGTCGACAGGACAATTCCCGGCAGGCCCTCTGCGGGCGAGAAGCGCGCGTCCAGGGTGGCTTGTCGAAGCACCTCGTAGCGCCGCGCGTTACCCTGGTAATGCATCACGACGGGCGTCAGGATCTCGGGCGTACTCTCTTTGACAAGGTAGCCGTGTCCGACCGGCCAGCCGATGTGTGCACAGATCTTCTGGATGGCGAGGGTGAGCGCTTCTTCGATGGTTGTCGCCTGGTTGGCGGTGGTGGCGATCTCCTGAAGCAGATTGAGGAAGGCATTTTTCTCTTTCAGGGCCTGTACGGTCCGATGCTGAAACTGGGCGTGAACCTCCAGCGCGCGTTTGAGCTTCATCGCGTACCGTAGGGCCCGTTCCAGGTAGGCACTGGTGAGGTCGTCCCAGGCGAGGACATCCGTAGCGCCTACCTGGAGCCAGACTTTCCCCTGTTCGCTGGCGGTCTCGCCGAGGATCAGGATGACCTTGTCGCCCGGCGAGGCATCGGCCAGCGTTTCCCAGGGTGCCTCCTCGTCGGCCATGAGGGCATCATCAAGCAGGTAGAGGTCATGGGTGTTGGCGTGCAGGGCGTCGCGGGCGACGTCCCAGGGCGCGACGACGGCCAGCGCGTAGTGGAGGCTGCCCATGTCGTCAAGCAGACGGCGCAGCCGGGTGATACGACGCTTGTCGGCGGCAGCGAAGAGCAGAGAACAGGTGTTCATGGTACGCGAAGGGGGTAAACGCAGGCTTCGGCATCGGGCGTAGTCGACGGCCTCTGGATCTGCTCCAACACGAATCACGACGAAGAGTTTGCTACGCTCCTGCAAAGATCGTAGCCGTTGCGCTACCCCGGCGGCGTGTAGGATTTGTCTTGCAAGTGGCGCGACTTGTCCTACAACAGGTTGGTGAGGATGCCTACCGGACATACGTCGCTGCACTTACATAGGATCGACGAGGGGCTGGTTATGTTGCTTGCGAACCTGAGGGACAGGGACTTTTCGAGGATCCTGCCCGTCAATCGGCTACATCGGTTGCCCGTTTTTTGGGAACATAAACCACTGGGACTCACCATGACCTTTTCCACTGTTTCTCACCTGATGCGGCAACAGCCCACCTGGGCTAAGGTAGCTACGGGTTCGGTTGTATTTGCCGGCCTCGTCATTGGAAGCCTTGTCCGATATCGAGACGAGTTACGGGAGGCATTCCGCAAAACAACCACCCGGAGGACTGCTGATACACCGGGCACTGGCTATGCGGACTGGTCGAAGGCAGACCTGTACCAAAAAGCACGGGAAGAGGAGCTCCCCGGGCGCTCGCAGATGAGCAAAGCCGAACTGATCGAAGCGCTCCGCAGTGCATGACCCCTCTCAGGCCCCGCACTGGTCCCTTCGCGCTTCTAACCCGTTTGACTCAACTCCGGCTCAATCACCCTGCCTGAAGCCATGCACGCTGACGACACCCCTGCGAACTCGGCACCTCCCCGAAATACGCCGTTGTGCTGGACAACACGGCTCCTCGGGGGGCTGCTCTTCCTGTGGGCGGTTTTCTTGCTAACGCGAGACTTCGTATCGAGCGAAGGAGCGTCCTTATGGTTCGTCGGTGCGACTGCCGGCCTTGGTTCCCTCACCTTCCTTTCGAGTTGGTGGCCTACGGTAAAGAAGGCACCAGATCGTCAGGCTAACAACCTTTTCTAACTGCTCGTCGCATTCACGGATTCCTTCAGAAAGGATCCCTAACAAAGGTGCTGTCATGCTGCACGAATCATCGTATATGCAGGCTGTCTTTGCCCATCGCGTGCCAGGATACGTCGCGGGGCTTCGTGTTGCCCGGCTTGTTGTCGGGTCCTTATGTTTGCTTAGCTTGCTGGCGCTTTGAACGACACCCGTCCCCCTGCCGTACCGACAGAGCGCTGGAATGAGGCTGCGAAGCATGACCCAGAAGGTGATGCCGAGCGTCCTTTCTTTCCCGATCTGACCCTGCTGACCCGGCAACTCCAGGGGCCGCTCGGTACGGTCGCCATCGCCGTGACCGGTCTGTTTACACTGGCCTTGTTCTATACGCTCTACGTAGCCAAGGCCGTTTTTTTGCCCGTCGTTCTTGCAGTGTTGCTCAACTTTTTGTTGAGCCCCATCGTTCGTCTTTTCGAGCGACGTCGCGTTCCTGCGCCGCTGGGGGCTTTGATCGTGTTGATCGCGCTACTCGGCACGATGGCCGCAGGCATCTATCACCTGGCGCTACCTGCGTCCGAGTGGATCGATAAAGCGCCCCAAAGTCTACGCCAGGCTGAGTACAAGCTCCGGAGCATCAGGGCGTCACTCGAAAAGGTAGAGCAGGCCACGGAAGAAATTGAGAAGATCACAAATGGAGGTGGAGCAGAGGATACGCAGCAAGTTGAGGTACAAGACACACCGCTCAGTGATACCCTGTTGAACCAGACGCAGAACCTCCTTGCGGGCGGGGTGGTCCTGGTTTTTTTGCTGTATTTCCTGCTTGCTTCTAGCGACTCTTTTCTCCGTAAGCTGGTGCAGGTCCTTCCGAAAATCCGTCACAAGCGCAACGCCGTTACTATCATCCGGCATACGGAAAACGACCTCTCCGACTATTTTCTTACCGTCACCCTGGTCAACATCGGCCTGGGTTGCGCCGTGGCGCTGGCTCTCTTTCTACTGGGTATGCCGAACCCGATCCTGTGGGGGGTCCTGGCGGCCTTTCTCAACTTTATCCCCTACCTGGGTGGCCTGGTCGGTATCACCGTGATCGGCCTGGTAGCACTGGTGAGCTTCGACAGTCTCGGCCACGCTCTTCTGGCACCGCTGTCGTACCTGTTGCTCAACACGCTGGAAGCCTACGTCGTGACACCCATCATCCTGGGGCGCCGGCTGATGCTGAACCCGGTATCGGTTTTTACCTCGATCATTTTCTGGGGATGGATATGGGGTGTTCCCGGTGCCATCCTCGCCGTGCCCCTCCTCGTATCCTTCAAGATCATCTGCGACAACATCGAGGTGTTGTCGGCCATCGGGGCTTTTCTGGAGCGCTAGCCTCCGGGCCGCAGAACGTGTAAGACAAGTCTTTCATGCGGCTAAGAAGGATCCTACTCCATCGCCCTGTTCTTTCTGACATGGCATTCCCTGATCCGCTTACAAACGAGATGCAGCCCGTCCCGTACTTTGCTTACAGTTCTTTGACGGGTCGCCTACCCCGATGCTAGCGTCGGAAAGCAACCGCTTCCTTCGACGGATACCTCGGCGCGTGCTCCCAGGAGGGTCATTGGCCGGGCGACCTCGTCGCTCGACCATACCCTACAACCTGACAACACTCCTATGAAACTTGCAAGCATCGTCGGCATCCTGCTGATCGTACTCGGTAGCTTGGCCCTGGTTTATCAGGGCATTTCGTATGTGACAGACGAAACGGTAGTAGACATAGGCCCGCTGAAGGTAGAGGCCGAGCACAAAAAGACCTTGCCGTTGCCGCCTGTCCTGGGCATCATTGCCGTCGTCGGCGGTGCCGGCCTGGTCTTCTACGGAGCGCGTCGATCATCTTGATGAGGAGGCGCCTGCGGTTTCTGGTTGGCCGTGCGGCTCGTCCGCAAGGTGATGCTCTGGATGAGGGGCGGATCCCAGGGCATCACCCGGTCAATCAGCCCCCTCATCACCCTCAACGTGTAAGCCGGGTCCTACATGACCTTGAAGCATCTTCCTATATCGCTGTGCGCTGTTTACCGCTACATTCGCACGATATTCCGTTTTCAATACGCCGAAAGTCGTATGCCGTGTCGGATACAAACGTCAAGGTAATGGTCAGTGATGACTCCGAAGTCGTCCGTCGCCATCTGGTTGCGATGCTCTCAGAACTGCCCTTCGTCGATGTCGTCGGGGAGGCGCGTAACGTCGCAGCCACCCTTGAAACCGTGCAGCGGGTACAGCCGGACGTGGTCATTCTGGATATCCACATGCCGGACGGGAGCGGCCTCCAGGCCCTGAAACACATCAAGCGCGAACTCCCCGAGACGAAGGTGATCATGCTGACCAACCATGCCAACGCCTTCTACCGAAGGGCCTGCATGAACGCCGGCGCCAGCTTCTTCTTCGACAAATCCACCGAGTTTGAACGGGTAGGCGACGTGCTCAGCGAGATGAAGGCCTGAGCAGCGGCCGTGCCCGTACCGGTGTTACCCACCGTGTACCGTGTCACACAGCCAACCGGTTTGTGCCGGTAGGATGCACACGAACGATCCCCTTCTCCGGCAGGGTAGCTGTCTGTACACGCGTATCTGAAAACCCGAAACAAACCTGACACACTAGCCATGAAAACCTCTTCCGTACATACAATCATAGCGGCCCTGGCTTTTGCAGGCTTGCTGGGTACGCTGTGTGTTTCGAACGCACACGCCCAGCGCCGTCCCGGAGCGGTCGGTATCGGCGGCCAGATCGGCGATCCGAGCGGCGTCACGCTGACGATCTATAACCCGCAATCGATGTCCTACGACTTCCTGGTCGCGTGGGACACCGACGACTTCTTTTTCCTGAATGCGCACGGACTGTTCGAGCAGCATCTCGGCGGCCGGGGCAATCTCCACTTTTTCTACGGCCCGGGGGCCTTCATCGGGTTTCGGGATCGCGGGAATGAGGAGGATGACGAAGCCGTCGCCGGCATCAGCGGCCGGGTGGGGTTGGGGGTGTTGTTCGACCGATTTGAGGTCTACGGCCAGGTGACGCCCCGCCTGGCTCTGACGCCGGCGACGGACGGCGAGATCGGCGGAGGCGTCGGCTTCCGCATCTACTTCTGACGGGTGCCATGAACAATGCAGGTTGCGGAGGCTACGCCGGCTCAACGGGCGTAGCCTCCGCTTGCGTTTGGGCGGGGTTTACGGTGCCTTATGGGTTATCTCCTTCGCCGGCAGGATGGCTGCGACGAGCAGGCAGAGCGCGATGATCCACAAGAGTATGGCGGTGCGTGTCGCTTTCTTCGCCCGCTCCGCCTCATACCAGTTCATAGAAAAAAGAGTCGGGCGTTGTATGGGCGTCGTCTTGTTCGGGCGGGCGTGCTTTTTTATCCTCGCCCTAGCGCTTCCGTTTTTTCGGAGCAGCGCGTGGTGGATCCGTATGTTCGACTTTCCGCGCGCGCAGATCGCAGTCCTGGGCCTGGTTGTTCTCCCGGGGCACGGCTGGGTCTGGGGGCAGCTGGCCGTATACCAACGCGGCGTGGCTGTGCTGTTGGGCTTCGGCATCCTCTATCAGATCTATCGCATCCTGCCCTACACGCCGCTGGCCCCCCGGCAGGTGTTTCCCGGCCGGGAGGATAGCTCGGCGGATCGCTTTCGCCTGATGATCGCCAACGTGCTGATGACCAACCGCGACGTGGAGGCGTTCCTGGCGCTCGTCCGGGACAACGATCCCGACATCGTGTTGACGATGGAGACCGACAGCCGGTGGGAAGAAGCGCTGCGTACCCTCGAAACGACCTATCCCTTAAACCTGGACGAGAATGCCCGTGCCGACCGAACGCTACGCCTTTCTTCCTTGCCTGATGCCGGCGGGGCGGCACGCGGTGACGTTCCAGTACGGTTTGATGCGGATGGTACGGTGCAGACGCGGTGCATCACGCTCATGAAGTGATGCGTGCCCGATCACGGCACGCCGGATCGACGAACCAACACCGGCCTGGAACGTTCGTTGTCGTATGACCATCACCTCGATCAACCCTGCCACCGGCGAACGCCTGGAGACCTACGAGGCCCACGCACCGGCGGACGTGGAGCGCATCCTCCACGATGTGCACCAGGCCCAACAGTACTGGCGCATGATCCGCTTCGCCGACCGGGCCGATCACATGCGCAAGGCCGCACGTCTCCTGCGCGACCGGGCCGACGCTTACGGCACGTTGATGGCCGAGGAAATGGGCAAGCCCGTCGCCCAGGGACGAGCCGAGGCGGAGAAATGTGCCTGGGTGTGCGACTACTACGCCGACCATGCCGAACGCTTCCTGGCTTCCGAAACCATCGAGACCGATGCCCGAGAGAGCTTCGTGACATACCAGCCGCTGGGCATCGTGCTGGCCGTCATGCCCTGGAACTTCCCGTTCTGGCAAGTCTTTCGCTTCGTCGCCCCCAACCTCATGGCCGGCAACGCAGGGGTGCTCAAACATGCCTCCAACGTGCCTGGCTGCGCCCTGGCCCTTGAGCGTGTCTTTCGTGATGCCGGCTTCCCGCAACACGTCTTTCGCACGTTGCTCATCGGCAGCGATCAGGTAGGGCAGGTGATCGAACATCCGCTCGTCAAGGCGGTGACGCTCACCGGCAGCACGCCCGCCGGCCAGGCCGTCGCGCGCACCGCCGGAGCCGTGCTCAAGAAGACCGTCCTCGAACTGGGAGGGAGCGACCCGTATGTCGTCCTCGAAGACGCCGACCTGCCGGCCGCCGTAGCGACGTGCGTCGAGAGCCGGCTGATCAACTCCGGGCAAAGCTGTATCGCGGCGAAGCGCTTCATCGTGGTCGAGGCGCTACGCGAGGCGTTTGAAGCACAGTTCGTCGAACGGATGCGCGCGAAGACGATGGGCGATCCCCTCTCCGAAGCCACCGACGTCGGGCCGCAGGCGCGCGAAGACTTACGCGACGACCTGCACCGGCAGGTGCTGGAGAGCATCGAACGCGGCGCCCGGTGCCTGCTCGGCGGCGACATCCCCGCCCGCGCCGGTGCGTTCTATCCGCCGACGGTGCTGACCGACGTCCGGCCCGGCATGCCGGCCTATGACGAAGAACTCTTCGGCCCCGTCGCCGCCATCATCCCGGTCGCCAACGAAAAAGAAGCTCTCCACGTAGCCAACGACACCTCCTTCGGCCTCGGCGCCGTCGTCTTCACGCAGGACCTCGAAAAAGGCAGGCGCATCGCCGAGGAAGAGCTGGAGGCGGGATGCTGTTTCGTCAATGCCTTCGTGAAGTCGGATCCCCGCTTGCCCTTCGGCGGGATCAAGGAGAGCGGGTACGGACGAGAGTTGTCCGCCCACGGCATCCGCGAGTTCGTCAATGTGAAGACCGTCTACGTGCAGTAGCCGCCTTTACGCCTGCGACGGTTTTAAGGGAGGGCCACGTACCAGGCTCCGGTATCGTCAACCTCGACTTGCACACGGCGGGTCTGGCACGCCAGGACGTGGCCGCCGGCGCTGCGGTCTTCCGTGAGAAAGTGAAAATGATACCCGGCCACGTTGGCCCCGTCCATGTAGGCGGGCAGGCGGAACCCCACCAGCGTCCCCTCCACGTCGTCCAGCGCAAACTCGACTTGCCCTCTCAGCGCATCGGCGAGGCCGGGATAGGGGCGCGTCTGCGGCGCCACGCTGCGCGTCGTGAGCGACGCGAATTGCCCCGAGACCTTGACGGCGTAGGCGATGTCCTGCGGGGGTAACAGGCTGTCTATCGCAGCCTCTAAGCCTGCGCAATCGAGGGACGCTTCGAGCACCGCCGTTTGTTCGGCTTCGAAGAACGTCACCGCGGCAAAGGGCGTCTTCATCGCGTCCGCTACCGGATAGGCCCTGCCGTCGACTCTGACTTGATAAACTTCATGGTCGAGGAAGATCATCTCTCCGTTCAGGGCGTCGAACGTGCCCAGGCCAAAGTCGCCGTGCTTTTTCAAGTCCCCGAACGGCAGGAGGCCGTCAAAACGCCCGTTTAGCAACGCATCCAGCGTGGACACTTGAAAGAGAACTTCCTGATCTACCTCCGGGTCGGATGAGGAGGAGCATCCATAGAGGGCATTACCCAACAGGAGAGCCATCACCAGAAGAGGCCGGTATATTCTCATTATGACGAAGGCTGGCCGGCACAGGAGAGGCACCGGCAGAGAACGGAAGGCTGCGAACGCGCGGCAAAACCAGTCATACCCCGCCGCCTGCGATCAGATCCTGGTTCCGATATGGATGGGCGAGGTGCGCTAAGCAGGCGTAGTTGGCCGAAACGCGTTACGGACGGCGCGGCCGGCAAGATAACAGAGGCCACCCAGCCCACCTCCGATGCTATTCATGAGCACATCGGCCAGGGAAGGGCTTCGCCACGGCTGAAACACCTGCAACACTTCTATTACGAGGGAAAGCCCGACGCTGAGCAGGAGCACGCGTGCCAGGGTCCCGAGTCGCTGCTTCGTTGTATGCCCTAGCAGGCCCGTGAGCCCGAAGCCCAGCGGAAGGTAGAGCACGATATTAGCCAGGGGTTCCAGCACGGCCAGGTGTGTACAGCATCGGGTATAGGTTGGGAAGGTGACGCCGCTGAAATACTGAGGGAGATGGAGTATGCGGTCGAATTGCTCGAAGGTGAACGGATAGAGGGAGAGGCACAGAACGAGCACGACGCTGCAAAAGACCATGCCGCTGACAAAGACGCGTTTCGTGCGTACCTTCGTGGGCAGTACACCCCCGGACGCAGACCGTTTCCAACCTTCCATCGGGTCGACACTTCAAAACGAGTAGGCCGTCGGATCACAACGGCCTTTGATACCTTCCTATCCCTTTTGAAGTTCGGGTCAGGGCATCCGGCTCGGGTCCTTGGGCCCATTCCGGCACGAAGCCGGTCAGTACCCGTGTGCCCGAAGCGGCCGGACGCGCCGCTCCAGGGCCTCCTGGGCGGCCGGCCGGGTCACACCGCGTTTCAGCCTCCCGGCTGCCAGGTAGCTGCGGCCTTGCTCCAGGTTTGTCGCATCGAAGCGCAGCGGTTGTTTTCCGACGATACTCGATCACGCGCCCGAAATCTTACGTCATCGACGCGTCCCCTACTTCGAAAGAATCATGGAATGGGTCTGCCTATAGGAACCCGCCATCAACCGATAGAGATACACCCCGCTGGGTAACGAGCCCCCCTCAAAGACCGCCTCGTACACCCCTGCAGTCTGCTCCTGGTCCACCAAGAGCGCTACCCGCTGGCCGATCGCGTTGTAGACTTCCAGGCGCACCGCGGCCTGTTGCGGCAGGGTATAGCGGATGAGCGTCTGCGGGTTGAACGGGTTCGGGTAGTTCTGTTCCAACACGAAGCGATCCGGCTGTTCGGCAAAGTCTTCCGTAGCCAGCGCGCTCTCGGTGGCGGACAACGAGCGTGCCGACGCTGCTACTGCGGCGCCCGAGGCAGCGGCTCTGAGCGTGCCGGCCTCGAAGGTGAGGTAACCCACCGGTTCGGTCGTGTGGTTCATCTCCTGGTCCCTGGACTGTTCCTCCTCGACCATCACCTTCATCCGCGAAGCCGTCAACGCCTGCATGCGAAGCCCCGAGGGGTCGGGGCCATGGCTCTGCTGCATCGCAGCTAATACCACGGGTGCGCTCTGATAAGATTGGGCAAAGGGGACTTCATACCAGCCGTGGGTTACTACGTCGGCGGTCACACCGGCTTCGTAGGCGAGGCCTCCGGTCTGATCGGAACCGGCTTCGACAGCCACCCACGCCACGGTTTCATTGCCGTGACCTGGATGACTCTCCTGACCCTGCAAGTACACACTGAAGCTGTTCTTGGTTGGATTCTGTTGCCGCGTGACCACGGCTTTGGGATCGTTGGTCGTCACCGCCTGCGAAAGCACTACCGGGACCGCGCCGAAGCCCGTGTCGAAGTTGATCCGCTTCAGGTTCGCACCGACGGTTGCCAGGCCGGCCTGCAGTTGGCGCCCGTCTTCGAGCGTGTGCATGCCTGCCTCAACGAC
>Ga0302046_10005704_pt1 | contig 10936 bp, 7 predicted proteins | sample RVTome_11_FD_200261 | JGI IMG/M metagenome (GOLD analysis project Ga0302046, IMG submission 200261) | Soil microbial communities from uranium-contaminated site in the Upper Colorado River Basin, Wyoming, United States - RVT147D111 (version 2) ... | reverse complement strand
GCGGCGCCTACAAGCCTCGCACGAGCCCGTACAGCTTCCAGGGCCTGGGAGTGGCGGGCCTCGAGATCCTCGCCCGCGTGCGCGAGGAGACGGGCCTGCCGGTGGTGACCGAGGCGCTGGATATCGACGTCCTGGACGCCGTGGCCGAGCACTCGGACATGGTGCAGATCGGCGCCCGCAACATGCAGAACTACAGCCTGCTCCGCAGGGCCGGGCGCTGCGGCAAGCCGGTCTTGCTCAAGCGGGGCCTGAGCGCCACGATGGCGGAGCTGTTGCTGGCGGCCGAGTACCTGCTGGACCAGGGCAACGACCAGGTCGTCCTCTGCGAGCGGGGCATCCGCACCGTCTCGGACCACACCCGCAACACCCTGGACGTCTCGATCATCCCGGCGCTCGAGCGCATCAGCCACCTGCCGGTGATCGCCGATCCGAGCCATGCCGCCGGACGCGGCGACACGGTGTTGGCCCTGGCGCGCGCCGCGGTGGCGGCCGGAGCCGACGGTCTGATGGTCGAAGTCCACGATGCGCCGCAGGCGGCGCTCTCCGACGGCGTCCAGGCCCTCCTTCCCGATCAGTTCGAGGAGCTGATGGACCAGGTTCGACGGCTGGCCGAGCCCCTGGGGCGGCGCCTGTCCGCTCTGGTGGAGCAGGCCTGAGCGATGGCGGGCGATCACCGACGGCGCCGGCCGGTCGGCGGAGCCCGGCGGTGACCGCCGGCGCGCTCCTCGTCCTCGAGGACGGGTCGGTCTTCGAGGGACGCGCCGTGTCGCCCGGTACCCGCTTCGGCGAGGTGGTCTTCAACACCTCGATGACCGGGTATCAGGAGATCCTGACCGATCCCTCGTATCGTGGGCAGATCGTCGTCATGACCCTGCCGCACATCGGCAACTACGGGATCTCCGCCGACGTCGCGGAATCGGCGCGGCCGTGGGTGGAGGGCTTCGCCGCGCGCCAGTTCACGGCCGAGCCCTCGAGCCATCGCAGCGAGGGGGGCCTGGTCGGCTACCTCACCGGGCATGACCTGCCGGCGATCGACGGCATCGATACTCGTGCGGTCGTCCGGCGGGTACGGGAGAAGGGAGCCCTGCGCGGAGTCGTCACCTCCGAGCGTTCGGACGTCGCCGCGCTGCAGCGGGAGCTGGCCGAGTTCCCCACGATGGCGGGGCGCGCCCTGGTCGAGGAAGTGACCTGCTCGGAGCCCTGGGTGCTCGAGCCGGAGCATCCGGCCCGCTTCCACTTGGCGGTCTACGACTTCGGCGTCAAGCAGAACATCCTGCGCTCGCTGGTCAACCGGGGCGCCAGGGTGACCGTCCTGCCGGCCTCGACCCCTGCGGCGCAATGCCTGGCGGCCGGGGTGGACGGAGTGGTGCTCTCCAACGGGCCCGGCGACCCCGAGCCGCTGGTCGGGATCGTCGACGCCGTTCGCGAGCTGGTCGACTCGGGCACGCCGCTGTTCGGCATCTGCCTCGGTCATCAGCTGCTGGGTCTGGCCCTGGGCGGCAGGACGTTCAAGCTCAAGTTCGGGCATCACGGCGGAAATCAGCCGGTGCGGCACCTCTCCTCGGGCCGGGTGTTGATCACCAGCCAGAACCACGGCTTCGCGGTGGATCCGGACTCGCTCCCCGCCCCTTGCCGGGTCAGTGAGGTGAACCTCAACGACGGCACCGTCGAGGCTTTCGTCGTCGAGAACCGTCCCCTGTTCTCGGCCCAGTACCATCCCGAGGCCGCTCCCGGCCCCCGGGACGCCGAGAGCCTCTTCGACCGCTTCCTCGCCAGCGTCGGGGCGGGCGCCTCCCGGCCGTGACCGCGAGAGAGGACGCGCGGCTGGTCGTTTCCCTGGCCTGGCGCTTCTTTCGCGGCCGCCGGAGTCGACTGCTCACCGGAACCGCCCGGGCCGGCTTGCTGGCCACGGCGCTGGGCGTGGCCGCGATGGTGATCGGGATGGCCCTGATGACCGGCTATCGGGAGGACCTCCGGGAGCGTCTCATCCGGGGCAACGCGGCGGTCGTCGTCTATCCGGTGGCCCCTCCGGGAGTCGAGCCCGAGCTGCCCCGCGAGGAGCTCCTGGCGATCGAGGGAGTGGCAGCAGTACGCCGGGTCGGCTACGGCCAGGGCTCGGTCTCGAGCGCCACCTTTTCGCACGGTGTCGAGGTGACCTTCCGCGGCGTGGAGGGCGTGGGCGCGTTGGCCGACCTGCGCGGGCTGGAGTGGCCCGAGGGGGAGCGGACGCTCTCGCCCGCCGGCGACGGCGTCGTCCCGTTGGTGATCGGAGGCGAGCTGGCGCTCAGGCTCGGGCTCTCCGACCCGGCGCCGCTGCGCCTCCTCGCCCTCGGCATCCATGACGGGCGCCCGCAGTTCAGGTTCCGCAGCGCCCGCGTGGCGGCGACCTTCGCAACCGGCTTCTCGGAGTTCGACGAGCGCTGGGTGCTGCTCGACCGCGAGGTGCTCGAGGGCCTGACCGGCGAGGCGGCGGGGCTCGACGTGTGGGAGATCGTGGTTCCGGATCCCGATGCCGCCATGGCGGCGGCCGACCTGGCGCGCGGCGTGCTCGGCGAGGGTTACCTGGTCACCGACTGGTTCGAGCTCAATCGGGAGCTCTTCACGGCCCTGCGGCTCCAGCAGATCGTGCTCTTCTTCGTGCTCGGGCTGATCGTCCTGGTCTCGACCTTCAACGTCGCCAGCGGCGTTGTCGTCCTGGTGCGCGAGCGCTTGCGGGACCTCGGCGTGCTGGCTGCGCTGGGCCTCCGACCGCGGGCCGCGCGCCGCGTCTTCCTCGCCTACGGGGCTCTCGTGGCGGGGGCGGGCAGCGCCTTGGGAGTGGCCGTCGGTGCCGGCGTCTCGTGGCTGTTCACCGAGCTCGAGCTGATCCGCTTCGACGCCGAGATGGCCGCCATCTACTTCCTCAGCTCGGTGCCCTTCCGTGTCCGCTGGACGGACGTCGCCCTCATCGTCGCGTTCACGCTGGGCATCGGCCTGGTCTCGTGCTGGCTGCCGGCCTGGCGGGGGGCCAGAATCGATCCGGCCCGGGCCCTGCGCTACGAGTAGGGCTGCCCGTTCCACGAAGGACGAGGGGACCGGGCTGACCCGGTCCCCTCGAGGTTCGGTTGGATGGCCCGCCGTTTCCAGCGGCCGGGGGGATGTGGGGCGAGCGGAGCGGAGCTCCGTGGTGGGGCCCGCTGGTGCCGGTCGCGGACGCGATCGGTCGGGCCCCGGCAGGCGTGCCGACCGAGGTCGGCTGTCCTTTCTGTATACGGAGGAAACGGCCGCTCGGTTCAGCCGCGCGGTTCGTCCGATCGGCGACGGCTGGGTGGGAGGCGGGCCGGAGCTGATAGGTTTCCGCCGCGATGCGCGCCACCGAGTCGAGCGAGCGGGTCGGAAGGGCCCTGGCCCGCGACCTCGGCGCCCGGCCCGGCCTCTGCGGATCCTGTCGTCACGCGATGCTGGTGCGCTCGTCGCGCAGCGTCTTCCTGCGCTGCCGGCTCGCCGACTCCGATCCTGCCTTCCGTCGCTATCCGGCTCTGCCGGTCGATCGTTGCCCGGGCTTCGAGCCGCGTCAGGGCGAGGACGCCTGAGATGCCCGTCCCCGGTCCCGTCCACCAGCGACTCGCTGCGCTCTGCCGCAGCTTCGAGTGGAAGGACTGGGCCGGATTCTGCGCGGTGCGACGCTTCGACCACAGCCTGGAGCCCGAGTACTTCGCGCTGCGGGAGGCCGCCTCGCTGGCGGACGTGAGTCCCCTTTTCAAGTACGAGCTGCGCGGCCCCGATGCCGCCCGCCTGCTCGCCCGCATGACGGTGCGGGATGCCGGCCGGATGGCTGAGGGCCGTGTGGCCTACACGTGCTGGTGCGACGACGAGGGCAGGGTCGTCGACGACGGCACCATGGCCCGGTTGGCACGCGACCACTTCCGCCTGACCGCGGCGGAGCCCACCTTCGGATGGTTGCAGCGGCTAGCCCGCGGGCTCGCCGTGGAGATCGAGGACTCGACCGCCGCCCTGGCCGCCCTGGCGGTGCAGGGACCTGCCTCGCGCGACGTGCTGGCCGGCTGCTGCGATGCGGACCTCGCCTCCCTCGGCTTCTTCCGCGTCGCGCCGGCAGGCGTCGGCGGGGTGGCGGGATGGGTCTCGCGGACCGGCTACACGGGGGACCTCGGCTACGAGGTGTGGGTGCCCTGGGCGGATGCGTCGACGGCCTGGGACGCGATCGTGGAGGCCGGTCGCCCCTACGGCCTCGTGCCGATGGGACTGGACGCCCTGGACCTCGCCCGGATCGAGGCCGGGTTCCTCCTCGCCGGTGTCGACTACTTCGGGTCCCGCCGGGTGGTCCAGGGCTTCCGCAAGTCCACGCCCTACGAGCTCGGCCTCGGATGGATGGTCGCGCTCGACCGCGAGCCCTTCGTCGGCCAGGCGGCGCTGCGCCGTGCCTGCGAGAACGGCGCGCGGTGGGGATTCGTCGGTCTCGAGGCGAGCTGGGTCGAGATCGAGGCCCTCTACGAGAGCTACGGTCTGCCGCCCAGCCTGCCGGCGGCCGCGTCCCGCGACGCCCTGCCCGTCTATCTGGGTGAGCGGCAGGTGGGCAAGGCCACCAGTCACGCCTGGTCGCCGCTGCTCAAGAAGCGCATCGCGCTGGCCTCGATCCAGGCGCCGTTTCACGAGCTCGGCACCGAGCTCGAGATCGAGCACACCGTCGAGTTCGAGCGCAGGCGCGTCGCCGCCACCGTCGTCCCCACTCCGTTTTTCGATCCTCCGAGGAAGCGCAAGCCATGAAGCACTCGCTGTGGTCGGCGGTCGCAGGGAGGCGCTCGTGAGCGAGCGGTGGGACGCGGTGGTGGTCGGCGCGGGGCACAACGGCCTCACCTGCGCGGCCTACCTGGCGCGGGCCGGCATGCGCGTGCTCGTCGTCGAGCGCCGCGAGATGGTCGGGGGCGCCACGGTCACCGAGGAGCACTATCCGGGCTTCCGCTACTCGGCATGCTCCTACGTGGTGAGCCTCCTGCGGCCGTGGATCATGCGCGACCTCGAGCTGCCGCGGCATGGCCTCCAGATCCTGCCGCTGGAGACGACGTTCACTCCGTTCCCGGACGGACGCCATCTGTTGCGGGACGCCGATCCGGAGAGGACCCGCCGCCAGATCGAGAAGTTCTCGCGCGTCGACGCCGAGATCTACCCGGAGTTCGGCCAGACCATGGCCGAGCTCGGACGTCTGGTGAAGCCTCTGATCGACGCCCCCGCGCCCGACCCGGCAAGGCTCGCGCCGGCGCGGCTGGCGGAGATGGGGACGATGGCCAAGCACCTGCTCGACTGCGGCGGCGACTGGCTCGCCGGGCTCTACAAGATGTCCACGGCGAGCGCCGTCGATCTGCTCTCTGAGTGGTTCGAGTGCGAGCAGGTCATCGCTCCAATGGCGGTGAGCGGCATCATCGGCACCTTCCTCGGCGTGCGCTCACCGGGGACGGCCTACGTCCTCCTGCACCACTACATGGGCGAGATCGACGGGTCCTTCCGGGCCTGGGGGCTGGCCCGCGGCGGCACCGGCAGCGTAGCGGAGGCCCTGGCCGCCTCGGCGCGGGAGCTCGGGGCCGAGATCCGCACCGGGGCGCCGGTCGAGCGTGTCCTGCTGCGCAACGGGCGGGCTCGAGGCCTGGTGCTCGAGTGCGGCGAAGAGATCGCGGCGCGCCGGGTGATCTCGGCGACCGATCCGCGGCGCACCCTCCTCGGCATGGTGGGGGAGGAGCACCTCGACGAGGAGACCGTGGGCGCCCTCTCGCGCTTCCGCTTCCGCGGCAGCTCGGGGAAGGTGAACCTGGCCCTCGACGCTCTGCCCGAGTTCCGCGCCCTGCCGGGCGACGGTCCCCACCTGCGCGGCGACATCACCATCGCTCCGGACATCGACACCCTGGAGCGCGCCTACGACGACGCCAAGCGCGGCCGCTACTCGCGCACACCGTTCATGGACATCGTGATCCCGTCGTTGACCGATCCGTCCGTGGCCCCGCCCGGCAAGCACGTGATGTCCATCTTCGTCCAGTACGCCCCCTACCACCTGGCGGAAGGCCCCGAGGACTGGGTGAACCAGCGCGAGGCCTTCGGCGACACTGTGCTCGAGACACTGGAGGAGTACGCCCCGGGCCTCCGGGACCGGGTGCTGCACCGTCAGGTCCTCACGCCGTGGGACCTGGAGAGGACCTACGGCCTGACCGAGGGGAACATCTTCCATGGCGAGCTGTCACTGGAACAGCTCGCGTTCCTGCGCCCCATCCCCGGCTGGTCGCGCTACCGGACACCGGTGCGGGCCCTGTGGCTCTGTGCCTCGGGGGCCCATCCCGGCGGCGGGATCATGGGCGCTCCGGGCGCTCTCTGCGCGCGGGAAATCCTCGGCGGCCTGGAGACCGGGCCGTGAGCGGTCGCGCCGTCGTCGTCGGGGCCGGCGTCAACGGGCTGGTGGCGGCCGTCAGGCTCGCTCGCTCCGGGATGGCCGTCCATGTAGTCGAGGCGCGGGAACGGCCGGGAGGCCTGGCGGCCGCGGTCGAGTTCGCACCGGGTTACCGGGCGCCGGGCATCCTCCACGACGCCAGCGGCTTTCGCCCGGCCTTGGCGCGGGCCCTCGGCCTGGCCTCCTGCGGTCTCGCATGGGCGGAGCGTCCGGCCGTCGGCGGGCTGCGGGAGCTGCTGGCCGGGGACGAGACGACGCGCGGTCTGGCGCGCTTCGTCGATCGTGTCGCTCCTGCCCTGAGGCGGCTGCTCGATCGGCCGCCGCCACCGCTGCAGCCCTCCGGGCTGGGCGAGCTCTGGGGCCTGGCGACGCAGGGACTCGTCCTGCGCCGTCTCGGCGCGCGGGACCTGCGCGAGCTGCTCCGGGTCCTGGCCATGCCGGCGGGCGATTGGCTGGGCGACCTGGGAGTGGAGGCCGGGCGCGCCGAGGGCCTCGCCGGCTCGGCGCTGGTCGGCAGCTTCCACGGTCCGCGCTCGCCCGGCAGCGCCGCCTTCCTCCTGCTGCGGGCCGCCGCCGAGGGGAGGGCTCCGGTCGGCGGGGCGCCGGCGCTCGTCGAGGCCCTGCTTCGGCGCTGTGGGGAGCTCGGCGTCGAGGTGTCGACCGGTCACCGCGTTGCCGCCGTGCTGGTGGAGGGGGGGAGGGTGGCCGGTGTGGCGACGGCGGATGGCGACCGGCTCGCCGCCGACGCGGTTCTCGCGACCTGCGATCCTCGCCACGCCCTGCTGACCCTCCTGCCCGGAGGATCCCTCGGGATCGAGACCACGCGACGGGTCGAGGGATGGCGCTGCCGGGGCACCGCGGCCAAGGTGCACCTGGCGCTGGCGCGGCCGTTGCGCGACGCGGGCGAGCCGGCGCCGTCGGTACGTCTCGGAGGTGGGAGCCTGGAGGCGCTGGAACGGGCCTTCGACGCGGCCAAGTACGGCGAGATGTCGGAGGAGCCCTTCCTGGAGGTCGTCCAGCCCTCGGTGCGCGAGCCCGGCTGGGCGCCGGAGGGCAGACACGTGGCCTCCGTCCTGGTTGGCTGGGCGCCACGCGCCCTGCGCGAGGGCTGGGACGCGGCCGCCGGCGAGCGCCTCCTCGAGCGGGTCCTCGACCGCCTCGAGCGCCACGATCCGGGCATTCGCGACGGGGTCGTGGCCGCCGACGTCTGGACGCCGCGCGACCTCGAGGAGCGCCTCGGGCTGACCGGCGGGCACCTGCGGCATGGGGAAGAAGGGCTCGACCAGCTCTTGTTCATGCGCCCGGCGCCGGAGCTCGCCCGCTACGCCACGCCGGTCCCGGGCTACTTTCTCGGCGGCTCGGGCTCGCATCCGGGCGGGGGCATCACCGGTGTCCCGGGCTGGCTCGCGGCCGGGGCGGTCCTGCGGTACGAGGGCTGAGCCGACTGGGCGGCGGGGCGCCCCTGCGTTAGCCTTGGTCCGGATGTCGCTGCCGATCGTCCAGCCCACCCGGCCCATCCGCCGATCCCGCACCACGCGCTGGCGCGCCGCCGTGCTGGTGCTCGTCCACCTCCTCGTTGCGGCCCACATCACCCACTGGCTCGTCAGCGGCCGGACGGTGACGCCCGTCGAGCCGTCGGAGGCGGCCGCCCTGGCCCGTTCGGGGGTGGTCAACGCCGGTCTCGTCTTCTTCGCGGTGGCCATCGTTCTGACGGCGATATTCGGTCGCTTCTTCTGCGGCTGGGCGTGTCATCTGGTGGCCCTCCAGGACCTGTCGCGCTCGCTGCTGGCGCGGTTCGGGAGGCGGCCCAAGCCCTTGCGCTCGCGTCTGCTGCGCTGGGTGCCGGCGGCGGCGTTCCTCTACGCCTTCCTCTGGCCGGCCGTGGTCCGGTGGTGGCGCGGTGACTCGTTCGGCCACCTCGAGAGGGAGTTCACCACCTCGGAGTTCTGGGCCACCTTCCCCGGCTGGACCATCGGCATCCTGACCTTTCTCGTCTGCGGCGTCCTGGCGATCTACTTCCTCGGCGCCAAGGGGTTCTGTACCTACGCCTGCCCGTACGGAGCGATCTTCGCGGCCGTCGAGAGGCTCTCGCCGATGCGCATCCGGGTGACCGACGCCTGCGAGGGGTGCGGCCACTGCACGGCCACGTGCACGTCCAACGTCCGAGTGCATGAGGAGGTGCGGGACTTCGGGATGGTGGTAGACAGCGGCTGTATGAAGTGCCTGGACTGCGTCAGCGTCTGCCCCAACGACGCGCTCTACTACGGCGTCGGAAGGCTCCCCCTCGGGGCCGTCGGCTCGCCCCGCGGGCGCACGATGACCAGGTTCCCTCTGGGCTGGGCGGAGGAGGCCGTCCTCGGCGTCGCCTTCGTCGCCGGGTTCCTGGTCTTTCGCGGGCTGTACGGATACGTCCCCTTCCTCATGGCCCTCGGTGTCGCGGGCGTTCTGTCGTACCTGAGCCTGCTGACCTACCGGATGGCGGCGCACCCCAACGTGGCCTTCAAGGGCTGGCGCCTGAAGGCGGGAGGCTCGATCCGCCGTGCGGGGGCGCTCTTTCTGGGTGCGATGGTCCTGGTCGCGGCCCTCTGGGGGCACGGCGCCGTCGTCCGGTACCACATCCACCTCGGCGACGCGTCCATGGCCGTCGCCGCCCGCTGGCAGGGCGCGATCTTCGATCTCGCCGCAGCCCGCCCGCGCCCTCCAGCCGGGGACCGTGACGGGCTCGCGAAGGGCCTCGGAGCGTACGCGGCGGCGGAGCGTATCGGCTGGGTCGACTCCCTCGGCGCGGCCGCCCGCATGGCGGTGCTGCACTACCTCCTGGGCCAGGACGACGAGGCGATGCGGGAGGCGCGGCGATCGATCGACAAGAGCGAGCTGCCCGGCCGAATGCACCAGCTCCTGGGCCGCCTCGCCTTCGAGCGTGGGGACCTCGCCGCCGCCGCGAGCGAGCTCGAGCGGGCGATCGCTGCCGATCGGCACGACCGGCGGCCCCACGCCAGCCTGGGGATCGTCCTGGCCCGCGCCGGCGATCTGGCCCGGGCGCGGGACGTCTTCCGCGACGCGCTGCGGACCTTCGGGGAGGACCCCGATCTCGAGTACGACCTGGGTCTGGTCGAGGCCTGGGACGGGCGCCTCGAGGAGGCGGCCGAGCGGTTCTCCAGGGCGGTCGCCGGACGACCCGATCACCTGGCGGCGCGCGAGAACCTGGCGGGCGTGCTGGCCCTGCTCGGCCGGCTCTCCGAGGCCAGCGAGCACTATCGAGCGGCCGTGGAGCAGTCTCCCGACGACCCGACGACGCGGGTCCTCTTCGCGCGGGTGCTGCTCGAGCAGGGACGGCGGGACCAAGCCGCCGCCCAGCTCGACGCGGCCCTGACCTTGCAGCCCGGGCTGCCCGAGGCCACGGCACTGCGACGGGAGCTCGAGCGTCCTGTGGCGGATTGACTTGGACGGCGCGCATCCAGACCGTATACTGCGCGTCGTTCGAAGCCACGCAGGGTGGTCGCCGACGGAGATCCTGATCATGCAGTGCGGCGTACGGGCAAGGCGGAGCGCGGTCGAGAGCCGTGCGGCCACCGCCGGGAAGGAGTCGTGATGCGAGCGAGACGTCGGTCGTGGTTCGGGGAAGCGGCGCTGGTGTCGACGGTCCTGCTGGCGACGGGGTGGACGGCCCTCGCCGGCGCCCAGCAGGACGATCCGGTGCTGACGGCGGAGGAGTGGGAGCTGGCGCTCAAGGCCCAGGAGCAGCTGGAGGAGAACCCTCCGCGCACCGAGCAGAAGGGCTTGCTGAGCGTCGGCCCCGACGTGACCATCATCGACTTGAGCGGGGTCGGCAACTACACCTCCGGGGGCGGGACGCCCTGTCCGCCGGGCTACGAGGGCAACTGCCGGGGCTACTCGATCGGCACCAACTCCTGCAACATCGGCACCGTGCCCGTGGACTGGTGCGACCAGCCGTTCGACTGCAGGACGACGACGGACGCGTACCATCTGGTGGCTCCCGCCACGGTCACCGACCACTCGGTGATCGCCCAGAACCTCTACCGCCTGAAGGACGGACGCTTCGAGCAGATCGGTCAGAGCTTCCTCAAGCACGGCTTCCTGTCGACGAACTCGCCCGACGCCGGTTGCATGTGGAACGACAACGGCACGCCGAACTCGTCGTGCGTCGGCCCCCCGGCCGGCGGCGATCAGCTCGGTCTCGGCTGCACGGACTTCTACGGCTCGAGCCTCAACGGCGGCCGGCCGCTCGGTCGCCGCTCCCAGGTCAACGCGGCGGACGCCGACCATCCGGAGAATCCCGCCGGCGGTGAGGTCGACGACGACTACGACCAGCGCATCGTCGTGCAGGAGACCGACCTCGATCCGAGCCTGAACCCGGACGCCCTCTACTGGGTGGAGGGTCAGTACGTCGTGCGCGACGACGCTCGCTCCGGTCGCAGCGCGGTTCCGGGTAACGTCCATCCGTGGCTCGGAGAGAACGGGCTCAACAACGCCTCCTATCGCCAA
>Ga0302046_10005703_pt1 | contig 10937 bp, 8 predicted proteins | sample RVTome_11_FD_200261 | JGI IMG/M metagenome (GOLD analysis project Ga0302046, IMG submission 200261) | Soil microbial communities from uranium-contaminated site in the Upper Colorado River Basin, Wyoming, United States - RVT147D111 (version 2) ... | reverse complement strand
CGACCCCGCATTGCGATACCATGTGAGCCGTTTATCACGGTCAAGAACCATCAGGTCGTAGTCCCCGTCCAGGTCGATATCCACAAACTGATGGACAGGTTGATCAATGCCGCCTGAGAACGGACTCAAAAGTGTATCGGGGCCGTGAACGATCGGGAAGGGATTGAACGACTGAAGAAAAGGCTGCGCCGCTGCCGGCGAACCGAACGCAAACAAGAAAAGAACTACAGTACCCCGGGAGGATATGCTGATACGTTGAGAGAGCACCGACATCGAACGGTTATCGCACGAGCGACATCTTCCTCGTCATGACACCGCCGGGCGATTGTAAGCGGTAGAAATATGTTCCGGAGGGAAGTTGACCGGCGCTGAAGAGAACTGAATGGGAACCGGCGGGCAAAACATCGTCCGCCACCGCGGCAACTTCCCTTCCGAGAAGATCGTACACACTCAGGCGAATCCGTCCCCCCTCCGGAAGGTCAAACGGGATTGTGGTCGTTGGATTGAACGGATTGGGATAATTCTGGCGGAGAGAAAATTCTGAAGGGACTCCGGTCCCGCCACCGGGCACAGAAACAACCGACCCTGAGAAATAAACGACAAACAATCCCGATTCCATGTCGGAAATCAGGATCTTCCCCGAATTAAAGAAAGGAAAAGCACCCCACGCGCCGTGGAAAGGTTCTGTCAGAGTGCTGTCATAGGTATCGTAATATCCCACCTCGGAAATGGATTCCGGATTGGAAATGTCGACAATGCGAAGGCCGTCTTTGTAGTGTGAGATGTAAGCAAATGACCCCTTGATATGGACATTGTGGGCAAGTTGCTCGGCGGCAAGATATTGAGACACCGGCGTGATGGCATCAAGATCCGAAATATCCCATAGCTTGACTGTCTTTCCGGGAGTCTCTTCTGTTGTCATCAGAACCGTCCCGTCTGCGGAGACCCAGGTATTATGAACATACCCCGGTGATGGGATGGAGAACCTCCGAAGCAGAGCCGGTTGAAGCGGATTCACCAGGCTGTAGATGCCGACGGAGCCGGAAAATCCCTCTGCGACATACGCGATGTTATTCTGAACGTAAACGTCATGGCACTCGATTCCAAAAGTAGACAATTCGGATAGGTTCTCGGGATCCGACAGGCTGATCACCCTCACCGGAAAGCCGGAAGTTCCCTCCATATAGAGCAGGGCATTGCTCGTATCGATGGAGAGATTATGAGAAGTTCCGCCTGAACCCGTATAGGCCTTGATGAGCCATGCAGTGTCCGGCAGCATGGAGAGATCGATGATTTGTATCCCTTCCCCCGAGGCATCGGTGACAACGTAGGCATACTGTCTGTAAGTTTTGATATCTTTCCAGGTGGAGAACACGCTCGGAATGAACGCTACTTCGTGAAGCGCCGGTGTGTCGGTAATATCTATAATGCTCGTTCCGTTGCGCACTCCGAGCAAAGCATACTCCCTTCCGTCCGGTGCAGTGTATCCCCAGCAGTCGTTATACCCCGCAGCTGAATATTCGTTGAACGTGGCAAGCAGAAGTACATTGAGACTTCCCTGAGACTTCGCTGTCGGTTGAATTCCCAGGCTCAGGAAGACCAGGAAGCCGAAGATCTTGAGAATGCCGTGCGGAACGGAATTGTTCATGGAAATCCCAGGAAAGTTTGACAATGGACGTTTATTGCGCAATGGCCAGCCCTGCTGCAAACGCCCCCACTTCTATACGCTTGATGATCTCGTTGGTTGCTGTGTTGATGACGACAACGTATCCGGGAGTTTTCATACCCGAAACCGGATGATGCGGGGTTTCCGGATTATTGATGTTTTCGCACGATACATACACGTAGTGCCCGTCGCCCGTCACAGCAACACCGTGCGGCTCAACACCAACCCCCTGAATTCTTGTCATCTCGCTGTTATCCGAAGTCCGAATCACCGACACCGAGGTCGACGGCGATGCCCCCGTTCCCCTGTTGGCAACATACACAATCTGACCATCGGGCGAAATGTCCAGGATCAACGGATTGACTCCGACAGGGATCGTTGTGACGAGTTGCCTTGTGATCGTGTTGAAGACGCGGACTTCGTTTGAAAACCTGCAGGTGACGTACGCGAACTGGTCATCCGGAGTAAAGACGAGCTGGTAAGGGCCGAATTGCGGGGCTCCCAAAGGCAAATCAGTGACAGACGGGTCGACTTTGAGGATTGCCGCCAGTGAATCCGTATCCGTGTCGATAATGGCGATATTGTCAGACTGCTGGTTCGCGGTCCAAAGCCATTTGCCGTCATGGGTCAATTGAACTCCGTGACACGCAAGTATCCTGGGGTCAGTCACCGTAGCCGTCACCTGCATCGTTTGCGTATTGAGGATCTGAATTCCCCTCCGCGTCCCTGTCAGGTCAAAGTTGGACACATAGGCACTCGTTCCGTCTGCCGTGATAACAACCTGGGCAGGAGAGCTGTTGCTTCCAAGGGCAACCCGATCGATCATCGAATTGTCGGAAACACGAAACTTCCACAACTCGCTGGCAACAATCATGTTCACGTAATAGAATTCCCGTTTTGGATCAACGACAATATTATGAGGCGCCTCGGGCGGACTCGTCCGGTTGTCCAGCACACCGACAGGCACCATGCGCATAAGCAGATTCGATTGAATATCGATCACCGCGATCTCATCATCAGCCTGATTCGTAACATACACCTTGCCGGCGGGAGTCTCGGAAAACGCCACATTCCCGGCGTCGTTCTTCGCTCCCTCCCGAATCCACCGCATCAACAATTCAATGGTCCCTCGTTCCAGGGGAACGTCGGGAGGCATCGCCGGCTCTGCGACGGGAGCGAGAGTCGAATCAATATTCATATGAAAAACCAGATGGCTCTTCTCGGGCCGGAAGGGAACGACCATCGCTCCGTGTTCCGATCCTACGAACAATGACCCCCAGGATTCCAGCACCAGGTCCTCGGCTGCATCGGCAGCATTGTGACATCCGGACCCCAGGCAGCTTCTGTCGAAGATAGGCTGGATGTGCTTCGAGTACACGATCGTGCCGATATTCGCATCCACGGGAACACCGAGGTCACAGCCGAGCCATGCAAACAGAACCATCGACACGGCGCCTGCAAGACGTGCGTGACCGTTTGGTTTCATGCCCTCACGGTACGGAACTGAATTTGTTGAGCGGATGTAAGGGCTTCTTTGATCAATGAGGATGGCACGCCTTCCACAACCTTGGTCTCACCGATCCGCACCGGCAACACGAACCGGTTCTTTCCGTGCAGGGACTTCTTGTCCCTCGGAATCATCGAAAGCACGTCTGACATCCTGATGGCGTGAGTCCTGATCTTTAAGGGAATGCGTTCAATCAATGCAGTGATCCGTTCGTGTGCCGCAGAGGCCAGCAATCCCATTCTCGCGGAGATCGTGCTTTCGGCGGCAAGCCCGAGCAGGACGGCCTCCCCATGTTTGAACAGACGAAAGTTGCCCGCGGCCTCAAGGGCATGGCCGACGGTGTGGCCGCAATTGAGGATGATTCGTTCACCGGATTCTCTCTCGTCTTTGGAAACAAGTGCGGCCTTCAAGCTGATACATCGCGAAACAACAGATCTGATGGTGTTCGGGTCCAGAGCGATCACCTCGTCAAGGTTTGACTCCATGGATGAGAACAACGATTCATCCAAAATAACTCCATACTTCACCACCTCCCCGAGACCGCAGAAAATCTCCCGCCGGGGCAGGGTTCTCAGGGTCCCGATGTCCGCCAGAACGAACTTCGGCTGATAAAAAACCCCTATGGTGTTCTTCCCCAGCGGATGGTTGACTGCAGTCTTCCCACCGACAGCGCTGTCAACCTGGGCCAACAATGTGGTGGGAACCTGTACGAGATTGATCCCCCGGTGATAGGTAGCCGCAACAAAACCAGCAAGATCCCCGATGACTCCCCCTCCCAGTGCAATCACGGTTGCCGCGCGGTCAATGGGCTTTTGCAGCATGCGTGTGTAAATCCGGCTTGCCGCAGCAAGAGACTTCTGGCGCTCCCCGGGCGGAACAATGGCAACCTCAATCGTGAATCCTCCCTCCCGGAGCTGCCTGCGTAAAGCAATCAGGTACAGGCCTGCAACATTCCGGTCCGTAATGACCATGACGTTGTTCGAATGGCCATGCGCTGTGAGCAAGGATGACAGAGACTGCAAGATGCCATCCCCGACATGCACGGGGTAGCTTCGCTCGCCCAATTCGACCCGGATTTCCTCATTCGTCACGACGGCACCTTCAAAGATTCATTCGCGGGCGGAGTTGCCTGACAATTTCATCGACTGTCGCTCCGACTCTCTTCTGTTCGGTCGTGACAATCACATCCGCCCTGGCATAGAATTCCTCCCGCTGTTTCATAAGCTCGTCGATGCGTTCGATGAGAACGGATTCTTCAAGCCTGTTCCCTTCGGCGTCCTTGAGAAGCGGACGATCGGTCTTGTTTTGCATACGCCGTGAGGCTTCTTGTACAGACATGCTGAGATAGACAATAATGCCGTTTGAATGGATCAGGCGGAAGTTCTCCTCATTCGCGAGGGTGCCGCCGCCGAGCGAGATCACGCCTTCCTTCAGAAGCGAAACCGAATGCAGAACGTCACGCTCAAGGAAACGAAACTTCTCTTCGCCCAACTCCCGAAAAATCTGATTCACACCCTGACCCGCTTTCTCTTCAATCAACCGGTCGATATCGATGAACGGAAATCCCAGAGTGTTGGCCAGGATGGGACCGATCGTACTCTTGCCGCTCCCCATGAAACCGGTGAGATAGATTAACGATCGGGGATTATGTTGGTCGGCCACAGACAATAAAAAAAGCGGACGGCAGGGAGCACCCGGCGACATTCCGCTTATCCAGGATTTATTCCTCAGAACATCTCTATGCGAACACCCGCGGAAAGGGTCATTCCGTCCACATTGATTCTTGACGGGATTTCCCCCTTGGGGAGAACGATTACCTCGTTGTTGTATACAACGGAATCGGACGCGAATTCGTTACGAACATCAATTTCGGGATCCCGGAATTTGACGCCGACCGCAACTGCAATACCCGGAAGGATGGCGTACTCGGCATTGACACTGACATGAATCCCAAAGGCGTACATGTTCCCGACAGAATTGGATGCGGCTCCTGCAATCGAAAAGATGCGTTCAGTGTGGTAGGCTCCGATTCCGCCCCCCATCGAAAGTCGCCAGGTTTGAGAGCCGAGCGGAATGAACAGCTGTCCGCCGAGTTCAATCGGAATAATCCGGTACCCTTCGTCGACCGGTACACGCCTTGGCGGATTCTGGATGCTGTTGAGTTTGAGTTCCGATTTGATTTGAGAGAGGTACTCCACCGCCAGGTAGATATACCAGTGATCCCCGTATTGTTGAAGTCGAAATTCCGCTCCCGCGCCGAAGACGCTGGTGAACGGAGTCGTCAGAGTGCGGAGGTCAAACGAAGGGTTGTCGGGATTGGGATAGATTTTCGAGGACGTTGTCAACAACCCGCGGGCAACGACAGATCCGTTCCATTCGCCCTGGGCAAGAACCGGACCAGCGAACAGGAAAAAACCGAATGCCGTTTGCAGAACTCTGCGCAGCATGGCTCCATCGATCATTAACGGAAAAACCGGTCACGATAATCTTCAATTTCCGCCTGCTCACGCAGTGCCGTAACCCACTCCTGAGAAAACCGGTTTCGTTTTTCCCGGAGGATCTCGTCCCTCAAATTCGCCCGTTGCGTGGCATACAGCGTGGAATCGAATGCCGCCTTCGACGTCAACTTCACAATATAATAACCGCGGGCGCCTTCAAAAGGTTTCGAGATCTCCCCGGAGCTCAATGCTTCGGCAACTCCGATAAACGCCAGATCCCTGCCTATGGCCGATGGCGGTTCTGAAGCTTTGAACGGTCCTGTCGTCCTCGCAACCACCGTGGGGGCCTGTCTTGCGGCAACCGCCAGAAGATCGGCTGACGGAGTCAGGGATTGATAGAAGGCCTGTGCACGCTCCGCGACCCTCTCCAGCTTCTTCCCTCGAATAACCATCGAACGCACGGTGCTTTTCACGTCTGCCAGAGGCCGGACACCCTCTTCGCGGATCGAGGAAAGCTTGAAGACTGCGACTCCGCCGCTTACGCTGATGGGCTCGCTGACATCATCGAGCGATGATTTGAACGCGAAACTCAATGCGGCGTCGTTAAACCCTATCTGGGGGATCGCCCCACCCTCTGTAAACTGCGAGGTCTCACGAATCTGGTAAGAGCTGTTCTGTGCCGCACTCTCAAATCCTTCTTCGCTTGCAAGGTATGCGAAGTCCTGTGCCAGTTGATACGCATTGTCAATGGTTTGGCCGCTCGATTTCACACGCATGGACAGATCGATAAGCTCCAGTTCACGGTTTGTGCGATCAAGCACTTTGATCAGATGATATCCGAACTGGGATTTCACTGGCCCGATAGCCTCGCCAACCCGTGCGCCAAATGCCGCGTCCGAGAACGGTTTCACCCATGTGCTCCTGCTTCCCCAGCCGAGATTTCCTCCGTCCGCCGCCGTCCCGTCGGAACCAAACTCACGCGCCAGAGCCGCGAACTCCTCTCCGGCCCTGATCCGCCGGAGGACATCACGGGCTTCCTGCAGCTTTTCGGGGGCATCACCGTCTGCCTGAAAAAGAATGTGGGCTCCACGAACAAACTCGTCTTTTCCCTTTCGCGCATTGGTTATCTTTATCAGATGAAAGCCGTCAAGATCAGCCACAGGACCCACTACATCGCCGAAATCCGCGGAGAAAACGGCATCCGCCTTTTCGCGGCTGAGTTCATCGACCTTGTAATACGCCTTTGTTGCGGGGATCTCGGAGTACGTTTCAGCCAATCCCATAAAATCGGTGTCACTGAGCGCCTGTTCCTTCAATCGGTTGAGCTCGGTGACCACGTCCTGCGTATCCTGCTCCGAGGGGGCAGTCCCAAAGAGAACATACTTAAGCTGACGGGCAGGCCGAACCTTGAATTCTTCCTGATTGTCCCTATAGTATCGCTCTATGTCCTCTTCTGTAACAATAATCATTGAATCAGGCACCGTCGTCATCGGATCAAACAAGACATACGAGCCCTCCATGGTGACGTTACGCTCGGAAAACCGCTGCCGAATCTCCCCTTCGCTGACACGGACCGTCGCCAGCAAAAGGCTTTGGAGCTTTTGCTGCTGAAGTTGTTGCCGGAGCCGATCCTCCACCTGAACCCAGGCATCTCGGTTTTGCGGGTCGGCGATCGCCCGGTCGTATGCCGCACGGTTGAAGGCCCCGGTTGAATCCCTGAACATGTTCACAAGATCTTCTGGCGGAGTAGGGCCCGTGACAAGGTCAACCAGCTCGCCGTCGGTGACCGTGATCCCGAGTCTGTCGATTTCCTGATCGATTAGGAGCTGATTGACGAACGAGTTCCAAACCTGGGACCGGATTTGCCGCTCCATTTCAGGATCAGGATCCTGGCCTGATTGCGACTTCTGAGTCTCAAGCGCCCGCTGCATGAGTTCGGTGAAATCTCTGTACTTGATTTTTTGACCGTTAACTTCGCCGACAGTGTCCCCGGCTCCGCCGGGTCGCAAACTGGTGAGTTCCATTCCCCAATCGAGCATGATATAGGCGATAAAGATGACGGCAAAAACGGCAAACAGTTTTGCAAGGTTATTGCGGATTTGTGTCATCAGCGGCATGGCGAGAACAACTCCTTAATCGTAGTCTTTGGCAAAATCTTGTTGAAGGGATAGACAGGAATATAGACCCGAAAGGGCTGAAAAGCAACGTTTTTTATTGACTTTGCAGCTACATTGGTGTATATTTTTTTTCGTTTTTTTAAAGGCAACTCTCCTCGTGTCATCCTCCTTTTCCTTTTCCCGGAGTCTACGGATGTACCGATGAACGGGCGAGCGTTTCGTTCCAGATCCGGAGATCGTCTGTGAGAACCAAACTTATCCTCATCGCGGCATCAGTCATCCTCTCTGTCTATTTTCTTTATCCAACCTTTCAGAACTACCAGTTCCATCAAACGCTGGAGTCCCTGCAGGGACAGGATAGCATTTCCTATTTCGAAGAAAATCAGGACGAGATTCTTCAGGCCCGTCTAAAACGCATCAAGCTTGGGCTCGACCTTCAGGGCGGTATGCGCGTCATCCTTGAAGTGGATGTCCTCCAGCTTCTTGACGACCTGGCAAAAAACAAAGAAGAGAACTTCCGATCCATCATGAATGCCGTGCGCACAGAGGCGGCGGCGTCCGAAATTGACGTCATCACAACCTTTGCCTCGCGATTTCTGGCGCAAGGAATCAGGATGAGTCGTTATTACCTGAATATCCGGGATGACGACGCAACGATCATCGCATTCCTGGAAGACGAGACTGAAAAAGCGGTGGACCGGGCAGTCGAGATTGTCCGTAACAGAGTCGATCAATACGGACTTACGGAGCCGGCAATTCAGAAGCAGGGCGGACGGCGTATCATCGTTGAACTCCCCGGAGTCAAGGACGAACGAGAGGTTCGCCAGCTTCTCCAGGGAACCGCGAAACTTGAGTTCCTTATGGTGAAAGACGCGGATATTTCCTACAAGGTGATGGAATCCATCGACAAATACCTTGCGGGAACAGGCGAAACCGATACGATACCGGGCGCGGTTCAACGCCGCGAAGGACCCGTTGATGCACTTTCCGAACTCCTCGGAGAAACCCAACCTGCTGCTTCTGATACGACGGAAGAAGCGGAGTTTTTGCGCGACCACCCGTTCTTTACCTACGTTCTTCCGGACCAGCAGGGAAGCGGGGACGCTTATGTGGCGGAAAAAAACCGTGACCGCGTCCGCAGCCTTCTTGCGAAGCCCGAAATCAAGAGGCTGATGCCGAGTGATTTCGAGTTCCGATGGTCGGCAAAGGCATTTGAAAACCGCGAAACCGGCGCGAGCTTTTATTCGTTGTATGCCGTCCGGCCGCAACCTGTCCTGACCGGGGGCGTGATTATCAACGCCCGCGCGAGCGTGGATCCACAGGACGGACGTCCGGTCGTCAACATGGAAATGAACAGTGAGGGCGCTCGCGAATGGTCCCGGCTTACAGGCGCCAACGTTAATAAGCGTATCGCCGTCTCCCTCGACAATTCCGTGTTCTCTGCCCCCGTGATCCAGGAAAAAATCAGCGGCGGACAATCCCGCATCGTCGGAATGGATTCTCCAAACGAAGCGCGTCTCCTCGAGATCGTCCTGAAGGCCGGCGCCCTGCCGGCTCCCGTTGCCATCATCGGACAATGGAGTGTCGGCCCATCCCTCGGTGAAGATTCCATCCGGTCCGGTCTTTCGGCCATCGGCATTGCGTTCGGCCTTACCATCATTTTCATGTTCCTGTACTATCGCACCGCCGGCCTCGTGGCGGACCTGGCACTGTTCTTCAACCTCTTGTTCATTCTCGGGGTCATGGCTGGCTTCCAGGCCACGCTCACTCTCCCCGGTCTTGCCGGGATCATTCTCACCATCGGTCTCGCGGTCGATGCCAACGTGCTGATCTATGAACGCATGCGCGAAGAACTCGCGGGCGGAAAAACGATCAAGGCCGTCGTGGATTCAGGATACTCAAAAGCTCTGAGCGCGATCGTCGATTCCAACATCACAACGTTCCTGACGGGAATCATTCTCTATCAGTTCGGTACCGGACCGATCCAGGGATTCGCTCTGACACTCATGATCGGGATCGTGGCAAGCATGTTCAGCGCGATTGTCATCACCCGCGTGATCTTTGATTCGATGACAAACCGCGGCGTCATCCCCAATATCGGCTAAGGCGTTCTTGACGAAGGAGTATTACGGTAATGGAATTTTTTAAGAAAACGAATTTTGACTTCCTCGGACTGCGGAAGATCATGTACGGACTGTCGGCTTTGATCATTGCGGCGGGATTCGTTTCCCTCGCGGTGAAGGGCGTCAGTCTTGGGATCGACTTCCTCGGCGGAACAGAACTCGTGCTCGATTTCGATCAGAAACCTGACATTGGAGATATCAGAGCGGCTCTCGCGACCGTCGGATTGGGCCAGAGCGAGATCAAGTCCTATGGGACCGGCGAAGGTGTCCTGATCCGTACCGTGGAACAGGCTGAAGGGACCGAAATGGGCGACCGGATCAGGTCAGCAATTGCCACCTCATTCCCGGAACGTACCTTCACCGTGCTGAGCCAGTACAAGATCAGCCCGAAGATCGGCGATGAACTCCGCACCGATGCCCTTTATGCCGTGATCGCATCGCTGATCGTTGTTCTTGCCTATATCGGAATCCGATTCAAGTTTGTGTACGGGGTCGGAGCAGTTGCGGCGGTGTTTCACGATGTGTTGGTGGCTCTCGCGTTCCTTTCCATCCTTGATGGACTGTTCCCGTTTCTGAACCTCGAAATCACGCTCGAAGTGATCGCCGCATTTCTCACCCTCGTCGGTATTTCGGTGAACGATACCGTGGTTATCTTCGACCGTATCAGGGAGAACCTGAAGATCTACCGGACGATGTCGCTGGGCGAGGTGCTCAACCGTAGCCTGAACGACACTCTGAGCCGAACCATTATTACTCAAGGCACCGTGCTTCTCGTTCTTTTCGTACTCCTTGTTGCGGGCGGAGAGGTCACCCGTGCCTTTGCTTTTACCCTGACTATTGGTACTATTGCAGGTACGTATTCTTCGATTTATATTGCGAGTGCCATTGTGCTCGACTGGAACCTCCGAAAAGCTTCCAAAGGAGGCGTTCGAACGCGGTAATTCGCCATTTATGAGTTCAGGGAGGAACAACCGGTATGAAATTCAAGACGAAGGAGGTCAAAGGGATCACGGTCATCGAGCTGAACGGAAACGTGATGGGGGGACCGGATGCCACGGAGCTCAACGAAGAGCTGCATAAGCTGGT
>Ga0302046_10005702_pt1 | contig 10937 bp, 9 predicted proteins | sample RVTome_11_FD_200261 | JGI IMG/M metagenome (GOLD analysis project Ga0302046, IMG submission 200261) | Soil microbial communities from uranium-contaminated site in the Upper Colorado River Basin, Wyoming, United States - RVT147D111 (version 2) ... | reverse complement strand
CCCCGTTGGTTTCTCGGGGTTCCCCCCCGGGTGGGGTTGGTGGCCCGGTGGGCGGGAGGGGGCGCTCAGACCGAGCCCGACCCTTGGAGCGTGACACCACCCGGAAACGCCGAGAGGACCCGGGCTCCAAAGGGACAGACGAAGACTGAGCGCCCCCCTCCCCTCCGGGGGGAGACCCACAACGGCCACCTCGTCGCGATCACCCGACCCGCACTCCGTCGCAGAATCGCGCGACAGGACACCATCCGGCGGGAGACCCACCACGCCCGCGCAGAGGGGGGTCTATCGCCGTCGCCCCGGATAGGTGCAAGGCTCGGGGTAGGGTCGGGGAGAGAGATCGCCACGGGGCGATGGCTTCTGTCCCTGCCCCGGCGGCGAACCGATCGTCGCCCGACCAGGGCGACCGACCGAGAGGGGGTCACCCATGGCCGAGGGAATCGGCACGAAGGTCAAGGACGGCGTAATGGGCGTCGTCAAGGGCACCGGCGACGTCGTGATGGGCACGGTGGACACCGTGCGCAAGGCGATCGTCGGAGCACTCGAAGGCGCCGGTGATATCGCCAAGACCGTCACCACTTCGGCAGGTGAAGCGATCAAGGGGGCCCTCGAGGCGGCAGGTGACGTCGGAAGCGGCGCACTGAACGTGGCCAAGGGTGCGGTGATCGGCGTCCTCCAGGGTGTCGGTGAGGTCGGCAAGGTCACCGCGGGAGTCGTATCCGATACTGTCCGCGCCGCCATCAAGGGCACATCCGAGGTCGGAGGCGACGTCACCAACGCCGCCGGCGGCCTGGCCCAGAGCGTGATCGGCTCGACGAAGGACACCGCACTGTCGCTCGGTGACGCCGCATTCGGTGTCGCTAGGGGCGCCATCGCAGGCGTCAAAGACGTGGGCGGCGATGTGGCATCCACCGCCACCAGCGCGGTACGCGGTGCCATCAACGGCGCCAGGGACATAGGCGGCGACGCCATCGAAGCGGTCCGCGCCACGGCGAGCGGTCTGGTTCGTGGCACCGGGGACGTCGGCGGCGACGTCGTCGAGGTCACCCGGGCTGCCATCGTCGGCGCCATCAACGGCGCCAAGGATGTCGGTGTGAGCGCCGAGGATGCGGCCAGCGCCGCTCTGAGCGGTGCGATCGACGCCGCCGGCGACATCGGCGAATCGGCGGTCGAGGCCGTATCCGGCCTCGCCGGAACAACCATCGAAGGCGTCAAGGTCGTCGTGACCAAGCCCTTCAAGAAGAGCGAATAGCCGCCCCCCTGAAGAGGGGGGAGACGAAAGCCTGTGAGGTCCCCCAACTCGGGGATCTCACTCGTAGGCGATCGCCTCGAGGATCCTGGTCTTGGCTCCGCGGCGAGCGGGGAACCATGCCGCCAGCACGCCACCCAGGGCGGCGAGCACGAGGTAGAAGATCATCTGGATCCAGGGGAATGCCAGCGTCAGCCCCTGCCCCACGGCGAGCACGATCGCCGCTCCGAGCGACACGCCGACCAGGAGTCCGAGCATCCCCCCGAAGACGGCGATGAGAATCGCCTCCCACCGGATCATCCGCCGCACCTGGCGCCGCTGCATGCCCACCGCGCGCACCAACCCGATCTCCCGCTTCCGCTCGGCGATCGAGAGGGCAAGGGTGTTGACGATGCCGAGGAGGGCGATCACCAGGGCAAACCCGAGCAGGACGACCAGAAGATTGAGGAGCGAGTCGATCTGCTGCTCGGTGTCGGAGATCAACTCCTCGGTGTTGGTCAGCGTGACGTTGGGAAATTCCTGGACCACATGTTCGATCTGGGGGCGGACCGACTCGGGTTCCAGCCCTTCGGCGACCGTCATGTAGGCGAACAGGTCTAGGCGGAACGAGATGTACTGCTCGAAGGTGGCGAGATCGACGATCAGGGAAGCCCCGAGGGGTGACTCCTCGAAGATTCCGACCACAGTCAGCTCCATGTAGGCGCCAGACTGCACCTGGGCCCGGATGAAGTCCCCGACCTCGGCGCCGAACGCGTCCCCCTCCGCTTCGGAGAGCACTGCCGTGCCTGGACCAAGGTCGGCGATGCTGCCGGCCGCCATCGTCATCACGATGACCTCCTCCACGGGCCCGTCGACTCCCAGGAGGAACTTCTCGCCCGCATCCGGGCCCGACCGGTATTCACCAAGGCGTCCTCGGACGACGGCGTCCACGGACGGCACCATCCGCAGACTTTCGGTCAGTGCCGGTGAGATCCCCGATGAGAGCGGGTCGCCGAAGCTCCCCGGAGCCACCTGGAAGTCGCTCGTGAAATCGCTCCGGAAGGCTTCTGCCACCGATGCCTTCGCCGAGGCCTGGAACACCGCGATCACACTCACCAGGGCGACCCCGATCATCAGCGCCGAAGCGGTCGCCGCCGTGCGCCGGGGGCGACGGATGGCGTTCTCCTGAGCAAGCCGTCCCACGATGCCCATCCGGCGCAGGGGCGCTCCGACCACACGGGCGAAGCTGGCGGCGACGAGCGGCGCCAGCATGGATACACCGACAAAGGTGGCCAGCGCCCCGATCCCGACCACGGCGATGGCGTTGCTGAACTCGAGCAGGAGTCCGAGGAGCAGGAGCGCCACGCCGATCGCGGTGACCGCGCCGCCCGCAACGACCCGGGTGCCCAGTGATCGGACAGGCGCCGAGACCTCGCGGAGGGCGGCGATCGGCGGAATCCGCGCTGCCCGCCGCGCCGGGACCACGGCGGCGAACACGGTGACGAGGACACCGACAACGAGCCCGACCAGGATCGTGCGGGGCAGCACCACGAGGGCCGTCGAGGGGAGGCCGAACCCGAATGCGGCGAACGCCGCCTTGAGGCCCAGCGCGATGAGGATCCCCAGACCCACTCCGATCGTCGAGGCGACAAGCCCCACGGCGAAGGCCTCGAGCACCACCATCCGGGTCACCTGCCCGGCGGTCGCCCCGATCGCCCGGAGCAAAGCCAGTTCCCGGGTGCGCTGCGCCACGATGATCCGGAACGTGTTCTGGATCAGATAGGCGCCGACGAAGACGGCGACCCCGCCGATCACCAGCAGGATCGTGTTGATGAACGACAGCCCCTCGGTGAACCGCGACACGTCGTCCTGGGTCTGCTGCTCGCCGGTCACCACCTCCACCCGGTCGGGGAGGAATTCGGCTATCTGAGCCGCGACCAGGGACGGGTTCGCCCCGGGCTCGACGACGACGGCGATGGAGTCGATCAGGCCCTCGGCGTCGAAGGTTCGCTGGGCGGTTTCGAACTCGAACACCGCCAGCGTGGCGCCGAGCAGGTTCTCGGCGTCCCCGAAGGTGGCGATGCCGGAGACGGCAAACGCCTCGGTGCCGGCGGGGAGGATCACGTCGATCACGTCGCCGACGCGAAGGTCGTTGGAGTCGGCGGCGAAGCTGTCGACTACCACCTGGGCGGAGCTCCGGGGCCAATCACCTTCACGGATCTCGACCGGGGTGAGACCGACACCCTCGGGAACGAACGAGAACGCCAGCGTGGGCGGGCCGTTGCCCCCGATCGGTTTGCCCTCCTTGTCGACGAGCTGGGCGATCCCGGTGACGCTTGGCGCCGCCACGGCCACGTCGGGCAACCCGGCGACGCGCGGAACAAGGTCCTCCGAAAATCGCTGGCCGCCGAAGCCGAACTCCGAGGTGCCCCGGACGTAGAGATCGACGTTCTCGTTGACGTCCGCCATGAGCTCGTCGAAGGACGACTGGATGCTGTCCGTGAAGACGAAGGTGCCGGCGACGAAGGCCACCCCCAGGACGATCGCCAGCGCGGTCATGGCCAGCCGTACCTTGTGGGCCAACACCGACTTGAGTGCAATCCTCAGCACTGCAATTCCTCCTCGCGGTCACTCATGACGGTGCCGGCGAGCCCGCCCGCTCTTCTGTCTGCCATCCGCCATCTGCCATCTGCCCGCTGCTCGACCCCCTACCCCATCTCCTTGAGGAACTCCAGGATCCGGTCGGTGGTCGGGTCGGTGATCTCACCGGCAGCCCGCCCATCGCCGAGGAACACGACCCGATCGGCAAAGGCGGCGGCGTGAGGATCGTGGGTGACCATGACGATGGTCTGATCGAACTCGTCGACCGCCTTGCGCATGAACCCGAGCAACTCGTCGCCGGATTTCGAGTCGAGATTGCCCGAGGGCTCGTCGGCGAAGATGATCTCCGGACGCGACACCAGCGCCCGCGCCGCCGCCACTCGTTGCTGCTGTCCTCCCGACAACTCGCTGGGGCGGTGACTGAGGCGGTCTCCGAGCTTCATCGTCTCGACCACGGTGGCGTACCAATCGGCGTCCGCAGACCGCCCGGCGATCGACACCGGCAGCGTGATGTTCTCCGCGGCGTCCAGCGTCGGGATCAGGTTGAACGCCTGGAACACGAAGCCCACCTTCTCGCGCCGCAACAGGGTGAGCTCCTTCTCCGGCAGATCGCCGAGACGGACATCGCCGATGTACGCCGCGCCCGACGTCAGGTAGTCGAGGCCGGCGAGGCAGTGGAGGAGGGTCGACTTCCCTGACCCCGACGGTCCCATGATCGCGCTGAACCTCCCCCGCTCGAACGCGATGCTGACGTCGTCGAGCGCAGCCACCCGGGTGGCGCCCTCGCCGTAGTGCTTGGTGGCCTGCTCTACCCGAGCAGCCGCGTCCCTGGTTTCGATCACGCGCACCTCTTGTCTCGGTCATCGCGAACAGTAGATCCCCGAGACCCAGAATCAGGCGGGGCTTTCGGCCTTTCGGCCCCGGCGAACGGATCGGCCTGACGACTCCCGGGGCTGCCATTTGAAGAAGCGCCAGGCGATCAGCGATCCGACCACGCCCCAGGCCACCATCGCTGCCCAATCGCCAGGACGCATCGCCAGATCCGAGGTGAGCGGGTTGAAGGCGTCCTGGAAGGCGTTGACGAAGTGCTTGAGCGGGAAGACGTTGCCGATGAACTCGAGCCAGGCCGGAGGCTCCCCGATGGCGATGAACACATCGGAGGCGAACGCCACCGGCAGGTAGGTGGCATTGGCGATCGCGGTGGAAGCCTCCCCGGTGGGTGCCAGAGATCCGAGCGCCAGTCCCAGGGAGGCGAAGCACCCTGCGCCGAGGAGGAAGGTGATTGCGGCAGCAGGAAGCCGCTCGAGGGCGATCGACACGTCGTAGAAGATCACGCCCACCGTCAGCATCAGGGTGGCCGCCAGCAGGGCGATCCAGACACCGGAGGCGATCTTCCCCGCCATGAAGGCCGGGGAGGGCAGTGGCGCCCCGCGAAATCGCTTGAGGATCCCCTGGTCGCGGGCAAATGCGACCTGGACGCCGATGTTGGTGTAGGTGGCCGAACCCACTGCGAATGCCGCCAGTGCCGGTGCGTAGAACTGGGCAACCGAAAAGATCCCCCGTCCCGGGATCTCGATCTTCTCGTCTCCAAATAGCGCCGAGAACAGGAGGAGGAACATCAACGGGAACACGATCGTGAAGAAGGCGGCGATCGGAGTTCGCCAGAACGTCTTGTTGTCATACCGGAACTGCCGCCAGGACAGACCGGCAAGATGCGGCCGGTCAGCCATCCTCGTTCTCCTCGGTGATCGCGAGGTAGACGTCCTCGAGAGAGGGACGCATTACCGCAAGTCTCTCCAATTCGATCTGCCGGCGAACCGCCCACTCGGTCAGACGGTGCAGGTCCTCCGTCGGTGTCGCAGTGGCAACCTCGACGATCCCCTCTCGGCTGGGGGCGACCCGGAAGGGTTCGGGGATGTCACCAGAGCCGTCGGGAAGCACGAAGCTCACCCGTGCCCCCGCCCCTGCCCTCCCACCCAGTGTGTCCGGGCTCCCCTCGGCGACGATCTTTCCTCCGGCGATGACGGCGACCCGGTCGGACAGGTTCTGCGCCTCGTCCATGTAGTGAGTCGTGAGGAGGATCGTCTTCCCCAGGGAACGCAGGTTGTGGACCAGAGACCAGGAGCTGCGGCGAGCGGAAGGATCGAAGCCCGTCGTCGGCTCGTCGAGAAAGATGAGATCGGGATCGCCTACGATCCCCAGGCCGAGATCGACGCGGCGCACCTGCCCGCCCGACAGCGTCTTGATCCGCGCATCGGCCTTGTCGGCCAGGCCGATGATCTCGATGACCTCATCCGTCGGCATCGGCTTCGGGTACATATTCCCGAACAGGTCGACGACCTCGCGGACCGACAACTCCGGGATCACCGAGGTCGATTGGAGGACGATCCCGATCCGCTCCCGGTAGTCGCGGCTCTCCGAGGCCGGATCGAAACCGAGCACGCGTACTTCGCCGCTATCGCGGTCACGGTGGCCCTCGAGGATCTCGACCGTGGTGGTCTTTCCGGCACCGTTGGGCCCGAGCAAGGCGAAGACTTCACCGGTCTCGATGGTGAGATCGACGCCGTCGACGGCGGCGACGTCACCGTAGTGCTTGACCAGTCCCTTGACTTCGATGGCGGCCACGGCGGGAGAGGTTACCCGTTGCCCGTTGCCCATCGCCCGTCCTCCTCGGTTCCGAGGCTCCAGGAGACGGCCAGGCCCAAGCGCCCCCCTCCCCCCGGCAACGCGGGTCCTCCCCCGGAGGGGGAGGTGGCCCGGAGGGCCGGAGGGGGCGCTGAGACCAGACGCGACCCTTGGAGCGTGGCACCAAGCCTCCAAGCGGCCCCAGGCTCCAAGGGACACCTGGACCTGAGCGCCCCCCTCCCCCTACCGGGTACTCCCCCCTCCGGGGGGAGACCCACAACGGCCGCCTACGCGATCGTCTCAATGGCTTCCCGTCGCAGAATCCGACCCCTCCGGGGAAGGACCCGTGATGCCTGTGATCTCAACCAGCGATCTGGCTCTGTCACAACCAGGCGCGACAGGACACCTCCGGGGGAGGAGGCGGAGCGGAGCGACACCGGAGGGGGCAGTGAACAACGACCCACGCTCACTTCAGCGCCGGCATCACCTCCGCGGCGAACCGGTCGATCGAGTCGCCCCAGGCGGCGTCGGGGAAGTACCCGATGACGTGGGCGCATCCCTCGTCCTTGAACTCACCGAGCGCCTCGACCACCTGGTCCACGGTCCCGGCCAGGGTGAGGCTCGACTCGAGCCACTTCTCGACGGGGCGCCCCCGCTGTTCGGCGGTCCGCTCCGCCGCCTTCATGAGCGCGTCCTCGTCCTCGGCGACCAGCATCTCGAGGTGGGTGGTCCGCCCGATCTCGGACGGGTCGCGTCCGATCTTCTCGCAGTGCTCGTCGAGGATCTTCCCGTTGTCGCGGAACCGGTCGATCGACCCGGCGTAGTTGGCGTAGTCGGCGTGCTCGGCGACCACCCGGAGCGTCAACTGCGGACCGCTCCCGGCGATCCACAGCGGCGGATACGGGTCCTGGAGGGGCCGGGGGCGGTTGATGGCCCCCTTCACCGAGTAGTGCTCGCCCTCGAAGGTGGCCTCATCCTCGGTCCACATCTTCTTGATGATCTGCACCGCCTCGTCGAGTTGGCCGATGCGGATCGAGGGCTTGGGGAACTCGTACCCGTAGGCGAGGTACTCCTCCTCGTACCAGCCCGCCCCGATGGCGAACTCGAGACGGCCGCCGGAGATCACATCCACTGTGCTGGCCACCTTGGCCATGTAGGAGGGCTGGCGGTAGGAGTTGCAGGTGCACATCTGGCCGAGGCGGACCCGCTCGGTGGCTTCGGCGAGGGCGGCCATCACGGTCCAGCACTCGAAGGTGGGCTCCTGGGTGGCGTCGGGGACCGTGTGGAAGTGGTCGTACACCCAGACGGTGTCGTAGCCGGCGTCTTCGATGCGCCGCGCCACATCGAGCATCGCCGGCCACTGCTCCGCCTCCGGGATCCCGACGAGATCCATCTTCCACCCCTGGGGGACGAATGCTCCGAACTGCATGCCCTGTCGATCCTCTCTGATTGTTCGGCGACTCAGGGTACCGACGGCAGGGCGCCGCGACCTCACCCCTACCCTCGGATCATGTACGACGCCGTGGTCGTCGGGTCGGGACCCAACGGGCTCACCGCGGCGGTCACCCTGGCCGAAGAGGGGCTCCGGGTGCTGGTGCTCGAGGCCCATGCCGAGCCCGGAGGGGGCGCCCGCACCGAAGTGCTGACGCTGCCGGGGGTACGACACGACGTGTGCTCGGCGGTCCACCCGTTCGGCGTGGCATCGCCGGCGTTCGCCGAAATGGGCCTGGAGGATCACGGACTGCGCTGGTTGCGTCCCGAAGTGCAGGTCGCCCACCCGCTCGACGGTGGCCGCGCCGCCACCCTGACGATGGACCTCGACGAGACCTGCACTCGCCTCGGCCCCGACGGCCGCGCCTGGAGGCGCACTGTGGGCTGGGCGGTGCGGCGATGGGACGCCGTCGTCGACATCGCCATGTCCCCACCGCTGCACGCCCTGGCCCACCCGCTGCAGGCGCCGCGGTTCGCCTGGCTGGCGCTGCGCAGCGCCGCCATGGCGGTACGCCGGTTCCACACCGACGAGGGCAGGGCGCTGGTCGGTGGGCTCGCCGCCCACTCGGCAGTTCCGCTCACCACGCTGGCCACCGCCGGCGCAGTGGTCACGCTGGGAGCCGCCGCCCATGCCGTCGGCTGGCCGGTCGCCGCCGGCGGTTCGGGGAGCATCACCGAGGCGCTCGTCGCCCGATTGGGCGATCTCGGCGGTGAACTGCGAACCGGGTCTCTCGTCGAGAGGTGGTCGGACATCCCCGAGGCAAGGCTGGTCCTGCTCGACACCGCACCCGAGGCAGCACTGCAGATCGCCGGACATCGGATGTCGCCCTGGACCCGGCACCGCTATCGGTCGGTGCGCAGGTCTCCCGGGGTGTTCAAGCTGGACATCACCCTCGATGGCCCCGTCCCCTGGGAGAACGAGGACTGCCGGAAATCGGCGACCCTCCACCTCGGAGGCGCCTACGAGGAGATCGCCGAATCGGAGCGACGGGTGTTCCACGGCGAGCCCACCCAGAGTCCCTTCGTCATAGCCGCCCAGCCGACCGTTGCCGATCCGTCCCGAGCGCCGGAGGGGACCCACATCCTGTGGGCCTACACCAGGATGCCCCGAGGGTCAGACGCGGACATGACCGAGCCGATCCTCGACCAGGTGGAGCGGTTCGCCCCCGGGTTCCGCAGCCGGATCCGGGTGGCCTCGACCAAGGGCCCCGCCCAACTGGAGCGGGAGAATCCCAGCCTGGTGGGAGGCGACATCGGCGCCGGCGTCGTCTCGCTGCGCGGAGTGCTGGCCCGGCCCAAGCTGTTCCGGCCCTACCGGATCGGCGACGGCGTCTACCTGTGCTCGGCGTCAGCTCCACCGTCGGCAGGGGTCCACGGAATGTGTGGCCGGCACGCCGCCCGGGCCGCGCTCCGGCAGGGGGTCCTCTAGGCGACCCAGACCGTCGGCCGCTCCCGGATCGACCCGAAGCCCCATCGGTCACAGAATTCGATGAACCGCTGCCGGGGCACGCCCTGCCACTCGAGATCCTGCGGCGACTCCTCCAGGGGCACGTCGGTGCGGAGCACGGCGAGATGGCGGAACAGGAGGGCGTCCTCCATGTGGTCGCGTAGCGATTCGACCAGGCGCTGCTTTCCCCGCACGTCGACGGTCCACCCGTCGGCATCGAGCGGGATGCCCTCGATGTGCAGGTACTCGGCGAGCACCAGGGAGGCCGACTTGGCGCCCCATCCCGGGACGCCGGGGAACCCATCGGCGCTGTCGCCGACCAGGCCCAAATAGTCCGGGATCGACTCGGGGAGCACGCCGAACTTCTCCACCACACCGGTCTCGTCGACGAAGACGCCCTTGCGGCGGTCGAAACCGACGACCCGCTCCCCGTCGACACACTGGGCGAGGTCCTTGTCGGGGGAGAGCATCACGACCTGCTCGAACGCGTCGCCGAACCGGGCCACGGCGCTGGCGATGGCATCGTCGGCCTCGAACTCCCGCATCCGCCACACCGTCACCCCGATGGCCTCGAGCGCCTCCTCGGCGAGCGGGAACTGGGCGAGCAACTCCTCGGGGACGCCCGCCTCGGTCTTGTACCCCGGGTAGAGGTCGTTGCGGAAGGATCGGATCACGGTGTCGAAGGCGGCGCCAACATGGGTGACACCGTCTTCGAAGAGGCGCAGGGTCGAACCGACTATGCCGTGGACCGCACCCACCTCCATCCCGTCGGGAGCAGATCGCTTCGGCGCGCCGAAGTACGAGCGGAACAACTCGTACGTCCCGTCGATGAGGTGGAGCTTCATGTCAGTCGCCAGTCTCCAGTCGCCAGTCCCCAGAAGGAAGCCGTCCGCCGTGCGCAGGATCGTGAGTGCTGTCGCTCGGTCAACGGCCATGGCATGGCCTGAGGGTACGCGAGTGGTCGCGGCGCGACCTGGGGACTGGAGACTGGGAGACCGGGGACTTCCTCCGACTCCCTGTCGAAATCGTCTCGGGATACCCTCCCAGCGATGCAGGAAGCCGTAGTTGCGAGAGCTCGTCAACGAGGCCGCACCTTGCGCGCCATCTACCTCGTCCTCGGGCTCGCCTTCACCGGAATCGGCATCGTCGGGGTGTTCATGCCGCTCATACCCACCACCGGCCCCCTGCTCCTCGCCGCCTTCTGTTTCGGGCGGTCCTCGGAGCGTCTCCATCACTGGCTGACCACCCACCCCAGGTTCGGGCGCTTCATCAGCGACTTCGAGCAGGGCCGCGGCATCCCGCTCCGCACCAAGATCGTCGCCGTCACCGCGATGACGGCGGCGTTCACCTACACCGCGGTGTGGGCGCTCCCTCATCCGGTGGCGCGAGCCATCGTCGCCGCGATCGGCGTGTGGGCGATCTGGTACGTGCTCCGTCTCCCCACGGCGGCACCAGCCGAGGGATAGGGCCGCCGGTACCCTTTCATTCATGACGACCAATCGGGCGTTTCGTTCCTCGCTCGTGGGTGAGCACCTGTTCGAGAGCCGT
>Ga0302046_10005701_pt1 | contig 10937 bp, 10 predicted proteins | sample RVTome_11_FD_200261 | JGI IMG/M metagenome (GOLD analysis project Ga0302046, IMG submission 200261) | Soil microbial communities from uranium-contaminated site in the Upper Colorado River Basin, Wyoming, United States - RVT147D111 (version 2) ... | reverse complement strand
GCGGCGCCGTCCGACCATACCCGGGACGACCGCCCGGCAGCAGCGGAACACGCCGCCCAGGTTGACGTCCACCACCCGCTCCCATTCCTCGTCCGAGGTGAAGGCGAGCAGGCCGTCGCTGCGCAGGCCGGCGTTGTTGACCAGGCCGTCGATCGGTCCGAGGTCACCCTCGACCCGGGCGACGAGCTCGGCGGGCGCCGGCGGGTCGCGCAGGTCGAGCCGGTAGGCGTGCGATCCCGGGGTCTCGGCGACGACCTCGCGCGCCCGCGTCTCGTCGCTCGCCCAGGTGAACGCGACCGTTGCGCCCTCGGCCGCGAGCGCCCCGACGATCGCCCGCCCGAGACCGCCGCTCCCTCCGGTGACCAGGACCACCCGCTGTTCGGACACCGGGGCAAAGTAGCGGGGAGCCGACGGGCCGTCAAGGCGTGAGGCTGCAGCAGGGCTGCCAAGGCCCGGCACGCCGCGACCCTGGACGCCTCAGGTGGAGTGGCGGTCGAGCGGGGCGAGCCGGGCGGCGACGACGGCGACGACGATCCGGACGCTGTCGGCGAGGGGCCGGTAGTGGCTGGTGAGCCGCCCGTCGGCGAAGCCGAGCTCGATGTCGGGCCAGTCGATGCGGGCGCCGGCGCGGGCGGCGCGGACGAGGACGGCGCTCTCGGCCTCGAAGCCGCTCTCCGGGAAGCCCGTGCGGTCGAGGAGAGCGCGGGTATAGAGGCGGAAGCCGCACTGCGCGTCCGCGAGCCGGCGGCCGGCCGCCAGGGAGAGCAGCCGGGTCGAGAGGCGGTTCGAACAGTGCCGCACGACATGCATCTGCGGGAAGAGCCGCGCCCGGCTGCCGACGACGAGGTCGGCGCCCTCATGCCAGGCGGCGAGCAGCTTCGGGATCTCACCACCCAGATGCTGGCCGTCGGCGTCGAGCGTCACCACCGCCTCGAAGCCGCGCCCGAAGAGGTCCTCGAAAGCGGTCGCCAGGGCGCTGCCCTTGCCGCGGTTCTCCGCGTGCCGCACCACCCGCGCCCCCGCCGCCTCCGCGGCCGCGCCCGTCCCGTCGGTCGACCCGTCATCGACCACCAGCACGTCCGGCAGCACCGCCAGCGCCGCCGCCACGACCGCGCCCACCGACGGCGCCGCCTGGTAGGCCGGGATCGCCGCCGCGACCCGGCCGCCTCCCCCCTGCCAGGCCACCATGGCGCCGATGATATGCGGGGGCGGTTTGTCCTCACCCTCGACGCAAGCCGTCGCAAGCCGGCGGTGGACCGGGTGAAGCGCCCGGCGCCTCAGCCGCCTCGAGACCGACAGCCTCAACCGTCGACGCGGTCGAGCACCAGCCAGGCCGCTCCCCCGCCCGAGGCCAGGGCCGTGACGAGGGTGCGACGGGCGCCTCCGGGCCAGGCCCCGGCGACCGGCGTGACGTCGAGGTCCGGGTCGAGGGGGAAGGCGGGGAACGTGGCCTCGGCCCCGGTCGCGAGCAGGACCGCCGCGGCGAGAAAGCCGCCGCCGTGCTCGCCGGTGATCGCCTTGGGCGTGACGACGGAGGGACGCGAGGCGGCGGGCCAGAGGCGGGAGAGGACCTCGGCCTCCAACCGATCACCGGCGCGACTGCCGGAGGCGCCGGAGATCACGAGGTCGATCGAGTCGAGGGCGACCCCGGCGCGCCCGAGCTCCCCGGAGAGCGTCGCCGCCAGGGCCTCGGAGCCCCCGCCCCAGCCCACCCGCGAAGCCGTCGGGTCGAAGGCGGTGGCCCAGGCCCGCAGGCGGGCGCGGGGCCGCGCCCCCCGCCCTGCCACCGCCTCCGCCCTCTCGAGCACGACGACGGCCGCCCCCTCTGCGGCGAGGAACCCGTCGCGGCCGGCGCCGAACGGCCGCGCCTCCTCGACCCCGCCGGGCGTCGTGCGCGCCAGGGCGCCGAACCGGTGGAGGATGGCGTGGAGCAGCGGCGTCATCTCGTCGGTGGCGCCGGCCAGGGCCCGGGTCGCGGTGCCGTGCGCCAGCTCGTCGGCCGCCCGGGCCACCGCCAGCAACGGGCTCGCCTCGCCCTGCGAGAAGGTGTGGTTCGGACCGGTCGCCCGGCAGGCGAGGGCCACCCGGCCGGCCGGCGCGTTGGCCACGGACTCGGTGAAGAGCACCGGCGAGGCCGCCGGGGGACCCTCGACGAGGATCTGGTCGAGCAGCCGCTGGGTCCACGCGGAGGGCCCGAACGCCGTGCCCAGGCTGACCGCCATCGCCGGGTCCGGTCCCTCGCCGCGCGCACGCCCGGCGTCCTCCAGGGCGCCGAGCGCCGCCACCACCGCGAAGCGCGACGGCGCGCTCATCCGCCGCGCCTCGAGCGGCGGGATCCAGCGCGGGAAGTCCGGCGTCGGAACGAGGGCGGCCAGGCGCGGGAAGCCCGCGCCGTGGTACCCCTCCGAGCGGTCCACCTCCGTCACCAGGGCTCGCCCCGTCGCCAGCTGCGCCGCGAGGGCCTCGCGTCCGACTCCGGCCGCGGTCACCGTGCCGAGACCGGTCACGAAGATCCCGGAACGGTCCGTCATGCCGCACCGCCCTTGTCCGACCCGGGAACGATCCGTCCCCCGGGGTTCCGGCGGTTCCGATCGCTCACCCGCCCTCCGCGCGGCCGAGGAGGACGGCGGCGTTGCAGCCGCCGAAGCCGAGCGACATCGACAGCGCGACGCGGATCGCAGCCGGCGCGGCGGCGCGGACGAGGCGGACCGGCGCGTCCGGGTCGACCTCGCCGTCGCCGGCGGTCGGCTGCAGGCGCTGGTCGCGGACGGCGAGCAGGGTCGCCACCGCCTCGATCGCGCCGGCCGAGCCCAGGAGGTGTCCGATCGAGCCCTTGGTCGAGGTCAACGGGATCGTCCCGACCCGCTCGCCGAAGACACTGCGCAGGGCGCGGTACTCCGCCAGGTCGTTGAGCTCGGTGCCGGTGCCGTGGGCGTTGATGAAGTCGACCCGAGAGGGCTCGAGACCCGCCTGCGCCAGCGCCCGCTCCACGGCGAGCGTCGCCCCGCGACCCTCGGGATGGGGCGCCGTCATGTGGTGGGCGTCTCCCGAGGCCCCGGTGCCGAGCAGGCGGCCGAGGACCGGGGCGCCCCGGGCGCGGGCGGTCTCCTCCCGTTCCAGCACCAGCACGGCGGCCCCCTCACCCAGCGACAGGCCGCTGCGGTCGACCCGGAAGGGACGGCAGGGCTCCGCCGCCACCGAGCGCAAGGCGTTGAAGCCGCCGAAGGTGATCCGGCAGAGGCTGTCCGCGCCGCCCGCGAGGGCGACGTCGACGCGCTCGTCGGCCAGCGCCCTGGCGGCCAGGCCGATGGCCAGGGCGCCGGAGGCGCAGGCGGAGGACACCGTCTCGACCGGACCCGTCACGCCGAGGCTCCGCGCCACCGCGTCGGCGGGCACGCTCACCCGGTGGGCGGCGAGCGGCCGCAGCGGAGCCCGGTCGAGGCACCGCCCCCGCCAGGCGCGATAGAGCTCCTCGGCCTCGAACATCCCGCCCGTGCTGCTGCCGAAGAAGACGCCCGCCCGCGCCGCGCCCAGGCCGGCGGGCAGCCGAGCCTCCTGCAACGCCTCGTGGGCCGCCGCGAGGGCGAACCGCTCGGCCCAGCTCCAGCGCCGGCGGCGGAGAGGCTCCAGGCCGGCCGGCGGATCGGGCGCCTGACCGGCGACATGGGTCTCGTACCCCGCGTGGTCGAAGCGGGTGAAGGGAGCGATCGCCGTCTCGCCGGCGCCGAGGGCGCGGCCCAGTGGCGAGGCGCCCCAGCCGCAGGCGCTCACCGCGCCCCACCCGGTGACCACGAGGGCGGGGCGGGAGCTCACGAGGCCGAGCCGGCGGTCTGCTGCTCCGCCAGCTGCCGCGTCACGTACCCGTGGAGGGCGGCTGCCGAGGCGAAGGCCTCGCGGCCCACCTCGTGGGGCTGCAGCTTGATGCCGAGCCGCTTCTCGATCGCCACCACCAGCTCCAGGGCGTCGACCGAGTCGAGGCCCAGGCCGTCACCGAACAGGGCGTCGTCGTCGCCGATCATCTCGGGGGACACGCCCTCGAGCTGGAGGCTGTCGACGATCAGCTGCTTGAAGGCTCCGAGGGTCATGTCGGCGTCGCGGCGAGCGGCCCCGGGATCGAGCGCAACGAGGCCCGTCGGGAGGCGTCCCTACTATAGCGTTCCAGCGGCGCGCTAGACTGCCGGACGGTCCACCGCAATGAGCCCCAGTCCCGGCGACCCGATCCTCGAGGCCTTCACCCGCCTGGCGCGACAGCGCCCCGAGGCGACTCTGGTCCTGGCGCGCGACGGGGCGGTCACCGCCGCCCGGCTGGAGATCCTGAGCCGCGACGCGGAGCGGACCCTGACCGGCCTCGAGATCCCGCCGGGAAGCCCGGTGGCCGTCCGCGGGCCCAACGGTGCCGGCTTCCTCGCCGGCTTCCTGGCGGCCCGCCGTGCCGGCCATCCGGTCGTCCTCCTGGACCACCGGGCGGCCGAGCCCGAGGTCGAGCGGTCGATCCGGCACTTCGGCCTGCAGGCCGTCCTGCGCGCCGAGACCGGCGGCGGGGAGACGGTCGAGCTCTCTCGCCTGGCCGGCCCCCGGCTCGATCCTCCACCGCCCGGCACCGCCGTGGTCAAGCTGACGTCGGGGAGCTCGGGGGAGGCGCGCGGCGTCGCCACTACGGCCGCGGCGTTGCTCCACGACGACCGCGCCCTGCGCTCCTCGATGGGCATCACCGCCGACGACCGCCTGCTCGCGCTGGTGCCCTTCGCCCACAGCTACGGTCTCTCGAGCCTGCTGGTCCCCGCCCTGACCGTCGGCCTCACCCTCGTCGTGCCCGACGACCGTGGCCCGTTCGGCGCCCTCGCCGCGGCACGCCGGCACGCGGTCACCGTCCTTCCCACCGTTCCCGCCTACCTCGTGGCGCTCCTCCGTCTCGACAGGAGCGACCTCCTTCCACCCTCGCTGCGGCTGGTGATCAGCGCCGGCGCCGCCCTGACGCCGAGCGTCGCGCAGAGGTTCCGCCGTCGCTTCGGGCTGCCGGTCCACGCCTTCTACGGCGCCAGCGAGTGCGGCGGCATCACCTACGACCGGGAGGGGAGCGCCGCCGAGCACGGCGCCGTCGGCGAGCCGGTGGACGGCGTCACGGTCGAGCTCGAGCCGGTCGACGACCTGCCCGCGGAGCAGGGACGCCGCGTCGTCGTGCGCTCGGCGGCGGTCGCCACGGGCTACTGGCCGGCGGAGGACGCCCGGCTCGGCGCCGGCCGCTACCGGACGGGCGACCTGGCGGTGGCGACGGGAGACGGCCTCGCCCTCGTCGGCCGGCTGGACCGGCTGATCCACGTCCGCGGCTCGAAGGTCAGCCCGCTGGAGGTCGAGCGGGTGATCGCCCAGCTGCCGGCGGTCGACGACGTCTCGGTGCACGGGGTCATCGACCCCGGCTCGGGCGACGAGGTCGTGCGCGCCGTCGTCGCCTCCGGCAACGGCGTCACCGCCGACGAGGTCACCCGCTGGTGCCGGCAGCGGCTGGCCGACTTCAAGATCCCGCGCCGGGTCGTCGTCCTGCGCGAGCTGCCGCGCACGGCGCGCGGGAAGCTGGATCGGCGGCGCCTCGAGGGCCTGCTCGCCGAGACCTCGGCCGGCGGCGTGAACGACCCGGGTGCTTCGTGACGAAGCCCTCCTCCCGCCCGCGGGCCAGCCCGCTGGTGAGGGCTTCGCTGCACCTCCACTGGCTCGCACCGCTCGCCCTGCTGGCGGCCCCCCGGTGGTGGACGTCGATCCTCGGCGTCGTGGTGGCCGACCACCTCCTGTTGACCGCGGGCAGCCTCTGGCCGCGCAGCGGCTGGGTGGGCGGCAACGTGCGCAGGCTCCCCGCCTCCCACGGAGCCGTGGCGCTGACCTTCGACGACGGACCGGATCCGGAGGGGACGCCGCGGGTGCTCGATCTGCTCGAGCGCCACGGCGTCAGCGCCAGCTTCTTCCTGGTCGGCCGTCGCGCCGAGGCCGCGCCCGCCCTGGTCGCCGAGATCGCGGCCCGCGGTCACACCGTCGAGAACCACTCCTACCGCCACTCGAACGCCTTCTGCTTCTACCCCCCGGCACGTGCCGCACGCGACCTCGCCCGCTGCCAGAGGATCCTGACCGAGCTCTCCGGGACGGCGCCGCGGTGGTTCCGTGCACCTGCGGGCCTGCGCAATCCCTGGCTCGACGGCGTGCTGCGCCGGCAGGGTTTGCGGCTCGCGAGCTGGACGCGTCGCGGCTTCGACACCACGACCGACGACCCGGCGAGGGTGGCGGCGCGGCTGCAGCGCGACCTCGGCCCCGGGGACGTCCTGCTGCTCCACGACCGCTCGCCCTCGGGGCGCGCCGCGCTGCCCCTGCTGCTCGAGGCGATCGAGCGGCGGGGGCTGCGCGCCGCCGCCTTGCCCCGGGACCATGCGTCGCGCTGAGCGGCCGCGGCGCCGCCGCGTGGTCGAGGCCGGGCGCGACCTCTGGATGCGGCTGCGCACGGAGGGCGCGACCCCCGGTCGCCAGGCGGGGGCGATCGCCCTCGGCCTGTTCATCGGCTGCCTGCCCCTCTACGGCGCCCACCTGGTGCTCTGCTTCGCGGTCGCCGGCCGGCTCCGTCTCAACCGCCTCAACACCTACCTCGCCGCCCACGTCAACAATCCGCTCACCGCGCCCGTCCTGCTGACCGTCAGCTTCGTGGCGGGCCATCGGCTGCTGCGCGGCAGCTGGCCCTCGGGGCGCCCCGAGCTCGACACCCTCTCCCTCTGGACGGTGGGCCGCGAGACCCTCGTCGGCTCGGCCGTGGTCGGGCTGCTCCTCGCCGCCCTGGGCGCGGCCCTGGCCTGGCGGCTGGCCCGTCGCCCGGCCCACGACCCCTTCGACCGGCAGGCCGAGGCCGCGGCCGCCCGCTACCTGCCGAGCGGCATCGGTCACTGGGAGCTCGCCCGCGGCAAGCTGCGCGGCGACCCGCTCTACCGCGAGGTGGCGGCACGCCTCGACGGCGTGGGTGCGGAGGGCACAGTCCTCGACCTCGGATGCGGCCGCGGTCTCGTCCTCTCACTGCTGGCCGAGAAACGCCGGGGCGGGCTGCTCGGAGTCGAGCGCCGGGAGACGCTGGCGACGGTGGCGCGCCGGGCCCTCGGCGACGACGCTTCGATCGTCACCGCCGATTTGACGGAGTGGCCGCCGACGGCGGCGCGGGCCGTCCTCCTGCTCGACGTTCTCCACTACCTCGGCCGGGACGAGCAGGCGAAGCTGCTCGCCGCCGCGGTCGGGGCGCTCGACGCGGACGGCGTCCTGCTCGTGCGCGAGGCGGACGCGGCCGGCGGAGCCCGCTTCCTTGCCACTCGCCTGGCCGAGCGCGCGGCGGCGATGGCCCGCGGCGCGTGGCGCCAGAGGTTCGCCTATCGCCGCGCCGGGGAGTGGGTGGAGCTGCTCACCGGCCTCGGCCTGGCGATGGAGGTCGTGCCGCTGTCCCGGGGCACGCCCTTCGCCAACGTCCTGCTCGCCGGCCGGCGACCACCCGACGCCGGTCCCGCCGGCTGACGGCCCCGGCACGCACCCTGGCCGGCCGACGAGACGCCTGTCGCCATCAGGGCCTCCAGGGGCGGGGCCCGGTGGCGGGTTCGAGGCGCCGCACCTCCGCGGCCAGACAGCGGCGCACCCGCTGACGGCCCGCCGGCCTCGCGACCTCCCGGTCGACGCTCACGGGCGGCAGGAAGCTCACCGCGAGCCGGCCCGGTCGCAGCAGCCGGCCCCCCTTGGCCAGGATGTACCGGGTCCCGGCGATCGCCACCGGCACCAGGGGGCAGCCCGCTTCGCGCGCTGCCAGGAAGGCGCCGGCCCGCAGCGGCCGCACGGCGCCGCTCTCGGAGCGCGTCCCCTCGGCGAAGAAGATCACCTTGCCGCCGGCACGCAGCTGCTCGAGGCTGCGCTCGACGACCCGCTGCCGGTCGGCGGAGCCGCCGCGATCGACCGCGACGTGGCCCCCACGGCGCAGCACGGCGCCGACGATGGGCAGCGCGAAGAGATCCTCCCGCGCCACGAAGACGACCGGAGGGGCCACCAGCGAGGCCAGCAGGGGGATGTCGAAGGCGCTCTGGTGGTTGGCGACGAGCACCGCCGGCCCGTCGATCGCGAGCGACCCCTCGACGCGCAGGCGGCAGCCGCCGAGGCCGATCAGGGCGCTGCCCCAGTCGCGCAGGGTGGGTCCCCAGACCGTCGGCCCCCTCCAGGGCTCGAGCAGGCGACCCCTGCCGTACCGGGTGAGCGTCACCACCGCCAGGACGGTCCAACACCAGGTCGAGAGCAACAGGTCGAGGACGGCGGCGCCCGCCGCGCGCCGCGACTCGGCGTGGCGCTCGACCGGGTCCTCCCGGGAGTGGACGAGATCGACGAGGGACACGGTGTCTCCGCTGGGTGCTTGACCGGCAGTGTACTGCGCCTGGCGTCCCCGCGACGCGTTCAATAGGCTTCGGAGGACGTCGCGCGCCCGCCGGCGACCGCGAGGATCCTCCACCTTGACCTCTCCCCCCCTCCTGGAAGGCCGCTCCCTGCGCCGCGTCTACCGCCTGGGCCGCGTCGAGGTGGTCGCCGTGGACGGGGTCGACGTCAGCGTCTCGCCCGCGGACTTCCTGGTGCTCGAGGGGCCCTCCGGCTCGGGCAAGACGACGCTCCTCAACCTGCTCGGGCTGCTCGACGAGCCGGATCGAGGGACCCTGCTCTGGGAGGGCTCGCCGGTCGCTGGGCTGGACGAGAACGCCCGCTCGGAGCTGCGGCGGGACCGCTTCGGCTTCGTCTTCCAGACCTTCAACCTCGTCCCCGTGCTCTCGGCGGCCGAGAACGTCGAGCTGCCCATGGCCCTGGCCGGGACCTCCCGGGAAGCGCGGCGGGCTCGCGCGCGCGACCTGCTCGCTGCGGTCGGTCTCGCCGACAAGGCGAGCGTCCGGCCGGACCTGCTCTCCGGCGGCGAGCGCCAGCGCGTGGCCATCGCCCGCGCCCTCGCCAACGACGCCCGGCTGCTGCTCGCCGACGAGCCGACGGGCAATCTCGACAGCCGCACGGCCGAGGAGATCCTCGATCTCCTGCGGCGCTTGCACGAGGAGCGCGGCATGGCGTGCGTCGTGGCCACCCACGACCCCCTCGTGCGCCGCCGCGCCACCCGGGTGCTGTCCCTCCGCGACGGACGCCTGGAGCAAGCGGCGTGACCTTGCTCCGCCTGGCCCTGCGCAACATCGGACGCAATCGGCGTCGCACCCTGCTGACCGCCGGCATCGTCGCCTTCGGCTTCGCCGCCCTGACCCTCGCCGGCGGCTTCGTGGCCCAGAGCTTCGAGGCGCTCGCCGAGGGCACCGTCCGCGGCGGCGTCGGGCACCTCCAGATCGCCTCGCCCGAGCTCTTCAGCGGCACCGAAGCCGAGACCCTCGAGCACGGTCTCGGCGATTCGAGCGCACTGGCCCGGCGCGCGGAGGCGGATCCGGCGGTTCGCGAGGTGCTGCGCCGCATCGACTTCTTCGGCCTCGCCGGCACCGGCGGCTCGGCGCTGCCCTTTCTCGGGCTCGGCGTCGAGCCGGAGGCCGAGGCGCGGAGCATGGACACGCCGGACCTGGTGACGGCGGGACGCTGGCTCGGCGCGGCGGAAGACGACGAGGCCGTGCTGGGCGGCGGCCTCGCCCGCGCCCTGGCCGTCGGTCCCGGCGACTGGGTGACCCTCTTCGCGATGACCGTCGACGGCGTGCTCAACGCCCGGGACGTCGAGGTCGTGGGGGTCGCCGGCCTGCCCGTGCGCGAGCTCGACGATCGCTACCTCGCCGTTCCCCTGGCCAGCGCCGACCGGCTCCTGCAGGCCGACGGGACCGTGTCCAAGCTCGTGCTGCTGGTCGACGATCCCGACCGCGCCGCGGCAGTGGGCGAGCGCCTCGTCGCGACCCTGCGCGCGGAGGGCGCGACGGTCGACTTCCGCACCTGGCAGGAGCTGGCGGAGTTCTATCGCCAGGTGCGCACCCTGTACCTCGGCATCTTCGGCTTCCTGGGAGCGGTCCTGGTGCTCATCGTCCTGCTCGCCGCGGCCAACAGCATGCTGATGGTCGCCACCGAGCGCACGCGCGAGATCGGCACCCTGCGAGCGCTGGGAATGAAGCCGCGGGGAGTGGTACGCCTCTTCGCCCTCGAGGGTCTCACCCAGGGCGCGCTCGGGTGCGGCGCGGGCGCCGCGCTCTCCCTCGCCCTGCGTGAGGTGGTCAACCGCTCGCACCTGCTGATGCCGGCGCCCCCCGGCGTGGCGCACCCGGTCGAGCTCTTCATCCGCTTCTATCCGCAGGCCTACGGGATCGCCCTCGCCGGGATGCTGGCGGCCGGCCTCCTGGCCACCTGGTGGCCGGCCCACCGGGCGGCGCGCCTGCCCATCGTCGAGGCGCTGGCCCATGTCTAGGTTCCCGTGCGGTGAGTCGCTCGCCCCCTCGACGGGGCACCGGGCGGCGATCGCGCTCCTGGCCGTGGCACTCGGGGTGGGGGCACTGGGGGCGGGGGCGCTCGCGGGGGCGCGCGGCGGCGAGGACGACGCCGAGGCCCGCTTGCGGGCGGCCGAGGCGGCGCGCATGCCCTTCGACGAGGGACGGGTCGAGCTGCGCATCGGGCTGGCCCGCGACGAGGGCGTCGAGTGGAGCGGCACCATCGATCTCTACGTCGAGCGGCCGAGCCGGGCGCTCGCCATCTTCCGCTCGGGGCGTCAGCGCGGCCGGCGGGTGCTCGGCGTCGGGGGCGAGGTCTGGCTCCTGGTCCCCGGAGCCCGCAACCCGCTGGCGGTCTCGGGCCATCAGCGACTGGCTGGCACGGCGTCGCTGGCCGATCTCGCCGGGCCCCCGCTCTCGGCGCTCTACGACGTCGCGGTCCGGCCAGGCGATCCCGACGCCCTCGAGCTGACCGCCAGGCCCGGGACGCCGGCGCCCTACGCC
>Ga0302046_10005700_pt1 | contig 10938 bp, 6 predicted proteins | sample RVTome_11_FD_200261 | JGI IMG/M metagenome (GOLD analysis project Ga0302046, IMG submission 200261) | Soil microbial communities from uranium-contaminated site in the Upper Colorado River Basin, Wyoming, United States - RVT147D111 (version 2) ... | reverse complement strand
CCTCGCCCTCCAGGGCGCGCGCCGCCAGCGGCGGCACGCCGAGCTGCTGCGGATCGGTGTCGGCGAGGGCCGGGTGCAGGTCATTGCCGGAGAGCAGCACTACGAAGCGGTAGCCCTCGCCGGGATGGACGGCGACGCCGAGATCGGGCAGCTCGGCGGCGGCGACGGCGGCGTTCAGGCGCGCGCACAGCCGCTCGCACTCGGCGGTCGGGATGCGGCCGGCGCGGCGGTCGGTCAGGCGTCCCGCGGCGTCCGCGGTGGCGAAATTGCCGCGGGCGGCCACCGCCTGCGGCGTCACCTCGAGGCCGAGGCCGAGGGCTTCGAGCACGCCGCGCCCGACGTCGGCCGCGGGCGAGGCCGGGTCGTAGCCGAAGAGCGCCAGGTGGCCGGGCCCGCTGCCGGGCGTGACGCCGGTGGCCACCGGCACCAGGCGCCCGAGCGAGGAGCGTCGCGCCAGGGCGTCGAAGTGGGGCGTCGCGGCCTGCTCGAGGGCCGTTCGCGGCTGCGCGGCCGTGCGCAGGTCGCCGACGCCGTCGAGCACCAGCAGCACGATGCGCGTGGCGGCCGGTTGTGCCAGGCGCGAGAGGAGCGTCTGATGGTCGTCCACGGCGCTCCCTCTCGTCAGGCCACGAAGTAGGCGCTGGCCCGGATCTGGAGCCGGCTGCGGCTCTCGAAGCCGGTGCCGAAGAGGGCGAACTGGCAGCGCGAGGACAGCACCGGCAGCACCAGCCAGCCGTCGAAGCAGTCGCCGGCGGCGTAGGGCGGCACCACCGGCTCGATCTCCGCCAGCTTGATCCAGTGTTCCTCCTCGGGGTCGAACGACGCCCGCAGCTCGGCGTAGGCGCGGTCGAGGTCGATCGTGTTCTTCGCCGAGGGGTGCCAGAGCGAGAACACGAAGCGGACCTCGTCGAAGTCGGACGTCTCGACGACGGCCTGGCCCTGGTCGAGGAGAGGGAAGTGGAACGTCCCGGAGTTGTCCGTCGCGAAGATCTCGGAGGTCGGGTCGAACAGGATCTGACGCGGCGCAGTCTCGCGGCTCATGGTCTGGGGTACTCCTTCCAAGCGGCCGGCGGGGTGCTCGGCGGCGAGATAGACGCGGGTTGGCAAGAGCGGCTTCATCCGGTGTGCATCGGGCGGATCGAGCTGGAGCGGAAGTCTATCACCCGCCGCGCGGCCGATGCTGAGGCGGCCGACCCGGCGCTTGACAGGCGGCGCGCCGGGCGGTTGAATGCGCGGAGGGATCCGTTACCATCGAAGTGCGAGGAGGTAAGGAGCACGATGCCCAGAGCAGCCGTTCCGCGAGCTTACCTGATCTTCACCGGATCGGGTCCGATCCTGGTGCTCTCGACCTACCCCAAGCTCACCGACGAGCGGCTCCTCGACAAGCTGCGCTACAAGGGCATCGACAAGTTCATGGCCTACGAGGTCGACCTCGAGGCCGTGGCGTCGCGGTATCCGGACTCGTTCCAGCGGGTCAACGACGACCTGCGCGGCACCGAGGACCTGCGCGTGCTCGACTTCAACGGCCACCAGATCATGGCCAACTTCTCCCTCGACGCCCTCGGCGACCCGATCAAGTTCGGGGGGTAGGGCGTGCGGTGGCGGCGATCCGGTCCGCCGTCAGGTCGGGGAGTTTCGGCTGGGCTCTGTTGGACGAGCTCAAGGCCAAAGCGGGCAGTAAGGGTAGTACCCCCAAGTCAGGGTAGGAGTGAGGGTATTATGCCCCTGCCGGCATGAACACCCTCAGACTCTTCGCGACAGGACCCGAGAGCGTCCCTCTCATCACGGCGTGGTACCTGGCCGACCTCGGCGAGGCCCGCGGCAAGCAGGAGCTCTTCACCCGCCAGTCGCCGCAGCGGCTCAAGGTGCTCCGCGAGCACGCCCTGATCGAGAGCGCGGTCTCCTCGAACCGCATCGAGGGCGTGACCGTAAGGCCCAACCCGCCGGCTGGCCGCGATGTCCTCCTGGAGGATCACCCAGATAAAGACGCCGGGATCGCAGGAATCGTACTAAACCTCTTTCTCCTCGCAACACCGCGGCAAATTCGGCAACTGGTACCCCGCGTTCTTGAGCAGCCGGTACGTAGTGGCGATCGGCAGCCCGACGACGCAGGTATAGCTGCCGTGGACCGCTTCCACGAACAGCGAACCGAAACCCTGGACGGCGTAGGCGCCCGCCTTGTCCAAGGGCTCGCCGGTGGCGACGTACCAGTCGATCTCATCCCGAGTCATCTCGACGAACTTCACCCGCGTCGTCTCCACCACCGCCATCTGCAGGCCGCGGTCGAGGTCGCAGAGGGCGACGCCGGTGTGGACCTCGTGCTCGCGGCCGGAGAGGCGCGTGAGCATCGCCCGGGCCGCGTCGTCGTCGTCCGGCTTGCCGAGCCGCTCGCCGCCTTCGACGACCGTGGTGTCGGCCGCCAGCACCAGCTCGCCGGCCCGCGCCGCCGCCCGTGCCTTGGCCCGCGCCAGACGCAGAACGTAGTCGGTGGGCGATTCCGCGTCGAGGGGGGTCTCGTCGAGGTCCACGGGACGCACGGTGAACCGGAAGCTCAGACGCTCGAGCAGCTCGCGGCGGCGCGGCGAGCCCGAGGCGAGGACGAGCGCTGGCACCGTCATGGAGACCCCGCCATGGGATAATGCCCGCTCAGGGTCTTCTCCTCGACGCCTTTGCGCTCCATCATCGGTTCTGCCGTCTGCCGCCCGGCGTTCGTGAGCTTCTTGGAGGTAAATTCTACCTCTCGAGTGTGGTAGGATGAGCGGATCGTGCCAGAATGGCATCCGACGGTCTATTGGTGTTCACTGCGTTTCCGCGAGGAAAGTTAGAAGCCAGGGTCATGGCTGCCGTGAAAAGAGCTACTCATGTCCAATCTCCGATTGTTCTCGCCCAGTCAGTTCTATCTCAGTATACCAGATCCTACGGGAGGTTCGACCTTCTCCCAAGGCATCGGCCAGGAGCAAGAATCGTGCCAGACGGGCCGGCGAAGAGGCCGAGGGACTTGATCGTGTGGCCCGGATGTCCGAAGACGGTCGACGGTCAGCAGGAGGCACTTGGAGCCGCGGGAAGGCAGGTCTGTATCTCTTCACTATGATCCTGGAGTCCTAAGAATGACTATGCCCACCAAACGTGACATCTCGAGCTTCTTTAGGAGGTTTTGGCCTCAGGTGCTTGGAATAGCAACTATCATTGCACTGATCACAAGAATCGAATGGCTCTCAAATGTCATTCGCCAGCGATTGTCGGAAGGAATGGTACCCGAGCCAGCCGGTGTACTATATCAGGGCAACTACCTCCTATCAGCCCAATGGGGATGGAGCCTCGCGATATTCATAGTGCTTCTCACCGCGGGAGTGTATGTTGTCATTTCGTCTCGTATCGGCGCAAAGGAAGAGCCAACATCCTCAGAACTAGAAAGCGAGCTATCTCTGCTGCAGAGGGTTAGAAGAAACTCGCTTTGTTGTCGCGCTCAACGCCGAAGGCGACGCTGCTCCAGTTCAGTATCTGGAGGAAATAGGATTCAAGATTAAGGACATAGATCGGGCGACAAGTGTGACGCATCAACTTTTCAAGGATGGGCCACGTGAAAAGCGCCTGGCCATCTTTTTCTTGCCGCGAGTTGAGCCGGATCAGACTCGAAGCCTGGATGTCTCCTTTAAGTGGCCTGCGATGTGTCGACGCCTCATTGGTGGTGGCGAGGAGTTCGGCTGGGGGTTCGAGTCTCAAGGTGTGATTGACGAGTTGGTTTATGATATCTTTGTTGAGCCCACTGTAGGGAGTTTCACTTCCACCATATCAGGGAATAAACACGGCATCCAGGAGATCAACAGGATGTTTTCAAAAAGGGATTGGCCAGGATTCCGCTATACAGTAAAGAACGCAGCTGCAGAAGGTCCCGCCTATGCAGTGCGACTCGATCGTACTTAAGTCCGTCGCCCCTTCCACCATCCCGAAGACGTTCGGCGATCTCACGGCGGCGAGGCGAGGACGTCATGGGTAGTACCCGCGCAGGGTCTTCGCCTCGACGCCCTTGCGGTCCACCACCACCTCGACGCGGCGAAAGTCGTCGCCCGCCCGGGCCGGGCGCGACGACTGGTAGGCGATCAGGTACTGCGAGCGCAGCTCCTGCTGGATCGACTCGTAGACCTTCGTGAGCTGCGCCACCCGGTCGATGAAGTAGGTCTCGCCGCCGGTCTCGGTCGCCAGCATGCGCACCTGGGAACGCGCCTGCGGGTCCGACGGCAGGCCCAGGCCGATCAGGTAGATCGACACCCCGGTGTGGCGCGCGAATTCGATCGCGTCCTCGAAGGAGTAGGTGGACGAGGAGTCCTCGCCGTCGGTCAGCAGGACGATGGCGCGCTTGCCGCTGCCGCCGCTCAGGTAGTGGAGGGCGAAGATCACGCTGTCGTAGAGCGCCGTCTCGCCCTCCGCCACCAGCCCCGCCAGACCGCCGGCCAGGACCTCGGTGTCGGAGGTGAAGCGCACCACGAGCCGCGGCGCGTCGTTGAAGGTCATCACCGCGGCGCGGTCGCGCGGCGCCAGCACGTCGGTGAGGAAGCGGTGGGCGGCGCGGCGCACGTCGCGCAGCGAATCGGCCATCGACGTCGAGGTGTCGATCATCAGGCCGGCGGTGATCGGCAGGTCGCTCACCTTCTCGAAGCGGCGGATCTCCTGGGCCTCGCCGTCCTCGAGCACCTTGACCTCCTCGCGCGCGAGGTCGTCGACGAACTCGCCCTTCTTGGTCACCACCGAGGTGTAGAGCTCCACGAAGTTGACGCGGGTCACGTCCTGCACGTCGGGGGCGTTGATGACCACGACCTCCTCGGTCGAGTTGCCGTCGGCGAGGTAGGCGATGGCGCGCACGTAGGCGAAGTCGCCCACCTCCTCGAGCAGCAGCGGTTGCTCGAAGGGCGGCTGGTAGAGGGTCGCCTTCGGCGTCTCGTTGAGGAAGAGCTCCACACGGTCGAGCCGGTCGCCCTCGGGCACCTCGACCTCGGCGTGGACGCGCACGCTGTGGGTGTAGCGCTTGCCCGGCTGCGGCTCGATGAGGCGGACGGCGAAGCGCTGCGGCCCCGAGTTGATCATCACTTCGTCGACCGCCAGGAGGCGGTCCCCGGCGTCGAGGGCGACGGCGCGCAGCGTGTGGATGCGCGGCCTGGCGCCGAGGTCGAGCTCGACGCTGTAGGGTGGCCGGGCCTTGCGCATCTGCGCCACGCCGTTGAGCTCGAAGGCGACGCGGACGATGCCCTCGCCGCTGGCGCGCGCGGTGACCCGCACCTTGCCCACCAACAGCGTCCCGGACAGGGGCAGGATCTCGATGGCGTGGTCGCCGGTCGAGATCGAGCGGTTGCCCTCCTCGAGCAGACGCGGTACGTCGAGCGTCCTCGGCGTCGCGGCGACGGCCAGGGGCACGGCGTCCGCGGTCACCGCGTCCCGGACGACGGCGTTGTCGACCACGGTGGGGTCGTAGACCGGCACGGTCAGGTCCAGCACCTGGCGGAAGACGCGCCGCGAGTGGACGTCCTCGACCTTGACGATGAGCTGGTAGTCGCCCGGCCGCAGGTAGCGCTGGGCGACGAGGGGCAGCACCTCGGCGGTATGCCCGGCCGGGAAGTCGAAGCGGTAGCGGAAGGTGTCGAAGAGCCGCCCCTGGCGCAGCACCTCGCCGTCGAGCAGCAGGTTGTAGAAGGGCGGCCCCTCGCTCGAGGCCGTGGCGGCGTCGCGCGGCACGGCGACGATCCCCTGGACGACCGTGCGGCTCTGGTGGCGGCCCGGGAAGCTCACCGCGAGCTCGCCGGCGAGCGGCTCGGCGCCCTCGGGCACGTCGGTCGAGCGGGCCTGGAAAGCGGCCACCCACTCCTCGCTCGGGCGCGGCAGGAAGCGCTCGAGCTTGGCCGCGTCGAGCGCCGTCGACAGCGCCGACAGGATGTCGTCGCCGCGCACGCACTCCGCGAGGATGAAGCGCGCCAGCGCCGGGTCGCTGCCGAGGGGCGCTTCCCCGGCCCGGGCGGCGCTGGCGTGGGTGGCGTTGACGAGCTGGCGCAGGCCGAAGCTCGGTTGCCATAGCCGGTAGTTGACGAAGCGCTCGCCCATCCGGTTGCCGGTGAAGACGACGGTGAAGTAACCGGCGATGCGGTCGCTGCCGTCGGGGTAGTACCAGACGTCGAGGGCCTCCATGACCTCGGTACACAGCAGGCGCTCGCGGCGCGCCGGGTCGCCGAGGAAGAGCAGCATGCGCGGCCCGTCGCCCTCGAGGCCGCCGAAGAGCTCCCGCGCCGACTCGGCGCGCTGCTCCCAGCTCTTCTGGAACTCGTTGACGGCGGTCTGGGGGAAGGGGTCGCGCACCTGCCAGAAGCGGCGGATGAAGTGGTCGCGCTGGTAGTCCACGGCGATGCCGAGGAAGGCGTCGCGCTCGACCGGGCCGATCAGCAGGCCGACGTCCTCGAGCCAGCGCTGGTAGCGGGGCGGCAGGCTCTCCGGCACGCCCTCGACGGCGGGCAGCTCCGGCGGCGCGAGGCCCAGGAGGAGCGCGGCGAGCGCCCATCGTCCCGGCCGCCTGGTGCTGCGTCCCGCGTGCCGCATCCTATGGATAATAGCCCCGAATCGTCTTCGCTTCCAGGCCCGCCGGCGCCATTTCGACCTCGACGGTGCGGAAGACCTTGCTGCCCTTGACGTTGCTCGACTGGTAGGCGAGCAGGTAGCGCGAGCGCAGCTCGCGCTGGATGGTCTCGTAGATCGGCCGCAGCTCCTCCGTCGACTCGATGAAGAAGCTACGTCCGCCGGTCTCCTCGGCGAGCCGCTCGAGCTTCTTCCTGGCGTCGGCGTCCTGGCCCTTGAGGTTGAGGCCGATGGCGTAGAGGGCCACGCCGGCGCGGCGCGCGTAGTCGAGCGCGTCGTCCCACTCGTAGCGGCTCGATTCGTCCTTGCCGTCGGAGAGCAGCAGGATCGCCCGCTGCCCGCGGATGCCGTTGAAGTAGTAGAGGGCGAAGACGAGGCTGTCGTAAAGCGCCGTGCCGCGCTCGGCCCGCAGGCCCGCCAGGCCGGAGGCCAGCGTCGAGAGCTGGTTGGTGAACTTGGTGACCAGGTTGGGGTGGTCGTTGAAGGTGATGATCGCGGCGCGGTCCCTGGGGGTGACCGCCTGCTCGAAGAACGACAGGGCCGCCGCCTGCGTCGCCGCGAGCTCTTCGCTCATCGACGCCGACACGTCGAGCATCACCGCGGCGTGGATCGACAGGTCGCGCACCTGCTCGAAGCGCAGGACCTCCTGCGCGACGCCGTCCTCGAGCACCCGGAAGTCGCCGCGCGTCAGGCCCTCCGCCGGACGGCCCTGCTTGTCGAGCACCGCGGTGTAGAGCTCCACCAGGTCGACGTCGACGTTCTCCACGTAGTCGGGGGCGTTGATGAAGACCACGTCCTCGGTGGCGGCGCCGTCGGGGGTGTAGGCCACGGCGCGCACGTAGGCCACGAATTCGCCGTCGGGCAGCACGATGGGCTGGACGTAGGGCGGCTGGTAGACGGAGGCGACCAGGGTCTCGTTCAAGTAGAACTCCACGCGCTCGACGAGCTCGCCGTCGGGCACCGACACGTCGGCGTAGGCGCGCAGGCTCCGGCGGTAGGTCTTGGAGGGCTGCGGCTCCGAGAGGTGGACGGCGAAGCGGTGCTGGCCGGCGTTGAGGAGCAGCTCGTCGCTGGCCACGGTCTCGCCCGCGGCGTCGTGGGCCTCCACCCGCAGGGTCAGGGCGCGCGGCGTGTCGCCGAAGTCGAGCTCGACGTTGAACGGCGGGCTGCGCTTGGTGAGCACTTGGCGGCCGTCGACCATGAACGCCACCGCGGCGACGCCTTCGCCGGTCGACAGCGTGTCGACGCGCACCAGGCCGGTCTGCCAGTCGCCCATCGGCGGCACGATCTTGATGGTGTTCTCGCCGCTGGCGATGGCGGCGTTGGCCTCGGCCAGGATCCGCGCGGTCTCGGGGTCGTCGGGCGCGGGCGGCGGCGCCGCCTCGACCTTGGGCACGGTGACCGGCGCGTCGTAGCGGTAGAAGCCGCCGCCGTTCAGGTCCTCGACCTTGACGATGAGCCGGTAGTCGCCGGGCCGCAGGTAGCGCTGGAAGACGAGCGGCAGCGTCGCACCGTCCCCGTTCGCCGCGTCCCCGTCTGTCGCCGCGCCTTCGGCCGCGACCTCGGCGGCGGGGAAGTCGTACTTGTAGCGGAAGTTCTCGAAGAGCTCGTCGTCCTGCAGGACCTCGCCGTTGAGCATCAGGTTGAAGGCCTTGGCGGGTCCGAGCTCGCCGAGGACGACCTCGGCGGCCGGCACCGCCACGGTGGCCTGGAGCACGGTGCGGCTCTGGTGGCGGCCGGGGAAGGCGAGGTCGGTGGTGGCCGCGAAAGTCGCGGCGCCGTCCGGCAGGTCGGTCGAGTAGGTGGAAAAAGTGGTCACCCACTCCTTTTCCGGCGCTTCCGGCGGCTCCTGGATGCGGTGGAGGAAGAGCGAGGCCCCGATGGCGCTGCCCTGGCTCGCCACCAGGTAGGCGAGGGCGGCGCGCAGGATCTCGGCGTCTTCGAGCTTGCAGGCGTCGTCGATCGAGTCGCCGCCGACGCTGCCCACGACGTTGTAGAGGTCGTCGTAGCCCATGGACGGGTCCCACAGCAGGAAGCGTCCCCGGCCGCGTTGGTAGAAGAGCAGCACGAACTCGGAGCCGGAGCGGTCGCTGCCGGCGTAGTACCAGGCCTCGAGCGGCCAGAAGGTAGGCGTGCAGTCGAGCTCGAAGCGCTCGGTGGGCATGCCGTTGAGGAGCAGGATGCGGGCGCGGTCGTCGTAGTTGAAGCGCTTGGCCCACTCGAGGCGGGCCTCGTAGTCGTCGCGGAACTCGTTGCGGGCGGTGCGCTTGATGGGGTCGCGCACCGCCCAGAAGCGCTCGATGAAGGCGTCGCGCTGGTAGTCCTTCTCGAGGGCGACGAAGAGGTCGAGCTCCTCCTCGGACATGATCAGGCGCACGCCGTGGAGCCAGTCGCGGTACTTCTCGGGCAGCTTCCCGATGGCCTCCTCGCGGGCCTTCTCCTCGGCCTTGCGCTCCTTGCGCGTCGTGGCGGCCGGCGCGGCGAGGGCGAGAGCCAGGAGCAGGAGGCCCAGGAGGACGGGAAGAGCGGGGAGCCGGCGCGGACGTCTCATTCTTCGTCCATCATATGGGATCCGGGGATGCTCGGGCATGCCGCCGGGGACGAATCGCGTGCTTCGGTTGATCAACAGCCCTCCGCTTGGCTACGCTCTCAGCCTCGTGTAGACTCCTCGGTCGAGGAGACACCATGAGACATCCCTTGTTGTCCAGAGACTTGGTCCCGGTTCAAGAGCTCCAAGAGGATCTCGCTTCGTGGCTTGACCGGCCGACAGAAACCGGGCGTCCCGTCGTGGTGACGCAGAACGGGAAAGCGACCGCGGTCTTGGTGCCTCCCCGAATGCTCGACGAAATGGAAGAGCAAGGCGAGGTTGTTCGTGAGGTTCTGGAGGGCCTCAGGGAGGTCGCCGCTGGGGACGTGGTCGACGACGAGGAGGTCTGGGCGGAGGTCGACGAGTTGCTCGCCCGCTATCCAGCTACGGCTACGGCAGGCTGCCCGCACAGCTCGGCCTGACCCGGGTGGAACTCGATCCGGAGCACTTGGTGGAGCAGACCCAGGCGGTCTTCCTGGTCGAGCACGGGCTCGACCGCTTCAGCCGCGCGGGTCCGGCCGAAGACGCCTTTCGGCGGGTGAGGACGGCGGAAGGGAACGGAGTATGCAGGACACCGTCAGGGCTTCCTCGCGGAGGGCGTCCGCGCCCGTTACCAGCTCACGCCGGAATCCCTGACGCGTTTGGCCTGATGGGAAGGACGCGAGAAACGAAACGGAACTGGTTGAGGTGCCTTGGGCCAAGCGAGGCTCACACTTCACGGTCTTGTTCGAGCAACTCGTGATCTCGGCGAACCGGCGGGGACTTACCTCTCTTTCTTCCCAGAAGTCGGTGGGGGTGGTGGTGCCTTGCCGGCGGGAAGTCGGCTGGGAGGTGGCGGCTTTGCGCTGTTTCCCCGCAAAGTTGCGCTCTCAATTCTCAGGCTGTGAAGTGGTTGCGCCGTTGCGTCTTTCACGTTGCTCATCTTCGTGGTCCTTCATGCTCGTGTTTGTCCTCTGCTTCATCTGGAGCACTCGGCTGTGGCCAAAGGTTCTCGTTGACTGGGCTCAACCGCGTATCGGTTTTGGAATCGTATACTACGGCAATGGAGGAGATAAGGTGGCCAGGTAAGAACAGATATTGATAGGGAAGCGATTGATAGTTGGCAATTTCCTTTGAGAAGACCGCAGGTTCTGCCAGGAGGACGTCCCGCTCCTCGCGCTGTCAGCGTCGTGGGCATGGTTTGTCGCTCCACCATCTCAGATCCTCGGGGAGAGAACCGAAGACCTGAGAGGCGTTGGCTTCATCATAGCACGGCGTTGGCTGGACGGGAACCCTTCCACCGCACGCCGAACCCCGGCAGCCGGTAGTATTCCAGGTGTCGCCGACGATTGCCGACCGAGCCGCTGTGGCCAGGCGGCTGTAGGGCCTGTTCGGGCTCAAGGTCGAGCGCCGCCCCCGACGGCTGGAGGCCACCACCGATGAAGAAGCGTACGTACCGGACGATCACCGGCCGCCACCTGGACCTCGGCGAGCTCGGCCAGGTCGAGCGCGACTTCCTCGGCGCCGTCCACGAGAAGTACGAAGTCGCGCCCGAGTGGTCCGCCTTCGCGAGCTGGTGGGCCAGCGAGCTGAGCGCCGTGGGTCTCTCCGAGGGCTCCGCCGCCTACCGAATCTGCCAGGACCTCGAGGCCCGGCTTGGCATCGTGCAGGGTAAGGTAGCGCCGCCCGACTACCGCGACTACCTCGCCGACCTGATCGAAGAGCGCTACGGCTCTCGGTACCGGTTCTGCAACGAG
>Ga0302046_10005699_pt1 | contig 10938 bp, 8 predicted proteins | sample RVTome_11_FD_200261 | JGI IMG/M metagenome (GOLD analysis project Ga0302046, IMG submission 200261) | Soil microbial communities from uranium-contaminated site in the Upper Colorado River Basin, Wyoming, United States - RVT147D111 (version 2) ... | reverse complement strand
GTCGGGGTGTCGACCTGGTGGTCGAAGGCTGCCCCGACGATATTGGAGCCTTCCTTGACGCTATGAGGCAGGAAACGCCGCCGTTGGCGCGCATTGCCGATGTGTGTGTCGAAACAACGCCGCTCTATGGCCACCGCGACTTCCAGATCCTGCCCTCAAGCGGCCAGTCGGCGGCTTCGCAGTCGGTTCCGCCGGACAGTGCCTTGTGTGAAGACTGCCGGCGCGAGCTGTGGGATCCTGCCGACCGCCGCTACCGCTATCCGTTCATCAATTGCACCAACTGCGGTCCTCGGTTCACGATCGTCCGCGGCCTGCCTTACGACCGGCCCCTGACCACGATGGCCGACTTCCCGATGTGCCCGGCATGCCGGGCGGAGTACGAAGACCCCCTTGACCGCCGGTTCCACGCCCAACCTGTGGCATGCCCGGAATGTGGTCCCCAAGTTTGGTTGGAAGTTGAGGGCGACACCCGCTATCAGGGCCCGGAGGCGATTGCCGCGGCACGCGAATTGTTGCGCCAGGGCCGCATTGTGGCCATCAAGGGCCTGGGTGGTTTCCATTTGGCATGTGATGCCAGCAACGATCTGGCGATCGAGCGGCTGCGTCAGCGCAAGCACCGCCCTGGAAAGCCGTTGGCCGTGATGATGGCCAATCTGGGAGCGATCAACCGTGCCTGCCGACCGACTGCCGCCGAAGAAGCCGAGCTGACATCCAGCCGGCGGCCGATCGTCCTGCTCAGGCAGCAGCGGCAGTCGCCGATCTCACCTGAAGTCGCTCCCCAGCAGCGAACGCTGGGCGTGATGCTGCCCTACACGCCACTCCACGAGCTGCTGCTCGAGCCCGAAGCCGGCTTCCCCGATGCCCTGGTCATGACCAGCGGCAATCTATCCGGGGATCCGTTGGTGTCTGACAACCGATCGGCCCGCCGCCGGCTGCAGGACGTAACCGATGCCTTCCTGTTCCATGACCGGCCGATCGCCGCCCGCTGTGATGACTCTGTCGTTCAGCTGGTGGATGGGACCACGCTCCCTTTGCGTCGCGCCCGCGGCTATACGCCCGAGGCCATCGAGTTGCGCGAGGCGTTGCCCTCGATCCTAGCCACCGGCAGCGAGTGGAAGAACAGCTTCTGTCTGACGGAAGACAAACGGGCGTTCGTATCACCTCACCTGGGCGACTTGGCCAGCCTGGAAACGCAGGAAGCCTTCTTGGACATGCTGGCACACTACCGGTCGCTTTACGGCCTGACGCCGGTCGCCATTGCGCACGATCTCCATCCCGACTACATTGCAAGCCGGTTGGCCGAGACGCTGAGCCAATCCGAATCGCTCCCTCTGATCCCCGTCCAGCACCACCATGCACACATTGCCGGCGTGCTGGCCGAGCATCACTACCCGCCCGACCAGCAAGCGATTGGATTGGCCTTCGATGGAACCGGCTACGGCCGGGACGGCGCCATCTGGGGTGGCGAATGCCTGCTGGCCAGTCTGACCAGCTTCGAGCGGGCCTTCCACCTGCGTTACGTGCCGCTCCCCGGCGGTGACGCCGCCGTCCGGCATCCGTGGCGCGTGGCGTTATCCTGGCTGCGCGAAGCCGGCATTCCGTGGGACCCCTGGCTGCCGCCTGTCATCGGGCTCGATCAGGTTGCGCGCCACGGGCTGCTGCAACAGCTGGAGCGGGGCATTAATACCCCCAACAGCTCCAGCATGGGCCGGCTGTTCGATGCAGTGGCGGCTTTGGTTGGCCTGCGGCGCTCGGTTGACTACGAAGCCCAGGCGGCCATGGAGCTCGAGACTCTTGCCTGGGCCGCCGAGGATGACGAGCTCAACTACCAATTTGCGTTGGAGGGCACCGAACTCGACCCCGTGCCGGTCCTGCATGCCATCGTCGGCGATTTGCGGGCGGGCGTTGGCACGGCCCGCATTGCCCGGCGCTTCCACCAAGCCGTGGCCGACGCCGGTCACCAGGTATGTCAGTTCCTCAGGGCTGAGACGGGCTTGGCTGAGGTGGCCCTGTCGGGGGGTGTGTGGCAGAACCGGCTGCTCCTCCATCTAACGACTGCCAAGCTGACTCAGGCGGGCTTCCGGGTCTTGCTGCCTCGATTGACACCGGTCAACGATGGCGGCTTGAGCTTTGGCCAGGCCGCCGTCGCCGGCTACCGGTTGCTGCGCCGCTTGACCAGTGATGACCTTGAACCCCAGCCCGAGCCGGCGCTGCACGGGAGCTTGTAGCCATGTGCCTCGGAGTTCCCGGCAAGATCCTGCGCCTGTTCGCAGCCAACGGCTTGCCGATGGGTACGGTTGATTTCGGCGGCGTGCGCCGGGACGCCTGCCTCGCCTACGTGCCGGAGGCTCAGGTTGGTGACTACGTCATCATCCACGTCGGGTTCGCCATCAGCCGGCTGGATGAAGAAGAGGCCAAGCGGTCACTTGCGGCCCTGGCGGAAATCGTTGCCATAGAAGAAGAGCTGGGGCCGGAGCCCAGCTCCCATTGAAATACGTCGACGAGTACAGGCAGGCGGGCCACGTAGAGGGCGTGCTGGCGGAGATCCGGAAAGTAGTCAGCCGGCCGTGGGTGCTGATGGAGATTTGCGGCGGCCAGACGCACGCCATTGTCCGCTACGGCCTCGACCAACTGCTGCCACCCGAAATCGAACTGGTCCATGGTCCCGGCTGCCCCGTGTGCGTCACGCCCATCCGGCAAATCGACCGGGCGCTGGCCATCGCCGCGCGCCCCGAGGTGGTTTTCACCTCGTTTGGCGATATGTTGCGCGTGCCGGGCACCAGCAGCGACCTACTCTCGGTCCGGGCTGCTGGCGCCGATGTCCGAGTCGTCTACTCGCCGCTCGACGCGCTGGCACTTGCTCAGGCCAACCCAGACCGCCAGGTCGTGTTCTTTGCCATCGGGTTCGAGACCACGGCTCCGGCCAATGCCATGTGTGCCCTGCAGGCATCGCGCCTCGGCGTCGACAACTTCAGCCTGCTCGTTTCGCATGTCCGCGTGCCACCGGCCATCGATGCCATCCTATCGGCCCCAGAGAATCGTGTGCAGGGTTTCTTGGCGGCCGGCCACGTGTCGGCGGTGATGGGCTATTGGGAGTACCCACCCTTGGCGAAACGCTACGGGGTCCCGATCGTGGTAACCGGATTCGAACCCGTTGACCTGGCGCAGGGCATCTTGATGACCGTACGAATGCTAGAAGGCGGCCAGACGGGCGTTGACAATGCCTACGGGCGGGCGGTCAGCTTCGACGGTAACCGACCGGCCCAGGCTGTGATCGAGCAGGTTTTTGAGAGCTGCGATCGGGATTGGCGCGGCATCGGCGCAATCGCAGGATCGGGCTGGCGCTTGCGGCCCGCCTTCGCACGATTCGATGCTGAGCTGCGCTTCGACGTGGGCTCAATCGTATCGAAGGAGTCGGAAGTGTGTATTGCCGGCCAGATCCTGCGCGGCCTGTGCAAACCAACCGATTGCCCAGCATTCGGTACAGCCTGCACGCCGGAGTCACCGCTGGGGGCGACGATGGTGTCGAGTGAAGGGGCCTGTGCCGCCTACTACCGCTATCGGCTACCAACCGCTGAAGCTGCTCTGACCGGAGCCAGCCGCCATGGCTGACCGCCAGATGACCAAGCCATCCATCTCCGAGGGCGCCTGCTGCCCACTGCCACTGCCGCACCTGTCGCAAATTGTGCTTGGTCACGGGAGCGGAGGTCGGATGACCCAGTCGTTGATCGAGTCCACCTTCTACCCCGAATTGGGCAATCCGTTGTTGCTGCAGCGCGACGATTCGGCCGTCGTTGAACTCGACGATGGCAGCCGGTGGGCCTTCACGACTGACGCCCATATCGTCAGCCCGCTGTTCTTCCCCGGTGGTGACATTGGCCGCCTGGCTGTATGCGGAACAGTCAACGACCTGGCGATGGTCGGCGCGGTGCCTCGCTGGTTGAGCGCCACCTTTATCCTTGAGGAGGGGCTGCTCCGCAGCGATCTGGTGCGGATCGTCCAATCGATGAAAGCCGCCGCCGAGGAAGCCGGTGTCTGGCTGGTCGCCGGCGATACCAAGGTCGCCGAGCGCGGCAAGTGTGACCGGGTCTTTATCACCACCAGCGGCTGGGGACAGATCCCGGCAGGCCGCAACGTCAGCGGTGGCCAGGCACAACCCGGGGATGTGGTGATCGTGTCTGGCACGATGGGGGACCATGGCGTGGCCGTGCTGGCCGCCCGCGGCGACCTGGCCTTCGAGTCGGATTTGCCGTCGGACGTGGCCCCGCTCAATGGACTGGTTGAAGCCATGTTTGCGGCGGGATCGGGCATTCGGGTTTTAAGGGATCCAACCCGAGGCGGCTTGACCGGCGCACTGCACGCTATCTGCCAACAGAGCCAAGTTGGGATTGAGATCCATGAGCTTGACGTGCCCATCGCACCAAGCGTGGCCGCCGCCTGCGAGATGTTAGGCTTCGACCCGCTGTATATCGCCAACGAGGGCAAGTTGGTGGCGATTGTCGAACCAGCGCAGGCGCCAGCTATCTTGTCGGCGATGCGCGGCCATGCGTATGGTGCCCAGGCTCGCCAGATCGGCACCGTCACCGAGGCTGATCCCGGCCGCCTCGTCCTGCGAACCTCCATCGGCAGCCGGCGGGCGCTTGAACCAATGGCCGGCGAAATGCTGCCGCGCATTTGCTGACTATTTCCCCGTCGGTACAATCGAGTTCATGACCTCGCCACGACCGCCCCTGGGCATCCGCCGGGCTGCGCAAACGTTGAGCGAGGACGGCGAGCAACCGCCGAAGTCCGACGGAACATTGGCTGGCAGCCTACGCCCCTGCACCAGGCCATCGCCTGGCTCGTGACCGCAGCTGGATTCACGCCGGTCGAGGCGGTGCGGTGGGCGACAATGGCACCGGCCGACGGCTTGGGTTGGAGCGAACTGGGGCGGCTTGTGCCGGGTGCAGTGGCCGATCTGGTCCTGCTCGACATACAACTGGCCCCGGCAGCTACCTTGATCCCCGGCCGGCTTGACTGGGACCGCGACCCCGGCCGCCGGCCCGCCTGGCGAGGCGCTCCCGCCTGAGGCAGTGCACATTGCAGGTTGCTCTCAGATAACACAACACGCCGGAGCCCTTGGCTTCCGGCGTATCGCTTTCCCTGGCTAACACTGGTTGACGAGTTGATGTCGCCGAATTGGCGCCGGGTCTTGGTGGATTGCTGGTACCCGCGTCAGACCGGCCTGGTGTGTAAGCTTACTGAGTCGGTCGCTTGGAGCGTCCGTAGAGCGCCAGGCCTCCCAGGGTCGTCAGGATCAGAATTACAACAATGATCGCAGTCACTTCGGGGGTCACGTTTGGTTCTCCTCAGCTTCCTAGGCGGCCGGTCAATCTCACCATCTCAAACCATCAGCGACATTCCCGCCGACCGGCCCGGTGGACAGGTTTGTCAGACCAATCGCAGGCTACTCCTGGTCCCGGCCAGGAGACAGTGACGATTGTCATCGGAAGTGCGTCCGGGTCCCGGCTTACCGATCCGGGGCACCCCGGCGCACCGCCGTCTGGGCGGCCAGCGCTCACATCCAAGCACGGCGGCGCATCCAGCCAAGCATGGCCAACGGCAGCAGCACCATCAGCCCCAGGACAATGACCAACAGGCCCGGCCCGATCCAAAACGTCCCCCCAGCCGGCGGAAGAAAGAAGTTCATGCCAAAGAAGGCAGCCAAAAAGGAAAGTGGCATGAACAAGGTCGTGATAATCGTTAAGGCCTTCATCACCTCGTTGAGACGATTCGATTGTACCGAGATGTAGGTGTCGAGCGCCCCGCTCGCCAGATCACGCAGCCCCTCGGATAGCTCGAACAAGCGGAACAGGTGATCGTAGACATCGCGGAAATAGACCCGGTCAGCCTCCGGCACTATCCGGGCGTCGCCGCGCGCCAGTTTGGCCAGCACCTCCCGCTCAGGTCCGAGGACTCGCCGTAGTTGGAGCAGCGATCTTCTGACGCCAAAGATTCGCTCCAGGATGCGGTGGTCGGGGGAATCGAAGATCCGGTCCTCGACATCATCGATTTCGTTGCCCAACGCTTCGACCACCGGCAGCACATCGGCCACTAGTTCGTCCGTCAGGTGATAGAGAACGAAGCTGGAGCCGCGCTGCGCCAGCCGCTCATCACGAATCACTGCCGCCCAAACCCGATCCATGGCCGGCGCCGGTTTTCGCTGGTGGGTGACGATGTAGTTCTGTCCCAGGAAAATGTCCGCTTCCAGGATGCGCAGCGCCGCCGGATGTTCGCCCTCGACCTCGACGGAATGCAGATTGACATAGGTGTAGGCACCCCAGTCGTCAAGCTTGGGTGCGTGGCTCTCGACAAGGGCGTCGTCAATCGCCAGCCGATGGAAGCCAAAATCGCGCTCGAGCAGGGGGGCGATGTCAGCGCCGGCCTCGTCGACCAGATCCAACCAGGTGAAGGAATCCGGCACCTTCAACGCCGAGGGCAAGTCCTGGATGGTCAAGTCGGTGCGGGCGGGTGCGGATGGAGTGCGGTGCAGTATGCGGATCATCGGCAATCTCCCGCTCGGTTGAGGCGAGCTGGCCCTAACGCAACATCGCCCAGCGCGGTTGCCAGGCGATGGAATGGAGGGCATTCGGTGGCGGGGATGACGGGATTCGAACCCGCGATCTCTGCCTTGACAGGGCAGCGTGTTGGGCCGCTACACTACACCCCCGAGCGAGGGGCAGTCTACCATAGGACCTGTTGCCAGGCAATGCAGCTAAGCTTCAGGGCCCACCCGGCCGCCCCCGCTATGGCTTGGCAGTACAATCGCGTCCATGGCAACCGACTTGCTCACTCTGGTGACCGGCGCCACCGGCCTGATCGGTGGCGCACTGGCCCGCTCATTGCGTGATTCGGGCCAACCCGTGCGGGCCCTGGTGCGCGATCGAGCCGTTGCTGAACCCCTGGCGCAGCTTGGCATTGAGCTCGTCGAAGGGGATCTGTCGGAGCCGGCCACACTGGGCCCGGCGGTGGCTGGCTGTGGCGCCGTCGTTCACGCGGCGGCCGCCGTCAGCGAGCGGCTACCCCGCTCGGTGCTGTGGGCCGCCAATGTCGACGGGACGCACCACCTGGCCCGGGCGGCGCTGACGGCCGGCGTTACCCGCTTCGTCCACGTCAGCTCGTGCGCAGTCTACGGCTCGCTCCAAGCCCTGGGGATTGATGAGGATACGCCGCTGCGCATGGGGGCCAGCGACTACCACGATTCGAAGGTCGCCGCAGAGCACGAATTGTGGGCGCTGGCTGCGGATGGCCTGCCGTTGGTAGTCGCCCGGCCGTCCCAAGTCTATGGCCCAAGCTCGGAGAACTTCACCCTCCGCCCCCTCCGTGCGCTACGGCATGGCAGGCTTTACCTGATCGATGGCGGCCGGCACTACTGCAAGCCGGTCTACCTCGAGGATGTGACCCGAGGCCTACGGTTGTGTCTCGAACACCCATCAGCCGTCGGGCAGGCTTTCAATCTAACGGATGACCAACCGGTAACCTGGCGGCTGTTCTTTGGCTGTTATGCGCGCATGGCCGGCGTTGGCAGATTGCCGTCACTACCCTATCCCGTCGCCTGGCTGGCGGCCGCCGGGCTGGAGCTGGCAGGATACCTGCGGCGCCGCCCAACGAGCTTGACCCGCCGGCTGGTCGGCTCCATGCGCAGCTCCAACAGCTTCTCCAATCGCAAGGCCCGCAGCCTGTTGGGCTGGCAACCGCGGTTTGATTTGGGAAGTGGCATGCAGGCGACCGAGGCTTGGTTGCACCAGCAGGGTTTCCTACCCTTCACCTGAAGGTCAGACCACGCCAGCGAAGAAGTCGATCACCTTGGCGACGGCCGCGTCGTCAATCCAGTAGTGCGTCACCAACCGCATCTCACGATCGCCTCGCCCGGTGAGGCGGATGCCGTGTTGCGCCGCGCGCTTGATGACCTCGGCCGAGACCGGCGCCCCATCGGGCTCGAATCTGAGATAGACCATGTTGGTCGCCGGTTGTGGATTGAGCACTTGGATTCCGGCGATCTGCGCAAGCCCCTCGGCCAGGCGCTGGGCGCGGTCATGATCCTCAGACAGCCGGTCGGCATGCTGCTCGAGCGCCACGATGCCGGCGGCGGCCAAGACACCAGCCTGGCGCATGCCGCCGCCGAGGATCTTGCGCGCCCGGCGAGCCTGCTCGATGAATTCTGTTGAACCGCACAACAGCGAGCCGACGGGAGCACACAGACCCTTGGACAGGCAAAAGGTGATGGAGTCGGCGGCAGACGCCAGTTGGGCAACCGGCACACCCAGGGCAGCCGCCGCGTTAAAGATGCGGGCGCCATCGATGTGCAGCTTAAGGCCATGCCGGGCCGCCAGCTCGCCAACGCTGCCCAGGTAGTCGAGGGGCAAGACCGCTCCCCAGCACAGATTGTGCGTGTTCTCAAGACAGATCAGGCGGCTTCGCGGGTAATGCGGGTCGTCACCGCGAATGGCCGCTTCGATCGCCTCCAGGGCCAGTTTGCCATCAGGCTGGTTGGGCACGGTGCGCGGCTGCACTCCGGCCAGGGCCGCCATACCGCCGGCCTCGAACATCACCTGGTGGGCCCTATCGCCCAGGATGGCCTCGTCGCCGCGGCGGCAATGGGCCAGCGCAGCTGCCAGGTTGCCCATGGTCCCTGAGGCGACGAATAGGGCCGCTTGTTTGCCCAACCGCGCGGCCGCCATCGCTTCCAGCCGGTTAACAGTTGGGTCGTCCCCAAACACATCATCGCCAACCTCGGCCTCGGCCATCGCCCGCCGCATGGCAGCCGTCGGCTGGGTCACCGTATCGGAACGCAGGTCAATCCAATTCATGTCGGTCACTTGAGGTCCTCGAGAATCGTCTGCGGGTCGACACCCAGATCCGAAAGCGCCTTACGGAAATCGATCGGCAAGGGGGCGACGAAGGTCCGACGACCCTCGGCGCCGGGCGGCAGCAGTTCAAGGCTGTAGGCGTGAAGCAGTTGGCGCTTCGCCGCCAGACTGGGCGACGGCTTGCCATAAGTCCGATCTCCAACCACCGGAGTCCCCAGGAAGGCCAGATGGACACGGATCTGGTGTGTCCGGCCGGTCTCGGGGGAGACATTCAGCAAGGCATGAAGCTTGGTGCCAGCCAGTGTGTGATAGATGCTGACGGCCCGGCGCCCCTGTTCATCCGGCACGATCGCCATCCGGGTGCGGTGAACCTGATCCCGTGCGATGGCGGCCTCGATCCGGCCTGCCGCCGTCGGAGGATGCCCATCCACAAGGGCTAGATACTGCTTCTTGACCGTTCGCTGACGGAATTGGTCTTGCAGCATCTGATGGCTTTCGTCGTCCTTGGCCAGCAGGATGACACCCGAGGTGTCCTTATCGAGCCGATGGACGACGCCGGGCCGCCGAACGCCGCCTACGCCGCGCATCGTGGGCGCGTGCGCCAGGGCCGCCTGCACCAGCGTTGACCGGCGGTTGCCGGCCCCAGGGTGCACGACCATCCCGGGTGGCTTGTTGACCACCAGCAGGTGATCATCCTCATAAATGACGTCGAGCGGAATGGGCTCAGGGACAAGATGGGACGGTTCCGGCGGTGGGACGCGGGCCACCACTTGCTCGCCACCAGCCAGACCGGTGGATGCTTTGTCGACAACCAGCCCATCGACGCGCACTTGGCCCTGCCGAATCAGTCGCTGCCAGCGTGAGCGGGATATTTCGGGCCCCAGTTGTGCCAGCAGTTGATCCAGCCGGCCGCCTGGCGCCAGCACCTCAAAACGAACGGTGGTGTCAGTCACCCCATCGATTGTTCGAACTCGGTCATGGCCCCATCGCCATCCGGTGGATCGCCGGCCCGGTCGAGCCCGGTTCCACTTTGCTGTCGTTCTTCGAGCCACATGGTCAACACCAGCACTGCCACGCCGCATGAGATGGCGGCGTCGGCCACGTTGAAGACCGGGATCGGCCCGACCGCAACAAAATCGGTGACTGGCCCTCGCGTGATACGGTCGATCAGATTGCCGATGGCCCCACCCAACTGGAGCATCAGCGCCAGCCGCAGCCAGAAGTGCCCGGCCTCGAGGCGCGGGTAGTAGAACAGGATGCCGACCACGACGATGACGGCGATGACAGCGATAATCCGGCCGCCATCGGGGAATACGCCGAAGGCAGCCCCGGTATTGCTCCAGTGCACAATGCGCAGGATGGAGCCAAGCGCCGGGATGGGCGTTACCGACTGGCCAAAGGCAAGCTCGGTGCGCACCAGGTGCTTACTCCACTGGTCGAGCGCGATGATCAGGCCGGCCCCAAGGGCGAGTTCCAGGTAACGGCGCAAATACTTCAACAGGTACGCTCCCATGCGGGTCCGGCGAAGCTGGTTCGGCAGGGGTGCAATCCTATCACAGCCAACGGAGGCTTCAGCCGGCCACCCGCCTTAGCCCCAGCGTCAAGGATTGGCCATCGAGTTCGTAGGAATCCTCGATATCGCTGCCAGCGGGCTCCCCTGCTTCAAGCTGGGCAGCCAGGACTTCCGAGGCGATGTATGCGTGATGTGCCTCCATTGCTTTCTTCAGCGCATCGCTGGCCGCAAAGGTCACTTCGATTCGGTCGTCCACCTCATAATCCGCCAGTTTACGCAACTCCTGAATGCGGCGGACGACCTCCCGGGCCAGCCCCTCCTGGCGCAACGCCTGGGTCAATTCGGTGTCCAAGGCAACCACATAGCCGCCCTCACCGGTCGCGGCGAAACCGGGCCTGGCCAGCAGCCGGACCTCGACTGCATCCGGACCGACTTCGATCCGCCGGTCAGGCAGCACAACCTCGAGGCTGTCGCCGGCCATCAGTTGGGCCGCCGCTTGCCCGGCATCAAGCTCGATGATCGCCTTGCGCACTGCCGGAAACTCGGCGCCGTATTTCTGGCCAAGCTGGCGCGGCA
>Ga0302046_10005698_pt1 | contig 10939 bp, 11 predicted proteins | sample RVTome_11_FD_200261 | JGI IMG/M metagenome (GOLD analysis project Ga0302046, IMG submission 200261) | Soil microbial communities from uranium-contaminated site in the Upper Colorado River Basin, Wyoming, United States - RVT147D111 (version 2) ... | reverse complement strand
CGAGCAGCGCCGATACGACGTCACGGCCGGACTCGGCGGCCGCTCGGATGCCCATGAGGTCGTGAATGAGCTCGCGGCCGACGTTCTCACGCTCGAGCGCGTCAGCCAACAGATCCGAGCTCGTGAGCACGACGCCCAGGAGATTATTGAAGTCGTGCGCGACGCCCGCGCTGAGCCGGCCCAACGCCTCCATCCTCCGGGCACCCGCGACCCGCTCGTGGAAGCTCGGTCGCCGGCCGACCTCGACACCGACGGAGACGAACCCGTCGACGGTCCCCTCCCCGGAGCGGAGCGGTGCGATCGTGTGGTCGGCCTCGTACTCGGTGCCGTCCGCCCGGCGATTCACGAGGCGCCCCTGCCATACCTCTCCGGAGAGCATCGTCGCCCACATCCACTCGTGGTCCTCGGCGCTTCCGCCGGAGCGGAGGAAGCTCGGCGTCGTACCCCTCACGTCCTCCGGCGCGTAGCCCGTGGTCTCCAACCATCTCCGGCTCGCGTGCACGATGCGTCCTTCACGGTCCGTGACGACCGCGGGGATGTCAGCCCGCTCGAGCGCAGACGTCCAGGTCGCCGCCCCCCGCGGGTCTGCCCCCTCGTGGGCTCCCCTGTCGGTCACGTCCCGGAGCACCACGACCAGGCCCTCGAGGTCGCCGGCGGCGTCGAGGAGCGGAACCTTCTGCGTCTCCACGGTGAGCTCGCGGCCGTCGGCGAGGCGGATGCGCTCCTGGTAGGGAGGCAGAGGCAGCCCCGTGGCGAGCACCAGACGGTCGTCGGACCTGTGGCGGTCCGCGTGACGCCCCCACGGCATGTCCTCGTCGCGGCGTCCCAGCAGTTGGGACGGTCGCCCCACGCCGGCGAGCTCGGCCACGAAGCGGTTCGCGCCCCGTATGCGCCCGTTCCGATCCTTCCACACCACGCCGATCGGCAGGGATTCGACGACGTTGGCCGCCGGGCGTGCGGCCCTGGCCGCCGCGCGGCGCACCGCGGCCGCGACGGCTTCGACGTCGATCCCGTTCCAGGCCACGACCTCCGCCACGCCACGGTGAAGGAGGCCGAGCGTCACCGGCTCCGGGAAGTGGCGACCGATCACGACGACCGGCACCGCGACATCCGGAAACGCGAGCAGGTCGAGGTCGTGGCCGTCGTGGCCATCCCAGTCGTAGAGAACGGCGTCCACGGTGCCGCTCATCTGCCGAACGTCCGCCAGCGACGCGGCCGGGACCACCTGGAGGGACGCGTGGGGAGCCGAAGCGAGACGGGTCGCGAGCAATCCGCACAGGTCCGGCGAGGCGACCACCGCCACACGGGTCGCGAGCGACACGGTCATGCTCGGCGCAGGTCGTGGCGGTTCCGTCCGCCCGCGGGCACTGCGCTCGCGGGCTCTGGCACGTCTGGACCTTCATGACTCATGGGGAGTTCGGGTAGGAGACGCTCGGGAGGCGCCGGCCGCGGCGGCTACCATGACCCGCTGCCACGCTGAGGCAAGGCGGGCGCGAGACGTCGCGGCACGGGGTTTCGGGAGGCACGGGCCACACCCATCATATGCGACGGCGGCGTCCGCTGCCACGATCCTGACGTTGGCGGGCCCGCAGGAGAACGCGCGTGGCAGACGAGACCGGCCGGACCGATGTGGACCTCGAGGGCGAGCGCTACGAGCTCGTGGGGCGGATCGCGCGAGGCATCGGCCACGACCTGAACAACACGCTGTCGACCGTCACCACGTTCGCCGACCTGTTGCTCGCCCATACCGAGCCCGGCTCGCCGGCCGCACGGGACTTGGCGGAGATAAAGGACGCCGGTGTCGCCGCGGCGGCGATCGTCCGCAGGCTGCAGCTCTTCGCGAGGCCGGGAAGGCATCCGGCCGAGGACGTCGACGTCGCCGAGGTGCTCCGCTCGATGGAGCCACTCCTCGCCCGGCTGCTCGCGCCGAACGTCACGTTGGAGGCGCGCTCCGGCTCGGCCTGCCCGGCGGTCCACGCGCCCAGGCCGCGCATCGAGGAGCTGCTCGTGGCGCTCGCCGGGGCCGCACGCGACGCCCTACCGACGGGTGGCACCCTCCGGATCGAGGCCGGCGCCGGGCCCCCGCTACCGGGCGCGGGTACGCCCTCGGCAACGATCGAAGCGGCCGCGGCCGGGCCGTCCGTCGGTTCCCGGGCTCGGGGTGACCCGTTCGCCCTCACGTCGTCGCTCGTCTCCGAGCTCGGCGGGCGGCTGGAGGCCGAGCCCGCCGCCGACGGAGGCGGCACGCGGGTGCGGATCGCGCTCCCGGGGGGCGGCGAGCAGGCTTAGGCCATCAGGACCGTCGATCCGACGGTCTCGCGCGCCTCGAGGGCGGCGTGCGCCTTCGCCACGTCACGCAGCGGGAACGTCTGGCCCACGTGGACGCGCAGCTTGCCGGTCGTGACCATCTCGAAGAGCGCCGCGAAGCCCCGGGCGGCCTCCTCCGGATCGTCGTAGTAGTGCTGTAGGCTGGGCCGGGTGAGGAACAGCGAGCCCTTGCGCAAGAGCACCAGGGGTGAGATGGGCGGCGCGGGCCCGGAAGCGTTTCCGAAGCTCACCATGGTGCCGCGGGAGCGCAGAGTGTCCAGTGACGACTCGAACGTGTCCGCTCCGACCGCGTCGTAGACCACGTCGACGCCGCGCCCGTCCGTGACGTCGTCCACTCGCGCGGCCACGTCCTCCTCTCGGTACAGAATGGTGTGGTGGCAGCCGTGCGCCCTGGCGAGCCCCGCCTTCTCCTCGGTCCCGACCGTGCCGATCACGGTCGCGCCCAGCGCGTCGAGCCACTGGCAGGCGATCAGACCCACGCCGCCGGCCGCCGCGTGCAGCAGCACCCGGTCGCCCGGCTTCACCGCCACCGTCCGGCGCACGAGGTACTCGACGGTGCAGCCCTTCAGCATGATGGCGGCCGCCGTCACGTCGTCGACGGCGTCGGGCAGCCGTACCAAGCGGCCTCGAGGCAGGACCCGCCCCTCCCGGTAGGAGCCGACCGGTCCGTTGCCCGTGTAGGCGACGCGATCGCCCGGTGCCAGGTCGTCCACGCCGTCCCCCAGCGCTTCGACCACGCCCGCCGCCTCCACGCCCGGCGTGAACGGAAGCTCGAGCGGGTAGAGCCCGGTCCGGTGGTAGACGTCCACGAAGTTCACGCCCACAGCTGTGTGGCGCACGAGCACCTCACCGGGGCCCGGCGCCCCGGGGTCGGAGCTGGTCCAGGTCAGGACTTCGGGTGGTCCGTGCCGCGCGACGACGATCGCCCCGTCCATGCGAAGATCCTTCACGTTGTGGGCTCCGACCGTGCGGCGCCGGTCGGCGCACGGGCGCGGCGGGCACGCGGTCCTCCCAATCTGCGCCGCCGGCTCGACCACCGCGAGCCGCGAGCGCCGTCGGGCTGACACCGTAGCGCAGGAGACGCGGCGGTGGTCGATTCGATGCCGCCCGAAGGCGAGCGCGGGGTGCGCGCCAAGGAGCCGAGCCACGTCGCCCGCCCCCCCGAAAACGCGTCCGCGCCGGGTCGCTCCAGCGGCGTTTCCGGAAACGGTGGACTGGGCGCGGGCCAGCGAATAGATTCGGCCCGCGTTTTCCCCCGAGTGGCGCCAACCGCCGGCGAAATGGAGCGCGGTGGCGCTCGGCACGTCGGGCCGCCGGTCCGGTCCCCCCCAGCCGTCCATTTCTCGTCCAGGAGACAACTTGCTCCGAGCCCTCGGACTTGGTGCGGTACTCTTCGGATTCTGGCTTCTGCTCTCCGGCCACTACACGCCCCTGCTCCTGGGGCTCGGCGTGGCCTCGTGCGTGCTGGTCGTCTACATCGCCATGCGCATGGAGGTCGTCGACCACGAAAGCTTTCCCATGCACGTGGGTGCCAGGGTCGTGCTCTACCTCCCCTGGCTCCTCATGGAGATCGCCAAGTCGAACGTGAGGGTCGCGCGCATCGTGCTCGATCCGGCGCTCCCGATCGACCCGGGCATCGGCCGCCTCCGCCTCCGCCAGAGGACCGCGCTCGGCAAGGTGATCTTCGCCAACTCGGTCACGCTCACGCCCGGAACCATCACCACCGGCGTGCAGGGAGACGAGATCGAGATCCACGCGCTGACCCGTGCGGACCTGGACGGCGGCGAGGAGGGCGAGATGTCGCGACGGGTCTCATGGGTGGAGGCCGGCTGATGTTCGTCGTGGCAACATTCGGAATCCTTCTGAGCATGTCGCTCGCCCTGGCGCGGGCGCTGCTCGGCCCGACCGTGTACGACCGGGTGCTCGCGGTGAACACGTTCGGCACGAAGACCGTGATCCTGATCGGCGTGCTCGGATTCCTCACCGAGCGCCCGGAGTTCCTGGACCTCGCGCTCGTGTACGCGCTCATCAACTTCATCGGCACGCTGACCGTGCTGAAGTTCTTCGAGTTCCGGGACCTGGCCCGCTCGTCGGCGGCGCGGCGGGAGGGCACCGGGTGATGCCGGCGGTCCTGGACGCGCTGAGCTGGGCGTCCATCGCCGGCGGCTTGTTCTTCATGATCGTCGGCACCGTCGGCATCCTCCGCCTGCCGGACGTCCTGACCCGCATGCACGCGGCGGGCATGACCGACACGCTGGGCGCGCTGGGGATGACCCTCGGGATGGCGCTCCAGGCCGGCGTGAGCCTGGTGCTCGTCCGCCTCGTGCTGATCTGGATCTTCCTCGTCTTCACGAGCCCCATCGCGACGCACGCGCTGGCCAGGGCCGCCCTCAAGGGCGGGCACGTGCCGTATACGAGCCCGGATCGGGACGCCGAGCCGGCGCCGGGAACGGGGGCGGCATGATCATCGAGCTCGTCGACATCGCCATCCTCGTGCTTCTGGGCGTGACGGGACTGACAATCATCCGGTTACGCAACCTGTTCGCCGCGGCGATGATGGCCGGCATCTACAGCCTGTTGTCGGCGAGCCTCTTCGTGGTCATGGACGCCGTGGACGTCGCGTTCACCGAGGCCGCGGTGGGAGCCGGCATCTCGACCGTCCTCCTGCTCGGCACGCTGGCGCTCGTGGGGCATCAGGAAGCCGCGCCACGCCACACCGCGTGGCTCCCGCTGTTCGTAGTCACCGTGACCGGAGCGGCGCTCGTCTACGGCACGCTCGACATGCCGCCGTTCGGCAACCCCGACAACCCGGTCCACCAGCACGTGGCGCCCCACTACCTGGAGGAGACTCCGAACGAGATCGGGGTGCCCAACGTGGTCACCGCCGTGCTGGCGTCCTACCGGGGCTACGACACCATGGGCGAGACGGCGGTCGTCTTCACCGCGCTCGTGGGCGTGCTCCTGCTGCTCGCCCGCGGCCCCAGGCCGCGCTGGACGCGCCCGGCGGGTAGCTGGTGGGCGCTCGCGGCGGAGGACGAGGAGGAGAGCAAAGAAGAGGAGGAGGAAGGCGACGCCCGTGGATGACAACGTGATCCTCCGGGTCGGCGCCAAGGTGCTGATCCCCTTCATCCTGCTTTTCGCCCTCTACGTTCAGTTCCACGGTGACTACGGGCCCGGAGGCGGCTTCCAGGCCGGCGTGATCTTCGCGGCGGCTTTCGTGCTCTACGCGCTCGTGTACGGCTTGGACAACGCCACGCGCGTGCTCCCGCCGAGCGTGTCGTACGCGTGCGCCGCGCTCGGCGTCATCATCTACGTGGGCGTCGGATACGTGACGCTCGGGCTCGGGGCCAATTTCCTCGGCTACGACGTCCTCGCGCACGATCCGCTGCACGGCCAGCACTACGGCATCATGTTCGTCGAGCTGGGGGTCGTGACGACCGTCTTCGGCGTCATGACCGGGCTGTTCCACGCGTTCGCCGACCGTCCGAGGCCCCGGCGATGACGGCGCTCGGACTGATCAACTACTGGGCGGTGATCTTCCTGATGATGGTGGGCTTCTACACGCTCATCGCCCGCGGCAACCTGGTGAAGAAGCTCATCGGCCTGACGCTCTTCCAGACCTCGGTCTTCATCCTCTACATCTCTATGGGGAAGATCACCGGCGGCACCGCCCCGATCCTCATGGAGTCGGCCGAGCCGGTCGTCTACTCGAATCCGATTCCGCACGTGCTCATCCTGACCGCCATCGTGGTCGGGGTCGCCACGATGGCGCTCGGCCTCAGTCTGGTGGTGCGCATCAAGGAGGCCTACGGCACCATCGAGGAAGACGAGATCCGGGACACGAGCCTGTGAACGAGCACCTGCCGGTTCTGGTGGTGGTCGTCCCGCTGATCGCGGCGCCGATCGCCGCGCTCGTGAACCGTCCCCGCATCTCCTGGGCCGTCGCGCTGGGCGCGTGCGTGTGGGCGCTCGGCGCCGCGGTCGGTCTCGTGAGGCGCGTGCTCGCCGAGGGTGTCATCCGTTACGAGCTGGGTGACTGGGCGGCGCCGATCGGCATCGAGTACGTCGTCGACGCGGCCAGCGCCTGGGTCGTGCTGATCGTGGCCGCCATGGGCGCGGCGGTGGTCCCGTACGCGCGCGCGAGCATCGAGCACGAGCTGACCCCGGACCGGATCCCGCTCTTCTACACGGCCTTTCTCCTCTGCCTGTCCGGCCTGCTCGGCATCGCGGTCACCGGAGACGCTTTCAACGTCTTCGTGTTCCTGGAGATCTCGTCGCTGTCCGCGTACGTGCTGATCGCGCTCGGCCGCGACCGGCGGGCGCTCACCGCGTCGTACCAGTACCTGATCATGGGCAGCGTAGGCGCCACGTTCATCGTCATCGGCATCGGCCTGATGTACGTCATGACCGGCACGCTCAACATGGCCGACCTGGCGGAGCGGCTGCCCGCGGTCGCGGGGACGCGCACCATCCCGGTGGCGTTCACGTTCCTGACCGTCGGCATCACGCTGAAGCTGGCGCTCTTCCCGCTCCACCTCTGGCTGCCGAACGCGTATACCTACGCGCCCTCGGCCGTGACGGCGTTCATCGCGGCCACCGCCACCAAGGTCGCGGTCTACATGCTGCTCCGGTTCTTCTTCACGGTCTTCGGGGCCGCGTTCTCGTACGACGTCATGCAGCTCGACCGGATCCTGATCCCGTTGGCGCTCGTGGCCATCCTCACCATGTCGCTCGTGGCCATCTATCAGGAAAACGTGAAGCGGCTGCTGGCCTACTCCAGCGTGGCCCAGATCGGGTACATGGTTCTCGGCATCGGTCTCGGATCGCTCCTCGGGGTGACCGCCGGGCTGCTCCATCTCTTCAACCATGCGTTGATGAAGGGCGCGCTCTTCATGGCGATGGGCTGCGTGACCTACCGCGTCGGCTCCGTGCGGATCGAAGCCATGGCCGGCCTCGGCCGGGCCATGCCCTGGACGATGGCGGCGTTCGTGGTCGGCGGCCTCAGCCTGATCGGCGTGCCGCTCACGGTCGGCTTCATCAGCAAGTGGTACCTCGTGCAGGCGGCGCTCGAGCAGGGCATGTGGCCTGTTGCCGTGGTGGTCCTGGTGGGCTCGCTGCTGGCCGTCGTCTACGTCTGGAAGGTCGTCGAGGTGGCGTACTTCGGCCGGTCGCCCGCGCCCGAGGGCGTTCGGGAGGCCCCGCTCGGCCTCCTGGTGCCGACGTGGACGCTCGCGGCCGCGAACCTCTACTTCGGCATCGACGCGGGGTTAGCGACCGATGTCGCCACGCGCGCCGCCCAGGCGCTCCTGGGGGTGCTGCCGTGAGCCCGGGCGCGCTCGCCCTCTTCGCCGCGGGGCTGCCGGTGGTCGGCGCGCTGCTGGTGCTCGCGCTGCGGCGCCACCCCGACGTGCGCGAGGGCGCGACGCTCGTCGTGGGCGGCCTGACGTTCTACCACGTCTGGATGCTCCTGCACTACGTACGCGACCACGACGGCCCGTTCCGGTTCGAGATCGTCGAGGTCCTGCCGGGCGTCAGCCTCGCGTTCGACGTGGAGCCGCTCGGCCTCCTGTTCGCGCTCGTTGCGTCGTTCCTGTGGATCGTGACCACGCTCTACGCCGTCGGCTACATGCGCGGCCACCACGAGGAGAACCAGACGCGGTTCTACTTCTTCTTCGCGATCTCGATCGCGGCGGCGCTCGGTGTCGCGTTCAGCGCCAACCTGTTCACGCTGTTCGCGTTCTACGAGGCGCTCACGCTCTGCACGTTCCCACTCGTCACGCACCACCAGACCGAGGAGGCGAGACGGGCCGGCCGGGTCTACCTGGGGATCCTCCTCACGACGTCGATCGCGTTCCAGCTCCTGGCCATCATCTGGACCTGGCAGCTGGCCGGCACGGTGGAGTTCCGCGAGGGGGGGATCCTGGCCGGCACGGCCTCGTCGACCGTGCTCGGCGCGATCCTCGTCCTCTACGTGTTCGGCGTGGGCAAGGCGGCGGTGATGCCGTTCCACCGCTGGCTGCCCGCCGCCATGGTCGCGCCCACACCCGTGTCGGCGCTCCTGCACGCCGTTGCGGTGGTGAAGGCGGGGGTGTTCACCGTGCTCAAGGTGGCGGTCTACGTCTTCGGCATCGACCTCCTCGGCACGCTCGACGTGACGATGTGGCTCGCGTGGGTGGCGGCGGCCACCATCCTGCTCGCCTCACTCGTGGCGTTCCGTAAGGACAACCTCAAGGCGCGGCTCGCGTACTCGACCGTGAGCCAGCTCTCCTACGTGGTGCTCGGCGCGCTGCTCGCCAACCGCTTCGGCGTCATCGGCGGCGGGATGCACATCGCGATGCACGCGTTCGGCAAGATCACGCTGTTCTTCGCCGCCGGAGCCGTCATGGTCGCGGCCCACGAGACCGAGATCAGCCGCATGAAGGGGCTGGGACGCACCATGCCCGTCACGTTCGGCGCGTTCCTCGTGGGCTCGCTCAGCATCATCGGCCTGCCGCCCGCCGGCGGCGTCTGGAGCAAGTGGTACCTCGGGCTGGGCACGCTCGAGGCCGGCCAGCTCGGGCTCCTGGTCGTGCTCATGCTCAGCACGCTGCTCAGCCTGTACTACCTGCTCGAGGTGCCCGTGAAGGCGTTCTTCTCCGCCCGACCGGCCGACGCCCACCATGGCGGGACCGCCGCTCACCACGGCGAGGACCCTGCCCCCCACAGGGAGGGCGTACACCACAGGGAGGGCGTACACGAGAGGGAGGGCGTGCACGAGGCGCCCTGGCCGTGCCTCTTGGCGATCGTGATCACCGCCGCGGCGACCGTGGCGCTGTTCTTCTGGCCCGACCTCCCGTTCGAGCTCATGACGCTGCTCGCGGGGGGAGACGGACCATGAACGATCAGCACCACGGCCCGCCCCAGCACCACGGTCCACCCCAGCACCACGGTCCGCCGGGGCATCGAGGCCCTCCCCCGGGGGAGCGCAAGCACTTCTTCGACTCGCGGCGGAACGCCGACCTGTTCTTCCGCGCATTCTACGTGCTGTGCGCCGTGGTCTTCGTCGCCGAGCTGTTCATCGACCGGCACACGGAGCACCCGTGGGAGGGGCTCTTCGGGTTCTACGGGCTGTGGGGGTTCGCGTCGTTCTGGTTCCTGGTGCTCGTCGCCAAGCAGATGCGGAAGGCGCTGATCCGCTCCGAGGACTACTACGATGTGGATTGACCTCCCGCCGTTCGTCCTCTTCTTCGTCGGCGCGCTCGCGGTCGGGCTGACCCGCGGCAACCTCCGAAGGGCGATCGTGCTGGCGGTGCCTGTGCTGGGCGGCCTGAACCTCATCGGCGCCGAGACGGGCGTGCACCTCGAGCTGAGCCTGGTCGGCTACACGCTCGCGCCCTTCCGCGTCGACAGGCTGAGCCTGCTGTTCGGCTACCTGTTCCACCTGGCCGCCTTCCTGGGCTTCATCTACGCGCTGCACCTGGGGGACGAGGACCGCGCGGGGCTCCAGCACGTGTCGGCCATGCTCTACGCGGGCAGCGCGCTCGGCGCGGTCTTCGCCGGCGACCTCATCACGCTCTTCGTCTTCTGGGAGCTGCTGGCGCTGACGTCGGTGTTCCTGATCTGGGCGCGCGACTCCGACCGCTCGTTCGCGAGCGGCTTCCGCTATCTGGTCATCCACGTCCTGTCCGGTGTGCTGCTGCTCTCCGGCGCGCTCGTGCTGGCGCACGAGACCGGCTCGCTGGGATTCGAGCACATCGGGACGGAGGGGTCCATCGGCGGCTGGCTGCTCCTGCTCGCGTTCGGCATCAAGGCGGGCTTTCCGCTGGTCCACAACTGGATCACCGACGCGTATCCGGAGAGCACCCCGACCGGCACGGTCTTCCTGAGCGCGTTCACGACCAAGGTCGCGATCTACGCGCTCGCCAGGGGGTTTGCCGGCACCGAGGTCCTGATCTACGTCGGGACCATCATGACGTTCTTCCCGATCTTCTACGCCGTGCTGGAGAACGACCTGCGGCGCGTGCTCGGGTACTCGATGATCAACCAGCTCGGCTTCATGGTCACCGGCGTCGGGCTCGGCACCGCGCTCGCGGTGAATGGCGCCGTGGCGCACGCGTTCGCGGACGTGATCTTCAAGAGCCTCCTCTTCATGTCGATGGGCGCCGTCATGACCATGACGGGCCGCACCAAGGGCACCGACCTGGGCGGCCTCTACAAGACGATGCCGCTCACCGCGACGTTCTGCATCATAGGCGCGGCGGCGATCTCGGCGTTTCCGCTGTTCAGCGCGTTCGTCACCAAGTCGATGATCATGGTGGCGGCGCTCGAGGAAGGTCGCTTCATCGTGTGGCTCTTCCTGCTCTTCGCGTCGGCGGGCGTGCTCGAGCACGCGGGGATCAAGATCCCGTACTTCGCGTTCTTCGCGCACGACTCCGGCATGCGCGCCAAGGAGCCGCCGAAGAACATGCTGCTCGCCATGGGCATCGGCGCCGTGCTGTGCGTGGCCATAGGCTCCTTCCCCGGCGCGCTGTACGCCCTGCTCCCGTTCGAAACCGCCTACAGCCCCTACGACGCGACGCACGTGCTCACGCAGCTCCAGCTTCTGGTGTTCGGCGCGTTGGGCTTCGTGACG
>Ga0302046_10005696_pt1 | contig 10941 bp, 9 predicted proteins | sample RVTome_11_FD_200261 | JGI IMG/M metagenome (GOLD analysis project Ga0302046, IMG submission 200261) | Soil microbial communities from uranium-contaminated site in the Upper Colorado River Basin, Wyoming, United States - RVT147D111 (version 2) ... | reverse complement strand
AGGACCTTGCCGCGTATCAACGCCCGGTCGTCCGGAATTTTGCGCTCGCTCGGCAATCTCGCGTCGGGATATCCGGCATCGACAGGCGCACCGCCTTCCGCGCTGCCGGCTTCGTCATAGGCGGCAACCCATTGCTTTCCAGCCTCCCTGGACCGCCGTAGCCATTCGATGGTATCGGAGCGCACGTCGGCCATGTCCTGTTTGCTGCCCTGGAGCGAAACCCCCGTCAGCGCGGAACGGTCGCCGAGCAGCGGCGCGTAGTGCTTGTTCTTATGATCCGGGAACGAATGCATGACGCGAAGATGCCCGTAAGGATCGAGGCTCGCCAGAGCCGACAGCATCGCGACATGGTCCTCGCTCGGCCGGTCGTTCTCTTCGCCGATGTTCCAGTTGAGCGCGAGATAGTGGCTGAAGCGGGCGACAATCTCCCGCAGATACAAGATCCTTTCGCGTCCCGTCGCGCCGCCATCCATCAAGTGGGTGTTCTCGTTTTCCTGCAGCTTGAAATGCAGGAACAGGCCGCGGTCGTTCGCATAGGCCAGCACGCGCTCCCACTGGTCGAGCTTGGAAACGTCGAACCGATCACGATGGAGCCCCTGGTCCCACTGCTGGCGCAGGGTCTTCTCGTCCTCTCCGAAGGATTCATACCGTTTCGCATCGATCTTCATGAGATGCGGAAAGACATTCTGATCGTCTCCCGCGACGTTGAAGGTCAGGAATGACACTGCGTTCATGCCTTGATCGGCAAGATAGGCGACGGCGCCGAGAATGCCCTGTCCCAGTCCCTTCCAGCCATAGATTTTCAGGTCGACATTCGAGCCATCGCGCAGGTGCGGCGCCCAGCTTTTGCGATATCCGCGGACGTTCGGCGTCGCGTCGAAACCTTCGTAGGCCAGCATGTTCTCCGGCGCATCCGCTCCTGCCTTGAAGAAGGGCTCGCCGGTCGCCGCGTATTTCAGGTAGCGACTGCCGTCGTAGACGAGACGGCCGCGGTTGCGCGGGTCGGCCTCCGGCGCGCCCGCCGGGGCGACGTCGAACCGTCCGGTCGCGCCATGCCACGGGCGGAGCGGCGCCCCCTGCCCGCTGACCGCAGCATCCTCGCCGCTGAGAAAGCTGATCGCATAGGTCCACGCGCCGGGCGCATCCGGCGTGAAGCGGACGCGCCAGACCGAGCCGCTCGTGCATCCGGTCTCGGCGGCATCGCCGCAGGCGGCGAAATAGCCCGGCACGACGTAGCGCCGGTCGCCCTGCGTGAAGGTGACGTCGAGCCGGTAGTCGGCGAAGGGATTGGGCGTCGCGGTCTCGGCGGCGTCGGGTCCGTCGATATCCAGCGTGATCGGCCGCCAGACCGTCGCCTCGCCGCGCAGCGCCGGCTTGCCCTGCGCGAACGCCGGAACCGCCGTCAACGCGAAGCCGGCAAGAACTGCGATTGAAATCAGGCGTCTCAGGCGCGCGCCCGGTCGTCGATCGTCCATGACCGCCCTCGAAGACGTTGTTTCCGCCGTGCCGCCCGCAGGAAACCGGGCAATGCAACGCTAACCCGTTCGTACCGAGTATTGTACAGTGGCCCGGCCGCCGGCTCGATCCGACCTTAGGGCGAAAGCCGATCCGTCACCATCCCCCGGTCGGGTTACCGACGGCATGCAGGAGAAACAGGGCGAGCGGAGCATGACCGTCACCATCGACCGGATTCGCGAAGCCGCGCGCCTGATCGCAGGCGCGGTGGTACGCACGCCGCTGGTCTATTCGGGGCCGCTGTCGGATCGGCTCGGCGCGGAGGTCCATCTCAAGCTCGAGACGCTGCAATACACCGGCTCCTTCAAGGACCGCGGTGCGCTGGTCAAGCTCTCGAGCCTGACGCCGGCGCAAGCGAAGAGCGGGGTTATCGCCGTCTCGGCCGGGAACCACGCGCAGGGCGTCGCCTATCACGCTCGGCGGCTCGGCATTCCCGCCACCATCGTCATGCCGAAGTCGACGCCGTTCACCAAGATCAACCGCACCGAGGCGCTCGGCGCGCGCGTCCTGCTGCACGGCGACTCGGTGAGCGCCTGCATGCCGTTCGCCGAGGAGATCGTAACCCTCGACAAGCTGACCTTCGTCCACCCCTTCGACGACGCGCACATCATCGCAGGACAAGGCACGGTCGGGCTCGAGATCCTGGAGGACTTGCCGGCCTTCGATGCGCTGCTCGCGCCGATCGGCGGCGGCGGGCTGATCGCCGGCATCGCCACCGCGCTGGCGGCATCGGGCTGCCCGGCGGAGATCATCGGCGTCGAGGCGGCGCTCTATCCTTCGATGCGGTGCAGCCTGCGCGGCGAAGAGATCGTCGCGGGCGGCGCCACGCTGGCCGAAGGCATCGCCGTCAAGACGCCGGGCAAGCTCACCCTGCCGATCATCCGCGAGCAGGTCGCCGAGGTCGTCGTCGCCGACGAGCTTGCGCTCGAGGACGCGGTGCAGACGATGATCGTGACGGCGAAGGTCCTGGCCGAAGGCGCCGGCGCCGCGCCGCTCGCGGCGCTCACCGCGATGCGCGAGCGCTTCGCCGGGAAGAAGGTGGTGCTCGTGGTCAGCGGCGCCAACATCGATTCACGCATCCTCGCCTCGGTCATGATGCGCGGCATGGTGCGCAGCGGCCAGATGGCGCGGCTCCGCGTCACGATCAGCGACACGCCGGGCATCCTCGCGCGCGTCGCCCAGCAGATCGGCGAGCGCGGCGGCAACATCGTCGAGATCGTCCACCAGCGGCTGTTCTTCGACGTGCCGGTGAAGCAGGCCGAGGTCGATATCGTGATCGAGACGCAGGACGCCGATCACATCGCCGAGATCATCGAGCACCTGGAGGGAGAGGGCTTCCCCACCTGGCGGCTCGGCGATACCGCGCATTCGGGATGACGCCAGGACAACTGCATGTGACGGCTTTGTCGGCTTGTCCGACGGATTGGCACTCGCGCGGTGCGTGCTTCGACAGGCTCAGCATAAGGTTTTTTCTCAATGCCATGAAAATTCTACCTCGTCCTGAGCCTGTCGAAGGACGCACGACATCCGTGCAGCGCCGTTACACGCCATTCCCCTGCGGCTAATGCGCGTCAGCTGAACGTGCCGTAGCTGCCGCGGAAGAACAGCAACGGCTCCCTCGCCGGCGCGCAGTGCAGCCGCCGCACCCGCCCCAGGATAATGACGTGGTCGCCGCCGTCGTAGATGGCGAACTTCGCGCATTCGAGGTTCGCGAGGCAGCCCTCCAATACCGGGCACCCGTCGCCGCCGGCCGCATAGCCGACCTCCTCGAAGGCGTCGCTGCTGAGCGCGAAGCGGCTCGACAGCGCCCGCTGCCCGCTGCTGAGCACGTTGACCGCGAAATGGGTCGCATCGATGAAGACGGGAAAGATCGAGGCTTTCCGGTCGAGGCTGAACTGCACCAGCGGCGGCTCCAAGGAGACCGAGGTGAAGGAGTTGACCGTGACGCCCTTCGGCCGTCCTTCGACGCAACAGGCGGTCACGACCGCCACGCCGGTCGCATACTGACCGCAAACCTCGCGAAACCGGCGGCTATCGATGGCCGCACAATCATCATCCATGACAGACCGTCACCCTCTTCCTCGTCCTTGATCTTCCTCGCCGCCGCCCGCCGAAGCGTCGCTACCGGCGAGGCGGCCGCCACCTCAGCAACCGGCGAGTGCACGCCAATTCATTTTAATTCCAACGCCTTAAAACCCAAAATCCGGCCCGCGGCCGGACGTCGCAACCAGCATGCTTAAGCCAATATTAATGACTTTCCTTTAGCCAAGCGTGGGGTGAATTTCCACGTAAGTGTATCTGCTTCATGTTCCTCATCGTCGGTAGCGTGATCGTCCTCGTCAGCGTCGTCGGCAGCTACATGGCCCTGGGCGGCAAATTGCATGTGCTCTGGCAGCCGTTCGAGCTCGTCATTATCGGCGGATCGGGCGTCGGCGCCTATATTATCGCAAATCCCAAGACCGTGCTCGGCAAGACGATCGCCGGCATCAGTTCGGTGATGAAGGGCGCGAAATATAAGAAGCAGGATTACGTCGAGCTGCTGTCGCTGCTCTACCAGGTTTTCAAGCTCGCCAAGACCAAGGGCATGCTGGCGCTCGAAGCCCATGTCGACCACCCCGAGGAAAGCGACCTGTTCGCCCGCTTTCCCAGCTTCCTCGCCAACCACCACGCCCAGGAGTTCCTCTGCGACTATCTGCGCCTGATGACGCTCGGCACCGATAATCCGCACGAGCTCGAATCCCTGATGGACCAGGAGCTCGACACCCATCATCAGGAAGCGCACCGGGTCAGCCACGCCCTGCAGCAGCTCTCCGAAGCCTTTCCCGGCCTCGGCATCGTCGCCGCCGTGCTCGGCGTCATCAAGACGATGGGATCGATCACCGAGCCGCCGGCGGTGCTGGGCGCCCTGATCGGCGCGGCGCTGGTCGGCACCTTCCTCGGCATCCTGCTGTGCTACGGGTTCGTCGGGCCGATGGCGACCGCGCTCAAGGGGAACCAGGAGGAAGAGCATCTCTATTTCGTCTGCATCAAGGCCGGCCTGATCGCCCACCTGCAGGGCTACGCCCCGGCGGTCTCGGTGGAGTTCGCCCGCAAGGTTCTGCTAAGCCACACGCGGCCCAGCTTCCAGGAGCTCGAGGAAGCGACGCAGAACCTGCCCGCTGCGTAGCGCGCGATGGCCGATACGCTGGAACCGGAAGCGCTGCCGCCGCTCATTCTGCGGAAGCGGATCCGGCTGCCCGAGGTGCCGCATGGCGGCGCCTGGAAGGTCGCCTACGCCGACTTCGTCACCGCCATGATGGCTTTCTTCCTGCTGCTCTGGCTGCTCAACGTCACCACCGAGGACAAGAAGCAGGGCATCTCCGACTTCTTCGAGCCGGTCGGCGTCTCGAAGGAGCAGACCGGCAGCGGCAGCGTGCTGAAGGGCCTGGCGATGGATGCGCAGGGCGCGCTCCGGTCCGCGGGATCGCCGCCGCGCATCACCATCGCGATCCCAACTTTCGGCAGCAAGGACACCGGCGTCACCGAAGGCAAGCTGGACTCCCCGGACGTGGTCGGCGGCGGCTTCACCGACGGCATCGACCAGCGCAACGTCGACGAGACCGAGGAGCAGGAGTTCAAGAAGGCCATCGCGGCGCTGCGCCAGGCCGTGCTCGAAAGCCCGGAGCTCGCGCAGATGCAGGACAACCTGCTGCTCGAGCAGACGCCCGACGGCCTGCTCATCCAGATCCTCGACCGCGTCAAGCTGCGCATGTTCACCGGCCACGGCGCGGCGATGACGGAACGCGGCACGCATCTGATCGCCATCATCGCCTCGATCGTCGGCCGTCTGCCGAACAAGGTCACGGTCACCGGCCACACCGACGGCTGGGACGCCGCCGTGTCGGAAGGCGCCCGGAAGTGGGAGATCTCGGGCGGCCGCGCCGATGCCGCGCGCGTCATCCTGGTCGGGTTCGGCGTCGGCAAGTCGCGCTTCTTCCGCGTCGTCGGCAAGGCGGACCGCGAGCCGATCCAGCCGAGCGCGCCGAAGTCGGAACGCAACAACCGGATCAGCATCCTGCTGATGCGCGCAGACCACCCGGACCTGAAGGTGGAAACCGCCGCGCGGCAGCCGAAGGGTTGAGCCATGGCCCGGGCAAACGAGCGCGAAGTCCTCGTCATCAAGAAGAAGATCGAGCCCGAAGCGCACGGCGGCTCGGCGTGGAAGGTCGCCTATGCGGACTTCGTGACCGCGATGATGGCGTTCTTCCTGCTGCTCTGGCTGCTCAACGCGACGACCGAAGACCAGAAACAGGGCATCTCGAACTATTTCGAGCCGGTCGGCGCGACCAGCAACTCGACCGGCAGCGGCGGCCTGGTCGGCGGCATCTCCGCCACCGACCCGGGTCCGATCCGCATCCCGGGGCAGACGGCGTCCAAGATCGTCACGGTCCGCAAGCAGGAAGTGACGACCAAAGAGGAGGACGTGTCGAAAGGCGACCCGTCCGACGCCGTCAAGACGCCCCGGCGCGAGGAGCTGCCGCGCAACACGGAAGAGGAGCAGCAGTTCGACGCGGCAAAGACCGCGATCCACCGCGCCATGGAGCAGGTGCCCGAACTGACCGACCTGCACGACTCGATCTCGATGGAAGTCGTCCGCGAGGGCCTGCGCATCCGCCTGATGGATTCCGAACCGCATCCCCTGTTCAGCCGCGGCGGGACCGAGCTCAACGACAAGGGCCGGAAGCTGATGAAAATGATCGCCGACGTGGTCGAGCGCATGTCGAACGACTTGCACGTATCGGGGCACACGACGCCCAACGACGAGACCGCGGCGTCGGGCAGCACGAATTGGGATATCTCGATCAAGCGGGCGGTGGCCGCGCGGCGCGTGCTGGCGGAGTACGGAACGCCGGAAATGCGGTTCGAGGCCATCCGCGGCAGCGCGTCCCAGGTGCCGCTCGACCCGGAGAAGCCGAACGCCGCCGAGAACCGGCGCATCGAGGTCACCCTGCTGCGCCAGAAGCCCGAAGAGGCCGCGAAGGACCTGGTCCCGCCGTCGATGGTCTCGCCGTTCTAGCCCCGCCGGCGCCCCCTTGCGCGCGCCGCCGGCTCTCCATATCTGCATAGCAGGACGAAACCGAGCCGGGAGGGCGCCGTGCCTGCAAATCTGCCCGAGCGTACCGACGCGCCGTTCGACGGGACGGGCGGCCCGCCGGACCCGCTGGACCGGCCGGAGCTCTATGACGGCCTGCTGTGGCGGCGGAGCCTCGCCTTCCTGGCCGATGGCTTCCTGCTGTTTGCCGCCGTCATGGTCTTCTGGATGTTCAATTTCCTGACCTTCTTCCTGCTGACGGGCATCATCCTGTTCCTCTGGGCCGCGCCGTTGTTCGTGCTCTACGACACGATCACGGTCGGCGGCAGCGCCTCGGCGACCTTCGGCATGCGGCTGCTCGGACTGCAGGTCCGCGCCTGGGACGGCAGCCGCCCGGGCTACCTGCACGCGCTGATCTCCTCCGCCCTGTTCTGGTTCCTCGTGCCGCTGACCGGCGGCCTGATCCTGGTGATCGCGCCGTTCAGCGACCGCCGGCGGCACGTGCACGACATGCTCTCGGGCACCGTCGTGATCAACGCGCGCGCCGCCGGGGCGCTGCGCATCGGCCGGACGTAAGTTCAAGGCTTCCCGGCTTCCGAAGGCGCCCCCACCCGTCGCTTCGCGCCGACCTCCCCCCGTCAAGGGCAGGGCAATCGCATATGCGGGAGCTGCACGAATGCCGTGCGTCCTTCGACGGGCTCAGGATGAGGTGGAGACTTCGTGGCATTGAGAAAAACCTCATGCTGAGCTTGTCGAAGCACGCACCGCGCCTGTCCCAATCCAGTCGGCCGGGTAGGGCGTCAAATGCGATAGCCCTCCCCCTCGACGGAGGAGGTCGGCGCGAAGCGCCGGGTGGGGGTGATTCGCGGCGTTCAGGATAGGCTGTACCGTTCTCTCCGCCCTCAGTGGAAGTGCGGCCCGGCCTGGAAGACCAGCCGCGCCAGCGCCTGGAACACCTCGTCCCGGCCGTCCTCGAAATCGTAGGAGCCGTAGTCGGCCTGGATGCCGAGGCGCGCCCAGCGCACCGGCTTGAAGGCGAAGAAGCCGGCGGCGCGCCAGCTCTTGCCGAAGCTCTCCCGCTCGTCGCCTTCGGTCGCCTCGTTGATCAGGCCGACCTGCTCCCAGCGCAGCCCGGCCTCGAAGCGTGGCGCGAAGCCATAGGCCGCCTCGACGTAGTAGCCGTCCTGCTTCGATTCGAGCGGCGTGCCGTCGTCCACATTGGCGAGATCCTTCACGCGATAGACGTATTCGCCCTTGACCGTGACGTCGCCCGCGCCGTGCGGGCCGGCGCCGCGCCGGGAGAAGGTGACGCCCGGCGACAGGAACCAGGCGTCGCCCTTGAATTTCTCCGCAGGGTCCTCGTCGTCGTGGACTTCCTGCTGGCGGCCGATGCCGCCCGCGAAGCCGAGATCGAGCCGGTTGGCGCCGCGCTCGAAGGCGGTGGCCTTGACCCAGCCGACGAAGACGCTCGGCTCCTCGACCGTGCCGGCCGCGTCGTTGCGGCTGAAAATCGTCTCGCCGCCGCCTTGAAAGCCCTCAAGGCCGACGCGGACCGGCAGGCCGGGAGGAGTCAGAACGACCTGTGCGCCCGTGCCCTCCAGGCCGTGATCGCCGAACAGTAGGAAATGCGCCAGCGGCGCATCGGCGAACTTCCATTCCGGCGAATGGTACTGGTTGAAGAAGCCGAAAGCGCTGCGGAACTTGCCCGCCTTGAAGGCGGCGATGCCGGCGAGCGGGTCGGACTGGACGAACGCCTCCTCCAGCTCGACGCCGTCCGTGCCGGCGTTGATCAGCACTTGCGCGCGCCCGTAGCCGACCGCCTCGGCGGCGAAGCCGACCTCTGCATGGCGCAAGACAAAGCCGTCCGTGAGCTGCGCGTGCTCGTCATCGCCCTCGCCATGCGCATGGCCGAAGCCGCGCAGCGTGCCGAGCCGTTCTTCCAGGTCCGGGGAGGAATCGTCGCGGTAGGCGACCATGTCGATGCCGATCGACGGCACGTAGACGCGGAACCCGCCCGACTCCAGCAGCACGTCGCCGCCGCTCTCCGCCGCGTGGTCGTGCGCGTCGGCGTGGTCGTGGTCGTGGGGCGACTCCTTCACCTCCTTCGCCGCCTTACCGTGATCGTGCCCGTGGTCCGGCGTTGCGCCGGCGTCACGCTTGCCCTGGCGCAGCCCCGATACCTCGCCCCGCAGCCGCTCGATCTCCCGGGCCTTCTCCCCGTCGCGGACCAGCAGCTCGGTGTAGGCGCTCTCCAGCTCGCGAAGCCGCTGCTCGAACGAGGTCGCCTGCTGCGCTGCCGCGGGCGAAGCCGGCAGCAGCGCCGCTGCGGCGAGCAGCGCCACAGCAAGGCCGGTATTGCGATCCACCATGATTGTCTCCCCTCAATTATGCATTGTTGCAACAGTGCGTTTTGTCGCCGCATCGAGAGCGGCGAAGCCGGTCTCATCAAAGCGTTACGATGTTCCTTTGAGGCAGGCCGTCAGGTCGGCGGCGAGGTTCCGCAGCAGATCGAAATAGGCGTCCGAACCCGGCGTCAGCCGCGCGCCCAGCGGGTCGAGCGTCGCGGCGCGGGCATCCGTTCCCTGGATCGCCGTTCGCACCAGCTTCGGCTCGAACTGCGGCTCGGCGAAGACGCAGATCGCCGCCGCCTTCCGTATCCGGTCGCGGATCTCGACCAGCCGCTTGGCGCCGGGGCTCACCTCCGGACTGACGGTGATCGAGCCGGCCGGCGTCAGTCCGTAGCGCGCCTCGAAATACTGGTAGGCATCGTGGAAGACGATGTAGGGCTTGCCCCTGGCCGGCGCGAGCGTCTTCGCCAGGGCCGCGTCGAGCGCCTGCAGCCGCGCGGCGACGCGGGCGGCATTGGCTTCGTATCGCGCCTTGTTGGCCGGGTCGGCTTTGCCCAGCGCCTCGGCGATCGCTCCGGTCATTGCCAACGCATTCTGCGGGTCGAGCCAGACATGCCCGTCCGATCCTGTATGGGTATCACCATGGGCGTGGCCGTGCTCGTGAGCGTGGCTGTCCTTGCCCGGCGCGGCCTTGCCTTCCTCGTGCTCATGCGCCTCCCACGGGCCGCCCTCGCGGTACGACAGCCGCTTGACGCCCTCCGCGTCGATCAGCGCAACGACCGCGGCTTTGCGTGCGAGCGCGTCAATCGGCCGCTCGAGGAAGGTCTCGAGCGCCGGGCCGATCCAGAACACCGCCTTCGCCTGCTCGAGCTTGCGCGCATCGGACGGCCGGAGAGCGAAGCTGTGCGGCGACGCCCCGCCCGGCACCAGCAGGTGCGGCGTGCCGATCCCTTCCATCACGCCGGCGACGAGCGAATGGACCGGCACGATCGAGGCGACGACCGGGACCTCCGCACGCGCCGGCAGCGACAGCGAGACAGTGAGCACGGCAACGGCTAGTATGACCGGACGCATGGAAAGCCCCCTCGGACGGGATTGATCTCGTGCCGCTAATAATGCACTGTTACAACAGTTCATCAAGTGGAATTTGAGAGCCATGGAGACCCACGCCGCACATTTTCCCGATCCGAAGCACGACCACCGCGCCTGCATCGACGCCGGGCTCGAGGCGGCCGAGCGCATCTGCGAAGAGAGCGCCGCGCGTTTCACGCCCGACCGGCGCCAGGTGCTGGAGATCCTGCTCAGGCGGCATACCGCGGTCGGCGCCTACGACATCATCGACAGCATGGAATGGGGCGACCGCAAGCGCGCGTCCTCGGTGGTCTACCGCGCGCTCGACTTCCTCGCCGGGCACGGGCTGGTGCACAAGCTGCACAGCCGCAACGCCTTCGTCGCCTGCAGCCAGCCGGACGGCGGCCACGGCGCGCAGTTCCTGATCTGCACCCGCTGCGAGCGCATCGCCGAGATCGCCGACCGCAAGGTCGAGCGCGGCGTCATCGCCGCCGCCCGCGAGGCCGGCTTCACCGTGCGCCGGCCGATGATCGAGATCGAGGGACTGTGCCCGCACTGCGCGGGATAAGGCGCCCGGCCGCGAATAAGGATCCCCGCGCCGCTCCCCGACAGAGGACGGAGAGCGGGACGCGGGGAAGTTTGCGAGTACCCTGTGTGGAGCAAGGTACAATTAACAAACTAGGTACGGTCCCGCCGGTTCCAAGGGCTCACCCGGATGCGCTACGCGGCCGGCCTTCGTCCCCAGGTAGGCAGCAAAAAAGTCGAATATCGCGGAACCGTCGGTTGCAGTGAGGGTGACGGCGACTATACTGCCACCGTCAATCCAGATGATCCGGGAGGCCCCATGTCCGGCGGGGACAAAGAAATAACCGCCTATATTCAAGAAGGTCAGGCGGCGGTGCGCCTCCTGAAGCGTTTGGTGGAGATGGTACCCTT
>Ga0302046_10005695_pt1 | contig 10942 bp, 8 predicted proteins | sample RVTome_11_FD_200261 | JGI IMG/M metagenome (GOLD analysis project Ga0302046, IMG submission 200261) | Soil microbial communities from uranium-contaminated site in the Upper Colorado River Basin, Wyoming, United States - RVT147D111 (version 2) ... | reverse complement strand
CGCGGCGCATGCTTGCTGACTGACCTTCACGAATTCACCGATTTCAATCGTATCGCTGGTCATGACGCTGTTCCGGGTTGTGGCATCGTGCTGGTTCGCGCATGCACAGGCGGCGCAGAGTGCGGGTCACGCGGGCGGGCGCCGGCGCCAGCGCCGGAGCCCGCCCGTCAGGCCGAGGTTCATCGGGACGCCGCCGCCTTCGAGCTGGTCTTGCGGCCCGTCCGTTGAGCGATCGTCTTTTCGATCTTCTTCGCGACAGTCGCTCCTGCCGCATCGGCCATGGCCTTTGCCTTGTTGAGTTCGGCCGGACTCATCACGGTGTGCTCGTCGAGGAGCGATTCGACTTCCTGCCACTTCGGCTTGCGATCGCGGAACGGCCTGGCCAGCCGCTTCGCTTCGATGTAGCCGAAGTGCGGACGCAGCGTCGGATTGTTGAGGGCGGCGCGGATCGCTTCGATGCCCTCGTCCATGTGGTCGCCACCAATGACGAGCGTTACGAGCGCGTCGGGCGTCGACAGCACACGGTGGGCGGCGCGGGCATGCGCCTCGTCGACAGCGCCGGTGATCATGACGGTGGTTTCCGCCGAAACGAGGATCTCGGCTTCACCGGCAGGCCAGTGCACGTCCACGCTGATCGTGTAGGGTCCGGCGCTGGGGAACAGTGCGCCCTGGCCGCCGCGCAGAAGTGTGAGCGAATGCGTGATCGTAGTGCCGGGCTCGAGAATGTCCAGCTCGTGCTCGTCCAGGCAGCGGACGAGCGGCAGGAACGTGCGCACGGTTGCGGCCGGATCAGTGACCGTGCCGCGCACGAAACCGTGCTTCAGGCTGAGTGACTTCGGCACGATCTGCGGCTGTTCGCCGATGTTGATGAGCTGGAGATTGACACGGACGGGTGCACCGATGGGTACGGCCTCGAGGACGGCCGTGACGCGAAGCTCGAGCTCGTCGACACTGACCTGCAGGTCGGTCGGTGTGATCGCCGGTGTCGTCGTCGAGGCAGATCCGAACGGTGTGCCGCCCGGCCGCACGTAGATGTCCGGATAGTGGCGCAGACTCTTCGCGTCCGACGCCTGGAACGTCCAGAGGATGTTGTTCGGGAACGGTGTCGCCGCTGTGCCACTGCCTGCAATCACGTCCGTCGTGTTCATGATGCCGTTGTCGAGCGTGTTGTGGTACAGTCCCATGGCGTGGCCGATCTCATGAACGGCCGTGCGGAAGTATGGCGCATCCGCATCACCGAAGCGCTGGCCCTTGACCAGGCCCCACGGGTCTGCGTTCGGAATCGTCCAGTGCGATGAGATGCCGGCACCTTCGCGCGGCACGTTGTTCGAGTCGGTCGCATTCAGGTCATACATGATGCCGCGGCTCGTCGAGTCGAGGCGCCTTACGGCAATGACGTGGTAGCGCCACTCGGCATCGAGATTGGATGCATCGCGACGCGCGAGCATGGCCGCATGCATTTCCGCATCCGACCAGCTCTGACCGCTCGCCTCGACCAGGTTGGAGTCACTCGCATCGACCGCGATGTCCCAGCCGACGGCGTCGAAGATGCCTTTCCAGGTTACGCCCGCTCCATTGTCGAGTGGCGCTTCGGACACATTGACGCGGTCGATCTCGACCGTCGCCTTGCGCAGGTAGCTCGAGACCCAGCCCATCGTGAGCCGGCCGACCACCGTGCCGCTCGCATTCTTCACCTCACCGGCCAGGTAGTCGCCGGGCGCGGGATAGCCGGAGGGCGCCGGCGTCCACACCATCTGCGCCGTGAAGTTGCCTGCGAACGTCCAGTTGTTGAGTGCGGTATGGCGGTACAGCTGGAAGCCGAGCGTGAACTGGTTGCCGAACGTGAAGTACTCGAGCACCTGGGTCACCCGCACGTAATACCGATACTGGCTGCGCCCCAGGATCGGGATGCCGGCCGCGGGATTCGGCGCCGGCCCCATCACGATCTTCGGCGTCACGAACGGAAACCCGATCGTACCGGGCAGGATGAACAGTTTCCGCTGATACAGGTCGCCGCTCACCGTGCGGCCCGCGGCATGACACTCGACCCGCAGTGTGCCATCGTACGTGATCAGACTGGTCGAAGGCGCGTAATTGATGAGGTAGCAGCCGCAGCGCAGACTGCGGATCGGCCACGGGAACGCGACGATCGAACCCGTCGGCGCCCGCTCGATCCCCGTCGTTGCAACGTTCGTCAACGTCGTGATCGGGATCGTCGTCGCGGGTGGCATGTCCGCGGGTGCTCCGGGCCCGGCCGCCGGTTCGCCTGCCGGACCGCCGTCGCGCATCAGTGGCGTCATGTCCGGCAATGGCGGCAGGCCGCCCTCGATGGGGGTGTTGGCGCTCATGGTTCGACTCTCCGCTCGGGTGGGTGCGGTCGGGTTGAGCCGCGGGCCCGGTCGTGGCAGGTCGATCGCGACTCCGTGTCGTGCACCGGACACCAGCGAACGACAACAGACCCGGGTAGGGAGCCTGGGGGGAAGGTCACTCCCCGGACGGGAGCGGCAGCGGCACCGGATGGAGAGGGATCGGCGCCCCGATGGGGGCTTTCAGCGACTGTCATCCGCAACTTCGATGGGACTCGATCGAAACGGCGGATTCAACGTAAAGATCCGGTCATCGCCGCACCGCGCGCAATTCCTTCGGCGCCTGTTCGCACGTGCGGCGGCTGGTCGGCCGCGACGCACCCGGCGCTCTCGAGTTTCGACCGTTGCGGGGTTCGCGGCGCGCGGATCGTCCATTGCGCAACCGGCCAGCTGCCGGTCCGCTGCTGAGCAGGCCGATGAGCATCCGGTGCGTTTCCTGCATCACGCGCCGGACGCCTGAATTGTACGTCGTCGATCGACACGGGATCACCAGCGCACAGAGACAGGGGACACGTCGCAATCGAAGGATCGCGACGAAGCGGGACGGGCGACGTCGCCCACAATCCGTTCATCCGGCATGGCCGTCGCGGCGTGCAGGCCGGACAACCCTGCGCGCCGCCGCAGTGTCCCACGGGATACCCGACCGCTCGCCAACGGAGGTGACATGGTTCCCCGGAAGAACCGCACGGACCGGCCTGTAGCAGGCGTGCCGGCGAGGCCGTGATGCGCCGGTCGTTTGCGACGTGGCTGCCGTTGCTACTTCCGCTCGCGCTGCACGCGTGCGCGGACGCGCGACCCGAGCCGGCGCCGCCGGTGGACGATGTGCTCGAGATCCCGCCGCTGCTGGCGACGGAAGCAGTGCGGATCGGCCGGATCGACCCGCAAACGGACAGCGCGGCGCTGGTCGACGTGGGCGTTGTCCGCATCGGTCCGGACGGCGGCATCTGGGTCCTCGATCGGGGCCGCACCGAAGTCCTCGTCTTCGAGCCGGACGGCCGGGCCAGACGCATCGTCGGCCGGCGTGGCGCCGGGCCGGGCGAATTCAGCGGGCTGTTCAGCATGGGCTTCGTCGGCGACACGGTCTGGGTCGAGGACTGGATGAAGCGCAACGTGTCTCTGTTCGCGCTGGATGGCACGTTCCTGCGCAGCTTCCAGCCGGAGCTGGTGATCGACGCGGAGCGGTTCCGCGGCCCGGACCTGCCGCTCGCCCTGCTCGAGGGTGGCCACGCGGTCTACGAGGGCCGCAGTCCGCACACCACCCTGGCTGCGGATGCTGCGGGACCGGTCCTCGTGGTCCAGCTGGGCCGCGAGCGGCGGGACACGATTGCGACGCGTCAGCTCTGGCGGCATCGCCTGCCGGTCCCCGGCCTCGGCACCTTGAGTGCGCGCACGATGCGCGACGATCCGCTGCTCGCGATCGATGGTGCGGGCCGCACGGTCGCGGTGATCGAGCGGGCACCGGCCGAACCGCCATCCGGCCGAACGACGATCCGCATCACGATCCGCAATGCGCGCGGCGCCGTGCTCTCGACGGAGCAGATCGGGCCGCTCGCCGTGCAGCCGGTCGCGGCGCAGGATCGCGCCGTCCTCATCGATTCCGCAGTGGCCGCGCTCGAGCGAACCATGAGCCAGATCGCGGAAGTACGCGAGCGCGTGAGTGACGCGCGCGCCGTGATCACCCGTGTCCTGACGTTCCCGGCGGCCTTGCCGCCCGTCGACGAGGCGATTGCCGCCCGCGATGGACGGATCTGGCTGCGCGTCCGCAACGGCCACGGCATCCAGCACTGGATCGTGCTCGACCCCGCGACGGACACCCGCACGATCATTGCCCTGCCGGCGGACTTCCGCCTGCACGATGCGGACGCCCGCCACGCCTGGGGCGTCGTGCGTGACTCGCTCGATGTGCACTACGTCGTCGGCATGGACATCGACCCTTCCTGATTCAGGCGAGAAGACGTCGCAGTCAGTATCCCCAGCCCTTGCCCCGGGCACTGCCGGCGCATGAATCTTGGCATGTCGCCGGCTTGTCTCAGCGAACGCAGGACTGCGTACCCCACACACGGAGCACGAGCGATGTTCATCCGCCAGCGCGCATCGAGCGCGTCCATCGGCACTGCGATCGGCGTCACGATCGGCTTCACGACCCTCGTCCTGACGGCCGTTCCGCTCGAGGCCCGGCAGCGCACCCTGCAGCGACCGCCGCAGACGGACCGGACGTTCACCGCGCCGGCCGCGTACGTGCCCGACCTGACGGGTCTCGACGCGGCGACGAGCGAGCTGCGCGACCTGGTCGTGCGCTTCAGTGCGGACGGGCAGGCGCTGCACCGGTTCCACGACGTGGCCGGCTCGAGCGAGCGGCGGGCACGGACACGTGCGTTCTACGAGGCCTGGCTCGCCGCATTGCCGCGCATCGATTTCAATGGATTGTCGCAGGAGGGCCGTGTCGACTACGTGATGCTGCGCAATCACATCGCGTACCAGCTGATGCTGCTCGGCCGCGAGGAGCGGCGCGCGCAGGAGACGGACGCGCTCGTGCCGTTCGCGCCCTCCATCATCGGGCTCCAGGAAGACCGCCAGAAGCTCGACTTCATTACGGCCGACTCCGCCGTCGCCGCGCTGCGCCGGATCCAGGCGCAGGTCGACGATGCGCGGACCACACTGGATGCGCGCATTGCCGCGCGCACGACCGGTATTGCTCCGCTCACGGCGGTACGCGCGGCGCAGCGGGTCGACGTGCTGCGCTCGACGCTCGGCCAGTGGTTCGGGTTCTACGACGGTTACGATCCCGCGATCACGAGTCGTGCGACGGATGCGCAGCGCGCGCTCGACCGTGCACTCGCGGATCTGGCGTCGACGCTGCGGACGCGCGTCGCCGGGCTCGGCCCGCCGGTCGCGGAGACCGGCGGCCGCCGCGGCGGTCCACCCGCCGGCGCACCGGCTGCGGGCGATGACGCGATCGTCGGCGATCCGATCGGGCGCGACGGCCTGCTCGAGGACCTTGCCGGCGAAATGATCGTCTACACGCCGGAGGAGCTGATCGCGATCGGCGAGCGGGAATACGCATGGACCGAGGCCGCGATGATCCTCGCCTCGCGTGAGCTGGGGTTCGGTGACGACTGGATGCGTGCGCTCGAACACGTCAAGAACCAGTACGTGCCGCGCGGCGAACAGCCCGGCCTGATCCGCGACCTCGCGCTCGAGGCCGAGGCCTGGCTCGAGCAGAACGACCTCATCACCGTGCCGCCGCTCGCTTCCGACATCTGGCGCATGCAGATGATGACGCCGGAACGGCAGCGTGTGAATCCCTTCTTCACCGGTGGTGAGACCATCAGCGTGTCCTACCCGACGAACTCGATGGCGGAAGCCGATGCCATGATGAGCATGCGCGGCAATGGCATCCACGTCTCGCGCGCAACCGTGCACCACGAGCTGATCCCGGGCCACCACCTGCACCGCTTCATGAACGACCGGTACAATTCACACCGCAACCTGTTCAGCACACCGTTCATGCGCGAGGGCTGGGCGCTCTACTGGGAGCTGTTGATGTGGGACCTGGATTTCCCGCGCTCGCCGGAAGACCGCATCGGCATGCTCTGGTGGCGCATGCACCGCGCCGCCCGCATTATCTTCTCGCTCAACTTCCACCTCGGCCGCTGGACGCCCGACCAGTGCATCGATTTCCTGGTCGATCGCGTGGGCCACGAACGATTCACCGCGACCGGCGAAGTGCGCCGCTCCTTCCAGGGCAACTACTCCCCGCTCTACCAGGTCGCCTACATGATGGGCGGCTTGCAGATCCGCTCGCTGCAGAGCGAGCTGGTCGGTTCCGGTCGCCTGACCATGAAGCAGTTCCATGACGCCGTCATGCGGGCCGGCGCCATGCCGATCGAAATGCTGCGCGCACTGTTCACCGACCAGCCGCTGACGCGCGACTATGAGGCCGGCTGGCGCTATTATGGCGACGTGGCCGCAACCGGCGCTCCGGGCGCTCCCGCTCGCTGAGCGCGCGCCGTCATGCGCATTACACGCGGCCGCTGGGCCGGCCGCACACTCGTCTCACCGGCCGGCCGCGTGCGGCCCACGGCCGAAGCCGTGCGCGAGGCAACGCTCGCGCTCGTGCACGGCTCGCTCGACGGCGCGCGCGTCCTCGATCTCTTCGCCGGAACCGGCGCCATCGGACTGGAAGCACTGTCACGCGGCGCCGTTTCCTGCGACTTCGTCGAAAACCACCCGTCCGCACTGCACGCGCTCAAGGCGAACATCACGCAACTGCGTGCGCGCGAACGGTGTCGCATCTTCAAACGCGATGCGATCCCGTTCGTCGAGCGGCTCGATCCCATGTGTTACGACATCACGTTCGCCGATCCGCCCTACGGCTCGCGCAAGCTGGATCGCGTGATCGCGCGATGGATCGATGCGCCGTTCTCCCGCCTGCTCGTGCTCGAGCATGATGCCGCGCACGACCTGCCACTGGCCGGCACCAGGCACAGCAGCCGGCGCGTCGACGACACCGTGGTCACACTCCTGCGCGCACCCGGCCGCACGGCGCAGTCCCGCACTGTCCACCGGCGCGCACCGGGCCATCGTGGTGGGCGCGAAGTCTGAGCCGGGCCGCGCGCGCGAACGCGCATCGTCGCCCCTGAAGCGCGTCAGCGTGAAGACCGTCCGCCGGCGCATGCGCGAGCTGCGCGACCCCGCCGACGCCAAGAACCTCGCCTGGTTCTTCAGGACCGGCCCCGGCCAGTACGGTGAAGGCGACCGGTTCCTCGGTCTGCGTGTGCCCGTCCTGCGCGACCTCGCCCGCGGCTTCCGGGCTCTGCCATTCGACCAGACGCTGCTGCTGCTCGACTCGCCATGGCACGAGGAACGACTGCTCGCACTGTTCCTGCTCGTACGCATGTATGACAAGGGCACTGACGCCGTCCGCGACGCCGTCTTCCGAGCCTACATCGACAATCTCCACTGCGTCAACAACTGGGACCTCGTCGATGCGTCCGCGGCACAGATCGTCGGGCGTCACCTGCGCCACACCGATCGATCACTGCTGCACCGCCTCGCCCGCTCGGACAACCTCTGGCCACGACGCGTCGCCATCATTGCAACGTACCATTTCATCCGTGATGAAGACTTCCGCGACACACTCGACATCGCCACCATCCTCCTCCATGACCGCGAGGACCTCATTCACAAGGCCGTCGGCTGGATGCTGCGTGAGATCGGCAAACGCGATGTCGAAACGGAAAGGCGATTCCTCGACCGGCACGCCGCGACCATGCCCCGAACCATGCTGCGCTACGCAATCGAGAAGTTCCCGCCCGAGTTGCGTGCATGGTACATGCGCCGGCCGCTCGATGGCGATGCACGCCCCGATCTGCAGTGCTGAGTCACCTCATTGGATACGGCCCCGTATGCGATGGCACGGCCCGCGCTCGCAGGTTGTGCATTGGAAGCGACGCCTGCATCGTGGTGCCCGTAAGGAATACGCAGTGGGGAGGCTCATGCCGCGCTCGGATTGTTGTACCCGATATTGACCAGCGCGTAGAATGCGACGCGCATTACTGTGGGCACTGCCGTTGGGCATGGTTCAGCCGGACGACGGGTCGGCGCAGCAGCAGGCGACGGACCTGGACCTGGATCCATATCGTGATCTGGCGCCGCTGGTGACGTCGCGCCGGCCGCCGGCCGCTGCGCATCGGCTCGCCATTGTACATCTGCTCCTCGACAGGAAGGCGCCGGTTGACGGGAACGCGGCGGTCGGGAATCCCGCTCGCGTCGCGACCATCCGGGCGCCGATTCTGGCGGTCGTCACGATTCTCCCGCTCGTCCTGGTGTCCGCGCCCGCAACGGCCGGCGCCCAGGTCTGCGGGGCGGCCGCGTCACGCGAGGACCCCGCGCTCGGTCGTTTTTTCGAGGACTACAATGCGAACGGCACGTTCGTGTTGTTCGAGCCGGGCAGCGGGACGTGCGTGCTTCACGATCCGGCGCGTGCGCGCCTGCGTTTCCTGCCCGCATCCACGTTCAAGATCTTCAACACGATGGTGGCACTGGACGCCGGCTCGATCGCGGACGCGACGACAGTGCTGAAGTGGGATGGCGTGGATCGTGGCTCGGCCGGCTGGAACCGGGACCAGGACATGCGCACGGCGTTGCGCAGCTCGACCGTGTGGTTCTACCAGGAGCTGGCGAGACGTACGGGCGAAATGCGCATGCGCGAGTTCCTCGAACGGGAGACGTACGGCAATGCGGCTGTCACGGGTGGGATCGACAGCTTCTGGCTGACTGGCGGACTCGCCATTTCCGCCGACGAGCAGGTCGCGTTTCTGCACCGGCTGTACCGTGGCCAGCTGGCCTTTTCAATGCGGGCCCAGCACATCGCCCGCGAGCTGCTGGTCCTCGAGCAGACCGATACGTACACACTGCGCGGCAAGACCGGCTGGACGCAGTCTGGCGGCAGACAGCTGGGCTGGCTGGTCGGTTGGGTGGAGAAGGATGCCGTCGTGCATTTCTTCGCACTGAATCTGGACAGTCCGGATCCTGACTTCCCGATGCGTGACGCACGCATGACGATCCTGCGCCGCGCACTCGATCATCTGGGCGTTCTGCCCGCAGCCGCTCGCGATGCGGCCGGCGTCGCAATGAAGTGACCACGTTCGCCGGCCGATTCGACGCGATCACGTTCGATTTCTACAACACGCTCGCTCAGCACCGGACCGGGCACGGCCGCGGGCACATGCTGATGGAGTACCTGCGCGAGCACGGATTCGAGTCGGATCCCTGGGAGCATCAGGTGCTTTACGACGTGTTCGCTGCCGATGCGGCCGATTACGATCCCGCGAGTACGGACGGAGTGCTGCGGCGACATCGGCAGAACATTGCGGAGCGCGTGTTCCGCCGCCTGAACGTGCGCGCGCCGCCGGCCGGCGCGGCAGAGCACGCGGACGACATCTGGAACCTGCTCGGCCCGTCGAGTCTGGTCGTGTTTCCGGACGTGTTGCCCGTGCTCGCGCGTCTGAATGCGGCAGGACTGCGCCTGGCGATCATCTCGAACTGGCAATGCGGGCTGGGTCCGTTCTGCGGCGAGCTGGGTCTGCGCGCGCAGTTCCGGCACGTCCTGGCATCGGCCGAAGTCGGCCATGCGAAGCCGGACCCGCAGATCTTCCACGACGCATGCCGCCGGCTGGGCGTACCCGCCCATCGTGTCCTGCACGTGGGTGACAGCCCTGCGGACGATCTCGAGGGCGGTCGTCGCGCCGGTGTCGAGGTGATACTGGTGTGTCGCGACCCGTCAGCCGGCGCTCTGCCGGGGCCGTCGATTCCGGGCCTTTCGCACCTGCCACGCCTGCTGGGCATCGACTGAGGTATCGCAGAACGAGCGGCCGCGAGAGCCCGACGATCAGTGCAGGCTGACGATCGCGACCGGTGAGTTCACAATCTCACGTTCAGCATGACGGACGCGACAATGCCGGAGTACGCCAACTCGCAGCCGAGGTTGCGCCAGTCGACCGAGCCCGTGAGCTGCGCGAACGGCAGGACCGGCGAGATCTGGCCAATGCCGAATAACCGTTCATCGTAGCCGGTGACGACACCCGCGCGGTAGCCGAGCGACGTCGTCACCGCGCCGGGGCGTGCCGGCGTGAGGCTGCGCTGCACGCCGATCGCGACCGAACGATCGCCGTACGAGTTGATGAACGTACCGCCGAACCAACCGCGCCAGGCGACTGCAATCAGAGAGTTCGCGCCCAGTCCGCGGTTGATGTCCAGAATGTGCGTGCTCCACATGCCGAAGTAGACGCGCGTCCGCATGGCGGCCCGGCGCGCCCCGATCGAGTCGGTCGACACGGACTGCCGGCGAACGTGGTTCACCTCGCTCGCCGCGGCCGTCATCGGCAGGCCTGCAAGCAACAGCACCAGCGCGCAGACCGAAAACCCGCGCCCGCCTCTCCGCGCAGCGGTACGATGACCCGCCACCAGATCATCTCCTGTCGTGGGTGAACCGCATCGAATCGACGTCATCCCATGCCTCGTCGCCGGGTTGTCCGGGAGCCGGTGGTCCCCGGGGAGTCTCAGTCTCGCGCGCAGCGCCCTTGCGCGCGAGCACCGCGGCCGCCCGATGCGAACGCCGCGGCACGGGTGTCATCCTCGGATGCCGATCGCCCCGCCGCCGTTGCGCCACTCCCGGGCCGCCCCACGTCCGCATCGCTCGTGGCCGGGCACGACCATGTGCTGTGAATCGCCCGCAACAGCTCCAAACTGCATGTGGAACGAGGCCGGGTCGAGCTTCTTGACCCGTGCCATCGTGTTCAGCCCGGGTTCCGGCCCGTTCGTCCCGGCTTCAGTACGATTCGCGGCAGCCGCTGCGCCATTCCGCTCCGATCCGGATCCTGCTTCCTGCGGGCAGGCCCGATCGGGATTCGTTACGGGATCGATGGCAATGGCGACGAGGCGGGGTCGACCATGAACGCGTTTCTCTTGCCGGGTCGTGCTGCGATGCGCAATGATGCGGGTTCGGCTCCCTGCTTCGAGAGCGGCATCCGACCCCGGAGATCTCGATGATACGCACGACCACGAAATCCGGA
>Ga0302046_10005694_pt1 | contig 10943 bp, 7 predicted proteins | sample RVTome_11_FD_200261 | JGI IMG/M metagenome (GOLD analysis project Ga0302046, IMG submission 200261) | Soil microbial communities from uranium-contaminated site in the Upper Colorado River Basin, Wyoming, United States - RVT147D111 (version 2) ... | reverse complement strand
GTCGCGGGCGTCGGTCGCCGCGGCATCCGCGCCATCCTTGCCGCCTTCCCCGTCACCTCCGTCTACGGCGCCGCCGTCTCCGTCGTCCTCGCCGTCCTTCACCCGGCGCTCGACCACCGACTGGATCGGCACCACCGGCACGTCGCGGTGGACCGCGGTCTGGATCTCGGCGCGCGCCGACATCGCCGGACGCAGCCGCCGGTCGGCGTCGGCGAGCAGGACCTCGACCGCGAAGTAGGTCACGTCGGGCTGCCGGGCGGTCGAAAAGCCCGAGCTGCCGATCTCGACGACCTCGCCGTGGTAGGCGTGGTCGGGCACGGCGTCGACCTCCACCACCGCCGGCTGCCCGAGGTCGACCTCGACGATCTCGGTCTCGTCGACCTCGACCACGGCGAGGATCTCCGAGAGGTCGGCGATGACGCCGATCACCGAGGCCGGGTTGTTCATGGTGCCGGAGACCACCACCTCGCCCTGCTCGGCGTTCAGCTCGGTCACCGTCCCCGAGAGCGGCGCGAAGATCGTCGTCTTGGCCAGGTCGTCCTCGGCCTTCACGAGGCCGGCGCGCGCCTGGCGCACCGCCTGGCGCGCGCGGTCGAGGGCGAGCCGGGCCGAGGCCTCGGCCAGCTTCGACGCCTCGAGCGTCTCGTCGGTGACGATCCCCTGGGCGGCCAGCCGTTCGGCGCGGCGAAGCTTCAGCTCGGCGTCGGCGAGGTCGATCTCTGCCTGGCGCACCGCGGTCTCGGAGCTGGAGAGCTGGGCGGCGGCCTGGTCGCGGGCGGCGAGAAATGCCGCCCGCTCGAGCTCGAGGAACGGCTCGCCGCGGGCGATCGGGTCGCCCTCCTCGACGTAGAGGCGCTCGATGCGGCCGATCACGTGGGCCGAGATCTGGACCTGCACCCGCGGGTCGATCTCGCCGCTCGCCTTGACCGCGCGCACGATGTCGCGGCGCTCGACCTCCTCGGCATAGACCTCGGTGCCCTCATCGCCCTTCGAGCGCACCAGGCTGGCGATCACCACCACGGCGAGCACCGCCACCACCCCGACGATCAGGAGCGCGCGCTTCACCGGCCGCCCCCGCTACCCGGCCCCGCCGAAGGCGCTGCCGACCCAGGCGAGGGCGAGTTTGACCGCGATCCAGAACAGCCAGGCGAGGATCACCGTCGCGGCCGCGGTGCCGCGCTTGACGCCGGCGGCGATCGAGAAGCCGATCGTGAGCAGCGCGATCGTCCAGAAGGAGAAGACGTCGAACGAGCCGAGCAACGCGAGCAGCACCGGGCCGGTGTCCGTCGCCATAAACGAGGCGGGGCTCGAGGCGACCAGGGTCTGCGCCTGGAGAACCTGGGGATCGATCTCCTTCTGGGCCAGGACCACCGGGATCGCCAGCAGCGCGTAGATCGCCCACGGCATCATCCCGTGGAGGGTCACCGAGAAGCTCGACTTGAATCCGATCTCGCCGCCGGCGAGCCGGAATGCCGCCCACAGCACCAGGGCACTGATCAGGTACGCGATCGGCGGGATCACCACCGAGCAGCCGATACCGAACCCCTTGGAGACGCCGGCGATCTGCTCGAGCTGCTCCTCGCCCGCCGGCTGGCCCCGCTTCTCCATCGCCTCCGCGGTGTCGCGCTTGATCTGATCGACGTCGACGCGCTGCCAGGCGAGCACGCCGGCGGCGGTGCTCAGGATCATCAGCACGATCAGCGGCGCCGCCCAGGTCGGGCGGGCGGCGATCGATTCGAAGGTGCGGGCCGGTGAGACCAGGACGGCGATCAGCCGCCCCCAGGCGGATTCGTGCACGACGCTCTCCCCCCTCGCGGTCGCTGCATCTGGATGGTCGCCGCGAGGCCGGCCGCGTCCCTCTCCGGCCGGCCCGGGCGCAGTGTACCGCTCCCCTACGGCGAGGCCGCCGCCGGCATTCCCGGCTCGGTCGACGCCTGACCGGCGGCGCCGGCCGGCGGCGTCCAGCCGGCGGTTTGGGGCACGTCGTCCTCGACCAGCACGACGCCGGTGACCTCGAGGAGCTGGCCGGTGGCGCGGTAGAACTCGGCCAGCGCGTTGCGGTAGCCGGTCACCGCCGAGACCTCGCGGGCGCGCGCCTGGGTCAGGTCCTCCTGGATCTCGGTGACCTGGAAGCCGGTCGACATGCCGTTCTCGTAGCGCCTCTGCTCGGCCTCGAGGTTGCGCTCCTGGAGCCGCCGGCTGACCCGCGCCGACTCGATCTGCTGCGCCGCGGTCTCGACCCCGCGCGCGGCGGCGCGCACCTCGGTGATCACCGCCAGGCGGAGCTGTTCGAGCGCGGTTCGGGCGATGCCGACGTCGAGGTCGGCGATCGTGCTCTGGGCGCGCGCGGCGCGGTTCTGGAGAGGGTAGGCGACGACGAGCTGGGCCGACCACTGGTCGAAGTCGAAGCCGAAGGCGTCGTCGAAGGCGTCGGTGAGGTCGGTGTCGACGCGAATCAGCTCGAGGGTCTCCGGGTCGGGGACGAAGCCGCGCCCGGCCAACCCCTGCGCGCCGTAGGAGAGCACCAGGTCGACGGTCGCGAGCTTGTCGCGGCGGAAGAAGCGGGCGTCGAGCTCCCGCCCCTCGACCGAGAGCCGCTGCACCGCCAGCTCCGGCCGCTCGGCGAGCGCGGTGGCGATGGCCTCTTCGAGGTCGACGGCGATGCGCTCGGTCTCGGGCTCGGTGGTCGGCACCACCTGGAGGTCCCAGTAGGCGTCGCGGTCGAGGTTGAGGAGCTGGAGCAGAAGGTCGGTGGCGTCGCCGACCGCGGCGCGGGCGCGGATGATCTCCTCCTGTCGGGTGGCCACCGTCGCCTCGCTCCCCACCAGCTCGATCGGCGCCAGGGTGCCGACGTCGACCTGCACCCGGTTGCGCTCGTGGAGCTGGTTGGCGAGGCCGAGGCTCTCCTCGGCGACGCCGAGCTGGTCCTGCGCCTCGACCAGCGTCCAGTAGGCGTTCTCGACCGTCTGGATCACCCGCGCCGCCTCCTGCTCGAAGGTCTCGCGGCTGATCTCGCTGCCGAGGCGCGCCTGGAGGATCGGCCGCTTGGTCGCCAGCTCGCCGAAGTTGCGCAGCAGCGGCTGGCTGAAGGTCAGCACGTCGCTGGCGAAGTACTGCGGGTTGATGAAGGCGTTGGTCGAGTTGGTCGCGAAGCGGGTGCCGTCGATCTGCAGGCTGGCCGTGCCGCCCCAGGCGGTGAGCTGGTCGAGCCCGAGGGTGAAGCCGCTGCGCTCGGTCGAGACCACCGCCGCGCCCTCGAGCTCGGTGGTGTTGGGCTGGTTGTTCTCGCTGCGGAACACGCTGCCGGAGACGCGGAGATCGAACAGCCCCTGGTTCGCCGGCACCACCAGCGCGTTGATCGTGCGGTCGTAGCGCTGGAGCGCCAGGTCGAGGTTCTGGCGCAAGGCGATCTCGATCGCGTCGTCGAGCGACAGCCGGAGCTGACCGTCGGCGACCACCGGCGCCGCCGCCGGCCCGAGCGTCCCGACCGTGGTCGAGACCGCGGTCTGTCCGGGCGCCGCCGGCGCCGCCGCCGCGGCGAGCATCAAGAGCACGGCCCCGCTGCGCGCCGCCGCGCGGGGCATCCACCTCGGGCAATCGTTCATGAGCGTCTCTCCAGGGATCGGCCGGGCGCAGCCCGGTATTGACCTTGCGGGTCCTCGTCGTCTCAGGGTGGTTCGATGTCGCTGAGGAAGCCCGGGGAGCCCGGGCGCGTCTCTCGATCCTACGTCACATCGGGCCGACTGTTTCGCCTCACTCCCCGTGCGCGCGGGGAGCCTGCCCGGGATAGAAGCATGCCGCCCGATGTCCGGGGCGCACCTCGGCCGGCGGCGGCGTCTCGCGGGAGCACCGCGGCCGGGCGATCGGGCAGCGGGGGTGGAACGGGCAGCCGGGCGGCGGCTCGAGCGCGCTCGCCGGCTCGCCGGCGGCGGCGCCGCGCGGCCGGCGGACAGCCGGGTCGGGCACCGGCACCGACGCGAGCAGCATCGCGGTGTAGGGGTGCTGCGGCCTTCCGAACAGCTCCGCCGCCGGCGCGCTCTCGACCACCCGGCCGAGGTACATCACCATCACGCGGTGCGCCACCTGCTCGACCAGCGCCAGGTCGTGGGCGATCAGGAGCAGCGCCAGCCGCAGCTCGTCCTGCAGGCGGGCGAGCAGGTTGAGCACCTGGCCGCGAACCGAGACGTCGAGCGCCGACACCGGCTCGTCGGCGATCAGCAGGTCGGGGCCGGTGGCGAGGGCGCGGGCGATCGCCACCCGCTGGCGCTGGCCGCCCGACAGCTCGTGCGGGTAGCGCGGCGCCGCCGACGGCGGCAGCCCGACCAGCCGCAGCAGCTCCTCGACCCGCGCCGGCCGGGCGGCGCGCGCCGCCAGCCCGTGCACCGCCAGCGGCTCGGCGAGCGCGCGGCCGACGGTGAACCGCGGGTCGAGCGAGCCGTCGGGGTCCTGGAACACCATCTGGAACCGCCGCCGGCGCTGGCGCAGCTCCCGCGCGGGGAGCGCCAGCAGGTCCTCGCCGGCGAAGCGCACCCGCCCGGCGCTCGGCTCGATCAGCCGCAGCAGGCAGCGGCCGAGCGTGGTCTTGCCGCTCCCCGACTCCCCGACCACCGCCAGGCACTCGCCGCGATCGAGGTCGAGATCGACGCCGTCGAGCGCGCGCACGGTGCCGCTCCGGCGCCCGCCTCCGCGCCCGAGCGCGCCGAGCAGCCCGCCCCCGAGCCGGTAGCGCTTGACCAGGCCGCGCGCTTCGAGGAGCGGAACGGCCCCCAAGGCCGCCGGCTCGACCGCGGTGCCCGCCGGCTCGGCCGCCGCGGCCGCGATGCCGGCGGCCGCGCCGAGCGCGGACGTGCCCGAGCCGATCACGCCGCCTCCGCGCCGCCGGCTGCCGCCTCTTGGGGCTCCTCGCCGTGGAGGAAGCAGCGGGCGAGGTGGACGGCCGCCCCGGCGGTCGCCCCGCCGGCGGGCGCCGCGAGCGGGTAGAGCGCCGGCAGATCGCGGCGGCAGCGCGCCAGCGCCTCCGCGCAGCGCGGGTGGAACGGGCAGCCGGACGGGGCCGCCCCCGGCTCCGGCACCGCGCCGGGGATGGTCGGCAGCCCGCCGCGCGGCGCCGGCCGGCCGAGCCGTGGCACCGCGGCGAGCAGCGCTCGGGTGTAGGGATGGGCGGGGGCGGCGAACAGGCGCTCCGCCGGCGCCTCCTCGACCAGCCGGCCGGCGTACATCACCGCCACGCGGTCGCAGGTCTCGGCGACCACCGCCAGGTCGTGGGTGATCAGCACCACCGCCAGCCCGTACTCTGCGCGCAGCGCGCCGAGCAGGTCGAGGATCTGCGCCTGGACGGTGACGTCGAGCGCGGTGGTCGGCTCGTCGGCGATCAGCACCTCGGGCCGGCCGGCGAGCGCCATCGCCAGCACCACCCGCTGGCGTTGGCCTCCCGAGAGCCGGTGCGGGAAGTCGCGGAACCGGCGGCGGGCGTCGGGCAGCGCCACCTGCTCGAGCAGGGCGAGCGCCTCGCCGCGGGCCGCGGCGCGCGAGAGCCGCCGGTGCGCGCGGACCGCCTCGGCGACCTGGAAGCCGATCGGGAACACCGGGTTGAGCGCCGCCGCCGGCTCCTGGAAGACCATCGCCAGGCGCCCGCCTCGGAAACGCCGGCGCCGCCTTTCGGGGAGCGCGAGCACGTCCTCGCCGCCGACCAGGACGCGGCCGGAGGCGGTCACCCCCGCCGGCAGCAGACCGAGCAGGGCGAGCGCGGTCAGGCTCTTGCCGGCGCCCGACTCGCCGACCAGGCCGAGCGCTTCGCCGCGGCCGACCGAAAACGACAGCCCGCGCACCGCCTCGGCGGGTCCCGCCGGGCCGGGGACGGTGACCGTCAGCCGGTCGACGGAGAGCGGCGGAGCCGCGCTCACCCGCCGCTCGCCCGCAGCCACTCGACCGCCAGGTGGACGCCCCAGCCAGTGGCGCCCTTGGGCTCGTCGTGGTTCTCGCCGACGTAGGCGACGCCGGCGATGTCGAGGTGCGCCCAGCGCTTCACCTCGCCGACGAACTGGCCGAGGAACGCGGCGGCGAAGTTGGCGCCGCCCCAGCGGCCGCCGAGGTTCTTGAGGTCGGCGTGGTCGCCCTTGAGCTGCTCGTAGACCTCCGGGAACAGCGGCATGCGCCATAGCCGGTCGCCGCTCGCCGTCGCCGCGGCCGCCAGCTCGCCGGCGAGGCCGTCGTCGGGGGTGTAGAGCGCCGCCGCTTCGTGGCCGAGCGCGACCACCGAGGCTCCGGTCAAAGTCGACAGCTCGAGAACCGCCACCGGCCCTTCCTCGGCGGCCCAGGCGAGTGCGTCGGCGAGGATCATCCGCCCCTCGGCGTCGGTGTTGAGGATCTCGACCGTCTTGCCGTTGTAGCAGCGCACGATGTCGCCCGGCCGGCACGACGAGCCGTCGGGCATGTTCTCGGCCAGCGGCAGGTAGACCGAGAGCGCCACCGGCAGCGCCAGCTCGGCGACCGCTCGCGCGGCGCCCATCGCGGTGCAGGCGCCGCACTTGTCGTACTTCATCTCGGCCATCTTGTCCGCCGGCTTGAGCGAGATGCCGCCGGTGTCGAAGGTCACCCCTTTGCCGACCAGGGCTACCCGGGGGCCGTCGCCGTCGAGGTCGAGGCGGACCAGGCGCGGCGGCTGGGACGAGCCCGAGCCGACCGCGAGCAGCCCGCCCATCCCCCGCCGCTCCAGCTCGCCTGCGTCGAGCACGGTCGCCCGCATGCCGTGGCTCGCGGCCAGCTCGCGGCAGCGATCCTCCATCCACGCCGGGTTGGCCTCGTTGGCCGGGGTGTTGGCGAGGTCGCGGGTCAGCGCGATCCCGGCCGCCACTGCGCGCGCGGCGGCGGCGGCGGCGCGGTAGTCGGCGGCGGCGCCGGCCGGGGGCACCGCGACCAGCCGCCGCGCCCGCACGCCGGGGCGGACGCGCTCGGTCTGGAAGCGGTCGAAGCGGTAGGCGGCGGTGAGCAGCGCCCGGCCCACCCGCTCCGCGGCGCCGGCGCCGGCGGTCTCGGCGTGCTCCGGCAGCGCCACCGCGATCGAGTCGAAGCCGTTCTTCTGGCCGCCGTCGACCACATCGCGAAGCCGGCGGGCGAGCGACTGCGCGGTCAAGCGCGCGCGCTTGCCGAGGCCCTGGAGCACCACCACCGGGCCGCCGTCGAGCCCGGCCTCGGCCCGCTGCTCCTCGTGGCCGCGCCAGCCCGGCCGGCCGGCGAGTCGCCGGGCCGCTTCGGCGATCGCGTCCGGCAGGCCGGCGGTCTCCGGCGGCTCGCCTTCGAAGGTGCCGACCACGACCAGGCCGGGCTCCATCAGCGCGGCGCCGGAGTCGGCGCCCGGTTCGGCGACCACCAGCTCGGGGAGTTCCGTCATCACGCCATCTCCTGCTGCGACCCGATCGGCCGGCGGCGGAGTCTACCAGCCGCCGCAACGACCCCGGCGCGGCGAGCCGCTATGCTAGGGGTGCGATCCGCGAGCCCGCTTCGGCGACGTCACGATGACCCCCGACGACCTCCTCCAGCTCCTGCCGGGGCCGTTCAACTTCCTGCGCCGGGACCCGGCCGAGGTGCGGGCGCTGATCTCCGACGGCGGCATGACGCTGCCGCGCCCGAACCTGATCTACCTCGACGAGGACGGCGCGAGTCCGGTGCGCGGCTTCCCGGTGCTGATGTCGCCGGGGGCGGAGAAGCTCCACGGCGCGCTCGAACGGTACCTGCTGGCAGAGGAGGAGGCGCAGGTGGCGATCCTCCGCCGCCGGCCCGGCGACCGCAAGGCGCTCGCCGCCGCCCGCGAGAGCTACCGCGGGCTGATGGTGCGGGCGGTGGTCAACACCACGCTGTCGAGCTACGGCCGGAGCTTCCCCGCGATCTTTTGGCTCTCGCACTCACTCGACGCCGCGCGCGTGCTCAAGGAGACGCCGCGCCGCGTGTTGCGCTCCGACCTCGAGATCGGGCGCGACCACGGCAGCGGCATCAAGTACCGCGTGCTCGAGCGCTACCTCGACCTGGTGCTGTCGGAGTGCTACGAGGTGGCGAGCCGGCTGGCCGACGACACCGAGGAGGTCGAAGAAGCGCTGTTCCCGCGGATGCTCAGCCGCCTGCGCGACAACGTGCTGCTGTTTTCCGAGGACCACATCGGCGCCGACCTCGCCGAGCTGGGCGCCTACTTCCAGGGCTACCTCCACATCGACGGCCGCGACTTGCGCCAGCGGCTCGACGAGCTGGCGGCGTGGACCGACCACCTGCTCGCCACCGAGCCCTCGGTGCGCGCCACAGTGCGCGACCTGCTGCGGCCGGACCGCTTGACCCCGACCTCGGGCGAGGCCGACCCGGCCGAGCGCGGGCGCGAGCTGATGGTGCGCCCGGGCTGGCTGCGCTTCCTCGCCAGCCGCCCCGACTACCCCGCCGACCGCCTGCTCGGGCCCGGGATGGTCGAGGTCTGGGAGAACCTGCTGATCAAGCTCAAGGAGTTCGAGCTGGTGCACGGGCTGCGCGCCTGCCTGGTGCCGGTGCGGCGCGAGGGCGAGGCGCTGGTCTGCCGGCCGGCCGGGGTCGGCCAGCGGGCGCCGGTGCGCGCCGGCGTCAGGCTCTCGACGGCCACCCGGCCGCTCGACTTCACCGCGCCGTGGGTGGTCGATCCGCTCGTCCACCGCTTCGGCCTGATCTACGACCTGACCGACTTCTCGGAGATCGTCAACGTCGTGCGGCGTTCGGGCAGCGAGATCCAGGACGACGCCTTCCGCCGCATGTTCACGTTCCAGCGCCGGGTCAACCGGCTGGCCACCGGGCTGCGGGTCCACCTGGAGAAGTACCTCGGCGACGGCGCCTTCTACTCCAGCCGCCACTGCTCGACGATCCTCTACGCCGCGCTCCAGGTGCAGCGCGCCTACCGCCAGGCGCTCGAGGACGGCTTCCCGTTCGACCGCGGCCTGCGGATCGCGCTCAACTACGGCCAGTACCGGCTGATCCCGATGGGCACCGGCGGCGTCGAGGGGCCCGAGCGCTACGAGTTCTTCGGACACGGACTGGTCGAGCTGTCGCGCCTGATCACCGGCAAGGCGACGCGCGAGATCGAGGAGATCAAAACCATGCTGGTCGCCCAGGGCTATCCGGAATCGACCGTCTACCGGTTCTTCTCGCCGATGCTCCAGCGCAACCCGGACGAGGAGGCCGACGAGGGCGACGGCTTCTACGCCGTCGTCAACCGCAACGGCAACCTGGTCAACGAGGGGATCGTGGCGACCGCGGCCTTCGTCCACGAGCTCGACCGCGAACTGGGCCCGGTGCCGCTCGGCCGCGCCTACCGCCGCGACCGCCGCTACGTGCTGATCACCCTCGAGCACGAGGGCGGCCGAGCCGACGTCGGCCTGCGCAAGCTCGGCCTCGCCCATCTCAAGGGGCTGGGCGAGGTGCCGGTGTTCGAGGTCGTCGACGGCGAGACCTTCGACACCGCGGCGCGCGCGAGCCTCGGCGAGGGCGCGCTGCTCGCCGCGGTCGAGGGCGGCTTCGCCGACACGCTGCCAGGAGTGGCGGCGCCGTGAGCGCGCCGGCGGCGGGCGGCGAGCCCGCGACCCGCTCGGCCAACGGCGCGCTCGTCGCCACCGCGCTGCCCGGCCTGCCGCCGCCAAGGCGCGGCAAGGTGCGCGACGTCTACGACCTCGGCGAGAGCCTGCTGATCGTCGCCACCGACCGCATCTCGGCCTACGACCACGTGCTCGACCCCGGCATCCCGGGCAAGGGGGTGATCCTCAACGAGCTGTCGGCGTTCTGGTTCGGGCTCCTCGCGGACGTCGTGCCGCACCACCTGGTGGCGACCGAGCCGGCCGCGTTCCCGAGCGTCCTGCGGCCATGGGCCGAGCTGCTCTGCGGCCGTGCCTCGCTGGTGCGCAAGGCCGAGCCGGTGCCGTTCGAGTGCGTCGCCCGCGGCTACCTCGCCGGCAGCGGCTGGCGCGAGTACAAGGCCGGCGGCGCGGTCTGCGGCGTGCCGCTGCCCCCCGGCCTCCGGCGCGCCGACCGTCTCCCCGAGCCGATCTTCACCCCGGCGACCAAGGCCGAGACCGGCCACGACGAGAACGTCTCTTTCGAGGTCCTGGCGCGCGCGCTCGGAGAGCCGTTCGCCGGCCGCCTGCGCGACCTCACCTTGGAGCTCTACCGCCGCGGCGCCGCTCACGCCGCCGCGCGCGGTCTGATCCTCGCCGACACCAAGTTCGAGTTCGGGCGGGTGGCGGACGGCGGCGATGAGCACGGCCTGCTGCTGATCGACGAGGCCCTGACCCCCGACTCCTCGCGCTACTGGGAGGCCGCGGAGTGGAGGCCCGGTGAGGAGCCGGTCTCCTTCGACAAGCAGTTCGTCCGGAACTGGCTCGACGCCTCGGGCTGGGACCACGCGAGCCCGCCCCCCGAGCTGCCCGCCGAGGTGGTCGCGGGGACACTCGAGCGCTACCGCGAGGCGTTCCGGCGCCTGACCGGGCGGGAGGTCTCGTTCTAGGTGACGGAGCCGGGGCCGGATGCCGCGCGGCCGCCTCGGGTCGACGCCGGGGCGCTCTCATGGCTGATCGAACCGCTCGGGGGCTGGCGGAGTGGCCTGACCTGGCGGGTCTACGGCTGGGCGCTGGTCCAGTTTCTCCTGATGCGACTCCTCCACGATCCGGGGACCTACTGGGAGATCTTTCCCGGCTCCGTCCACCTGCTCGGGCTCTGCGGCCTGCTCCTGGTCGCGTTCGGACCGCGGCGGGTTCTGGTGCTGGCCGCCGCGCTCGGGGCGTCGACCGTCTGGGCGTCGGTCATCCTCCGCACCCACCTGTCGCTGTGGTTCCCGGCGGCCGAGTGGCCCTTGATCGCCGGCTATCCGGCGAGCGGCTGCGCCGCCTTCCTGCTCGCACGGCGCCGTACGTTCGAGCGCGACTTCGAGGCGGCGGCGCTCGGCG
>Ga0302046_10005693_pt1 | contig 10944 bp, 9 predicted proteins | sample RVTome_11_FD_200261 | JGI IMG/M metagenome (GOLD analysis project Ga0302046, IMG submission 200261) | Soil microbial communities from uranium-contaminated site in the Upper Colorado River Basin, Wyoming, United States - RVT147D111 (version 2) ... | reverse complement strand
GCCAACGACATTGCAGGCGCATAAGTCATAATCGCACCTTGAGGGTAGTTCACCGCGGCGTGCTGTGCGCTGGCGGTAAAACAGATCAGCGTGACCAATTCGACTAATTGGGAACGCGTGCTGATCCGGTTCGCTGCGCCGACGTTGTTCAATCTGCCCCCATCGTGCGCGACGAGCTCGGCCACCCAATTCTGCAGCTCGGTATCGCATTGCACCGCTGCATCGGACGAATAGTAGTGACTCACGCAGTCTTCCACCCATTGATTAATTGCGCCCCAGATCAGAAGCGCATCGTCGCGATAAGGGTAATCCGGCAAACGGCTCGTGTCGTCCACTCCGCGCCGAGACAGCGTCTGCGGCAACGTCGAGGAGTTGACATTCCGCTGATAGCTTTGCGTGGCTTTCACGGCAAACACCCGCCCTTGATCTGCCGAACTTGCCGACAATGCATCCACGAGGCCGCGCGACACGATCAGTTTCCTCGAGGCGGCGTCATTGATTGCGAGCGTGCCTTCAAAGTGCGGCGTGAGTAAAACAAAGAGCGGATGCGTGGGCGACAACTGGTTGTGCGTAGCGATGATGAACGGTTCGATGAACAGATGCGTCCGTCCGAGATGGCTAACGACTTCGTGAAAATTGGCATCGGCAATCTGCACGATGGTTTTGGCAATGAGCCAGCTATCGCCGTCCCGCGGCAGGAAGATCGGATTATCCGGGCCTGGCTGCGGCGCGCACTGAATCGCCACAGGGACGAGCGATTGTCCGCCCGACGGGACGGCAAACAACGCCAAGGGCGCGTAGTTGAACTTCTGCGCCGCCGGAAAACTCCCATCTACGGCTCCGTCAAACACGGAATAATCGGCTAAATAAAGCCGTCCGTCTGCTACTGACTTCTCCAGACTGTCCTCGGTCCCCATCACAGACTGATACTGCTCTTCAGTGATCGGCAGACGCGTGTCCAGCGCATTTACCTGCTCGATGACCAGCGGATTCGGTCCAGCCACCCGCATAGCGGCAAACTCGGCATCCTCTTGAAAATTCTGGCTGACCGCCGGCAATGGGATGAATTGAAACAATTGGTTGTAATCTTCCAGGCTCGAAGCCGGACCGGAGACAGTTGCAAACTTCCCAAGGCTTTGCCCAACCTCGAGCAAAGTCTCCAGCGTGAGCGTCTTCGCAAAAGACTCTATGACGCCTTCCAGGAACCCTTTCAATTCTGGCAGCGTAGTCGGGGAACCCTGCTTCTCTAGCTCCGTGGCAATTGCATTACTCAGGTCACGCTTTGTATCTGCGCTAAGCAGCTGAGCGACCGCCTTGAGTTCCTGGAGCACCTCTGGCACGAATTCGATACCGTCGCCCTTGTTTTTGACTCCTATCATGATGCTATTGATTAAGATCTTCAGCGCCGAGATCGAAACGAGAAAGACCCAATCGGGACGGGCGGCAAACCCTTCCTCTGGAGACAGAGCACCTGCCATCGCCAGGGGCGGGAGGTGGTTATAGTTGTAGGTGTACTTGGTCGAGGTCTCGGGGTTTTCTGTAACGGCACGCGCGGCGGTGTTTCTTTCAGGCATCGTCGTCTCCTTTCAACAATGCTCAGGAACGCAATGACTAACGCTTGCTACTGGTTTGTGTGTGGAACGGAACAGCTGCGCCCGTGAGCGTGAGGCGCGAAGCCTTCGAATATCCCGCCCGGTCCTTCTGGACCGCGACCAGTCGGTCTGACTTGTAGAATTGTGCCTCCTTCATGGCGGTCACTCCCGGTCATTTCGATTGGGTTCGCACGCGAACTTGCGGCGCTGTGTCGTATTTGTAAAAGCCTTCGCCGCTTGCTTGGCCCAGCTTGCCTTGGTCGATGTAGTGCTCTCTTTGTTGGATTTGGTCATGCAATCTCCGTCGTGAATCGGTCATACGCGCCTTGCTTGTTATTAACTGAAACGACGATGGAGGTCCGGCAATTGCACCGGCGAAACACCGACCGAGTTTCGCCCCTCGGGCGGACTCACGGCTTGACTGCGCGCGCTGAGCTCCACAGAGCCCACCCTGGATTGACTCGGTTCGGATGGAGCTCCAGCATCTTCACGTAAAGCTCCTGGGCGCTTGTCGTCGCCCCCGCTAGACGATCGAAATCGCGAATGTACTGTCGGGTCTGTTCGATGATCCTGGGGTCATCCTCGTTTTCCGGTCGCTTGTGTGAGGCCACAACTGCGCGCGGGTTCAGCGCCTCAATTTTGTCCAGCGCGGCGATCCACTCCCGTCGTGTCTGCGTATTTGATTCTGCGAGGTAGAGGTGGACGTCGTTGTAAGCGGCATCGCCGGCTACGACGAGTCCGATGGAAGGGACGTGCAAACAGGTCGTATAGTCGGTGTCGGTATGACCAAGCTCTACAGCGACCAGTTCATGGGCCTCCAGGTCGATGACATTTCCCTTGAGTTCCTCGGCGATCATCAGCTTGTCGGGAATCTGGCCGGGGAATGATGCCTTCCAAGCCCCATCGAGGGCTTGTGGTGACGCATTCTGGTGCATCACTTTCACGACGTTTGGCATGGCGACTGCCTTGGCATGGGGAAACCTCTCGAGCAAAGTGCCAACTCCAAACCAGTGGTCCCCATGGCCATGTGTGATGTAGATGGTTGTCAGGTTCTTACCGCGGGCAGCAACCCAATCTGCAAGCGCGTTGGCCTGCTTGACGGTCATGAAGGAATCCACCAAGACGGCGTCCCTCGCACCGTAGATAAGCGTCGATGCCATCGCCTGGAACAGGGTCTCCTGCACGCCGGGAGGCTTGTCGCGAGTGACAATCGGGATGCCCGGCGTCACGTACACCTCCCACTGGAGAAGGCCGGGCTGTCGTGCATTCTTCGGGGTGCCCATCGTCTTCTCGGTCCTAGGCTCCCGACACGCGTCCCGATGCTTCGCGGAGCGCACTCTCGATCTTTGCGTTCTCGCGACCCAGATTTTTCCTATCCACATTCATACTCAGCTTCGGAAGCGGCCTCGGAGGACGAACGGGCGTAGGTGCGGCGTTCATCTCCTGCGCCGCTTCAGCCCTGGATGAACCCGAGCAGGTCCTCGTTGACCAGGTTCTTGTGCGTCGAGCACATGCCGTGGGGCAGGCCCGTATACATCTTCAGCGTGGAGCCTTTGACGAGCTTCGACGAGAGCATGGCCGAGGCGCCGATCGGCACGATCTGGTCGTCGTCGCCGTGCAGGATCAGCGTCGGGACGTCGAACCGCTTGAGGTCCTCCGTGAAGTCCGTCTCGGAGAAGGCCTTGATGCAGTCGACCACCGCCTTGTGGCCGGCCATCATTCCCTGCAACCAGAACGAGTCGCGCAGGCCTTCCGACACCTTGGCCCCCGGCCGATTGAAGCCGTAGAACGGCGTCGGCAGTTCCTTGAAGAACTGCGATCGGTCGGCGAGGACGCCCGCCCGCATCTGGTCGAAGGCGTCGATTGGCAGCCCGCCGGGATTGGCTGCGGTCTTCAGCATCAGCGGAGGCACAGCGCCGATGAGGACGGCCTTGGCCACGCGCTTCGTGCCATGGCGGCCGATGTAGCGCGCGACCTCCCCCCCGCCCGTGGAGTGGCCGACGTGGACCGCGTTCCGGAGGTCCAGTGCTTCGACGACCGCCGCGAGATCGTCGGCGTACGCGTCCATCTCGTTGCCGTCCCACGGCTGGCTCGAGCGGCCGTGGCCGCGGCGGTCGTGGGCGATGCAACGGTAGCCGCGGGCGGCCAGGAAGAGCATTTGGTCCTCCCAGGCGTCCGCGCTCAGCGGCCAGCCGTGGCTGAACACCACCGGCTGCCCTTTGCCCCAGTCCTTGTAATAGATCTGCGTGCCGTCCTTCGTCGTCACCGTGCCCATGTGTGCTCCTCCTTGCTCGGGCGTAAAGATGGAATCCCCGCGCCGAGAACGCCATCACGAGATACGGGGTTCCTGCCGCTCCGCGACCCCACAGGACCTCCTTGTCTGAATGCCATCGCGACGACGAGCCTCTTGCAACTCTCGGACCAACTCGAAGTGCTGAGCATCCTTCCTTTCGAGGCAGCCAACGCATCACGGTTGCTCTGTTTCGCGGGCGATCCACGCCCGGATGCACGGCGGACAGAATCTGAACGGCGTGAATGGAGCGTTTTACTGGCGAGATCTCGCCAATGGTGAAATGCTGGACAACGAACGACTGACTACGGCACTAGCTCTTCCCCGGTCGGACTCGAAAGCGGTTCTTGTTTATCCTCAACACGCGGATCTTCGATTCGAGCGTTGAGCGTGGAATGCCGAGCCGCTGCGCCGCCCCCGAAGGTCCGAACACCCGCCCGCCGCTCGCGCGCAGCGCGTCCTCGATCATCGCCTTCTCGTGCGCCGCGCGCGACCCGGACAATGCGAGTGGACCCTGGATCGCAGGCCTGGCGGACAGCCAGCTCTCGTCAATCGTGAACTCGTCGGTGTCGCACACGATCACCGACCGCTCGATCACGTTTTGTAGCTCGCGCACATTCCCCGGCCACGGATACGACTGCAAGTGGTCGAGCGCCCGCCTGTTGACCCGCCGGATGTTCTTTCCCGAATTGCGAGCGTACCGATCGATGAAGTACGCAACCAGCACCGGAATGTCGTCGACTCGCTCGCGAAGTGCCGGCATCGCGATGGGAAACACATTCAGCCGATAAAAAAGATCACTGCGGAACGTGCCCGCCTCAATCGCCGCCGGCAGGTCACGGTTTGTTGCAGCGATCACGCGGACGTCGACGTGAACCGATGTGCTTCCTCCGACGCGCTCGAACTCGCGCTCTTGGAGAACGCGGAGCAGCGCGACCTGGGTCTCTATCGGCAGCTCGCCGACCTCGTCGAGGAAGATGGTCCCGCCGTGCGCCAACTCGAAACGACCTAGTCGCCGCTGCGTCGCCCCGGTGAACGCCCCTTTCTCGTGGCCGAAGAGCTCCGATGGGATTAGTTCGCGCGGAACCGCCGCGCAGTTGACGCTCACGAAAGGCCTGGCGCTACGCGCTGACCGCCGATGAATCGCGCGGGCGACGAGCTCCTTGCCCGTTCCGGTCTCGCCATTGATGAGCACAGTGGAGTCGGTTCGGGCGACCTTCGTCAAGCGGGTGAGGACCGGTTTCAGGGCGGGTGATGTCCCGACGATCTCCTCGAACATCGAGGTTCGATCCACTTCGTCCCGCAGCACCAGGTTTTCGTTGTGGAGCTGGTCCTTCAGCGCCTCGAGCTCGGCCTCTGTGCGCTTGAGGTCGTCGATGTCGGTGAGCAGAACGTACCAACGGGCGATACTTCGGTTCGAATCTCGAAGTGGCAGCCCACGAACCTGGAACCACCGATAGGCGCCATCGAATCGTCGGATACGTTCGAGGATCTCGTATGGTTCACCCGACTTCATGGAGTTGGAGATGACCTGAAGGGCGCGAGGCAGATCGTCGGGATGAACGGTGTCGTTCGTTCCCCACTCTTTCAGCTGTTCCAGCGCCTGGCCACAGTACGCGAGGACCTGCTCGTTGACGGCTTCCACCTCACCGGTCGGCGTCAGCGTGGCCACCAGGCCTGGAATGCTGTTCACGATCAGGCGCGACTCGCGCTCGCGTTCGCCCAGGTCGCGGTACAAGCGGCTGGTCTCGGCCAACAGTTCCTGGCTTGCGTGGAGTTTCTGGCGTTGAAGTTCCGCCTCGTTGCGCAGCCGCTCCTGGCGCTCTGCCGTGACGCGCCGCAAATGGGCCATCTTCACGTGCGTCGCCACACGCGCCTGCAGCTCCCGCGACGTAAACGGCTTCACGAGATAATCGTCGGCGTCGGCCTGCAGTCCTTCGACACGCGCTTCCTCGCCGGCTCGCGCCGAAACCAAGATCACCGGCGTGCTGGAGAGAGCCGAGTCCTTGCGAATGGCTCGCAGCAGGCCAAGTCCATCCAGCTGCGGCATCATGACGTCGGCCAGCACCAACGCAGGACACAACTGGCGCGCGGCTTCCAGCGCTTGATGGCCATCAGCAACCGCGTGCACCTCATATCGATCGCCGAGCAGGCGAGTGAGGTATCCGCGCATGTCTGGGTTGTCATCGGCCAGGACGATCACTTCCCGTGTCGCCCCGAGTACCGCCCCCCGCGAGGATCCCAGCGACGACAGTTTGGCAGGCGTCGCCGCCTCGACCGCCGCGCCCGAAGCGTCTGGCAACCACCGTAGCGCCTCCTCGACATACGCTTCGGCTCGAATCTCGCTCGAGACGAGCGATTGTTCAGCGTGAATAGACTCCGCCGCTAGATGCTCCTTGCCCCGCGGAATCGTCACCGTAAACGTGCTGCCGGCGCCGACCGCGCTTCTTACCTCCACGCTGCCGCCGTGCAGTGTGACCAATTCTTGAACGAGTGCCAGTCCGATCCCCGTGCCTTCATGCGTCCTGGCGGACGTACGCTCGATACGATGAAAGCGCTCGAACACCTGCTCGCGTTGGTCGTCGGGAATTCCCACGCCGGTGTCGCGGACCTGCAATTCAACGGCGCCGTTCACGGGCCTCAGCGAGATCGCCACCTCGCCCTCGAACGTGAACTTGAAGGCATTGGAGAGGAGATTCAACACGATCTTCTCCCACATGCCGCGATCGACGAAGACCGGCTCGGCGATTGGCTGGCATTCCACGGAGAAGCGCAGGCCGGCGCTTTCCATCGCCGATCGGAACATGCTCGCGATGTCCGACGTGAAGTCGGTCAGATCGGTCGGCTGGTAGATCGCTTGCACGCGTCTGGCCTCAAGACGCGAGAAGTCCAGGAGCGTGTTCACGAGCTTGAGGAGTCTGAGCGCGTTCCGGCGCACCGTCAGCAACTGTTGGTTACGTTCCGGACCGAGATGCTCGCCCGCTTCCTGCAGCACTTCTTCGAGCGGACCGAGCATCAGTTGCAGCGGCGTGCGGAATTCGTGGCTGACGTTGCTGAAGAAGTCAGTTTTGGCGCGATCGAGCTCGGCCAGTGCGTCCGCGCGCTGCCGCTCGTGCTCGTATGCGCGAGCGCTGGCCAGGCCGATGGCGATCTGTTCGGCGATCCGACGGACGAATTGGCGGTATGCATCATCGAACGCCCGCCCCGGATGGATTCCTAGAACCAAGAACCCCGCCGCGCCGCTCTCCTCGCGGAGTCGAATCGGCACAACTGCAGCCCGATCGGGGGGCACCGGCCAACTTGTGCTCGGCAACACCGATGCGCGTTGCCCAAGCTCGACAACGAGCCCTTCCCTGGTCAGTGCGGTGTCGAATCCCCAGAGATTCAGGCTCGTGCAGTCGATAACCGCAGGATCCAGTGCGTCGGGTTCGACGCTGGGGCCTACCCGATATGCTTTGCGTTCACCGGGCCGACACGCATAAAAGAATGCGAATGGAATGCTCGAACGATGTTCGCCAAGAGTGGCCGCGCTGCCGCGCCAGACCTCGTCCTCGAATCGCGCTTCGGCCATGCGGTATGCCACATCGCGCAGCACTTGCCGTCGTCGATCCTCGATCACACGTTCCGTCGTCTCTATCCCCGTCACGAACACGCCGCCTACGTAACCGCTGTCGTCCGGAATCGGACTATACGAAAGTGCGAAGTAGCACTCTTCGAGGTAGTCGTACCGGTTGAGCGGGAACAACTGATCGGTGAGCGTGGTGTAGGCCTGACCTAGCCTCATGACCCCGTCGTACAGGGGGCCGACGGATTTCCACGCTTCGGGAAATACGTCCCTGGTGCGGCGACCCAATGCGGTGGCGTCCTTTGTTCCGAACAGTACCCTTTGCGCGTCGTTGTACAGAAGCGTGTAGTCTGGACCCCAGCAGATTGCGATCGGATACCCCGAGCCCAGCATGATACGCACGCAGATCCTCAGTGATTGCGGCCACTGCTCCACCGGGCCGAGCGCGGTCATTGACCAGTCGAAGGCGCGCATGCGTTCGCCCATCTCGCCGCCGCCGGTGAACACCGACTCGATCAGTTGCATCGTGCTGTAGCCCATCGCAGGCGCCGTCGACAGGCCGTCGTGGTCGCGATGGTCGCGGAAAGCCCATCGGTAATCTGCGGAAACGTAAGTTCGTCTTCCATACCGCCTTTTGGCGCGGTGCGGTGTGCCAGGCAACGTCCACAATATCTCGTGCCTGGCGAGCCGTGCAAAGTCCGTAGACGTGATTGGCTTGATATTGCTACGCCTGACGTAACTGTCCTGCGTAATAGGCCGCCACGAAGAAGCGCGACGACCTGCTGACCAGCCTAGGGCGATTCTCCGAGCCGGCGCTTCGCGAGCGAGTCGACGACATTCCGGTGCTGGTCGCGTACTTCATCGATCGGTACGCGCGCAACTCTGGAAAGAACATCCGGCGGGTCAACAAGGGGACGCTCAATCACTTGCGGTCGTATCCGTGGCCGGGGAACGTGCGCGAGCTACAAAACGTGATCGAGCGGTCGGTGATCGTGTGCGATACCGAGGAATTCACAGTCGACGAGAGCTGGTTGTCTGCCAGGCCCGCTATCGAGGGCCGAGTCGCGTTGTCCGGCACTCTAGCCGCTCAGGAGAAAGCGATCATCGAGGACGCGCTGCGCGCGAGTAGCGGACGCGTGTTCGGACCCTCGGGGGCTGCGGCACGGCTCGGCATTCCACGCTCCACGCTTGAATCCAAGATCCGTGCGTTGAAGATCAACAAGACGCACTTTCGAGCGCGACCGGCGATTCGTTAGTCCGGGTTTTGTTGTTCAGCATTTCGCCATTGGCGAGATCTCGCCAACAGGGAATCCACACAAGCTATCTAGAGTCAGCATTTGGAGGTTGGTCCGTCGATTGCACTCTCGATGCGCGTGAGGACCGGATGCGGAAAATCCAGCGCCGTGGAAATGGTGAAGTCTTGTTCACGGTGAGCGGTCGCCTTCAAGCAGACAACATAAGCGAGCTAACCGCGCTGCTCACCGTGGAACCGATTCACCGGACCCTCGTGCTGGATCTCAAGGACGTAGTCCTCGTGGATCGAGACGTTGTCCGGTTTCTGCGGGCGTGCGAAGCCGACGGCATCGAGCTTCGCAATTGTCCGCCGTACATCCGGGCCTGGATCGCACAAGAAGCGGATCAGGCGTGATGCGTCTGGTCCCATATTGCGACGCCGCGAGTGAAAGGAGTGGGGAACAATGACTCAGAACTTCGTGAGCTACAGCCCTGAAATGGAACGGAACGAGCCCGATTTCGAGCGGACCCTTCAAACGGTCCTCGATGACATGAAACAGCACATGCGCGGCTCGCTCAAAACCGAGGGGATAGGGCTTGTGGTGCGCAACGCCCATGCCAAGGGTTACGGTCTGGCCCGGGGAGAATTTGAAATCCTCGGTGGAACGCCGAACGAATATTCGCAGGGCATCTACGCCAAACCGGGACGCCACGAAGCCATGGTTCGTTTCTCAAACGGGACCAATCACGTTGGCGAGGATCAGTTCCTTGGACCGATCACCGGCATCGGCCTGAAGATTTTCGAAATCGAGGGGAAAACTCTTCTGGAAGATGAGCCGGACAGTCACACCTTCGACTATGCGCTGATCAACCACCCGGTCTTCTTCGTCAACACGCTCGCGCATTATGTGTTCATTCAGTCTGTGTTTGCCAACCTTGGCCTACCGCCGCCAGCGAACCTTACGCCGGAGGAAAGGCAGGCGGCACTCCACCGCGTTCTCTACAACTTTGTGACGGGCAAGGGCACGCTGCCTCCGGAGCAGTGGGCCTGGGAGGAGCTCGGCGCCTTCCTGCATCTCGCGCAAACCAAGCCCGTGAACCTCCTCCTCTCGACGTATTGGACTATGGGTGCGGTGCGGCATGGCGACTACGTCGCAAAGGTTCGTGTGGCCCCGGTTCAATCGTTCGCCGACCGCGTTGAACAGCGAGCTCTCGATCTCACTTCTGCCGAACAAGTCTTCCGGCCGGCGCTCGTAGCGGAGTTGCGCAAGCGACCCTACGAGTTCGACGTGCAGGTCCAGCTCTGCACGGATCTGGCTCAAATGCCCGTTGAGAAAACGACAGTACGTTGGCCTGAGAGCCTTTCGCCGTATGTGACCGTCGCAAAATTGCGGCTGCCGCAACAGGATATCGGCGGGGAAGCCAATTTCGAAAAGATGGACAAGACTTCGATGACCGCCTGGCGCGTCACGGAGCAGCATCGCCCGCTCGGCAGCATCATGCGCTCGCGCAAGGAGGTCTACCGGCAATCATCCATCGTTCGCCACCAAACAAACCACCAGGAGCGGAAAGAGCCGAAGAACTTGGCTGAAGTGTTCGGGGAGCAGATGGCGGCCGGCCGGTAGGTTGGGCACGCATAGCTGGATAGATAAGTGAACTATCAACAATTATTGAAAGAGGAGGAAACGATGCAAACGCAAACACAGTTGGAACGGGATCGGCTCGTCGAGCAGAAGATTCAGAAGGTGAAGGAGCTTTATGCAGACGCGCCAGAGTTAGGCAGAGTCGCGTTGGAGAAAGGGCTCCCCGATCTCACGTGAGAGATGGCAGCGGCGACGGGGGCGCAAAGCGCCGGTCGGATCGGCGCTCGCCAGGGCAGGGTCTCGGAGCTCACCGGGATCCTTCCATTCGCGAAAGGGGGAGCGAAGCGGCTTCGCGGCCTGCTGCAGCTACTGGAAGGCAATTCCAACTCGCAGACGCGGTGGGCACGGTCCACGACATGCGCTTCACCTTCCTGGACAACGACACGAAGCTGCTCTTCGCCACCGCCTACGATGGCGAGTGGGACGCCTACATCGACGACTTCGCGACGAAGATTCCCAACGCCCTGGATTTGCTGTTCTGCGATGCCGTGGGGTGGCCGGGGATTCGGAGCCCGAAGGTGAAAGACTGGATCGCCGAGCACCAGCTCTCGGCGGACGCCTGGTACGTCGGCAGTCCCAACCTGACAGTGGCGGAGACCCGACGGCTTGAGCGCATCGGAA
>Ga0302046_10005692_pt1 | contig 10947 bp, 10 predicted proteins | sample RVTome_11_FD_200261 | JGI IMG/M metagenome (GOLD analysis project Ga0302046, IMG submission 200261) | Soil microbial communities from uranium-contaminated site in the Upper Colorado River Basin, Wyoming, United States - RVT147D111 (version 2) ... | reverse complement strand
TCGCTCGGCGACCGCGTCTTCACCGGCTACTATCTGGATGCCCTGCTTTCACCACCGGCCGCACTGGCAGATCCATCGCTGTGCGATTTTGCGCACGTGTACGCGAGCCATGTCTCGCGCGGTCTCGGGAAGGAGACGCTTTCCGCACTGCTGCGAACCGATGTGTTCGGCACCGCGCTCGAGCAGCTCGAGCTGGAAATCAGCCAGTCCTATCTCGAGCACGGCGAAGACGCGACGACGCGGGCCTGGTGTTTCTACCTGTGGGAGCGCGTGCGCTACATGATCGGCTGCGTCCCGTGGCGGCTGACGCCCGGTGCGTGGCCCGTACTGCCTGCGCTGGATCGCCGGTGGATGGAGACATTGGCCGCAATGCCGCTGTCGCAACTGGTCGGGCGGCGGGCCCAGGACGCCCTGTTGCGCCGCCGCTTCCCGCACTTGAATCGCACACCGGTCGCGCGGCCGGGCGATGACACGACGCCGCTGGAACCCGGTCTGCTCCAGCGCGCTCGCCATGCCCTCAGCACACGACCGTCCGTGGCCCGGGCCCGTACACTGCTGCGGGGCGTATGGCCCCGCGAACACCGCTATTACTATCGCATCAATGATTTCAATGGTGCCGGCTGGCGCGCGATCCGGCGGGAAGCGGAAGCGCAGCGCGCGAAGGTGAAGGACATCTTCGATGCGAAGGTGCTGGCGACCGTGCTGCCGCCACCGGACACCACCATGCGTTTCAACGACGACCTGCTCGGCGCGGCCGGCCTCAGGACGCTGGTGGGTGTCATGATCTGGGCCGGCCAGCACCTTTGAGCGTGACCACGCTCCGCACCACACGCGCCAGTTTCGTCACGGCATGGTGCCAGCGCTCCCGGCGGCGCGAGCGACGCATCGCCTGTCTGGCTGCACGCGCGATGTCCGGCCGGCCCGCCCTGCGCGCAAGCTCGTGCAGATCGCCGAACTCGCGATAGTCCCAGCTCTCGGTGCAACGCACGCGTGACAGTGCCCTGACATCCACTTGCTGCGCCGGGAACGTCGTAAAGCGGGCGAGCGCGCCCATGCACTCGAGTGTGGCCATCGTGCGCAGGCACTTGCCGCAGCGCCCGCAATTCTCGTCCGAGCGCGACTCCCAGCACACGCGCAGCACGCCGGGCGCGTGCGGCGACTCCGTGAGCAGGCGGATCTTCGCCGTGCGCGTGAAGGCGGCGCCGTCGTGCACGAGCGTGGTTCGTGCAGTCGAAAGCAGCGGGTCGGTCAGCGGGTGCGAGCCCCATGGATGCGGGTCGTGGTACCCTCCGGTGGCCGGGATGAGCACCCTGCCGTAGCGGCTTTCGAGGACGAGCGCGGCAGCCGCCAGCGCGCAGCCGTGCGCGATCCAGCCCCAGCTCACCTCGCGCAGCCGCGTCTCACGCAGATTCGTCACGATGTCCATGTGCGAACAGCCGAGTTCGCCAGCCACTCCGCGGTGTCGCTCCCGCAGTCTCTGGAAGGCGGCCTCATTCGCCAGTGGAATGTCGAATCCGTGGACCGTGATGAACTCGTCGATCCGCACGCGTTCATCAGGAGCGGCCGCGTCACGCGGGCGCAGGGCAGTGAAGAGCGAATCGACGCCGCCGGACAGGAACGCGGCCGTCATGCGCGTGGCCGCTGAGGCTGGCAGCACATTGTCGCACGCGAGGCGAACGGGCCGCACCCACGGATACCAGCCGCGCCAGATCTCGAGAACGCGCTGCAGGTTGTGCAGGAGTCGCGCATCGACGGGCGCGTCGATAGCCACCGTGCCGCCCACGGCAGCAGCAAGGGGAAGCGTGGCGACGAGAAACGGGTTGCCGGCTGTCTGCAGATCACCCGCGCGGTCCCATGGCACGCCGAACCACCACGTTTCGCTCGCCGCACCGGAGCCGACGGTCGCCTGGACGCGGGCGCGTTCGCCGGCTGCGACGATCTCGATAGCCGTCACTTCGATGCGGGCGCCGGTCACCGCGCTGTCACCACCGCTCACGGCACGCTCGCGTGCACACGCCGCGGCACGCGCTCCTCGATGGCTGCCGCGGCACGACCGGTCCACGCAGCGAACCGCCGCACGAGTCCGGGCAGTCGCTCGCTGCCCGCAACGTAGTCGGCACAGACGAGGACCTCGCAGATGAGCCGGTGCACGCCGCGGACACGTCGTCGCCGCAAGGCCGCGCGCCGCGCGCGCCAGGTGTTGCGCCTGCCGATCGCACGCTTGTCAGGCGCACGACTCTGCGAGTCCGCAACCTCGCGGTAATGATAGAGCACGGCATCCACGAACACCGGCCGCGTGACTTCCTCCAGCTTGTAGACCAGGTCGCGGTCCTCGGCGTAGAGCATCGTCGGATCCAGACCCGCAGTGCGCCGGTACGCACTGCGCCGGAAGCTGCGGACCGCACCGACTTCGCCCTTGCAGAGCGCGGCACCGCCGGGCGGTACGGGCGTGCCGTACACGGCGAGGCAGCGGGTCAGCGTCACGTCATACAGTGCAAACCGCGAGTAGACAAACGAGACTTCAGGGTCAGCGGCATAGGCGAGCAGCAGGCGCTCGGTCGCAGCGGGCGTCAGCGCATCATCCGCATCCAGGATGGCGACAATGTCGGTGGCCGCTTCGCCGATCAACCGCTCGAGTGCAGCGATGTAGCCCAGCCGCTGGTCGGACGTGTGCAACGTGATGCGTGGATCGTCCAGCGAGCGGATCACGGCGAGGGAGGCGTCGGTGCTCGCATCGTCGTGCACCAGCGCCAGCCAGAGCGGGCTCGTCTGCTGCCGCAGCGATCGCAGGCAGTCGGGCAGGAATGCGGCGTGGTTCCAGTTGGCGACGAGGTACGTCACGCGTTCGGCCATTCCGTCGCTCTCAGCCACGGGCCACCGGAGACGGTGCGGCGGCGGCAGCGTCGGCAAGCTCGCGCGCGAGGTTCCATGCTGCTTCGGCGGACTTCGCCATGTGGACACCGGTGATGGAGGACGTCCACGTCGCGTGGAATGCGGACAGCTTGCCGTACGTGTTGTCCAGCAGGACGTGCGGAATGCCGAGCAGCAGCGCGAGGATGTGGCCGTGCAGACGATCGGTGATGATGGCGCGCGCGCAAGCGAGCAGCTCGAGCCCGCGTCGCAGCCGCCGGTGTGCCAGCGGACCGTATGCCCGTACGAGCAGTGGACGGGCGAACCGTCCGATCCGCAGGTTGCGTGACAGCGGGCCCAGTCGCCAGGTCAGGGCACGCAGCATGGACGCGTCGCCCTGCAGCCAGTCGGCGCGGCGGCCGGCGTCCGGCAGCGGATCGAACGCCGATTCCCGGTCCGTGCGCGACAGCCAGAGCACCGGCTCGACCGGTTGCAGCGGTCGTTCGAGGGGACCGAGACAGAACGCCATGTCGGGACAGAGCAGGCTCGTTGCACGGAACTCGTTGCGCGCCAGCTCGAGACTGCGCCGATCGCGTACGAGCAGCGTGAAGTCCGGGTGCGCATTGACGATGCGACGCGCCCGGTCGAGTGACGCACGCTCGTGGAAATGCAGCGTCTGCGGCAGCTGCACGATCGGGTTGTCCCGGAACTGCTGCAGGATCGCTTCACGGAACGCCTGGCCGGTCGGCCAGAGATCGCCGAAACTGCCGCCGCCCGTCAGCAGGATCGCACCATTGCCGATGCGGCGCCGCAGCTCACGGTCATCATGGCTGCCGAAGTCGCTCACGTAGCGCGGCGCGGGCCGGCCGAGCGCGTGCAGACACGCGAGTTGACCGAGCCAGATCGCACTGTCGCCGACGTTCGGATAGTTCGGGAAATCGACCAGTGCGTACGGCTTCCCGGCCGGCAGCAGATGCGCGACCTGACGGATCACCTGCTGGCGCAGACCGGCGACAGCGGCGGCCGCCGTCATGGGCGCCGTCATGCCGGGCCCCGGCGCGGACGGAGCTGCACCACGATCACCGGGCGCATGACAGTCCGTGCGCCTCGAGGATGGCGTCGTAGACGGCCGCCCTTCGATCCCAGGTGTGATGGTCGAGGATGAAGCGGATTGCGGCGTCGCGGTTCCACGTCTGTCGGGCTGACTCGACAGCCCGGTCGGCCACACCGGCCATGTCGCCGTTCACCGCAATGCTGGCCAGTCCGGAATCGCGCAGCACGTGATCGTTGGGGAAGCCGGCCTCGGCGGCAACCGGCAAGCCGGCACGGAGATAGTGATAGACCTTGGTGCTCTCGTTGTTGTGGAGGAACCTGCCGGGCGCGACCAGAATGCCGACATCGGCGTGATACAGGTGGTCCCACGACTGCAGGTAGGGAAAGGATCCCAGACAGGTGACGCACCGGTCATCGAAGCGGCGCGTGCTGCCGACGCCGGTGACGTAGAGTCGTGCGCCGCGCTCGCCGAGCAGGCGGCCGACCTGGTTCAGCTTTTCCGCGAGCACGCGATTCGCGTCCGTCCGGTGATCGTAGAAATTACCCGAGAAGACGCAGCGCGGCCGGCGCGCGTCGGGATAGGGGTCCGGACCGGGCGGCGGCGGATGGGCGTCGACGGCGCCGGGCACGAGCAGGATGCCTTCACGATCGCCATGCTGTTCGACCCAGAGCCGGCCCGCTTCGGGGGTCAGTACCGTGATGAAACGGGCGCGCCGGTGGATCTCCTGCTGCGTGGCGAACAGGTGCTTGCGGGTCCGGCCGTGGAAGTAGATACCTTCCCGGTCGGCGGATGCGACAACGGACCCGAGTTTGGCGATGATGAACGGATGGTCTGCACCGCCGTACCGGCGCAGCGTATCGAAGCCCTGATGAAACAGCGTCTTGATGACGTCGTAATCGGCCCAGCGTACCCTTCCCAGCGGTATTCTGCGGAGGCGGGCCGCCATCGGGATGGCGCGCTGGTGCGGCCGGAACCGGAACTCGGCTGTGGCCATGTCGACCGTGTGGCCGAGACGGGCCAGCGCCTCCGCCATGCGGAACCAGCGGATGTAGGACATGTCGCGCAGCTCGGCCGCCCGCCGTTCCGTGTTGTACACAGCGACGATGCGTGCCATTACACTGGGCCCGTCGTCATGGCGGCCACGGCGAGGCGGAGCGGGTGAGCGCCGTGCGTGGCGACAGGGCGGCGGCCGACGCCGCGATGCAGCGGCCGCACGTCGTGTTCCTGGCGCGTGACCTCCTGATGGGTGGAGCCGAGCGCGCGTATCTCGACTACGTCAACCACCTCGAACGATTCCAGCCGGTGGCCGTACTGGGCCGGCGCGACGGAACGCTGCTCGGTGAACTGAAGAGCGACATCCCGCTCTTCGACCTGTCCGTGCGCGGGCCGGCCAGTGGCGGCCTGACGGGCGCTGCGCGTACGGCGATCGGCGACGAAGCGGCCGGCGGCTTCACGCCGCGTTCGCTGGCTCGACTGGTCGCCGAATGTCATCGGCTGAACCGCGTACTGCGGCTCACGGGCGCGAGTCTGGTGTCTTCGTTCCTCATGCGCTCGCACCTCATTGCGCTCCTCACCCGGCGTTGGCTGCGACCGGATCTGCGGGTCGTGATCAACGTGCACGAGCACATGACGGAATCCGCAGGACATCTGTATCCGACGCGCGTCGATCGCCGGCTGATGCGCTGGATCACGCGCAATCTGTTCCCGCAGGCGGACGGGATCGTCGTCGTCGCAGACGCGCTGCGCCAGGACCTCATACGCAATTTCGATACGCCGCCCGCTCTGATCACGGTGGCGCACAATCCGGTCGACCTCTGCGCCATCCGGCGCAAGGCGCAGGAGGAGGTGACGGAGTGCGAATTCCCGCGCGATGGTTCGCCGGTCGTCATCGCGGTGGGCCGGCTGGTGAAGCTGAAGGGCTTCGCCGTTCTGATCCATGCGTTCGCCCGGCTGCCGCCCGCATTGCGTGCGCAGCTGGTGATCGTGGGCGGCGGGCCGGATCGTGCAGCGCTCGAGAAACTGGTCGCTGATCTCGGCCTCCACGGAACAGTCGTGTTCGCAGGACTGCAGCGCAATCCATGGAAGTTCATGGCGCGCGCGCAGGTGTTCGCGCTGTCGTCGCTGACCGAGGCGTTCCCGAGTGTGATCGGCGAGGCGCTGGCACTGGGCCTGCCGGTCGTGGCCGCCGACTGCAGTGCGGGCGTGCGCGAGTACCTGAAGGGTACGCATCACGGGCTGCTCGTGCCGCCGGGTGATGTGGCTGCGCTCGCCGCCGCGCTGGCGCAGTTGCTCGGCGATGCTCGTCTGCGCAGTACACTGGCCGAACGCGGGCCGGCCCGCATGGCGGAGCTGGATCTTCCCATTGTCGTCGAGCGCTACGAGGACGTGCTGGCCGGTGTCATGCCCGCCAGCAGTACCGCCGTCGATGCCGGGCTCAGACGCGCGCCTTCGGCCGCGGACGCGGAGTGAGTTCCGCACGCACCAGGTCGTGGCGCGACCTGCGCAGCGCGTTGTTCATCGACCGCGGCCCGCCGGACGCCACGACGCTCGTTTGCGGCATGGGCCGCAGCGGCACGACGTGGGTGGCCCAGCTCATCGACCATGACCGCAGCCACCGCCTGATGTTCGAGCCGTTCTTCCCGGCACGGGTGCCTGAGGCCAGGCCGTTCGCGTACATCCAGTACATGAACCCGCGTGACGATGACCCGCAACGGCGAGCCGCCGCAAACCGGATCCTTTCGGGTCGCCTGCGCAATCCGGCAGTCGATCGTTCGCCGCGAGGGTGGCTCTTCCGCCGTCGCCTGATCAAGGAAATCCGTTGCAGCCTGATGCTGGGCTGGCTGGCACGGCTGCGGCCGGCGCTGCCGATCGTGCTGGTCGTGCGTCATCCGCTGGCGGTCACGGCGTCGTGGCTCCGGCTCGGCTGGGGCACCGAATCGCAGGGAGCGCGCACGGACTACGAGGTCATGACGTCGCAGACGCGTCTGCTGCAGGATTTCCCCGCGCTGCGCGATCTCGCCAGCCACATCGATCCGGCTGCGCCTCTCGACCGCATTGTGTTCCAGTGGTGTGCGTTCCATCTCGTGCCGCTGCGCCAGCTGCCGGACGGTCGACCGCACATCGTGCATTACGAGAACCTGCTCCTGCACCGCGAAGCCGAGTTCGAACGACTGGCGAGCTTTCTGGGCATTGCGATCCGCCGCGGCGCGCTCGCAGCCGCGTTCGACCAGCCGTCCGCGACCAGTTGGCACGACGACCGGACCGCGGACTTCCCGATCGAGGAATTCACCAGCCGGTACGATAGCGGCCGCGATGAGCGGGACGCGAGCCACGTCGCGGGCCGCGACGCGGGCCGCGTCGCCTCGGAGCGACTGCTGCACTGGCAGCACGCGTTGTCGACCGCGCAGGTCGATCGCGCCCTCCATCTGCTGTCGCTCTGCGGGCTCGATGCGTGGTACGGACGCGATGGCCGGCCGGCCGGCATCAGCCTGCCCGCCCGCGGACCGTCCTGACGAACTCGGCCACGACCGCACAGGTGGCCGCGGCCTGAGCGGGCGTCACATCAGCGGCAATCCGGAACACCCATGTTCGCGGCGGGAACGCGGCCTCGATCCGGATCTGATCGCAGTTGGCGCTGATCAGGTCAGCCAGTGCCCACGCATCCTCGATCCACAGGCTGGCCAGAACAATGTGGTCGGCGCCACGGGCGCGCATCCACGGCAGGAACCCGTCCGCACTCTGCGCCATGGCCTCCGCGTAGCGGACCGCGCGCCGGTCCGTGTAGTGCCAGAGCGCGCCGGACTTCGCGCTGAGCAGCACGGCATCCTGCGGCAGCGTCGCATCGATCCAGCGCAGTGCTTCGAAGTAGCTGCTCTGGTCTGCCGTGAGGCAGGCGATGTCGGGCCATGCCGCGTCGTGCGCGCACGACCAGCGTTCGCTCACCAGCGCGCCCGTACGCAGCGCGCCGCCCAGACCGAGGACGGCCGCGAACACGAGTGTTGCAGGCAGACGCAGCCGTTCGCGCATGCGTGCCGCGACTGCGCCCGCACCGGCGAGTACCGCGACCGTGAGCAGTGGCACGACCGGCACGAGGAAACGGCCGACCGCCCAGAGCCACACGGCGAGCAGCAAGGCGTACGCGGCAAGGTAGAGTGCGGCCGTCCGCCAGCGCTGAAAGAGCACCCACCAGCCGGCCGCCAGACTCACACCCATGAGCAGGATGCCGGCGACGTTGTCGATGATCGTGCCGGCGACGGTGGGCATGGCCAGCGAAGCAGGCATGAAGTCGCTCACGTAGGCGACGGCGTAGTGGGGCAATCGCTCGAAGAGCGGGCGGGCGCCGCCACCACCGCTCCAGAGCGACTGCAGCTCGGCCACATACGAGAAGCCCGGCCGCAGATCGTCGTCGAGCGCACTCCAGAGGAGCCAGCCGCCCAGCAATGTGACGCCGATCACGGCGGGAACCGCCACGAGCCGCCAGCGTCGTTCGAACAGCCAGTGAACCGTGAGTGCGGCCACGAGCGTGAGACCGACGGTGCGGGTGAGCGCGGCGAAAATGGCGATGACGCCTGCAGCGACGAGCCAGCGTGTGCGATCGCCGCCACGGACCACGAGGTAGAGCGCGAGCAGGGAAAGGAAGAGGTACGCCGGCTCCGACATGATCGCGCCAGCGGTACGTACAAGCTCGGGATTCACCGCGAGCACGCCGACGGACACAGCGGCGAAGCGCGAGTCGAACGTCCGGTGCAGGGTGACGAACAGGAGACCGAGCGCAGCGCCGGACAGTGCGATGTTCAGTGCGACGAGCCTGTCGAATGCGGTGCCCGCGATTGCGCCCCACCCGCCGAGCAGCGCCGGGTAGCCGGGTGGATACTGGTAGTGGAACGGTGCGCCGGTGTGGAACAACTCGCGGTACGTTCCATGGCGCAGCGACTCTGCGAGCACCATGTATTCGACATCATCCTGTCCGGTGAGGACGCCGATCTCGCGACCGAGCCAGGCGAGGCCGACGTGGAGTGCCATGAACGCGATCGCCGCAATGAACCAGCCGCGGCCGGCGCTATCAGGGAACGGCGGTTCGGGCGACCGTTTCAGCGCGGGCTCCACTTTCCCAGCCACGGGCGGCGCCCGCGGGCAATCGCATGGCTGCCCGCCCTCACCAGCGGAGCGGATCAGTGCAGGCGTGGGGCGCGACGACCGAACCTCGTGCCCCGACCGGACCGGAGCATGATAAAGGGATCGCGCTCCGACGGCAGCCCCGCCGCTAGTCCATCCGCAGCGACCGCATCGGATCGACCGACGATGCCCGCCTGGCCGGGATGTAGCCGGCCAGCAGCGCCACGGCCAGCACCACCCTGTGCAACCATCATGCGGCGCAGCTCACGCGCCTCGGCGCCGAGCGCCATGCGGATGCCGAAGCTCGCGAATCTCCGGCGCCATCACATCGGTGCGGGCCGATCGCCACCTGCAAACGTGCGCCGCACGTGCGGTGGCTGCGGGCCGGCCGCTTCGGTCCGGTCCGTCGCAATGCGCGTCAGGCCGGCGCCCTCCAGCGTCGTGAACAGCGAGGGCGTCGCCAGCGTGATGAACAGCCAGGCCATGCCACAGCCCTTCCATCACCCGGCGCGACTCACGAAGCAGACGCACGCCCTCCGGCTCCACCTTCACGACGACGCTTCCCACCGCGCTCCGTCGTCGGGTCGCCCATACTCGTCGAGATCAGCCCCTTCTTCTCCAGCCGCCGCAGCGCCAGGTAGACCGCAGCCCGTGACACCGTCCGCGCCGTCCGACGCTCGACCACGATCCGCACCCCGTACACCTCGCCCCGCAACCGGACGATCGCGAGGAGCACCATCGGCTCGAACTCACCAGGTCCGGCGCCGGCCGCGACCTTCCAGAGGTGGCCATCGGGATCGGCGACGTAGTATCCACCCCACGCAGCGCGTTGCGCCGGCCTGATGATCGTGCCGCCGGCGCGATCGGCCCGGGCCAGTAGCGCATCCACCTGCGCCTCGCTTCCTTCGTCCACGTCCGTGACGCAAGCCGACGCGGGAATGTGACCGCGGGGCGTGGCTACTCGGCTCCGAGCGCCACGACGGGGTCGATCGCGGTTGCGCGTCGTGCCGGCAGATACGAAGCGAGCAATGCGACCGCGATGAGCGTCACGACGCGATCCTGCTCGGCAACGGGAAGGTCACGCAGCAGAAGCGCTTCGAAGTGGTCGGCACCAGCGGCTCCGAACGGTGGCGGCAGATCAGGCGACCGGGCGAAGCGCGTCTCGACGACGATGGCGCCATTCACGGCACGCGCGCCGTAGCGCAGCGTCGCCTGCGGTCCACGCAGCAGCTGGACGCGTTCGACTTCGAAGAGGCGGATATCGTCGAGTCGCGCGGCGCTGGTCATGGCGACGCCGTCGACAATGACGAGGACATCCCGGCCGCTTTCGAGTGTACCTGCGAACATGCGGCTGACCACAGGATCCCGGAGCAGCAACTGCAGGAGGCTGCGTTCATCGGAGTCGATGCGGCGGCCGTTCACCGTCAGCCGCTGGTCCATGTGCGAGGCCAGCGTTTCGGCCCGCCGCGCGGCGCAGCCGATCGTGCTCGCGCTGGTCACGGCCAGCACCGTGTACAGTGCGATCCTTGTTCTATTCGTCATCGGACCCTCCGTCGGTGTCGACTGTTGTTCATGCCTTCGATAACGAGATGCCCGCGCCGATCGGCTCAGGGCACTGCCCGCGCGTGGCCGTCGCGATCGCCGCGATCGCAGCGTAGCTTGGCCGTCGGTCGGCTGACCGTCAGGGACGGTCGACGACGCATTGGAGGTCAGAGGCCGGCACTCCTGCAACGGGTTCGCGTTTCACGTCCATGAACGACGATTCGCACACCACGTTCAGCGCGCTTCTGGAGCGGGCCCGGCAGGGTGACCAGACGGCCAGGGACCAGCTCTTCACCATTGTGTACGACCAGCTCCGGCGCATTGCGCGCCGGCAGCGCCGCCAGCGTGATGCACAACACACGCTGAACACGACGGCGCTGGTGCAC
>Ga0302046_10005691_pt1 | contig 10948 bp, 9 predicted proteins | sample RVTome_11_FD_200261 | JGI IMG/M metagenome (GOLD analysis project Ga0302046, IMG submission 200261) | Soil microbial communities from uranium-contaminated site in the Upper Colorado River Basin, Wyoming, United States - RVT147D111 (version 2) ... | reverse complement strand
CCATCGTCCGATGACGGATCCCGATCAGACGCAGTCCCTCGCCACCGTGGCGGACGTGATGGAGATCAGGGCGCGCTTCCCCGCCCTGGCCCGGCGCCACGGCGGCCGGAGCGTCGCGTACTTCGACGGGCCCGGAGGGACCCAGGTCCCCTCCAGCGTGGCAGGGGCGATGCGGGACTACCTGCTCCACCACAACGCGAACACCCACTGGCCGTTCCCGACCAGCGAGGAGACCGACCAGGCGATCGCCTCGGCGCGCCAGGCGTTCGCGGACCTGCTCGGCGCGCATCCGGGGGAGATCGCCTTCGGCGCCAACATGACGACCCTGACGTTCCACCTGGGCCGGGCCCTGGGACGCGGCCTCGGACCCGGGGACGAGATCGTCGTGACCGAGCTCGACCACCACGCGAACGTGGACCCCTGGCGGGCGCTGGAGCGGGAGCGGGGCGTGCGGGTGCGGGCCGTGGCCCTGAACCCGGAGACCGGAGAGCTGGACATGGAGGATCTGCAGCGCGCCCTCACGCCGCGGGTCAAGCTCCTCGCGATCGGTGCCGCCTCGAACGCCCTCGGGACGATCAACGACGTGGCCCTGGCCTCGGAGTTGGCCCGGGCGGTCGGGGCGCTCTCCTTCGTGGACGCCGTCCACTACGCGCCTCACGAGCTGGTGGACGTCGCGGCCCTGGGCTGCGACTTCCTGGCGCTCTCCGCCTACAAGCTCTACGGTCCCCACGTGGGCGTGCTGTGGGGGCGCCGGGAGCGGATCGAGTCCCTGGACGTCCCGAGGCTCGCACCGGCGCCCGCGACGGCTCCCGAGCTGCTCGAGACCGGAACCCAGAACCACGAGGGGATCGTCGGAGCGGGAGCCGCGGTGGACTTCCTGGCCAGCCTGAGCCCGGCCAGCGGCCGGCGGGCTGCGCTGGAGCACACCTACGAGGCCCTGGCCGCCCGCGGACGGGTTCTGTTCCGGGAGCTCTGGGACGGTCTCTCCTCGATCGAGGGGGTGCGGGTCTTCGCGCCACCACCGGAGCGTCCGCGCACGCCGACGCTCTCCTTCGTCGTCGAGGAGCTGCCGTCGGAGCAGGTCGCCATCGGTCTGGCGGAGCGGGGCGTCTTCGTCTCCTGTGGCGACTTCTACGCCACCACGGTGGTGGAGCGGCTCGGCTTCGGAGGCGAGGGCGTGGTCCGGGCCGGGTGCGCCTGCTACACCACCCCCGAAGAGCTGGACTCGCTCGTGGCCGGGGTGGCGGAGCTGGCTCGGCGCGCCTGAGCGTCCGCTCGGACGTGCGCCCGCCATCTCGCACCGTCTTCGCCGCCGTCGCCTTCGAGGTGGGGCTCGGCCTCCTGGCGCTCGGCCTGGGAGGGTGGCTGGACCGGTCCCCCCTGGTATGGCCGGACTCGGCTGCGGCGGGAGACCATCTCCTGGCCCTGGCCGCGGGCGCCGCAGCGGCGCTGCCGCTGCTCGGCATCCTCGTGCTCCTGGACCGGCATCCCCGGGATCCGCTCCGGGAGCTGCGCCGGCTCACCGACGAGATCCTGCCCGCTCTGTTTCGGGGCGCCTCGAGTCTCGAGCTGCTGCTGGTCTCCGCTGCCGCGGGCTTCGGAGAGGAGCTGCTCTTCCGGGGGCTGATCCAGCACGGGCTCGCCGAGAACCCCGGAGCGTCGGGGTACTGGGGGTGGGCGGTGGGGAGCCTGCTCTTCGGCGCTGCCCACCCGATCAGCGTCCGCTACGCGTGCGCGGCGGCGCTGGTGGGCGGCTACCTGGGCCTGCTCCAGATCGCCACCGGCAGCGTCCTGGCCCCGATGGCGGCCCACGCCGCCTACGACTGGGGCGCCCTCTCCTACCTGCTCTCCCGCCGGCCGAAGCAGAATCCGGACCAACGCTCGTCGAGCGCGGCCACCATGGTCGACGAGTGACAGCGGCGTCCCGGAGTAGCCTGCGCCCTTCACCCCCGAACCCCTCGCCCCTGCCCGACGGGGCCCGCCGCCAGGGCGGAGCCCAGCGCGCCGGCCAGGAGCTCGCGGTAGTCGGCGACCACCAGCTGCGGCGGCGGATCGCAATCGGAGAGCTCCCGGCGCGGCAGCGTGGTGGCGACGGCCACGCACCGCATCCCCGCGGCGCGGGCCGCCGCGATCCCGGACGGAGCGTCCTCGAAGGCCAGGCAGCGCTCAGGCTCGACCCCGACGGCTCGGGCCGCCGCGAGGAAGACGTCGGGATGCGGTTTGCCCCTGGGGACCTCGTCGCTCCGGACCACGCAAGGGAAGCGGTCGGGGAGACCGATCTCCCGGAGCGTGTGGACCACGTTCGGAGCCGGGGCCGAGGTGGCGATGGCCGCCGGAATCCCGCTGGCGTCGAGGAGGTCGAGCAGCTCGACCAGGCCGGGCAGGGGGCTCAGCCGGCCGCGGGACATCTCGCGGTAGAGCGCCTCCTTCTCCCGCTCCAGCTCCCCGAGCTCTCCCGGCTCCAGAGGTCGTCCCAGCAGCTCCCGGAAGACGTCGCTGTTCCGCCGTCCCATCAGGCGCGACCCGGTCTCCCGGTCGAAGACCCGCAACCCCCGGCGCTCGCCGAAGCGGGCGAAGGCCGCGGCGTGAAACGGGATGTTGTCGACGAGGGTCCCGTCCAGGTCGAAGACGACGGCCTCCGGCCGCGCAAGCTCGGTCACGAGGCTGGCAGTATACGCATGCCGCCCAGCCGGCGTGAGCCCGGCGCCGGGCAGGGGTAACATGTTCCGGGGTGACGCCGAGGGTCAAGATCTGCTGCATCACCAGCGTCGCGGAGGCGGAGCTCGCGATCCGGGCGGGGGCGTCCGCTCTCGGCCTCGTGTCGGCGATGCCGAGCGGCCCGGGGGTGCTGGAAGAGGAGGCGATCAGGACCATCGCCGCCCGGATCCCGCCGGGAGTGACGAGCGTCCTTCTCACCTCGAAGCGATCGGCCGGCGAGATCGTCGGCCAGCAACGCCGCTGCCGGGTCGGGGCGATCCAGCTCTGCGACCGCCTGGAGCTCGACGGCCACCGTCACCTGCGGCAGGCCCTGCCGGGCGTGGCGCTGATCCAGGTGGTTCACGTGGAGGGCCCCGATGCGGTCGAGGAGGCACGCCTCGTCGCCGCCGAGGTGGACGCCCTGCTCCTCGACTCGGGTCGGCCGGGGCTTCCGGTCCGGGAGCTGGGGGGGACGGGGAGGACCCACGACTGGGCTCTGAGTCGGGCGATCGTGGAGAGCGTGCCGGTGCCGGTCTTCCTCGCCGGGGGCCTCGACCCGGAGAACGTGGGAGAGGCCGTGCGCCGCGTGAGCCCCTACGGCCTGGACGTCTGCTCCGGCCTCCGCGGTCCGGAGGGCCTCGATCCGCGGCGGCTGGGGGCGTTCATGGCGCGGGTCGGCGATCGCAGCCTGGAGCGGGCGTGAACGAGCGCCGCGCCGATCGGCGGCGGACCGCTCCCATGGGGCGGAGCGCGCTGCTGAGGGTCGACGGCCGGGACCACATCGTCTCGCTGGTGGATCTGAGCCGGAGCGGCGCCCAGCTGGGCACGCGCCTGGAGGTCGGGGAGAGCCGCGACGTGGTGCTGCGGCTCCTGCTCCCGGCGGGGAGCGGGGAGTCCCGGCTCCCCTGTGAAGTGGTACGCCGGATCCCCCGGGACGAGGCGGCCGGCCAGCCCGCCGGGATCGCGGTGCGCTTCAGCGATCTCGCCCCCGAGCAGCTCGCTCAGCTCGAGGCGTTCGTGGCGGCGGGCCACTTCGGCGGGGATTAGTCCCCGACGGCTTCGGAACCGTTCATGCAGGACGGGCCATTCCGGCGCCTCGCCAAGGCGGTCGCTCTCGCGAACTACGAGCTCTCGCGACGGACGACCCGGGCGATCCGGCGCCGACGCGGAGAGGCGCCCTGGGTCCTCGGCGGGGCGTGTCGGCGCTCGGGCTGCTGCTGCGAGGCCCCGGGGATCCGCACGGGACGCGTCGTGTGGCACGTTCCCGTGGCGCGTCGGCTGTTCCTCTGGTGGCAGCGCCGAGTCAACGGATTCGAGCTCCGGGAGAGCCGGCCGCGGGAGCGCGTGTTCGTCTTCGAGTGCACGCACTTCGACCCGGTCAGTCGCTCCTGCGACAGCTACGAGACGCGCCCGGGGATGTGCCGCGACTACCCCCGGGGGCTCCTCGACCAGGCGGCTCCGGAGCTCTTCCCCGACTGCGGCTACCGCGCCGTCCCGGCCAACGCGGAGCGCCTGGCAGCCCTGATCGACGCGCGGCTGCCCCCGCAACGGGCTCGGGAGCTGAAACGCGGGTTGCGGATCCGGAGCTGATCCGGCCTCACGCGAGCCCGAGGCCGGCCATGATCCGCGTCATCGCCCGGGCGGTGTTCAGCACGTAGAAGTGGATCCCCGGCACGTCCGCTTCGAGGAGCCGCCGCGCCTGCTCGAGGCAGTAGTCGGCCCCGACGTCCTTGACCGCCTCGGCGTCGTCCCCGGCCTCCGCGAGGCGAGCCCTCAGCGCGTCGGGGATGGAGGCCCCGCACATGCCGGCGATGCGCTGGATCTGCTTCGCGGACTGCACCGGCATGAGCCCGGGGACGATCGGCACGGCGATCCCGGCGGCACGGGCCCGCTCCCGAAAGCTCAGGAAGTCCGCGTTGTCGAAGAAGAGCTGCGTGATGACGACGTCCGCCCCCGCGTCCACCTTCCTCTTCAGGTGCTCGAGGTCGATCTGCGGACTTGCCGCCTCGGTATGTGTCTCGGGGTAGCCCGCCACGGCGAGGCCGATGTGGGATGTCTCGGGGTCGGAGCGGATGAAGGAGACGAGCTCGTTCGCGTGGGCGAGCCCGTCGAGAGCCGGCCGGAACTCCGTCTCGCCGGCCGGCGGGTCGCCGCGCAGCGCCACCACGTTCTCGATTCCCGCGGCCCGGATCCTCCCCAGCAGCTCCCTGAGCTCGGCGCGGCTCGATCCCACGCAGGTGAGGTGGCACGCAGCCTCGAGCCCGAGCTCCCTGAGCAGGTGGGTGGTCACCTCGAGGGTCTTGTCCCGGGTCGAGCCACCCGCTCCGTAGGTGCAGGTCATGAAGCGCGGGCCGAGCTCGCGCAGGAGTGGGAGGGCCTCGGCCAGGTGGCGCTCGCCGGCCTCGGTCCGTGGCGGAAAGACCTCGAAGGAGATGACGGGCCGGCTCGCCTCGGCGTAGATGGCGGGAAATCGCACGGGGAGAACCTCCTCCTGGTGTTCGCGGTCTTCGGCAGCCGAGACGGGCGAGCCGGGGGGCGGCGCAGCTCAGGGGACCGGGGCGCCACCTCTGGAGCGGCCAAGATAGTACGAACGTGCGCGCCGGCACAACCGGAGCGCCGGTTCTTTCTGCGTCATAGAGCTACGATCCGAAGACCAGGGGGAGCAGGAGCAGGGCAGCCGAGGAGATGAGCAGCGTGCCGATCAGGTCGATCGCAATGCCGGCGCGGAGCATCTGCGGAAGCGTGAAGGCTCCGGACCCGAACAGGATCGCGTTCGGCGGCGTCGCGGCGGGAAGCATGAAGGCGCAGGACGCGGCCATCGCCGCGGGGGCGCACAGCGCGAGGGGCGACAGGCCGAGCGCCACGGCGGCGGCTCCCAGGACGGGCAGCGCCATGGCTGCGGCGGCCGTGTTCGAGGCGAACTCCGTGAGGAGCGTGAGGCCGAGGACGACGGTCAGGAGATAGAGCGGCAGGGGCGCGCCCTCGATCAGCTCGAGCCTGGAGCCGAGCCAGGCCGAGAGGCCGCTGGTCTCGAAGCCGGTGGCGAGGGAGAAGCCGCCCCCGAAGAGGATCAGGGCCTCCCAGGGAATCCCGGCGGCCTGCTCCCAGTCCAGGAGACGCTGGCCGTTTCCGACCGGCCACGCGAAGAGCGCCAGGGCGCAGCCGATCGCGATCGTGGAGTCGGTCACCAGGGCGCCGTGCGGGATCCCGCTCGTCCAGATCGGCCGCAGCGTCCAAGCGGCTGCGGTTGCGGCGAAGAGAGCGGCGACCGAACGCTCGCCGCGGCCCATCGGCCCCAGGGCGCGCAGACGCTCAGCCACCACCCCCGCCCTCGAGGTACCCGTTTCGTCACCGACGGGATAGAGCCACGCCGTGAGAACCCACCAGGCCAGGGGGACGAAGGCCACGACGACGGGCAATGCGAACGCCATCCAGCCGAGGAAGCTCACCTCGATGGAGTAGTTGCGCTGCAGCGTCCCCGCCAGGAGAACGTTCGGGGGCGTCCCGATCAGGGTTCCCATACCCCCGATGGAGGCGGCGTAGGCGATCCCGAGCATGAGGCAGACGCCGAAGTTGGAGCCGGCGGGTGACGACTCCCCCCGCTCCGCGAGGACGGCCACGGCGATGGGAAGCATCATGGCGGCCGTGGCCGTGTTCGACACCCACATCGACAGGAACGCCGTGGCGCACATGAAGCCCAGCACGACCCGCGAAGGGCCTCCCCCGACCGCCGCCACCACCCGGAGCGCGAGCCTCCGATGGAGTCCCCAGCGCTGCATCGCCCGGGCCAGCATGAAGCCGCCCATGAACAGGAAGATGACGTGGTCCGCGTACGGGGCCGCGGCCTCCGACGCCGAGGCCAGGCCCAGGACCGGGAACAGCAGCAGCGGGAGCAGGGCGGTCGCGGCGAGGGGGAGCGCCTCGGTGACCCACCAGCACGCCATCAGGACGGCGACGGCAGCCATGCGCTGCGCGTCGGGTCCGGCGCCCGGGAGCGGGATCGCGAGCGTCGCGGCGAAGGCGGCGGGCCCGAGCCAGAGGCCGATCCGCGGATGTCGGCCGCCGGGCTCCCCGGGAGGGCTCATCAGGCGCCGGGGCTCAGACCGAGGGCGTGCGGGTCATGAAGTCGATCAGGTCGAGCTTGGTCAGGATTCCGATGGGCAGCTGCTGGTCGTTCACGACGAGGGCGACCTCGCCGCGCTCGAAGATCTCCGGGAGCTCCGTGGCCCGGGTCGATGGCGACACCGTGGAGACCTTGCGCTCCATCACCTCGGCGATGGCGGACTCCCGGCGGGCGTGGCCGCTGACGAGGGCGTGGAGCACGTCGCTCTCGGTGAGGATCCCCGCGAGACGCCCCTCGTCCACGACGGGGACCTGGGAGATGCCTTCGGCCTTGAACAGGTCCACGGCCTCCCCGAGCTGCTGGCGTGCCTCCACGGTGATCACGGTCCGCCGGGTCATGCTGCGCAGCATGTCGGCCACCGTCTCCACCGCCCAGTCGGGCTCGAAGAAGCCCGCCTCGCGCATCCAGCGGTCGTCCACGAACTTGGTCAGGTAGTTGCGGATCGAGTCGGGGAGGATCGTCACCACCCTCGACCCGGCGGGGAGCTCCGCCGCGACCTGGAGCGCCGCCCAGACTGCCGAGCCGCTGGACCCGCCCACGAGCAGCCCCTCCTGCCGGATCAGCTGGCGCGCGACGCGGAAGGAGTTCTTGTCGTTGCTCTTGATCCAGCGGTCCACGAGCTCCCGGTCGAGCACGTCGGGGACGAAGTCGTAGCCGATCCCCTCCACCTTGTAGGTGCGGATCTCCCCCGGCCCGGCCAGGATCGAGCCCTCCGGGTCGACCCCCACGATCTGGATCCTCGGATCGTGGCGCTTCAGGGCGCGGGCCACCCCGGTTATGGTCCCCCCGGTACCGGCGGTCACTACCACCGCGTCGAGGCGACCCTCGCACTGGCGCCAGATCTCCTCCCCGGTGCCCTCGTCGTGGGCCTGCGGGTTGCTGGGGTTGCCGTACTGGTCGAGGATGTGGGAGCCGGGGATGACCTGCTTGAGCCGCTTCGCCACGCCGATGTGGGACTCCGGGGAGTCCCAGGCCGCCTCGGTGGGTGTGCGGATGATCTCGGCACCCAGCGCCTCCAGCACCACCTGCTTCTCCCGGCTCATCTTCTCGGGCATCGTGATGATCATGCGGTAGCCGCGCACCGCAGCGGCGAGCGCCAGGCCGATGCCGGTGTTCCCCGAGGTGGGCTCGATCAGAGTGTCCCCGGGCTTGATCCGGCCCTCGGCCTCCGCGTCGAGGAGCATGCGCACGCCGATGCGGTCCTTGACCGAGCCGCCGGGGTTCAGAAACTCGCACTTCCCGAGCAGCTCGGCCGGGAGCCCGCGCCCGATCCGGGCGAGCCGCACCATGGGGGTGTCGCCGACCGCGGAGAGAATCGCGTCGTGGATCTCACTCATCGCCGGTCGCCTCGCCGGGGGCGTCGATCCGCGCCTGAAGGTACGCGGACATGTAGCCCCGGTAGCGCCGCTGCAGCTCGCGGCGGCGCCAGTCCCGTCCCGTGATCACGCCGCGACAGCGGGGCGAGCCGCAGCGGCAGCTCATCTCGTAGTCGTCGTCGTCCGTCATCGCCCAGTCGTGGGTCAGCTCCTCGCCCGGAAGCACGTCCCGAAGCGCGATGAAGGCGATCTGCCCCCTGATGCCGAGGTTCGGGTCGCAGGAGTGGTTGCTGAAGATCATGGAGCCTTCCCGCTCTTCGGGTCGGAGCGGCCCGATGAACAGGTCGTCGTCGATCTGGATCTCGGACGGGCCGAGGGCCGCTTCCACCCTGCGCAGCGTGACCCGGTCGAAGACGTGGCCACCCTTGACGGCCACGAGCTCGCCGCGCCTCAGCGGCTCGACGGCGAACAGGCCCCGGCCGTGGATCGGGCTGGGCGCCACGGCCACCTTCGAAGACAGGTGCGAGAGCGCTGGAGTCGCGTGCTCGGCTCTTCCCATGCAGGGGAAGCTACCTCCGTCCAGGGCACCGACTCAAGCCGGCGAGGTGAGAGAGAGCCGGGCACCCCTCCTGGCCACGGGGCACATCGCCCCGCGTGAAGCGATCCCTCCGGCATGCCCCGCGACCAGTGGGGCACCCGGCTCGATCACACGCTTTGCAGGAGGCGTGCCGACGGCCCGGGATCTCGGCCGTAGCCCTCAAACTACTGATAGTCAAACGGATACACCTCGCGCGCAGCTTGCGCGCTTCCCAGCTGTCACATTCTCGGTCAGGCCTGCGGAAGCGGGACCGGACGGACTACTCGCTGCGGTCGAGGAGGGAGTAGACGACGGGGATCAGCACGAGCGTCAGTGCCGTGGAGCAGACCAGCCCACCGATCACGGTGAGGGCCATCGGCGCGCGGAGCTCGCTCCCCTCGCCGCCTCCGATCGCCATCGGCAGCAGGCCCAGCACGGTGGTACCGCTCGTCATCAGGATCGGCCTGAGGCGCACCTGCCCGGCGCGGCGGAGGGCCTCGAGCTTCGCCACGCCCTCTGCCCGGAGCTTGTTCGTGTAGTCCACCAGGATGATCGCGTTGTTGACGACGATGCCGGCGAGCAGGATGACCCCGATCAGGACCACGACGCTGAGGGAGACCCGGAACACGAACAGGGTGACGAGAACGCCGATCAGCGAGAAGGGGACGCTGAACAGGATGACGAGGGGATGCAGCAGCGACTCGAACTGGGAGGCCATCACCAGGTAGACCATGAAGATCGCCAGCAGGATCGCGAAGCGCATGCTCTCGAAGGACGTCTCCATTTCCTGTCGCTGGCCGCCGATCCGGGGCTCGAAGCCGAGGGGGAAGGTGATCTCCTCGAGTGCCGAAGCGATCCGGACCGAGGCGGTTCCGAGGTCGAGGCCGGCGAGGTTCGCCGTGATCAGCGCGACCCGCTCGCCGTCGGCCCTCCGGATTTCGGCCGGGCCCACGGTCTCGATCACTTCGGCCACCGCGGAGAGCGGGAGTGCCGTCCCTCCCGACTGCGCAACGTTCAGGTTGCGGAGGTCGCGGGCGCTGCTCCTGTAGCGCTCGTCCACGCGGAGCCGGATGTCGATGGTCCGGTCCTGCCGCGTGATGTCCGTCGCGATCTCCCCCAGCACCTTGGAGCGGACGATCCCCGCTACCTGGGCGACGTTCGTCCCGAGGGCAGCGAGCCGCTCGCGGTTGAAGCGGATCTGGAGCTCGGGGTTCCCCCCCTCCGTGGAGCTGCGCACGTCGACGAGACCGTCGATACGGCGCAGCCTCGCCACCACCTCGGCAGCGAGCCGCTCGAGGAGCTTCAGGTTGTAGCCGCGGATCTCCAGCTCGATGGGGGTCTTGAAGCTGAAGTACGAGGGACGCCCGAAGCGGTAGGCGACGTCGCCGTTCCGGTCCAGCTGCGGGCGGAGGGCGTCCATGAGAGCGTCCTCCCGCTCCCGGGAGATGGGCGGCGCGACCCTCACGGTGAGCTGCGCGAGGTTCTCCCTGAGCTCGCCGGCCACCCCGCCCTGCTCCCGCGACGCGCCCGCTACGGAGTAGGCCAGGGTGACGCCGTCCAGGCGCCGCGCGGTGTCCTCCAGCCCGGCGAGGCGTCTGGCGGTGACCTCCAGGTGCGTTCCCGGGGGGAGCTCCACGTCGGCGTAGAACTCCCCCTGGATCAGCTCGGGGACCAGCTCCCGCCCCAGGAAAGGGAGCAGAGCCAGGCTCGCGAAGAACACCAGCGCGGTGACGCCCAGGGTCGCCCCCGGACGCGCCATGGCCCGGTCCAGGAGCCGCGGGTAGCCCTCCTTCACCCGTACGAACCCCGCGTCGAAGATGCGGCAGGGAAGCCAGAGCAGGGCGTCCAGCCCGCGGAGTGCAAGGCGGCCGAGCGACTTGAGCAGCTTCGCGGCCGCCACCGCGAGCGGGAACAGCAGCCGACCGATTGGCCCGGCCGGCTCCCCGCGATCCTGGCGGTCCAGCGTCCGGGATGCGAGCATGGGGATCAGTGTGAGCGCCACGACGAGGGAGACGCTCAGAGAGTAGGTCACGGTCAGCGCCTGGTCTCCGAAGAGCTGTCCCGCGACGCCCTCGACGAACACGATCGGGACGAACACGCAGACCGTGGTCATGGTGCTCGCGGTCACGGCCTGCCCGACCTCGCCGGCACCCACTCGGGCCGCCTCCACGACTCCCAGCCCCTCGTCTCTCTTCCGCTGGATCGCCTCCAGGACCACGATGGAGTTGTCGACCA